>Ga0214472_10001515_pt1 | contig 25908 bp, 23 predicted proteins | sample RVTome_6_FD_207662 | JGI IMG/M metagenome (GOLD analysis project Ga0214472, IMG submission 207662) | Soil microbial communities from uranium-contaminated site in the Upper Colorado River Basin, Wyoming, United States - RVT140D175 | ecosystem: Environmental > Terrestrial > Soil > Contaminated >...
CGCGACCCCGCCTCACCAAACCCATAAAACATATAATGAATTCAATGATTTGAAAGCCGCCTCGCCGAGCGACTCAGAACCCCGTGGGGCTGTCTGCTCAAGCGAGGAGGCGCATTCTACAGACCTCTCGGAGGGAGTCAACAGGGCGCTGTGATATTTTTCAACAGATAGGAACAAGCAAGCGAAACGACTCAGATATCCGCCTCTTCCGCCTTGTCTTTGGTTTCGTCACCGCGCACGCCCTGCGTCAGTCTTGCCATGATCAAACCAAGCTCGAACAGCAACCACATCGGTACGGCAAGCAGGCTCTGGGAAATGATATCGGGCGGTGTCAGCAGCATGCCGACAACGAAACAGCCCACGATGACATAAGCACGCTTGGTGGAAAGCGATTCAACATCCGTCATGCCGGACCACACCAGCAGCAGCGTGGCGACAGGTATTTCAAACACCACACCGAACGCGAAAAACAGCTTGAGCACGAAGTTCAGGTAGCTGCTGATATCGGTCATCACCGCCACATTCTCGGGCCCCACGCTGGTGAAGAAGCCGAACACCAGCGGAAACACGACAAAATAGGCAAAGGCGATACCGAGGTAGAAGAGAGCGATGCTCGAAAGCAGCAGCGGCACCGCAAGTCGTTTCTCATGTTTATACAACCCCGGTGCAATAAACGCCCAGGCCTGATGCAACAGAAACGGCATGGCAATGAAGATCGCCGCGACCAGCGTCAGTTTAAACGGCGCAAAAAACGGCGAGGTCACATCGGTGGCGATCATGCTGCCCCCCTCCGGCAGGAGGGCAGTCAGTGGCGCGGACAGCCACTCGTAGAGATCATTGGCGAAATAGAACAGTGCCAGAAATATGACCAGGATGATCAATACGCTGTGCAGCAGGCGCCGTCGGAGCTCGACCAGATGAGAGATCAGGGGCTGTTCGGGATCGAGATGTGATTCACTCATCTGTAGTCGATTTCTTCAGATCGGCCTTGTCGGTACCGGTTGCCGGATTCTGCTCGACATTATCGGTACCCGTTGACGAAGCACTGGGCTCGCTTGACGTGAAGGGCTTACGCATCTCGGACAACTCTTCATCCAGCTGTTCCTTGCTGGTCGCCGTTGTACGGCGCAACTCTTCGACCCGCAGCTCTTCGTTGATTTCACGCTGAATATTGCCGACGGTACGCCGGACCCGACCCAGCCACAGGCCACAGGTCCGCGCAGCCATGGGCAGTTTTTCCGGCCCCAGCACCAAGAGAGCGACGACCGCCACGACCAGCAGTTCGGCGAAGCCGATATCAAACATCTGTCATTCAGCCACGTGATTATTTACTTTCTGTCTTCTTTTCGGTCTGCTCTGCGCTCTTGTCCGAAGCGGTAAACTCCGCATCGTCCTGGCTGATCGACTTCTGCGTATTCTCGTCCTTGGCGCCATCGTCACTCATCGCCTTCTTGAACCCCTTCACCGCACTACCGACATCGCTGCCGAGATTGCGCAGTTTCTTGGTACCGAACAGCAGGATGATGATGCCGAGCACGATTACCAACTGCCAAATACTGATTCCACCAAAACCCATGATCTCTTCTCCGCTTTCGAAGCCGGCAGGCCTCTATGTTTGTCTATTTCGGTGCCCGGGAAGCCTTCTCCTCCAATCCGGACAGGTCAAATCGCCGGGCCAACTCGTTGAGTACCGCCTCGGGCGACTCGCCCAGATGCGACAGCATGACCAGGGTGTGAAACCAGAGATCGGCGGTTTCGTAGATCAAATCGGCATTGTCGCCGCTGAGCTGTGCATCCTTGGCCGCCAATAGGGTTTCCGTGGCTTCTTCGCCCACCTTCTCCAGTATCTTGTTCAGCCCCTTGGCATGCAAACCGGCAACATAGGAGGTGTCCGTCGAGGCCGTTTTACGCTGTTCAAGCACAACGCCGAGTTGCTCAAGCACTCCGCTCATGGCTGTTCGTCCTGGTTCACGTAGATTTCATGCGGATCCTTTCGCACCGGATCCGTTACCTGCCACTCGCCTTCGCTGGTGAGCTTTCTGTAGAAGCAGCTTTCGCGCCCGGTATGGCACGCGATATCACCGAGCTGTTCCACCCGAAGCAGGATGACGTCGCCGTCACAGTCCAACCGCAGTTCATGCAGACGCTGGACATGACCGGACTCTTCGCCCTTTCGCCAGAGTTTGCCACGTGAACGTGACCAATAGATGGCACGCTGCTCACGCACCGTCAACGCCAGCGCCTCGGCATTCATCCATGCCATCATCAGAATGCGACCACTGGACCAATCCTGGGCAATCGCGGGCACCAAGCCCTTGTCATCCCAGCGTACCTGTTCGAGCCAGCCATTTTCCATTGATTCAGCTATCTTATTCACAACAACCTTTCGTATAAGCAAGAGCAAAAAGCATAATCGATCGCCCGAGACTAGACCACATCTATGCCCGCCAGAGCAACATCGTGCCGATCACCGCACTCAACCATCCATACCAGGGCATCTGCTCGGCCAGCGCCCGCCCTTCGGGCAGGGCAGTCAACAGCGCCAGCAGCAGTAACAGAGCACCCAGGCTCAGTGCACGACGCCCTCCTGCCCGGCGGTGTCCTTCCGACCGCCCGTACTGTTGCATCAACAGTAGCTGGCTCTCTTCAAGACGGCGCATCTGCTGCAGGCTGTCGTAGACCAGTTGGGGCATATGCGGCAGCTTGTCCAGCCAGTCGGGTGCCTGCTGCTTTATCTTCCGGTAGACCGCTTTCGGCCCCATCCGTTCATGCATCCAGTTTTCCAGGAACGGCTTGGCGGTCTTCCACAGGTCCAGGTCGGGATAAAGTTGGCGACCCAAACCCTCGATATTGAGCAGGGTTTTCTGCAGCAGTACCAACTGTGGCTGTACCTCCATGTTGAAACGACGCGCCGTCTGGAACAGCCCCAACAGCACCATACCGAACGAGATGTCCTTCAGCGGCTTTTCGAATATCGGTTCACACACGCTGCGTATCGCGGTCTCGAACGCATTGACGTTGGTGTTCGCCGGCACCCAGCCGGAGTCGATATGCAACTGCGCGACCTGGCGATAGTCGCGCTTGAAGAAAGCCAGGATATTGCGGGCCAGATAACTCTGATCCTCCGCGGACAACGCGCCGATAATGCCGAAGTCGACCGCGATATAGCGCGGATCCGAGGGTGACTCGGTGGACACGAAGATGTTGCCCGGGTGCATGTCGGCGTGAAAGAAACTGTCGCGAAACACCTGGGTAAAGAATATCTCGACGCCGCGTTCGGCGAGCACCTTCATGTCGGTGTTGCGCCGTTTGAGCTGCTCCACATCGGCAACGGGCGTGCCGTATATGCGTTCCATGACCAGGACGTTCTGGCGCGTCAGATCCCAGTATATTTCCGGCACATAGAGCAGCGACGAACCCTCGAAGTTGCGCCGCAGCTGGGAGCCGTTAGCAGCTTCCTTGCGCAGATCCAGTTCGTCGAATATGGTCTGCTCGTACTCGGCGACCACCTCGACCGGCCGTAGCCGGCGCCCCTCGGACCAGAGGCGCTGCACCAGATGCGCCAGTGTGTAGAGCAGCGAGACATCCTGTCGGATCACGGTCGCTATACCCGGCCGGATCACCTTGACCACCACCTCCTGACCGTTATGGAGACGCGCCCCGTGCACCTGAGCGACCGAGGCGGAAGCGATAGGATCGACATGGAACTCGGAAAACAGTTCGGTGACCGGACGCCCCAGTGAACGCTCGATAATGCGTTGCGCCTCGTCACCGGCAAAGGGCGGCACCCGATCCTGCAAGCGCGCCAGCTCGATCGCCAGGTCGTCCGGCAGCAGGTCGCGCCGGGTGGACAGCATCTGGCCGAACTTGATGAACACCGGCCCCAGGGCTTCGAGCGCCAACCGCAGACGTACGCCTCGCGGGTCACGTACCCGTACGAACCAGCGAGAGGGCAGAAACAGCAGGAGAAAACGCAGGTAGCCCGGTAGTGGCGCCTCCTGAATAAAGGTGTCGAGTCGGTAGAGCGCGAAAACATGCGCAATTTTGATCAGACGGAATACCGTTCGCACTGAAACAACTCCGGACGATGGAATAATCGGGGATACGGAAGTGATATATCGCTAGGCAGACACTACCCTGTCGCGCCCCAGCTCTTTCGCCTTATAAAGCGCACTGTCCGCACGGGCAAACACCGCATCCGCCGCATCCCCGTTATTGACTTCCGCGACCCCGATGGAGGCCGTCACCACGACAGGCTCACCGTGAAAATTGAACGGACTGCCGGCCACCGCTTCCCGCAGCTTCTCCGCTGCAGCCTTGGCGTCCACACCGACAGTGGAGGGAAATATAACGACGAACTCTTCGCCGCCATAACGCGCGATGAAGTCACTGCCGCGCAGACTGCGCTGCAGCACGCGGGCGACCAACCTCAGTACCTTGTCCCCCGCCAGGTGGCCATAGGCATCGTTGATCTCCTTGAACCGATCCAGATCGACCACCGCAACCGAAAACGGCGTCTTGTAGCGCTCCCAACGTCCCAACGCCTCGCGCAGCTGATCATCGTAGGAGACACGGTTGGGCAGGCCGGTCAGAGGATCGGTGCGCGCGCGCAGTTGCTCCTCCTCCATGCGCGAGCGCACGCGACTCGCCTCCGCCTCCATCTGCTCCACTTTCTCCAGCAAAGAGTCGTAGCGCACCTGCATCCGCTTCTCCCGCTCGCCCTCACGCGAACGGAAGCGGTCCATGGCTTGAACGATGCTGCTCAACTGCTGCGAGACCGCCTGTTTCAGCGACGGCAGATCATTTGATGCCTTGACGCTCTGATGCAGCTTACTGACATTCTGTCGAACTTCCCGATCAAGATGCTGATGCGCTTCGAACGCCTGGCGCTCTTCATCCTGGCTTTGGGAAAGGAAGTTCTGCACATAGGCCAACTGCTCGTTCAGATTGAGCAGATAGTTCTCGAACTCCTGGTGCTCCAGGCCCGCCGACAGGCGAGCGAGCTTGACGAGATCGGCCATTACCTCGGGGATCTCGGCGGCCTTGAGCCCCGACTCGATGCGCTCTATCAGTTGTCGCGCCAGCGCCAACCCCGAACTTTGCACATTGAGCGCCTCGATCAGCTTGAGCATCTCTTCGGCGACCCGGCTCTCGAGCATTTCGAGATCGACGGCGTCATCGGGGGAATCGTGGTTCAGGGAAAACGCCTGTTCCTCGGTGGCGCGCGGCAGCAGTCCCTTCTGCAACTCGACCATCTCCAACAGCAGGCTGGAGAGTTTGTAGAGGTGCTCCGAGGCATCCGGAACGCGACGGGAGGTGCCTTTCAGCAGATTGGAAAAGGCTTCGCTATCGCTTAACCCGCGCAGTTGCCCCAGCCAACGCTCGAACGCGTTGCGGATATCGCCGGAAACGGCCAGGCGCTGATCGTCGAGCAGTTTGACCTGACGCTCGATACGATTGATGACCGTGCCGACCTGGCCATCCTTGCCGGGCTGGTGCATCAGTCCACGCAGTTGATCCAGCTCCGCATCGAGGGCCGCGCTTTGGCCACGCACCCCCAACGCAAGCTGGGCGCTCAACGAGCGATTGAGCGCCTGCGCGGCATCCGCACGCTGCTGCAGCTCTTCGCACTCTCGCGCCAGATCCTTGAATCTCTGTTTCCAGTCGTCTTGCTCTACCGCCACCGGGAAGCTCCACGCCACGACACGCCTTGTAGCGCCCTGTTGATACAAGCCCGCAATATATCACGCTGCGTGGCAGTTAACAGACAGAACCTTGGTTGAAGAGCAAATTTCCTGAAGTAAGTCAGGATTCTCAGCTGCCCTGGCGCTCTTTTTCGACCAGATAGTCGACAACCTCCAGCATCTGTTCATGACCGCCGGCACTGGCGGCGGTAATGCGATACTTGCCGTTGACGATCATGGTCGGAACCCCCGTGATTTCATAACCGCGCGCCTTGGCATCGCCCTGCTTCAGCTTCATGCCGACGGCAAAGGAGTCATATTGCTTGAGGAAGTTTTCCGGTTCGACACCGTAGTCGGCGTAGAAGGCGGCCAGGTCATCGGCGCTGCGCATGTTCCGGCGCTCCTTGTGAATCGCATCGAACATCGCCTTGTGGGTTTCATCGACCTTGCCGAGCAGTTCGGCGACGTAGAAGGCACGTGCGTAGGGCTCCCAGCTGCGCCCGAACACGACCGGAATGGTGACCAGTTGCACGTCGTCCTTCTGCTCGGCTTTCCATTTTTCCAGCCGGGGTTCGAAGCTGTTGCAGTGCGGACAGAGATAACCGAACATTTCCACCACTTCGATCTTGTCTCCGGTCGTCGTCGGTACGGCACGGGCGATACGCTCATACTGCACGCCCTCTTCATAACGGGGGGCATCCGCGGCCCAGGCCGCCACAGAGAAACAGGCCGCAACGGCCGCCAGCAACCACTTTTTCATCGCGCTATCTCCAATCCGTAGGTCTCAAAGTCATTCAAGGACTGCGCCAACCGATGAAAAGTTCATCTCGGGCGCAGAAACAGCAAAGGCAGCTCCAGGCTGCCTTTGTAGTAGTGTATCGCTGAATCAGCGATTAATGGAGGCCCTGTACATACTGGGCCACCGCCTTGATCTCGGCATCCTTCATCTTCACGGCGATATCGCGCATCATGCCGGAAGGATCGTTGGCACGCTCACCGGCGGCAAACTTCTTCAGTGTACTTTCGACGTAAGCGGCGCTCTGACCGCTCAGTGCCGGGAAACCGGCCGCGTTGTTGCCTTGCCCGCTCGGAGCGTGACAGGCGGTACACGCCGCGACACCGCTCTCGGCAATACCGGAACGATAGATCTCCTCGCCCAGGGCAACCTGGTCGGCAGCCGCCTGACCGATCTGGACGGTCTGGCCGGCGAAGTAGGCGGCGATATCCGCCAGATCCTGTTCGCTCAGACTATTCAGCATGCCGGTCATCTCGACAACGGTGCGATCGCCGGCCTTGATATCCTTGAGCTGCTTGAACAGGTAGTTCTCGTTCTGCCCCGCCAGTTTCGGGAAGTTGGGGGCAAGGCTGTTGCCGTCCGCACCGTGACACGCGCCACATACAGCGACTTTCTGCTTGCCCTGCGCCGCATCACCTGCTGCATGTGCGACACCGGTAATGCCGAGAGTTACCAGTAAACTGATCAGTAGTTTGTTCATTGTGAATGACCCAGACCCTGTAAGACAAAATGTGTCGTTTTCGCCGCTAAAAACGGCAAAAACATCCGAAGTCGTGCAATCCCTGACTGGAGCGCTAACCAGATCGCGGGTAAAATTGGCGGCATTATAAACCAATATCCCTACAAACTGGAACGTATATGAATCTATCGGTCAGTAGGGGTATAGATCAGCGGAATCCCATGTCCTCCAGCGAACCGGTTATCCATTACCCCTCGGCCCACTTCAATACCAGCGCGTCCAAAATGAGTCAGTGCCCCCTCGACGAGGGTGCGGAAGTAGCCTTCGCCGGACGCTCCAATGCGGGCAAGTCGAGCGCGATCAATGCGCTGACGCAGCAGACCCAGCTCGCCCGGGTGTCGAAAACACCGGGGCGCACGCAATTGATCAATTTCTTCGACCTGAATATCGAGGGCCTGCGCCTGGTCGATCTGCCGGGTTACGGCTATGCCAAGGTACCGATCGCGCTGAAGCAGCATTGGCAGAAGCATCTCGATGCCTACCTTCAGCATCGAGAGTGCCTGCGCGGGGTGGTGCTGGTGATGGATATTCGCCACCCGATGAAGGAGTTCGACGAGATGATGGTGCAGTGGTGCCGGTCGACCGGTGTGCCGCTGCATGTGCTGCTGACCAAGACCGACAAGCTCAAGCGCGGCCCCGCTCAGAGTACGCTGCTGCAACTGCGCAAGTCACTGAAGGCGGTACTCGGCGATCTGGTCTCGGTACAAACCTTCTCGGCACTGAAGAAAACCGGTGTCGATCAACTGCGCGCCCGCCTGGACAGCTGGTTGCTGCCGGATCAGGGGCTCCCGGAAGCGGCGGCTGCCGAGGAGTAGGCGATAAAAAATTGCCGGGAGCAATTTTTAACGTCGCGTAGCGACGGCCCGAAGGGTGGTCGCCATGGATGGCGGGCCATAAAAAACCCCGGAGCCGCGAAGGGGAAGGGAAACGGCAACCGGGGTCAGTGGATCTGTCATGACACAGAGACCGTCTGTTTTTACATGCTGCGTCCTGAACACCAACGGCCTCTGTGTATAAGAGTAGTCTATTTGCAGAAAGTTCACTGCTGTTGAAAAAAACCTCAGTGCGCCTGTTCCCAGTTATCCCCAGCCTGGGCTTCGACCAGCAGCGGCACATTCAACTGCACGCTTTTCTCCATCAGCGGATGCACCTGCTCGAGGAACGCCGCCACCTCCGACTCGCGCACCTCGAATACCAGTTCGTCGTGCACCTGCATGATCATGCGGGCATCGAAGCCGCTCCGGCGTAGCCAGTCGTCGACCCGCACCATCGCCTTCTTGATGATGTCCGCCGCCGTGCCCTGCATCGGCGCGTTGATCGCGGTGCGCTCCGCCGCCTGGCGGCTCATCGGGTTGCGCGCGTTGATCTCCGGCAGGTAGAGCCGACGGCCAAAAAGGGTCTCGACATAGCCCTGCTCGCGGGCGTGCTCGCGGGTGCTGTCCATATAGCGCTGTACGCCGGGATAGGTCTCGAAATAATGATCGATGTAGGTCTGCGCCTCCTTGCGCCCCAGCCCCAGCTGCTTGGCCAGGCCGAAGGCGGACATGCCGTAGATCAGGCCGAAGTTGATCGCCTTGGCGCTGCGACGCTGATCCACCGTCACCTCGTCGCGCGCGATCTTGAACACCTCGGCCGCCGTGGCGCTGTGGATATCTTCCCCCTTGGCGAAGGCATCGAGCAGCCCCTTGTCGCCGGACAGGTGGGCCATGATGCGCAGTTCGATCTGCGAATAGTCGGCGGCCACGATCCTGTAGCCCTTCGGGGCGACAAAGGCCTGGCGGATGCGACGCCCTTCGGCGGTACGCACCGGGATGTTCTGCAGGTTGGGATCGGTGGAGGAGAGGCGCCCGGTCGCCGTGACCGCCTGATGATAGGAGGTGTGGATACGCCCGGTGGCCCTGTTGATCATCTGCGGCAGCTTGTCGGTGTAGGTGGACTTGAGCTTGCTCAACCCGCGGTGCTCGATGATCACCTTCGGCAGCGGGTAATCCAGCGCCAGCTCCTGCAGCACCTCCTCCGCGGTGGACGGTGCGCCCTTCGGCGTCTTCTTCTTCACCGGCAGGCCCTGCCTGTCGAACAGGATCTCCTGCAGTTGCTTGGTGGAGCTGAGGTTGAACGGCCCGCCGGCCAGTTCATGCGCCTCGATCTCCAGCTCCTTCAGTCGCTGTTCGATCTCCCGGCTCTGTTGTGCCAGCAGCCCGGCATCGACCAGGGCACCGTTGCGCTCGATGCGCGACAGTACCGGCACCAGCGGCAGCTCGATATCGTTCAGTACCGACACCAGATCGCCTTCGGCTTCCAGCTTCGGCATCAGCGCCTGATGCAGGCGCAGGGTGATATCGGCATCCTCGGCGGCATAGGGCGCCGCATGTTCCAGGTCGATCTGGTTGAAGGTGAGCTGCTTCTTGCCCTTGCCGGCGATCTCTTCGAAGCTCACCGTTTCGGTATTCAGATAGCGCTGCGCCAGCGTATCCATGTCATGGCGGCCGGCGGTGGAGTTGAGCACGTAGGATTCGAGCATGGTGTCCGAGCCGATCCCCTGCAGCTCGATGCCGTAGTTCGCCAGCACGTTCATGTCGTACTTGATATGCTGGCCGATCTTCTTCAGCGACGGATCCTCCAGCAGCGGCTTGAGCTGCTCCAGCACCTGACGACGATCGAGCTGTGTCGGCGCACCGACATAGTCGTGCGCCAGCGGTACGTAGACCGCCTTGCCCGCCTCTATCGCGAACGACACGCCGACGATCTCCGCCTCCATATAGTCGAGGCTGGTGGTTTCGGTATCGAAGGCGAAGCTGCCCGCCGCCTTCAAGCGGTCGATCCAGCGATCCAGTTCGGCCTGCTCGAACAGGGTTTCGTACTCGGCCTCGATCGCCGGGACAGCCGCATCAGCGCCCGCGGGATCCTCTCCGTCCTGCTCCAGCTCCGCCACCCAGGTCTTGAATTCGAAGCGTTTGAACAGCTCCCGCAGACTGTCGCGGTCCGGTTCCGCCTGCTTGATATCGCCCAAACCGATATGCAGCTTCACATCGGTCTTGATCGTCGCCAGCAGGTAGGAGAGTTCCGCCATCTCGCGGTTCTCTTCCAGCTTCTGCGGCATCGTCTTGGCGCCACGGAAGCCGAGCTCGGGAATCCGCTCCAGGTTCCGATACAGATCCTGGATGCCGCCGATCCCCTGCAGCAGCGCCAGCGCGGTCTTCTCGCCGACCCCCGGCACGCCGGGGATGTTGTCGACCTTGTCGCCCATCAACGCCAGATAGTCGATGATCAGCGCCGGTTCGATACCGTACTTCTCGCGTACGCCGTCGATGTCGAGCCGGGTGTCGGTCATGGTATTGATCAGCGTGACCTTGTCGTCGACCAGCTGCGCCATATCCTTGTCGCCGGTGGAGATCACCACATCGCAGCAGGAAGCCTCCGCCTGACGCGCCAGGGTGCCGATCACGTCGTCGGCCTCGACCCCCTCCTCGACGAACATCGGGATACCCATGGCGCGGATAATGTCGTGGATAGGCTCGATCTGGTCGCGCAGGTCATCCGGCATCGGGGGGCGGTGCGACTTATACTCCGGGTAGAGGTCGTCGCGGAAGGTCTTGCCCTTGGCATCGAACACCACCGCCACCGGGCTGTCCGGATACTGCTTGAGCAGGCTGCGCAGCATCGAGGTCACCACCCGGACCGCACCGGTCGGAAAACCCTCGGCCGTTCTCAGGTCCGCCTGCTGGGAGGCGAAAAAGGCCCTATATAAATAGGAGGAACCGTCAACTAGAATAACGGGAGGTTTCTGTGCGCTCATCGGTGGTGTCCATCGCCTGGTGAATACTGATGCGGACTTGTTCGACCTGCCGCAAAGGCCCACAATCATAGACAAATAAGGCCGCTGCGACCAATGCGCAGCGGCCGCTGGATAAACAGGAAAGATGCAATGATGAAAGCGTTTATGCTGGCGGGCCTGTTGGCTCTGGCCCTGCCGGCACAGGCGGAGGTGGTGACCGATACCGAAACCCGGGAACCGGAGATCACCATCACCCATGACGACGAGGCCACCTACTACGAGTACAAGGTCAACGGTCAGCTCAAGGAGATCAAGGTGGTGCCCAAGGTGGGTAAACCCTACTACCTGGTGCCGGCACCCGGATCGGGCGACGACTACATTCGCGTCGAAGAATCACAAATCCTGATCCCCAAATGGGTCATCTTCAGCTGGTAACCTCCGATCGTGGCAGTCTACACATCCGTATCCCCGGCCGAGCTGGACAAGCTGCTGGCCGACTATGATCTTGGCACCTGTGTCGACCTGAAAGGGATCGACGGCGGTATAGAAAACACCAACTACTTCGTCACCCTCGAACAGGAGAACCGGCGCAGCGACTACGTGCTGACTCTGTTCGAAGAGTTCGGTTACGACGAGATGCCGTTCTTCGTCGAACTGGGCAAGTGGCTGGCCGAGCGCGGCGTACCCGTGCCCTACGCCATCGAAGACCGCAACGGCATCGGCCTCAAGCAGCTGTGCGGACGACCTGCCTTCCTGCAGCCGCGCTTCGACGGCAGCCACGTTTCCCAGCGTGAACTGACTCCCGCGCACTGCGCAAGCATCGGCCGCGCCCTGGCACAGCTGCATCTGGCCGGACGGGACTTCTATCTGACCCGCCAGGCCCATCGCGGCGTGTTCTGGTGGCGACGCGAGAGCGAGAGCATCGCCCCCCACCTGAGCGAAGAGGACGCCGAACTGCTGCGCGAAGAGGTGCGCCTGTTCGACGAGTTGCGCCGGCACGCCGAACGGCTGCCGATGGGGATCACCCACGGCGACCTGTTCCACGACAACGCGCTGTTCGTCGGCACCGAGGTGGAGGCGATCCTCGATATCTACAACGCCGCCACCGCGTTCTGGCTCTACGACCTGGCGATCGTCGCCAACGACTGGTGCGTCAACCCGGACGGCAGCATCGACAGCATACGCGAGCGGGCACTGCTCGACGCCTACGCCGGGGTGCGCCCGTTCAACGACGCCGAACACGAGGCCTGGCCCCAGCTGTGTCGTACCGCGGCGATGCGCTTCTGGCTGTCGCGCCTGATCCCCTGGCTCGGTATCGCCCAGGCCTCGCGCCAGGGCGGCGAGATGAAGCTGAAGGACCCGGACGAACTCAAGCGGATCCTGCTGGCACGCATCGCCACCCCCGCCGACCTCTGATACATCGGCGGGCGGGGCCATGTCGGCCCCGCCCCCGAGTTACTGCACATGAGCACTGTACACTTTTCCAGTATTCGGCACTTTTCGGTATACTCCCAGGCTTGCCGCCACCCGATCTAAGACAAGGCTTATGGATCCGAACCTCATCATCGATTCACTCAACGACGCCCAGCGTCAGGCCGTCGCCGCCGACGTTAAAAACCTGCTGGTGCTGGCCGGTGCCGGTTCCGGCAAGACCCGGGTGCTGGTACACCGCATCGCCTGGCTGATCGAAGTCGAGCAGATCTCGCCCTACTCGATCATGGCCGTCACCTTCACCAACAAGGCGGCGCGGGAGATGCGCGGGCGTATCGAGCATCTTTTGGGTCTGAATACCCACGGCATGTGGGTCGGCACCTTCCACGGCCTGGCCCACCGCCTGCTGCGCGCGCATTGGCAGGACGCCGGGCTGCGCGACAACTTCCAGATCATGGACAGCGACGACCAGTTGCGGCTGATCAAGCGGCTGTGCAAGGAGATGAATCTGGACGATACCCGCTGGCCGCCGAAACAGATCCAGTGGTACATCAACGCGCAGAAGGACGAGGGGCTGCGCAGCAAACATATCGAGCGCAGCGGCGACCTGTTTCAGGACACGATGGTGAGGGTGTACGAGGCCTACGAACAGGCCTGCGAGCGCGGCGGCATGATCGACTTCGGCGAGTTGCTGTTGCGGGCACTGGAACTGCTGCGCGATCGCGCCCCGGCGCTGCTCAAGCACTACCGCGAGCGCTTCCGCTACGTGCTGGTGGACGAGTTCCAGGACACCAACGCCATCCAGTACGCCTGGCTGCGCCTGCTCTGCCAGGGCGAGGACAAGCTGATGGCGGTGGGCGACGACGACCAGTCGATCTACGGCTGGCGCGGCGCCCGCATCGAGAACATCCAGCACCTGCCGGACCACTTCCCCGGCACCGAGACGATCCGACTGGAGCAGAACTACCGCTCCACCGGCACCATACTCGACGCCGCCAACGCGGTGATCCGCAACAACTTCGGCCGTCTCGGCAAGGAGCTCTGGACCAGTCTCGGCGACGGCGAGGCGATCAGCCTCTATGCCGCGTTCAACGAGCAGGACGAGGCGCGCTTCATCATCGACCAGATCGGCAAGTGGATCGACGAGGGCAACCGCCGCGACGAGAGCGCGATCCTGTACCGCTCCAACGCCCAGTCGCGGGTGCTGGAGGAGACGCTGATCCGCGCCGGCATCCCCTACCGCATCTACGGCGGTCAGCGCTTCTACGACCGTCTCGAGATCAAGAACGCCCTGGCCTACATGCGCCTGGTCGCCAACCGCGACGACGACACGGCGATGGAGCGGGTCATCAACGTGCCCACCCGCGGCATCGGCACCCGCACCATCGAGCAGATCCGCGAACACGCCCGCGCCGAGGGGGTGTCGATGTGGCGCGCCGCCAACGAGATCATCGAGTACGGCCGGCTCGCCGCCCGTGCCGGCAACGCGCTGCAGGGCTTCCTCGACCTGGTCAACGACCTCGACAGCGCCACCCGCGACACCGAGCTGCACGAGCAGACCGAACACGTGATCCAGCACTCCGGCCTGATCGAGCATCACGAGAAGGAGAAGGGCGAGAAGGCGCAGTCGCGGATCGAGAACCTTGAAGAGCTGGTCACCGCCGCGCGCCAGTTCGCCGGTCAATGGCAGGAGGACGAGGCGCCGGAGGGGTTCAACTCGGTGCTGGCGGCCTTCCTCGACCAGGCCGCGCTGGACGCCGGCGATGCCCAGGCCGATGTCCACACCGACAGTGTGCAACTGATGACGCTGCACTCGGCCAAGGGGCTGGAGTTTCCGCTGGTGTTCCTCGCCGGCATGGAGGAGGGGCTGTTCCCGCACAGCATGTCTGCCGAGGAGCCGGGCCGACTGGAGGAGGAGCGCCGCCTCTGCTATGTCGGCATCACCCGCGCGATGCAGAAGCTCTATCTGACCTATGCCGAGTCGCGCCGACTGCACGGCCAGGAAAACTACAACCGCCCGTCGCGCTTTATCCAGGAGATCCCGCAGGCGCTGGTCGAAGAGGTGCGTCTGAACGCCACCGTGCGCCGCCCCTACGGCAGCGGCTATCAGCAGCAAGGCAGTTCGCTGTTCGGCAGCTCGAGCCTGGGCGGCAGCGACATCCCCGATACCAGCCTCAGCCTGGGCCAGCGGGTACGCCACCCCAAGTTCGGCGACGGGTTGGTGATCAACTTCGAGGGCAGCGGTCCCAAGGCGCGGGTGCAGGTCAATTTCGACGACGAGGGCAGCAAGTGGCTGGTGGTGGGGTTCGCGCGGCTCGAGGCGATCTAAGAGCCTGTTTACGGCTACCCTTGAGCTAACGCCACCGACAGGAAGAAACCGATGCCCGGACGCAAGATCACCCTGCCCCTCGCCCTGCTTGCCGCCGCCGCACTCTACCTTCTCGCCCCCTACGATCCGGCGCTGAAGACCGGTCTGTCGATCCTGACCCTGATCGCCATCCTGTGGGTGACCGAGACCTTCAACATCACCGTCACCGCGTTGCTGATACCGGTGCTGACCGTACTGGCCGGGGTGTTTACGGTCGGCGAGGCGCTGCAGAACTTCGCCAACCCGATCATCTTCCTGTTTCTCGGCGGCTTCGCGCTCGCCGCGGCACTGAACGAACAGCAGCTCGACCGCTACATCGCGGGCCATCTGCTGCGCCTCGCCCGCGGTCGACTCGCCCATGCCGCGCTGCTGCTGTTCCTGGCCGCGGCCGGACTGTCGATGTGGATCTCCAATACCGCGACCACCGCGATGATGCTGCCGCTGGTACTGGGCCTGCTGCGCCAACAGCCCTACTCCGAGCACCGACGGACCTACTGGTTCATGCTGCTGGGCCTGGCCTACTCCGCCAGTATCGGCGGCATCGGCACGCTGGTCGGCAGCCCGCCCAACGCCATTGCCGCGGCCGCGGTCGGGCTGAGCTTCCTCGACTGGCTCAAGATCGGCCTGCCGGTGGCGGTGGCCGCCTTCCCGTTGATGCTCGTCGCGCTCTGGCTGGTGCTGCGCCCGACCCTGAACCTGCGCGTCGAGCACCTGGCCGAGCCGCTGCCTCTGAATCGGCAGCAGTGGCTGACGCTGACGGTATTCGCCGCCACGGTGCTGCTCTGGTTGTTCAGCGCGCCGCTGGCCCGACTGTTCGGCATCGACGGCGGTTTCGATTCGCTGATCGCGATCACCGCACTGTTGCTGCTCTGCATGCTGAAACTGGTGAGTTGGAAGACGGTGGAGGGCACCGCCGATTGGGGCGTGTTGCTGCTGTTCGGCGGCGGGCTGACGCTGTCGGCGATGCTGCAGAAGACCGGCAGCAGCGAGTTCCTGGCATACTCGATCGGGCAACTACTGAGCGGCGCCCCGGTCGTGCTGTTTGTGCTGGCGGTGGCGGCCTTTGTCGTGATGCTGACCGAGATCGCCAGCAATACCGCCAGCAGTGCCCTGCTGGTGCCGATCTTCGTCGGCATCGCCGGTGCCCTGGGGATGTCGGAGGTGGTGATGGCGGCGGTAATCGCGATCGCCGCCTCCTGTGCCTTCATGCTGCCGGTGGCGACGCCGCCCAACGCCATCGTGTTCGGCTCCGGCTTCGTGCCTCAAACCCGGATGATGCGCGTCGGGATCGTGCTGAACCTGCTGATGACACTGTTGATCACCGCGGCTGCGATGCTGATGCTCTGATCGCCGCCGCGGTTTCAGTCGCCGACGGCGGGCGGCAGACGGCGAATATGGCCGTCGGCGTCGATCGCCACCTGCACGCATTCGCAGGCGGTCACCTTGCGCGGCGTGCGTCCATCCGGACACTGGCCCCAGCACTCGACCGCGATGCGCAGGGAGCTGTGGCCACGCTCGAGCACCCGGGTATAGAAACCGAGGATGGTGCCCTTGAGCACCGGCGACATGAACGACATCCGCCCCACCGACACCGTGGCGATACGCCCCTCGGCTTCCTGACCGGCACGGATCTCACAGGCCAATACCGCCTGGGCGCTGACCCAGCCGCCGTAGACGTCACCAAACATGTTCACCGCTTCAGGCCCGGCGGGGAGCTGCAGACTCAACTCGCCCTCGGGCTGAAGCAACTGATCGCTCTCTATTTTCATTATTTGAAACCTGCTCGTGTTGACTGCCGGTCACCCGACACACTTTATGTTGCAGCGCATTATACCTGTCGCGGTTCAGGCCAAAACATAAATTTGTACCGGTCGACAAACTGTAACACTGCGGTCACAAAGCACTCCTATAGTACCCCCACGAATTCAAAACCAATGCACCGATCAGGAGCGTACGATGAAACCGATGAACAAGCTGTTCGCAGCCGTAGCGATCTCCGCTGCTGCCGTGACTGCGAATGCCGCTGACCTGCTTGACCCGAACCTGCCGACCTACGAGAAGGCTTCAGGCGTGTCCGGCAACCTGTCCAGCGTGGGTTCCGATACTCTGGCCAACCTGATGACCCTGTGGGCCGAAGAGTTCAAGCGCAACTACCCGAACGTCAACATCCAGATCCAGGCGGCCGGTTCCTCTACCGCTCCCCCGGCGCTGACCGAAGGCACCTCCAACATGGGGCCGATGAGCCGCAAGATGAAGGACAAGGAGCTCGAGGCGTTCGAGAAGAAGTTCGGTTACAAGCCGACCGCTATCCCGGTCGCCATCGACGCCCTGGCCGTGTTCGCGCACAAGGACAACCCGATCAAGGGCCTGAGCTTCGCTGACGTCGACGCGATCTTCTCCTCTACCCGCAAGTGCGGTGCCGAAAAAGAAGTCACCAAGTGGGGCGATCTGGGTCTGACCGGTTCCCTGGCGGACCAGAGCATCCAGCTGTTCGGGCGTAACTCCGTATCCGGTACCTACGGCTACTTCAAGAAGCACGCGCTGTGCAAGGGCGACTATAAGAACAGCGTCAACGAGCAGCCGGGCTCCGCTTCCGTGGTTCAGTCCATCTCCACCTCGATCAACGGCATCGGCTACTCCGGTATCGGTTACAAAACCGCCTCCGTGCGCGCCGTACCGCTGTCCAAGGAAGGCACCGACTACATCGCAGCAACGCCTGAGAACGCCGTCAACGGCAGCTACCCGCTGTCCCGCTTCCTGTGGGTTTACGTGAACAAGAAGCCGGGCCAGGAACTGGCACCGCTGGAGCGTGAATTCGTCAAGCTGGTCCTGTCCAAGGTGGGTCAGGAAGTCGTGGTCAAGGATGGCTACGTCCCGCTGCCGGCCAAGGTTGTCGAGAAGCAGCTCAGCGATCTGGGTCTGTAAGCTTCAGTCAAGATCTGACACGACCCTAGGGGGAGTCCATTGGACTCCCCTTTTGCGTTTGTCTTGCACTGTAACATAACAGTCATAATCTTGACTTATCGTACGCAGCACAACACGTTCAGAGCTCTCTCAGGATCCTCAACCATGAGCATCGACCAAACCACAGCCACGCCGGACCTGGATTTCACAACACCGGCGTCCCGCCGTCTGCGTCAGCGGCGTATGCTGCAGGACAAACTGGCCGGCGGCGGCATCGCCGTTGGCGGTGTCAGTGTCATCATCGCCGTCGTCATGATCTTCTTCTACCTGCTGTACGAGGTAGCACCGCTGTTCCAGTCCGCCCATGTCGAACCTTGGCACGTCCAGGGCAAGCCGGTCGCCCCCTATGCCGTGCCGGGCAGTCCGGCGAAGACGCTTTACCTGGCGGTCGAGGAGCAGGCCGAGATCGGCTTTCGTGTCAGCGCCGACGGCGAAATGCTGTTCTTCAAGGCGGCCGGCGGCGAGTTGGTCGAGCTCAAAGCGTTGAATCTGCCGGAGGGGGTCGAGATCAGCAGCTTCGCGGCGCTGTCCGAAACCAGCCGCACCTTCGCCTTTGGCCTGAGCAACGGCGAAATTCGCGTACTGCGCCACAGCTACAAGGCGACCTATCCGGAGGGACAGCGGGTACTGACGCCATTGCTGGAGTATCCGTTGGGTGAAGCCGGCATTCAGGTCGCCGACGGCGCGATCGAGCAGTTGGCGATCACCAACAATGGCGATCGCTGGGGTGTCGTGACCTCCAGCGACGGGCAGTTGAACTTCACCCGTATCACCATGACCGAGAACCTGTTTACCGGCGAGACCAGCGTCGAGCACAGCCGGCAGGCGCTGCCGCCACTGGGACTGAAGCCGCGAAAACTGCTGCTGACACCGGATCTGGCCTGGCTGCTGGCCAGTGCCGCCGACGGCAAGATCGCCGTGCTCAATCTGCGCGGCACGCCGGAGATCACTCAGTTGCTGGATGCCTCGGAAGGCCAGATCACCAGTGCCCAACTGCTGCTGGGCGCCAACTCGCTGCTGATCGGCGACGACCAGGGCAAGCTGTCGCAGTGGTTCTTCGTCCGCAACGAGCAGGGGGCACCTGAACTGACCCGGATTCGCGACTTCGAGCACTCCGGCAACGCCATTGTGCGGCTGACCACCGAGCAGCGCCGCAAGGGCCTGGTCAGTGTCGATGCCGGCGGTGAACTGGCGCTGCACAACGCCACCGCCCACCGTACCGCCTTCAATGAGCAGCTGTTCGATGGCCCGGTCGGCCACATCGCGCTGGCGCCGCGCGCCGACGCGCTACTGGTCGAACAGAACGGCCAACTCTCCTACTGGCATGTCGAGAACGAACATCCGGAGATCTCCTGGTCGGTACTCTGGGAGAAGGTCTGGTACGAGGGCTATGAGGAGCCGGCCTTCATCTGGCAGTCCTCCGCCTCCAACAACGACTTCGAGCCCAAGTACAGCCTGATGCCGCTGGCGTTCGGTACCCTGAAGGCGGCCTTCTACGCCATGCTGCTGGCCACGCCGCTGGCGATCTGCGGCGCGATCTATACCGCCTACTTCATGGTGCCGACGATGCGGCGCAAGGTGAAGCCGTTCATCGAGCTGATGGAGGCATTGCCCACCGTTATCCTCGGCTTTCTCGCCGGCCTCTGGCTGGCGCCGTTCATGGAGGCCAACCTGGCCGGCATCTTCGCCGCGCTGCTGGTGATCCCGCTGGCCGTGGTCGCCTTCGGCTTCTTCTGGCAGAACCTGCCCGAGCGTGTCCGCTTCCTGCTGCCGGAGGGCTGGGATGCCGCGATGCTGATCCCGGTGGTGATCCTCGCCACCTGGTTCGCGTTGGGTATAGCGAACCCCATCGAGGCTCTGTTCTTCGATGGCGACCTGCGTACCTGGCTCAGCAACGAGGTCGGCATTTCCTACGACCAGCGCAACGCGCTGGTGGTGGGTATCGCGATGGGCTTCGCCGTGATCCCGACCATCTTCTCGATCACCGAGGATGCCATTTTCGCCGTGCCCAAGCATCTGAGCTACGGCTCCCTCGCGCTTGGTGCGACCCAGTGGCAGACCCTGACCCGGGTGGTGCTGCCCACCGCCAGCCCCGGTATCTTCTCGGCGCTGATGATCGGCATGGGCCGTGCCGTGGGCGAGACGATGATCGTGTTGATGGCCACCGGCAACACGCCGATCATGGATGTGAACATCTTCGAGGGGATGCGTACCCTGGCCGCCAACATCGCCGTCGAGATGCCGGAGTCCGAGGTCGGCAGTACTCACTTCCGCATCCTGTTCCTGGCCGCGTTCGTGCTGTTCCTGTTCACCTTTATCGTGAACACCCTGGCGGAGTCGATCCGCCAGCACCTGCGCAAGAAATACGGCTCACTTTAAGGCACCACTGAGGATTGACTATGCGTATCTCATTCAGCGAATGGACCAAGTCGGGCTCTCCCTGGGTCTGGCTCAACGCCGGTGCCGTGGCGATCTCGATCATCATGGTGGTCGGTCTGCTCGCGCTGATCGCCGTGCGCGGCCTGGGTCACTTCTGGCCCGCCGACGTGATGCAGGCGGATTACGAAGAGAACGGCCAGAAGCACACCCTTATCGGCGAGTTGGTCGAGCGGGAGATGGTACCGGCACCGCAGCTGCGCGGGGCCGGTATCGAGGTGCCGGAAGGGGTCGAGGCGATGGCGCGCGACCTGATCAAGGTCGGCAACCGCGATTTCGGCAGTGCCGACTTCATCTGGACGATGGACCATTTCATCACCCATATCCAGCGTCCGGCGATGCTGTTCGCCGCCGAGCGCCTGGAGTGGGGCAACTTCTACGGCTACCTGCGCGAAGTGAAGGAAGCGGGCAACAGCGTCGGCCGCCATGACGGCTACGAGAAAAACCAGCAATACCTGGTGCTCTGGAACGAGTTGCAGCAGCGCATCGATCGCGTGCTCGAGATCCGCGAGCAGATCCTGGTGATCGAGAAGAAGGAGATCGGCAGCATCAACCACGAGATCGAGCGCCTGCGCCTGAAGGAGCGCCGCCTGGATCTCGATCAGTCCACCGATACCGAGGCCTACGCCGAGATCGACGCCCGCCGTACCGAGCTGAACGCCGAGTATGAGCAGTTGCAACAGCGTCTGGCCGATCTCTACACGCAGATCAACCGCGACTCCTTCGTCGCCGAGATCGCCGACGGCCGCGAAGTGGAAATTGCGGTGGCCAAGGTCGTGCGCGCCTTCCTGCCCAACGATATGGGACTGGGTGCCAAGACCGTGCATTACGTCGAGAAGGTGTGGGAGTTCCTCTCCGCCGAGCCGCGCGAGGCCAACACCGAGGGCGGTATCTTCCCGGCGATCTTCGGTACCGTGACGATGGTGATCCTGATGGCGGTGCTGGTCACCCCGTTCGGCGTCGTCGCCGCGGTCTACCTGCGCGAATACGCCAGGCAGGGCTTCATCACCCGGCTGATCCGCATCGCGGTGAACAACCTGGCCGGCGTACCGTCGATCGTCTACGGCGTATTCGGTCTCGGTTTCTTCGTCTACTTCCTCGGCGGCAGCATCGACGATCTGTTCTTCCCGGAAGCCAAGCCGTCGCCGACCTTCGGCACCGGCGGCCTGATGTGGGCGTCGATTACGCTGGCGCTGCTCACCGTGCCGGTGGTGATCGTCGCCACCGAAGAGGGTCTGGCGCGCATTCCCCGCGCCGTGCGCGAAGGCTCGCTGGCCCTCGGCGCGACCAAGTTCGAAACCCTGTGGAAGGTGGTGCTGCCGATGGCCAGCCCGGCGATGATGACCGGCGTCATCCTCGCCATCGCCCGTGCCGCCGGCGAGGTGGCGCCGCTGATGCTGGTGGGTGTGGTCAAGCTGGCACCGAGCCTGCCGCTGGACGGCAACTACCCCTATCTGCACCTGGATCAGAAGTTTATGCACCTGGGCTTCCACATCTATGATGTGGGTTTCCAGAGCCCCAACGTCGAAGCGGCCCGCCCGCTGGTCTATGCCACGGCGCTGCTGCTGGTGATTGTCATCGCACTGCTGAACTTCTCGGCCATCGCGATCCGCAACCACCTGCGTGAGAAGTACAAAGCGCTCGAGATGTGATGACGACACCGATTAGCGAATAAAGGTTTATACAGATGACTAGCGAAGTTAAGACCCACGCCTTCGATATCGCCTCCATGCAGCGCGACACCCGTGCGCTCGACCTGGAGAACGAAACCCATACCCTGCAGGTGCGCGACCTCAAGCTGTTCTACGGCGAAAAGGAAGCGCTGCACGGTATCAACATGGATATCGCCAAGAACCGCGTCACCGCGTTCATCGGTCCCTCCGGTTGCGGCAAGTCCACTCTGCTGCGCTGCTTCAACCGCATGAACGACCTGGTCGACAGTTGCCGTATCGAGGGTCGCTTGCTGCTCGACGGCGAAAACATCTACGACCGTACGGTCAACGTCGCCGACCTGCGCCGCCGCGTCGGCATGGTGTTCCAGAAACCCAACCCCTTCCCCAAGTCGATCTACGAGAACGTGGCCTACGGCCTGCGTATCCAGGGCGTGAAGAAGAAACGCGTGATCGACGAGACGGTGGAGTGGGCGCTGCGCTCGGCAGCGCTCTGGGACGAGGTCAAGGATCGTCTGCACGAGTCGGCGCTGGGGATGTCCGGCGGTCAGCAGCAGCGTCTGGTCATTGCCCGCACCGTGGCGGTGAAACCGGAGGTGCTGCTGCTGGACGAACCGGCGTCGGCGCTGGACCCGATCTCGACATTGAAGATCGAGGAGTTGATCCACGAGCTCAAGCGTGACTTCACCATCGTCATCGTCACTCACAACATGCAGCAGGCGGCCCGTGTTTCCGATTACACTGCATTCATGTACATGGGCGACCTGATCGAGTTCGGCGTCACCGATACCCTGTTCACCAACCCGGAAAAGAAACAGACCGAAGACTATATCACTGGTCGTTACGGTTGATGGCGCCCCACTGCCATCCCTGAACAGCCCAGCAACATCCCGTAACGGAGACAGAGACCGTGGAATTCGAAAAGGATAGTTACTCCACCCATATCTCCCAGCAATTCAACGAAGAGCTGGAGACCATTCGCACCCAGATGCTGACCATGGGCGGTATCGTCGAGCGTCAGGTCCACGACGCCGTCGAAGCGCTGTTGACCGGCGACAACGAACTGGCCGAACAGGCGCGTCGGATCGACAAGCAGACCAACGAGATGGAGCTGCTGATCGACGAGCAGTGCACCATGACCATCGCCCGTCGTCAGCCGGCCGCATCGGACCTGCGCCTGATCATCTCGATCAGCCGCGCCGTGGCCGACCTGGAGCGGATCGGCGACGAGGCCAGCCGCATCGCCCAGCAGGCGCTGGAGATGGCCCAGGGCACCCGCACCCAGCACGGCTTCCAGGAGGTGCGCCATATCGGCAACGTGGTGCGCGACATGGTCAAGAACGTGCTCACCGCCTTTGCCCGCAACGACCTGGAGATGGCCTACCGCGTGGCCAAGCAGGACCGCAACGTGGATCAGGAGTACCGCACCGCCATGCGCACACTGGTCACCTACATGATGGAGGACGTACGTTCGATCTCCAGCATCATGAACGTGATCTGGGTGCTGCGCAGCCTCGAGCGCATCGGCGACCACGCCCGTAACCTGGCCGAGCACCTGATCTACCAGGTCAGCGGTACCGACGTGCGCCACCAGAGCCTGCAGACGATCAAGCAGACGGTGCGCGACGAGATCGGACAGACCGACGACGACGGCGACGACAGCGACGAATAGTAAGCAGCGCCCGCGCGCGCTTACTGTTCCTGTTACGGCTCCTGTCGCGGCCAGTAGTCGGCCAGCGGCGGGAACTGCGCCAGCAGTCCCGCCCTGCCCATCTCCCGCAGCCGCTTGATATTGCGCTCCGGTATCGACTCGGGATCGCGATAACCGGCCAGCGCCCGGCTCATCTCATCCTGACGGATCAGGTGCAGCGAGGGATAGGGCGCACGGTTGGTCCAGTGGCTGATATCCTCGGCATCGACGCCGTCGAACAGATAGCCGGGATGGAAGGTCGCGATCTGGAACAGATCCTCGACACCGGCCTGTTCGATCAGCGCCTCCGCATCGGCGACGATATCCAGAAAATCCTCGAAATCGGCCAGCAGCCAGGGCGTGATCAGCAGCGTCGTGGACAGCTCCGCTTCCGGCGTTTCCACCAGGTCGGACAGTTGCTGCAGGAAATCGCGCAGAAACCCCTCCTCGTCGCGGGCCTCGGACACCCGGTAACGAATCGTCCCGGCGCGCACCACCGGCGCGGCAAAGGGGCAGAGATTCAGACCCACCACCATCTGCTCCACCCACTCCCGAGTTAGCATTTGCGCCTGTTCCAGCAGCAGTTCTTCGTTTGTCTGTTCGTTTTTCGTAGTCATGGCGCGATCCTACAGCCAGGCGCGGCAAAAGTAACCATAGCAGGGCTCAGGTGGTCATGATCGTGCCCGGCAATCAGAGTAACGCGCCCTCGCCGCTGAGCAGCGGTGATTTTTATCCTCTAAAGAGCCGCTTTATCCAGCTTTTCCTGTTCGGTTTTTCAACCTCTTCACGATACGGATGGGTTGTCGGCCCTTCGGGTCTTAGCAGGTCACCGGGATAGTGTTCATGTCCCAGACACAGGCTGTCGTCCAGTCCCAGCGCCTTCACTGCCGCAACTGCTTCTATGCACCAGCGGCCAAAGTAGCTGCCCATCTCCAGCGAATGCTTCTCCGGGTCGCCATAGATATACCAGTAGGGCTGCTGGTCGCCGGGCCGGTTTAGTTCAACGTACCAGTGCTCGACGAACTGTTTTAATAGAGCGGGTTGCTCATCGCGTGGGGCATTGATCGCCTTTAACAAGCGTTGATACGGTTTCTTATGCAGCAACTGCTCCCCGATGATTCGATCTGGTTGACGGCCGGCGATCACTCTATCGAGTAGTTCGTCCTTGCCCTCCTGACCGATCAGCCTAAGCAAACGCTGCCATTGATCGTCGGGGATGTTCAAAGCAAGAGCAAGACCCACCAGCCAGAAGCACAAGATGTAATGGTTCAGGTTGTTAAGATCAAAAGTCCAGTCGCGGCAACGTTCCAAGTCATACTTTTTGCCGATTTCGAGAGCATGTTTATTGGAAAGTTCCCAGGCGTCCAACATACCTGGGAAGTATTGGGGCACCTCGGAGATAGCATCGCCTCGGGAATAGTGTCTCAGCATTACTCTCAGATGCTCTAATCCAATATCAAAAACAAACTGAGCTTCAAAAACAGGATTAGCTGCGGGCTCTTCTATTAATTGAAGGTCATCATGAATTCTATCCAAAGAGAAACTTATCCATTTGTTCCAGAAATCCATAGAGGTCAACGAGTCCCTGATCATGGAGTCACTCCCCTTACGTGAATATCTATGTTAGGTAGTATTTTCGAAGCATCCACATCGGTGTAGTTGCCCTGTGCATCCAGTACACGCACCGTCGTTCTACCATCTGGCAGTGTGCGAACTACCCACGTTTCCGTGCGGTTGGAACGGATGGCCCTCAGTATCTCGGGCGCTTTCTGTTCCCCGACCGCTTTTTCCAACCGAGATGATCCTGTTATCCAGCTCTCGCTACCTTGCCTGCCATCCTTCGTATCGCCGAGGGCCGACTTGTTAAACTTGTACTCAACGATCACATAGTCAACATCTGGACGATTGACCTCAAACAGATCATCGATCCCTTGCCCGCCGATTCCTGCCACCCGGCCTAATTTGGTCCCGTCTGGCACTATCCTCTTAACCGTATGTTCGCCGAAGAGTTCCCCCATTAGCTCCTTCTGAGTGGTGGTCAACTCGCTCATGTTCAGCAGTGGATTGCCTGATCGGTCTATCGCGCCGCCATTTTCCATAAGTGTTTTCATGGCAAGCTGGTCGATTCTACTACTAATGCCGGACGCCAGCTTCTGCTTCGCCGCACCGGCAAGAGCATTGAGCTTGCCCGTCAGTATCGTACTCACCTTGGCCGAGACGCCGACGCCTGTTGCGTTGGTCGCAGCGCCAAGTTCCGCGACCAGGATCTCGGCGGTCGCCTGTCCGCGCAGGCGATTGGCGGTGTCCATGTCGCCCTGTAGTTCGGAGATGACGGCCTGGGTTTCGACCGCTTTC
>Ga0214472_10001516_pt1 | contig 25897 bp, 26 predicted proteins | sample RVTome_6_FD_207662 | JGI IMG/M metagenome (GOLD analysis project Ga0214472, IMG submission 207662) | Soil microbial communities from uranium-contaminated site in the Upper Colorado River Basin, Wyoming, United States - RVT140D175 | ecosystem: Environmental > Terrestrial > Soil > Contaminated >...
CAAGGCTTCGTCGGGACCCGCCGAAGCCCGAAGGGCGTAGGCGGGAGCCCGGCGCAAATGCGCCGACGAAAGCGCAGGCCGCGGGGGTGGGGCCCCGCGGCACTAAGGCATTAAGGTAGTGGCCACGATAGCTCGAACGCGTAGGTATCGTCCCCGCTGTCGGAATCGTCGATTCGCACGACCGCCGTGTAGCCGTTGTCGGCGTTCGGTGACTGGATGAGCTCGATGCGGCCGCGGCCATCGAGCTGACGTAGCGAGACCGGTAATTCCGCCTCCGGCAGATCGGCCGTGAACCGACTCCGGTACTCTTGAGTACCCTGGCCGCCGGCATCGCTCACCTCGTGCTCGCCACCACGGACTCGGATCTCCGCTCCGATGTCGACCCGCCCTTCCCAGCGGAAGGCCCCGCCGTCCCGGTCGTCGTCCCACGACCAGACGTCGGTATCCGGATCGTCGTCGTCGGCATCGTCTCCATCATCTTCGTCATCCCACGGATTGCGATCGTCCCGATCACCCCAGTCTCCCCAGGAGTCGCGCTCGTTCCAGGTCAGCTCGAACTCGTAATAGCCGTCGCCGATGTGGTCGCTGTCGTCGATTCGCACCACGGCGGTGTACTCGTTCCACGAGCTCGGCTCCTCGATGAGCTCGACGTCGCCGCGCCCTTCGATCTTGTACAGCTCGAGATCGACATCCCACTCGGGCAGGGGAGACGTGAAGCGATGGTCCTGCCTTTGAATCGGTTTCGCTGCGAGATGGCGGACGCGTACCTCGCCCCCTCGAATGAGAATCTCGTCGATTCCGTCGACCTGTCCCCGCCACTGAAATCGTTCTTCGGAGACCGTGCCGGCGAGAGCCCCCGCGGCGAGCGGCTCGCCAAGACAGACTAGCGTGAGTAAGACGCCAAGAAACCCGGCAAACAGGTTTTTCCCGTTCACGTGAACCTCCCGGAATCGGTTTTTGTGGGGATGCTTCTATTAATAAGGTACCACAATTCCGCCGGGTCGCTAGCGCTTCCCGGGAAGGCTCCCGGAAGGGGCATCGGTTGCCTTGGCGGCGGGCGCTCCGGATCGATGCTTCCAGAAAAGCACCGCGACGACGACCGTCGTGTAGAGGTAACCCACGGTCTTGAGATGAAATCCACGGGCCCATTGACTCATCTCATACGCCACGAGGTCGCTGTAGAAGGCCGGGATGAGAACGAGCGAGATCACCCAGAGAAGCAAGTAGAGCCGCCTGTTCCTCTGGTCTTCCAGGGCCTCCATCCCGATGAGGAGGATGCCGCTGGTGGCAACCACCGACGTCGCCGACTCGCTCAGATAGGAAAAGAGCACAACATAGAGCCCGTTGATGGGAAGCAGGAACCGGTGGAGCAGCCGGTCCTCGCCTTCGCGGAAAAGATAGCAGGTCGCAGCGCCGATGAGGAGCCCCACTAGGACCGCGAGCGGAGTGCGGATGAATTCGCTCGAGCCGAAATGCCGGGCAAGGAAGGTCGCAATATCCACCATCGGATCCTGGCCGCGCGTGACATCCCACCGCATGAGCCGATACCACTGTGCCAGTAACCGAAAATTGTTGCTGGGCCCGACGACCAGGGAGGGTAGCAGGAACCATAAAGCTAGCCCACCGAAAAAGGCGCCCCAGTACCTTTTCTTCAGTCCCGTCAAGAGACAGAGCCCCAACGTGAAAGGAAACAGCTTGATGTTGGTGCCGAAGGCGAGCACGAGCCCCGAACGCGCAAACTTGCCTTCCGCGTACTGAGCCGCCCCGAGGAGCATCAAGGCGAAGATGCCGACGTTCCACTGGCCGACCTGGATGCCGAGCGTGGCGTCGAGGAGGACCGAAAGGCAGGCGATCCATTGCATCGGGATCGAACGTTCTAGCGGGTAGCCAACCGCTTGCGCCCATCGCACCAGACCCCAAATGAACAAGAGACTCGTCAACAGGAGGAACAGGAAGGTCCCGACGGCATCCGGCAACGGTGTGAAAGGAAGCATCAAGAGGGCGGCGAGCGGGCTGTATTTGAAGAAGTCCAACTGCGGATCCGGCGCATAGGGGTTGATCCCTTGCACGATGTTCCTGGCCGCCCCCGTCACCACGCGATAAGGAGGAGGTTCCTTGACGATGCCGGTGTGTGCGGAAACGACGGCTGCGTACGCGATGACGAGCCAGAGGAGAGACTTGGGATGTTTCAACGCCAGGGCACTTCAGGGACTTGTGCTATGCTGCCCATTCCATCGCGGACACGGAAAATCGGAGTCTACTTCGAGTGCGGCGGTTCTTCCAGTGGTTGCGTGAGTCCGTCGGGCCCGGCGAGATCACGCTCAGCCACTACCTGATCTTCGCTCTCATCGTTCGTTTGCCCGCGGTCTTCTTGAGTCGCGGCTACGCTTTTTCCGATCATCAGTTCCAGTATGTCGACCCTGCCTATTACCTTGCTTTCGACGGCAGCTGGTGGCGGCCTCATGACTATGTTCAAGGCTTACGCTCCTGGGTGTACCCGGGGATTCTCGCTGGCGTCTTCAAGCTCGTTGCCTGGTTCGGCATCACCGATCCGCAGGCCATGATGGTGGCGACGCGTTTCGTTCATGGCCTGGTCTCTCTGCTTCCAGTGGCGGCATTCTGGACTCTGGTCGTTCGTTGGAAAGGCTGGAGTGGCCAGAGACCTTTGTTGTTGTTCTTCGCCGCCAACGCGTTGGTTGTCTATAGCGGCGTACAACCCACCGGTCCCACCTTCGCGGTGGGTCTTTCTCTCGCCGCCATCTTCCTATTCCATGGACCCGGTTCGCTCTGGCCGTTCCTGTCCGGACTCCTGCTGGGGCTTGCTTTCGCGTGCCGTTTTCAAGACGCCTTCTTCGGCCCGGTTCTTCTGGCGGCCGGTCTGCTGCAGAAACGTTGGCGGGCCTGCTTGTTTCTGGCGTTGGGATCCGCCATTACGGTTACCGGTCAGGGCATCGTAGATTTCGTGACTTGGGGCAAATTCCTGCACAGCCCGTTCCGCTACGTCGCGTGGAACGTCTTCGAAGGGCAGGCGCAGCGCTACGGGGATCAACCGGTGTGGCTCTACGCTGCGTTCATTTGTCTGGTGTTGGTCCTCATATCGCCTTTCCTGCGCAGCGGTTTCCGTGCTCTCTGGGAAGGGAGCGGAAAGCTCCCGCTGCTGGCGGCCGCCTCTCTTGTCTACATCTTTCTCCACAATGTCATGGCGCGGAAGAATTTCCGTTTTGTGCTGCCGGCTCTTGTTCTCCTTCTGGTCATCTACGCGTCTTCTCTCCTGTTCGAGGGCTCGGAGGGGAAGACTCGTCGAGTCCATAGACGGCTCTTCGTTGGAATACATCTTGTGGCACTGGTTCTCGCCAGCGTTTGGTATGCCAACCGGGGCCCGATCGAGGCAGCGCTGGCCCTCCATCGTCTCGAAGACTTTCGGGATCGACTCGTCATCGTGGACGGTCGAGACGATAAACTGGGAGGCCACTACTACCTGGGCCGTCCGAGAATCGAAGTTGTCAATGTGAGACAGCGTCACTTGGCCAGTTGGCTGCGCGCGGCGCGGCCAAGTACGCCGACCTATATCTTGGTAGTGGGGCACCCGCTCACGGAGGAAGGGGATTGGGGTCGTTATCGCTTAGAGCGGGTTGGGGAGTATCGCGACTGGCCGGACACCTGGTCAGGGTCCCGTCGCTTCTTGTATCGCGCCGAGCGAATCCGAGGGCCTGCCTGAACCTGCTCCATTAGCGTAAATCATTAATTCCAAGCGTTTTACGGATGGCGGGCGATTTTCTTGATAATCACCCACCCCGCGTCATAATAGTAGTAGCAATTACTAAAACTAAAAAGGAGACCTCTTATGAAAGTGTGGAAAACCAAAGACACAATCGAGCCCAATCCCATTGGGCTACCTCAGGACGTCACGTCGAAGCTCATTCCCAAGCTCGACCGCCATCAGGCGAGCCTGTTCCTCTTGTTCCATCAGTACCAGAAGCACCATTGGCTGGTGGAGGGACCCCAATTCCGCGACCTCCATCTTTTCCTGCAGGAGGCCTACGAGGCGGTTCACAAACAGGTCGACCACATCGCCGAGCGCATCACGGCCCTCGGAGGGATCCCGACCAGTCATCCCGCCGAGCTGGTCAAGGCGGCCTATGTCGAGCACGAGCCGGAAGGGACTTTTCGGATCCGAGCGATGCTCCAGTTGGACCGTAGTCACGAAGGGCAGATCGCCCAGAGGTTGAGGGAGACGATCGCGGAAGCGCGCGAGTCCGGAGACCCGGGCACGGAGCACCTGCTCAAGGAAGTGCTGCTGGGGGTGGAGGACCGGGCGCACCATCTGGATCACTTCTTGGGTGGGGACTCGCTGGAGCTCGGGCTCGAGACCTGAGCCGTTCGGAGACACGAACATGGACGCAAAGAGGAGGTTCTCCGATTCGGAGGTAGCCGCGCGGCTTGCGCGACGCGGCCTCCGTCTCACCCGACAAAGGAAGGTCGTATTCGATGCGGTGAGCGAGGCGGGCGGACACCCGGCCGCACACGAGATCTATGAGAAGGCGCGCCGGGTGCTCCCGCAGATCAGCCTGGGGACGGTGTATCGGACCCTGGGTGTTCTGAGAGACGCGGGGGTCGTGCAGGAGCTTCATCTCAAGGAAGCGCAGGGTCGTTACGAAGAACGGGGCGATCATCACCACCATGTCGTGTGCACCGGCTGCGGCCGCATCGAGGACCTCGACGCTGCAGCCTTCGAGGGACTAATTTCCCAGGCCCAGGAGGCGACGGCGTTCCACATCGAGGATCATCGTCTGGAGTTTTACGGGTTCTGTCCCGATTGCCGGTCGGGACGGTCCCTCCGCACTTGACCGGAAAGACGGCCTGGGATATAAGTGCGTCCATAGGTAATGATGACCATGATGGGTAGCTGCTCAGTAACCATTCCCAGCCGCCATTGGTATTGGTGGCGCGGTTTCTGAGCGGGTAGCTCGATCCGGTCGTCAATCCAAGGAGAGGCAGCCCGCGGGAGGTTGCCTCTTTTGCGTTTCAGGGCATCTCCCCGGGATTGGCCAGAGGCCGGGAAGACCCGGGAAACGCGAAAATGAACGGAAAACCAACCAGTCCTTTTGGTCCCGCAGCACTCAAGGCCCGGTCGCGGACGTCCATTCTGCCGATGGACTCGTGCGCCGCGCCGGTTGAGCTCTTCGAGCGGTTGTCCCGCCACCGACGGGGCCGAGGGGCCGTGCTCATGGAGAGCGCGGCTCAGGGCGCCCCCGCTGGTGTTCGCAGCCTAGTCATCCCGGAAGGGCTGATACGACTGGTCATCCGAGGCTCGACCGCGAGTTACTCCCCGCTCACTCCGCGTGGCGTGCCTCTCATAGAGTCCCTGACCGGGCGCCTACCCAAGACCGAGTCGCGAGAGGATTCGGTCGTGGCCCGATTCCCCGATTTCGACAAGAATCCGGCCCTCCCCGACGCGGAGCGAGTTCGCGCGGCTTCGGTTCTCGACGGCGTGAGGGCGCTCGCCGGTTTGGTCGAAGACGAAGAACCCGACGAGGACTTGCTGCCGCCGGGTCTCTACGGGGCCTTTTCTTATGAGGCGGTCGATCTCTGGGAAGAGCTCCCGCCCCGCCGTCCCGATCCGCTCGGTGAGCCCGATGCGAACTTCGTGTTCGCCCTGGACGCGATCTCTTTCGATCACGTACGGGGCGAGGTACGCGTGGTCACGCGGTCACCGGTGGGCCCACGTCATCGCGGGAACCGCGACGAGGAGGAGCGCCACCGTTTCTACGTCGAGGCTCTCGAGAAGAACGGCTCCCCACCGGATAACTTTGGAGACCGCGTCGCTCCGGAGAAAGATGCCGAGCCGGACGTTTCCGATGAGGCATTCAAGTCCTCCGTCGAAAAGTTTCTCTCCCACGTTCTGGCGGGCGACATCTTTCAAGGGGTCCTCTCTCGTGGCCTCTGGATGGAGAGCACGGCACCGCCGCTGGCGGTCTACCGCGCTCTCCGTTCGAGAAACCCCTCGCCATACATGTTCTACGTGGATCTCGGAGACGGCGAGCTCCTTGGCGCGTCCCCGGAAACCTGCCTCAAAGTGGAGCGCGGCGAAGTGATGATCCGGCCCATCGCCGGTACCGCTCCGCGAGGGCTCGGCCCCGATGGACGGATCGACGAAGAGCTCGACGCTCGATTGGCGGTGAGCCTGATCCTGGACACCAAGGAGCAGGCGGAGCACGCGATGTTGGTCGATCTGGCAAGGAACGACGTCGCCAGAGTCTCCGTACCCGGGACGCGACAGGTCACCGAGCCGTTCTCGGTCGAAAAATACAGCCACGTGCAGCACCTGGTGAGCGGCGTGAAAGGTACGCTCCTTCCCGGCCTCGACGCCCTCCACGCCTATGTGGCCTCGGCGAACATGGGCACACTGACCGGCGCCCCGAAGCTCAGGGCGATGGAGCTGATCCGCGAGACCGAGCCGAGTGCCCGGGGATACTACGGTGGCGCGGTCGGCTACTTGCTGCAGGACGGGACCTTCGACAGCTGTATCGTCATCAGAACGCTTCGCCACCGCGACGGCAAGTACCTCACGCGGACGGGAGCCGGCATCGTCGCGGACAGCATTCCCGAAAAGGAGTTGGAGGAGACGATCCACAAGGCGCGCGCGTGTCGTGTCGCGATCTCTCTGGCGGAAGGGCGGCAAGCATGAGCTCGGCGCGTGTTCTCGTTCTCGACAACCGTGACAGCTTCGTCTTCAATCTGGTCGACGAGTTTCGCCGCCAGGATGCCGAGGTGTCGACGGTGAGAAGCAACATGAGCCTCGCGGATTGGCAGCGGTGTCTCGATCGGTTCTCTCCCGATCTCGTCGTTCTTTCGCCGGGGCCCGGCCGACCGGAAGAGGCCGGCATGATGGTGCCCTGGCTTCGGACTCAACCTGATCTGCCGATACTCGGCGTGTGCCTCGGACATCAAGCTCTCGCCATCGCCACGGGCGGCCGGGTGGAAAGGGCGCCGCGACCCGTGCACGGCCGCAAGAGCCTCATCTCCGTGAAGGACGACCCCGTCTTTCACGGTCTGCCCCTGCCTCTCGTTGCCGCCCGATACCATAGCCTGGTCGTCACGCAACTTCCCGACGAGTTCGAAGTCGTGGCCACGACGAGGGACAACGGGCAGGAGCTGGTCATGGCGATCCGGCACCGACGCCTCTGTCAGATCGGACTTCAGTTTCACCCGGAGTCCATCTTGACTCCGGGTGGGGGTAGGATCGTGAGCCAATTCCTTCGAGAAGCGCTCGCTTGGAAGGCACGAGTCTCTTCGCAGGTCAAAACAGGAGGAGCAGGGAGCTCATGATCCCATCACTCATCGAGCGCTATCTTTCCGGAGACGCGGTCGCGCCGGGGGCGGTCGAGGAGGCGCTCCACAAGATCATGGCGGGGGAGGCCCCGGAAGCGCAGACGGCGGGATTGCTGGTCGCGCTGCGCACGCGGGAGCCGGACGCGCCGACCCTCGCCGCCTGCGCGCGAGCCATGCGTGCGCATCGGATGGCAGTTCATGTGGAAGTACGTCCACTCATCGACACGTGCGGAACCGGCGGGGATCGAGCGGGGACGTTTAACATTTCGACCGCCGCGGCGCTCGTGGTTGCGGCCGCGGGCGGTGCCGTCGCCAAGCACGGCAATCGAAGCGTCTCGTCCCAGTCAGGAAGCGCGGACGTTCTTGAGAAGGCCGGCTGTGCGCTCGATGTCGGACCCAAAGGGGCCCGCACGCTCCTCGATGCCACGGGCTTTGCGTTTCTCTTTGCGCCTTACTTTCATCCCGCCATGGCCAACGTCGCTCCGGTCCGACGGGCGCTCGGCATTCGCACGCTCTTCAACTTGCTCGGTCCTCTCGCCAACCCGGCGCTGGCAGGATGTCAGCTCCTGGGCGTCTACGATCCGGATCTGACGCGCGTGATGGCCGAGGCTCTCTTGGAGCTCGGGACGGAGAGCGCTCTGGTGGTTCATTGCGCGGGGCTCGATGAGATCGGCTTGCATGACGTCACGCGCGGCCATTTCGTCCAGGAGGGTCGGGTCGAGACGTTCTCGATCGATCCTGGAGAGCTCGGAGTCGCTTCGGCGCCGATCGAAGCGCTTTCGGGAGGGGACCCCGAGAGGGGCGTCGAGATTCTGATCGGAGCCCTGCGCGGGGACCCCGGGCCGCGGAGCGACGTGGTCGCGCTCAACGCGGGAGCCGCCTTGTTCGTGGCTGGGCTGGTCAAGGATCTCCGCGAGGGTCTGGAGCGCGCGCGGGACGTGCAGCGGGCCGGACACGCCCTGCGCGTACTGGAGCGGTACGGTGAGTCGAGTCACCGAGCCCGCGTCAGGTAGCAGGCTGCTGAACAACGAGTCAGCCTGCGCGAAGAGCCTTCAGCTGTCGCGCAGTGCGAAGCACGGAGCGACGCAACCGCGGGGGTGGGGCCCCGCGGCGATGATGAAGGACCGAGCCCGGCGCGCAAACCGGACCTAGGCAGGCGGATTTGCAATCGCCTGTTAGCCGCCAAACTATGTGGTTGCTTCGACTGGGGCGAGTCAGGCGGCGGTGGGGTCCCCACGGCACTGATAAAGGGGAAGAGGCTGAGTGAACGTTCTCGATGAATTGGTCGCGGCGGCTCGCGAGAGAGTCAAGGGTCTTCCCAATCGCGAGCCTCAGCAGCATCCAAGAGGGCTCTCGTTTGGCGACGCACTGCGCGGAAAGGACCGGTTGAAGGTGATCGCCGAGTTCAAACAAGCGAGCCCCAGCGCCGGATCCATCGCCCAAAGAGATCCGGCCGCGCAGGTCAAGCTCTACGCCGAGGCCGGTGCCGCCGCGGTGAGCGTGCTGACCGAGCCTTCCCGGTTCGGTGGCTCGTTCGACGATCTGGAAAAAGCGGTAGAAGCGGTCCAGCCGGAGGGCATTCCGATTCTGATGAAGGACTTCGTGGTCGACACGGCACAGATCCGCATGGCGGCCTGTCTTGGAGCGCGTGGCGTCTTGCTCATTGCCCGCTGTCTTTCGAACGCTCAACTGAAGGAGCTCGCTTCCGCATGCCGGGGCTACGGCCTCGGCGCACTCGTGGAGTGCCACGATGCCGAGGAAGTCTCGCGGGCCCTTTCTCTGCCCGACGTCGTCATCGGAGTCAACAACCGCGATCTCGATACCTTCGAGATACGTCGCGACCTGGCGCTGCGACTCCTTCGGGACCTTCCGGCGGATCGGGTGGCGGTGGCGGAGAGCGGTTACCTGAGACCCGAGGACACGCTGGAGCTGCGAGGCGTCGCGGACGCGGTGCTGATCGGCTCCGCGCTCATGAAAGACTCCGACCCCGACGCGTTCATTCGTGGGATCCTCGGTGCTGCGTAGCGATTGGACTGGGTGATGAGGCCACTCGTGAAGATCTGCGGGCTGACGAGGCCGGAGGATGCGCGACTCGCCGTGCGGCTCGGAGCCACGCACGTCGGTTGCGTCATGGCGCCCACCTCGCTCCGCTGCGCGAGCCTGGAACAGGCGAGGAGCGTTTTTCAGGCGGCGGGCGATGGTGTGCGGCGGGTGCTCGTGTACAGAAGGCAAGCCGTGCGGGAGATCGTGGAGATGGCCCGCGACGTCGGAACGACCGACGTCCAGCTCCACGAGATGTCGGAGGAGAACGCGCTCTGGCTGGAGAGGGAAGGGTTGAGGGTCTGTCGCACACACCGCGTCGATCCGAAGAGCGAGAGGCTACCCGTTCTTGTTCCCGAGCCCACTCCGGAGCGGCCCGCGTTGCTGGACGTCGGGGACGGCGGCTCGGGCCGGAGCTTCCGCTGGGAGATTCTGGGAGACGAAGCGCCGCGCGGCGTCTTCATCGCCGGTGGTATTCGTCCCGACAACGTGGCTGCTTTGTTGTCGCATCATCCCTACGGCATCGATCTCTCGAGCGGCATCGAGTCCAGTCCCGGAGTCAAGGATCCCAAGAGCATGACGGCTTTCTTCGAAGCCGTGAGGAGTGCCTCATGAGCACGAGTCGACCACCGGTCAAGAAAGAGCTCGACTATCCACGCATCGGTGCCTTCGGGCCCTACGGGGGAAGGTACGTGCCGGAGCTTCTCATCCCGGCGCTCACCGAGCTGGAGCGAGCCCAGAAGGAGATCGTGCCCCGGGAGGACTTCCGCGCCGCGCTGTCCGATGCGCTTGCGAAGTGGGCGGGAAGACCCACGCCTCTGACGCGTCTCGATCGTTTCGCCCGTCTCGCGCGTCTCGACGTCGTGCTGAAACGGGAAGATCTGCTTCACGGCGGCGCCCACAAGACGAACAACGTGCTTGGTCAAGGTTTATTGGCGCGGTTCATGGGCAAGAAGCGGATCGTCGCCGAGACGGGAGCCGGGCAGCACGGAGCGGCGACCGCGATGGTGGGAGCGCGACTCGGTCTAGAAACCGTCATCTACATGGGGCGGCGCGACATGGAGCGCCAGGCACCCAACGTCAAGAGGATGGAGCTCTGCGGGGCCCGGGTCATTCCCGTGACCTCCGGCGCCCAAACTCTGAAGGACGCCATCAACGAGGCCCTTCGCGATTGGACGAATAGTCTCGAGACCACCCACTATCTGCTGGGAACGGTCTGCGGCCCCCATCCTTTCCCTCGACTGGTGCGCGACTTTCAAGCCATCATCGGGCGCGAAGCCAAGGTGCAATGGAGAAAAGAGATGGGCGGGCTCCCGGATGCCATCGTGGCGTGCGTGGGCGGCGGGAGTAACGCACTCGGGATATTCCACGCCTTTAGGCGCGACGATTCGGTGCGTCTCATCGGTATCGAGCCCGGGGGGCATGGCTTGGACTCCGGAATGCACGGGGCCACGTTGATTCGCGGCACGGTGGGTCTCCTGCACGGCGCCCGTACCAGCGTGCTCCAGGACAAAGAGGGCCAGATACTCGAGCCACACAGCGTCGCCGCGGGTCTCGACTACCCGGGTGTCGGGCCAGAGCACGCCATGCTGCGCGATTCCGGTCGGGTGAGCTATTTCGCGGTCACCGACGACGAAGCGCTGGACTCGTTCGAGCAGCTTTCGCGTCTCGAAGGGATCATCCCCGCTTTCGAGTCGGCGCATGCCCTCGCCTTCGTCCAGAGCGCGGTCCGCCGCGGTCACCTGGAGGAGGAATCCCGAGTGCTCGTCAACCTTTCTGGCCGTGGGGACAAAGATCTGGACACGTATTTTCGAGACCTGGCTCCGGGTCGCCGCAACGAGGAGGCACGAAGATGAGCTTCCGCCGTCTCAAGGCGGAGCTTCGCCGAGGATCGTTTCACGTGAGCCCGTTCCTCACGCTGGGCGATCCGACGCCCGATCTATCCGTGGAGCTGGCACGTGCCGCCGTGCGCGAGGGCGCGAGCATGCTCGAGCTCGGGTTCCCGTACGGCGATCCGGTTGCCGATGGCCCCGCCATCCAAGCCGCGAACTTCAGAGCCCTGGAAGGCGGCACGTCGACGGAGAAGTCCATGGAGCTCCTAGCCCGCATTCGGGAAGCATGTCCTTCGACGCCTCTCAATCTTTTGATCTACGGCAATCTCGTTCACGCACGAGGCTACGAACGATTCTGCCAGGACGCCGCCCAAGCCGGCGCTTCGTCGCTCCTTGTCCCCGACATCTCCCTGGAGGAGAGCGCGGCGCTCAGAAAAGCGTCCCGTCGCGCGAAGCTAGGCCACGTGGAGCTCGTCGGCCCCCTGACCACCGAAGAAAGACTGCAGCGCATCGATCGGGCGACCGACGCATTTCTCTACTTGGTCGCCCACCAGGGTGTGACCGGCGTGCGGAACGGTTCTTTTCAGGCGATCGCCGAGCTCGTCGAGCGAACCGCGCAGCGCGTCCAGCATCCCGTCTGCCTCGGGTTCGGCCTTTCGAAGCCGGAGCATCTTCGCCAGGCCTTCGGCTCGGGAGCACGGATCGCCGTGGTCGGCTCCCTCTTGGCTCAGGTCGTCGCCAACGCGTGGCAGGATCGCTCGTCGGACCGAGACGCCAAGATGATAGACGCCTACATCAACGCGATCCGACCACTCGTCGCAGCGCGTTCTATGCCAGCAGGCTGATGAAAAACGAGTCAGCCTGCGCGAGCGGAGCGAGCCCGGCGCGAATGCGCCGACGAAAGCGCAGGCCGTGGAGGTGGGGTCCCCACGGCACTAATACATACTCGAGATTGGAGGAAGACGCCCGATGTTGATCATCATGCGGAAGGATAGCACCAGCGAACAGTGTCACGGCGTGGAGGAAGCGATCCGCCGCATGGGATTCACCCCGCTGCGCGTCCCGGGCGCCGATCGGACCGCCGTGTGCATCACCGGAAACAAAGGGCCCGTCGACTCTTCCTTGCTCTCGCAGATGCCGGGCGTGCTGGAGTGTATTCCGGTAACCAAACCTTACAAGCTGGTGAGCCGCGAGGTTCACCCGGAAGACACGGTGCTCGACGTCGCGGGCGTGAGGATCGGCGGACCGGAAGTAACGCTCATCGCCGGCCCCTGCAGCGTGGAGACGGAATCCCGCACGCTGGAAGTGGCGAGGCGCGTCAAGGAAGGAGGAGCTCACATGTTTCGTGCCGGCGCCTTCAAGCCGCGCACGAGCCCCTATTCCTTTCAGGGCCTGGGCGAGGAAGGCCTGGTGACGTTGCGACGCGTCAGGGAAGACACCGGGCTGCCGGTGGTCACGGAAGTGATCGATACCGACTCGGCCGAGGCGGTTGCGGAGTCGGTGGATGTACTCCAGGTCGGCGCCCGGAACATGCAGAACTTCTCTCTCTTGAAGAAGCTCGCCGAGCTCGGCAAGCCGGTGCTGCTGAAACGTGGGATCGCCGCGACGGTGGACGAGTGGCTGATGGCGGCAGAGTATCTCCTGGCGGGGGGCAACCATCGCGTCGCGCTCTGCGAGCGGGGTGTCCGAACGTTCAACAACCACTCGCGCAACACCCTGGATCTCAACGTGGTGCCACTGGTGCGTGACTTGTCACATTTGCCGGTTCTCGTCGATCCGTCACACGGAGTGGGAGTCCGGGAAAGGGTGCGGCCGCTGGCGCGCGCGGCGTTGGCCGCCGGCGCACACGGGCTCTTGATGGAAGTTCATACGCATCCCGAGACCAGCTACTCGGACGCGGGACAGACGATAGACGTCGAAACGTTCCGCGGTATTGTTAGAGACGCCGAGCTGCTAAGAACTCTCGAGCCGCTTTAAGAAGCCTTTAGCTTGCGCGTTCGCTAGCTCTGCGGCGGATGAACGCGTAGTTGAAGTTGTTGAGGGCGTGGAAGTCGGCGGCCTGGCGGTAGAGCTCCCGCGCCTTGGACGCGTCCCCCTGCCCCTCGTAAGCGAGCCCCATCCGGTTCGTAAGGATCGAGCGGATTCGCCTGTTGGAGCTCGACCAGGGCGGTCGCATAGTCGCGTTCCTCGAGCGCGATCGTACCCGCCAACTGGTGCGCCAGCTGGATCTGCGGTTGACTCCCAACCGCTTCCGCGTCGGCGCGAAGTTCCTCGGTCCTTCTTTTGGCTCCTGGCAGATCTTTCTGCCGGAGAGCAGCGCGCGCGGAGTTGAACAGAAACAAACGCTCGGCGTTCCCCTTCGCATCCTCGGTGCGACCCGATTGCCGCGTGAGGGCAATGGACTCTTCGAATCTTGCCATGGCTTCCGGGGCTCGGTCCGCCTCCAAGAGGATGTTTCCCATGTTGTTCAGGTCGAAGGACATCGCGGCGACATCGTCGTTTCTCTCGGCCAGGGCATATTCATCGGCGAGGGTTCGCAGGGCGTTGTCCGTATCGCCTTCGTCCATGAAAGAGACGGCGAGGGCGAAGAGAGCCTGTCGGCGCTGGCCATCGTCGGCAGCTTCCTGGTACATCTCATCGAGCGCCTGGCGCGCCTCCTCGTGTTTGTCCATCAGGTTCAGATCGGTAGCGATGCCTACGTAAGAGAACATGAACTTCTTGTTGATCGACAAGGCCTTCTTACGTATATCGACGCCAAACATTTGCTGTCAACGTACGCAAAAAGCCATCAGATGCCAGCCCAACGGGCGAACGAGGCGGCGCGGTATCAACTCGAAGGCACCCACGAACAGATGGTTGTAGAGAAAGCCCTTCCATCCTCCGTGAAGGCGTGAGCGAACGGGGAATCGCTCCGGAACGATCCGTACTGAGCTGAAATCACTCAGCAGCTCTCGAAACTCGCCGATGGAGAACTTGCGCAGCACCGGCGCGTCTTCGTGCTCGAGGGGGACTTTCATGATCTTAGATAGCGCGTTCAGCCATGAGATGCGGTTATAGACCATGAAAATGGCTTCTCCGCCAGGGATGAGAACGCGGTGACACTCCGACACCATCCGCCGGGGATCGGCCGTGTACTGGAGAACACCGTGCGTATAGATGACGTCAAAAGAGGCGTCTTCGAACGGCAGCGCCTCTCCGTTGGCGAGATGGAGCGTGAGCGGCACGTGGGAGCACTCGGCGTTCTGGCGCGCCAGATCGAGAGCGGTCACGGAAAGATCGACCCCGACTGCCGTGGCACCTCCCGCTGCGAATCGCACCAGGTCGGTGCCGATGCCGCAGCCTACTTCCAAGAGCCGCTTGCCCCGATAGGCGGAAAAGTCGACCAACCGAGGGAGATAGCGTAGTTTGTCGAATCGATATTCATCCAGGTCCTGGAAGAATTCCCGCGTACCGGGCTCGTGCGCGGTCATCTCCAGATCGTGGATGCGCTCGTTCCAGTACTCCTGAACCTTCGCCAGGGTGGAGCCCGGAGCGATCTCCATGGTGCGCGTGGCGTGGTTCTTGGTGGTTTCGAGCGGCATGCACGTCTCCGAGTGGACTTTATTATAGTATCCATCTAGCTAAAGCAGGCCGAAGAAGACCGAAAATGAAGCGAGACCTTTCTGCCCTGGAAGGATCGGAGTTCGACGTGGTCGTCGTGGGGGCGGGAGTCTACGGTGCGGCAACCGCTTGGGACGCCGCACTACGCGGACTCTCGGTGGCCCTCGTCGACAAGGGCGACTTCGGGAGCGCCACGTCCTTCAACAGTCTCAAGACCGTTCACGGAGGGCTTCGCTATTTGCAGCACGGGGACTTCCGGCGCATGCGGGAGTCGGTCCGCGAGCGCAGCACGCTCATGCGAATCGCGCCGCATCTCGTCCACCCCTTACCCTTCTTCTTGCCCACCTACCGGGATGGTCTACGTCGCCGGCCGATCCTCGCGGTGGCGATGTTTCTCAACGACCTGGTCAGCTTCGATCGCAACCGGAGCGCCTCACCAGAAAAGTCGTTACCTCCGAGCAAAGTGGTTTCTCGATCGGAGTCCATGCAGCTCATCCCTGGCATCCGGGAAGAAGGCCTCACCGGTGCTGCCCTTTGGTACGACGCCCAGATATCCAATTCCGATCGCCTCACCCTGTCGTTCATCCTGTCCGCGGCCGAGGCCGGGGCCCAGGTGGCGAATTTCGTCGAGGCGAACGGTGTCCTTCGTGAAGGGGATCGCATCCGAGGTATTCGGTGTCGTGATGTTTTGGGAGACGCCGAGCTCGCCATTCGAGGACGGGTCGTGGTCAACGCCAGCGGACCGTGGGTCGATCGAACGCTCGGCAACCTGGGTCTCGAGGGCCGACCACGACTCTTTCATGCCTCGAGAGCCATGAATCTCGTGACGCGATCCGTTCTGCGCGACGTGGCGGCCGGTTTCTCTAGCCGGCGTAATCAGGTTCTCTTCGTCATTCCTTGGCGCGAGTTCTCTCTCATCGGAACGACCCACGCCGCCTATGATGGCTCGCCGGACGATCTCGAAACGAAAGAAGAGGACGTGCGTGAGCTTCTCGGAGATATCAACGCCGCCTACCCGCCGGCCCGTCTCGAGCGCGATGACGTCCGCCTCGTGCATCGGGGCATTCTTCCCACGGCGGCCGCCAACGGCGAGGGTGTCACATTGACCAAGAAGTATCGGATCCACGATCACCGCGCGGAAGGTCTTTCCGGGCTCATCAGCTTGGTGGGAGTGAAATACACGACGGCGCGTGACGTCGCCGAGAAGGCGGTGGATCGAGTCTTCGATCAACTAGGGCAACAAAGCCTCCCCGCCTCGCGCACCGCAAGCACGCCAGTTCACGGGGGCGTCATGGAAGGATTCTCGGAGTTCGTCGCGCAGGAGGTACAACGAAAGCCTTTGGGCTTGGGTGAAGAGGCCATGCGCCATCTCGTGGGCACGTACGGTTCCGCCTACCCGCACGTGCTGCGCCACGCCGAGGTGAATCTCGATCTGACGCTCCCGATCATTGAGGGATCGCAGGTCTCGATCGCGGAAATCCTCCACGCGGTTAGGGAGGAACAAGCGATTGATCTGGCGTCCGTGGTATTGAGGCGAACCGAGCTCGGATCGGCGGGGCATCCCGGCCGCGCTTGTCTCGAGAAGTGCGCCGCGATCATGGGCGGCGAGCTGGGGTGGAGTGAGTCCAAGCGGGAGGCGGAAGTGGCGAACGTGGAAGAGCTCTACCGTCGCCGTAGCTAGCTCGAGATGACCGAGACCGCGGACAAGAAACGCCTCGGAACGTGGGCGAGTCTGCTCGAGGCGATGCGATCCTGGCGGACCGCTTCCGTTGCTCTTCTTTCCTTTTCCTCCGGAATGCCCCTGGGACTGGTTTGGATCGCCATCCCCGATTGGATGCGCGACATCGGTGTCGACATCCGCATCGTCGGCCTGATTACGCTGGCGCAGGCCCCATGGACGTTCAAGTTCCTCTGGTCGCCGTTGATGGATCGTTATGTTCCACCGTTCTTTGGCCGCCGACGCGGCTGGGCCGCGATCGCGCAGGTGGCCCTCTTTGCCTTCACGCTGATGCTCGCCGGCGTGGGCCATCATCCCGATACGCCCTGGGTGGTCGGCGCGCTGGCCCTCGCCATCGCCTTCGCTTCGGCGACGCAGGACATCGCCATCGACGCCTATGCGGTCGATGTGCTTCGGCCCGAAGAGCAAGGTGTCGTGGTGGGCGCGCGTATCGCGATCTACCGCGTGGCGATGTTCGTGGCGGGCGGGATGAGTATCACGTTGGCGGGCGAGTATTCCTGGCCGCTCGTGAACGTGGGGCTAGCGCTACTGTACCTGCCAATGGTCGTCATCTCCTGGAAGGCTCCAGAGCCTCTTAGGGAGTTCGCTGCCCCACGTACGCTCCGCGACGCGGTCTGGCTTCCATTCCTCGGTTTTCTCAGCCGCCATCGAGCGCTCGAGATCCTGGCGTTCGTGTTCTTCTACAAGTTCGCGGATAACCTGGCCCAGTCGTTGACGCGACCTTTTCTGATCGACATGGGCTATGACAGCGTCGACCGGGGCGTTGCGCTGGCGTCGATAGGAGCCGTGGGGACGATTGTCGGAACATTCTTGGGAGGTTTTGTCACCACGCTGATCGGTTTGGGGCCGTCTCTTTGGATCTTCGGCTTCCTTCAGATCTTCTCCAATATCGGCTATTACGTCGTGGCAGGAAGCGAGGTCAATCGACTCCTCATGTTCGGGGCCACCGGATTCGAGCTGTTCACCTCTGGCCTGGGCACTGGGGCCTACTCGGTGCTCCTCCTTCGGATGACGCAGAAACGGTTTTCGGCGACGCAGTACGCGCTCTTTTCGAGTCTTTTCGGCCTGCCGCGGCTCCTCGCCGGTCCGGTGAGCGGGTTCTTGGTCGACGCCGTGGGCTGGAGAGTCTTTTACCTTTTCAGCATGGCGTGCGGGATTCCCGGGATGGTGTTGTTGGCGCGTTTCGTGCCGTGGGGCGTTCGCGAGCCGCGCTTCGAGGTTCGGCCGCCCACGGGACAGGCGCCTCTCTCGGCGGGACAACTCTTTTCCAGAGGCGCGCTGGGGGGTATCGTGGGAGGCATCGGTGCCGCTCTCTTGATGGCGACGCTCTCGGCACTCAAGACCATGCAGTCCGAGGGCGGCAGGTTCGCACTCGGCGCGGCTCTCGCGGCGCTTCTGCAGCCGGTCGGGGTCACCGGATGGTTGGAGATCCTGGGGATCGTGGTGTTCGGCTCGACCTGCGCGCTTCTGACCGCGGCGGTCACTGCGGCCCGGCACGGCGCGGCTCTCAATCAGGAGACGGATGCTTCGTAGGGGATGTGGCGGACGTCGGTTTGAATTACCTGCAGTTCTCGTGAAACGCGCACCGCCAACGAGTGTCCGCCAGTACGTAGAGCACCGCGTGCCCGACTTCGTGCTGGATCGCGCCATCCATCAAGGGGCGGTAGAAGTGAACCTCGCGCCTGCCGGCGTCGAAGTAGCCCCCGACCGGCTCACCGCGCAAGGTCAGCGGCTCGTCATGGACGACGAAGTGGAATCGCGATGTGCCGACCGACATGACATCGCCCCTGATTGGTGCCGCACCCTGTTCTGCCCAGTGCTCGCCGAGCTGGGCTAGGTATTGCTGACCCTCGCTCCAGAGCTCCTGGAGCTTCGCCTCGTCTACCGCGCTTGCTCCATCCGGGGAAGTTGGCCCGCTCGAGCAGCCGGCGACGGTCGACATGAGAGCCAAGCAGAAGAACATCGGATATAACCGCATAAGAATTCCTGGTTGTTTGGTGGCGTATCGTGACTGCGGGCCCGCAACCTCTTGACGATATGAGTTTTGGCTTCCATCGATGATTTATCCTTGTGGCCTCAGGCCCGCGCGCGTTGCAGGCTCGTACACGCGCGCGTTGCATATGTCACATTCCCCCGCGGTTCGCAAACGGGAATTCGGCTTGAAGAGGGCTTGCCGGGGCGGGGAGTCACTTTCTGTTACGATGCCGCTGGATGGATCGTGGAGGACGAGATGAGAGGGCTGCAGGGAAAACGAGTCTTGGTGACGGGCGGGGCGAGCGGCATCGGTGCCGCCACGGCGCACCGTTTCGTGGAAGAGGGCGCGGTGACGACGATTCTGGATCGCGACGAAGCGGCGGGAAAGAAGTTCACCCGCGAGCTTCGGGATCTGGCGGGAGCCTTGGTGTGTGACGTCGCCGAACAGAGTCAGGTTCGCGATGCCTTCGCGGACGCGGTAAGGCTCATGGGTGGCGTGGACGTCATGATCAACAACGCCGGTATCAGTATCCGCCATGACTTTCTCGAGATTACGAGCGAGGAATGGGATCGAGTGATCGCCGTCAATCTCACCGGAAGCTTCTTCGTGATGCAGACCGCGGCGCGACACATGGTCGAGCGCGGCAGCGGCGTGATCTTGAGCACCGCGTCGACCAACGGGCTCTTCGGGTATCCGCACTACGCGGATTACAACGCTAGCAAAGCAGGCGTCATCGAGCTGACTCGATCGGTGGCCCTGGAGCTAGCGCCCGCGGTGAGGGTGAACGCGGTCGCGCCCGGCTACGTCCTCACGCCCATGCAGCGGGCTGAGTACACGGCGGAAGCCATCGACCAAGTCAACCAGAAGATTCCGCTACGTCGACACGCCGAGCCGGAAGAAGTCGCCGCGCTCTTCGCTTTTCTCGCGTCGGACGATGCGGCATTCGTGACCGGGCACGTCTACACGATCGACGGGGGAGAGACGGCGGGCGGGTTGGCGAGTCGTTGATCGGGCTCGGCGGCCGTTTTATGCACCCTGTCGGGACTGTGAAGAGCGCCTCAACGCGCCGCAGATCGGACACTCCATGCCAGTCTGCGGAGGCGGGGCGGGGTGCTCCAGATTGTCTAGCTGTCCTCGATCGCCGCCCATGTTGTGAAACATCCTGCACTCGGCATCGAAACGCTGGAAGAGGTCCTCGATCACCTCGTAGTAGAAGTAGGCGTATTCCCCGACGAACTTTCCGAGCGTCGCGCGGATACTTCGATCCGCCCGTCCCACCCATGCCTCCTGAGCGCGGTCGTACGATAGGGCGAAGATCCCGGGCGCATCGGGGGCGTTGCGGGCCAGCGAGTCCGTTCGCAGCGGGAACGGGGGGCCCTCCGGCTCGTCCTCGAGCTGAAAGAAATCGGAGTACCTCTGGCCCAAGGGCATCGTCGGGGCGGGGTCGGTCGAGGTCTCTAGTAGCTCCCTGAGCTTCGAGGCCGTTTCTTCCGGAAGCTTGATGAAACGGAGCCCGTAGCCCGGAGGAAGTCCACCCCTCGGAGTCTCACCTCGGTTCTCCCAAGTAACCACCGCCTCCGCCTTCACCGAGTGTCTTAGCTCGGGAAGAATGATAAGCAGGCTCACCTGCGCCTGAGGGAGCAGCGACATGCGCGTCGCCACATACCCGCCATTCGAGGAGATGTTGACCAGCTGCCCGCGTCCGGAATTGATCGCCGACTTCAACAAGACGGGGTAGGGGACGGTAAGGTCGACGCGTCTTGGGATCATCGCTTAGCAGCCGACCCTCGGGAAGTGCTGAGCAACTTCAAGGCGCCCCTAGGGTTGGGCCCTTCACAATTATTCGATCGATCGTATCACAAGCCTCCCTCGCGCGCCTGCCTCGTAATCGAGGCCCCTACGTTATGTCCTTGCTGGAGAACGCGTTGAGACAAGGCAGCGCCGGGCCGCTCCTTTCAATAGTGGCCGGCGCATCCATTCTAGAGTGACACAAATCATTTGACACATGTGTTTGAGAATTATACACTATTGGTGGACGGATGGCGTAAACATGTCGAAAACCAAGAAGATACAGGTAACGCTCGAGGAAGGGCAGTATCAAGAACTGACGCGCATCGCCCGCCGGGATGGAAAGAAGCTCGCCGGACTCGTCCGCGAGTCGATCGAGAAGTATTGCCTGACACCGGAGGCCGAACGCGTGAAACGGAAGGCCTTGGAAAAGCTCCTTTCGCTCCAGCCGACCCCGGCCCCTGAAATCTACGGCGATTGGAAGCGCCAGTACGGTGGTCTCAAGACGGACTTCAAGAAAGACAAAGCCTGACGCCTATTTCCTCGACACCAATGTCCTGATATATGCCGCAGGCGGGCCGCACTCTCTTCGCGAGCCGTGCCGTGTGGCATTGGAGGCCGCGGTAGCCCGGCGGGTGAGCCTGGTCACGGACTCGGAAGTCCTCCAGGAAATCCTGTACCGCTACTTCTCGCTTCAGCAACCGGACATTGCCCGCGAGGTGTACCAGGCGGCAACGGGGCTCTGTGATGAGGTCTTGCCGGTTTCGGAACGGACGACGGCAAGAGCTCGCGAGCTCCTGATCCGTTACACGAAACTCTCCGCCCGCGACGCGATTCACATCGCCTCCATGGAAGAGGCGGGCGTACAACGGCTACTCTCTACCGACCGTGATTTCGACGAGGTAGCCGAGGTCCGGCGCGTCGATCCCGCTGACTTTTTAGCATAGGGAAAGGAGAGCCTCCCCACCCGCGACGATCGGAGGATGATATAGTCTCCCCCGAGTTTCTGAGTCCCACATGTTCCTACCTCTCGGCGACGAGCCCAATCCTCGCGGGATCCCATACGTAAACTACGGTCTCATCCTCGCGAACGTCGCGGTCTATGTCCTCGTCTCGCTGCCGCTCAGCTTCACGCCCGCCGATCCTCAGGATCCAATGGTGGAAGCTTATGTGCGTGCCATTGGTGAGAGCCTGCCGCCGGGAGTGTCGTTCTCCGACGTGGTGCAACAGGTCTCGGCCTACGACCTGGTTGTTTTTTCCTGGGGGTACCGAACGGCCGAGCCTTCTTTGTTGACGCTCTTCACCGCGATGTTCCTGCACGGGGGCTTCATGCATTTATTTGGCAACATGTTGTTCTTGTGGATCTACGGGGACAATGTGGAGCACCGATTGGGCCGCGTAAAGTACCTCTTCTGGTATTTGGCGACCGGCGTTGCGGCGACGGTTTTCTACGCGCTCTTCGCGGGCGGCTCGAATCTTCCGTTGGTGGGCGCATCGGGCGCGATCTCGGGCGTGCTCGGGTTCTACTTTCTGTGGTTTCCGCACAACCGCGTGCGACTTTGGATTTTCCTCTTTCCTTTCGCCCAGGTCATCATGGCCCCGGCGAGGTTGGTCCTCGGGATCTATCTCATTTTGGACAACATCTTTCCGTTCCTCATCAGCCGGGGCGCTGGCGGAGGAGGGGTTGCTTACGGAGCGCACATCGGTGGTTTTCTGGCCGGTGTGCTGGTGGCCTGGGTCGCCGGACGGCGCGCGGTAACGTCACGCCCCGACGAGTATCGCGGTCGGACCGTCCCCGTTAGCGAGGCCCGATCGATTGGGGAGCGGCTGGCGGCTGCGGTAAGAGCGCAGGACTTCGAGGCGGCGGCGCGGCTTTATTTCGAGCTCCCTTCCCAGGCGACGCGACACGTCTTGAGCCCCGATGATTCGATCGCGCTCGGGAACTGGCTGGCACGGAACGGGCACGCGAAGGCGGCCCTCACCGTGTACCAGCGTCACCTGCGCGACCATCCCGCCGGGCGCGGTGCTGCCGAGGCCCACGCCTACGCCGGGCTTCTACAACTCCATGTCTTCCGCGAGCCCACCGCGGCCTACCAGCACCTCGTGGATGCCCTCGGTCTCAAGCCCAGCTCGGATATCGAAGCGCTGGTCCGGGATGGGCTGGCCGAGATCGGCCGCATGCAGAAGTTCCAGGTGAGGGGCCGCGAACCGCGCCGCTGACCTGCAGATCCCGGTTGCGTTCTGACGTCTTCTTTGGTAACCTGTTGATATTATAAAAGATAATTGAAGAGGCGTCTAGCTAGCTGCCATTGGTAGCGACTCCGGTCTATCGACGCCGAGAGCGGTGCTCACCCTGCCGGACATCAGCTCGTCGATTTGTAGGAGGGGAACGTCGTTGGCACCTTCGAATCTGCCTCGGCTCCGCTACGGCTCCACTTGACTGGCCAAGCTCGACCGCCTCGGGTGGGCGGGCGGTTTGGCCTTTCGCGCGTTCGGCGCAAGTGTCGGTATTCGTGTGAGCGACACTAGTGTGCTCGACCGGGTGGAGAGGTTCTTGCCGCCGGGCTCGAAGCCGGCGAGGTCACGGGTCGTGGATCGTCTGTATTCGCTTCGCGTCGGGGGCGCGAATCCGAACCGCAACATCCGTCGTTACAACTTGCTCTACGCGGACATCAAGAGAATCGGGCGAAGCATGGATCTTGAAGAGACTTTGGAGCTACTTGCATCCGACATGCAATTCTACGTCGCCGAGGCGTCACCAACGCGAGTCTTCACCCACGCCGGAGTCGTCGGTTGGCGCGGTCGTGCCATTGTCTTCCCCGGAAAGACATTCACCGGGAAGACGACTCTGGTCGCCGCACTCGTCAAGGCCGGTGCGACCTACTATTCCGACGAATACGCGGTGTTCGATCCGCAAGGGCGCGTGCACCCCTATCCGCGCCCCCTTTCCATCAGAGATCAGAAGGGTGGCCACTTCGGGAGTTATACGGCTGAAGAGCTCGGGGGCTCGGTTGGGTCCAAGCCGTTACCAGTGGGTTTGGTCGTGGTGAGCGAATACAGGCCGGGCGCCCGTTGGCGACCACGCGCCCTCTCACCGGGCCAAGCGACGCTCGCCCTCTTGGCAAATACCGTGTCGGCGCGCGTACGGCCGAAGATAGCTCTCGCCACGCTGCGGCGTTCGGTACGCCGCGTCCCCATCCTGATGGGAGCGCGCGGCGAGGTGGAAGACATGGTGCAGACCGTCCTGTCACTGTTGGACGAGGCTGCCTGAACCGGAGGCGGAACGATGAGCAACCCAAGAAACAAACCGAAGCGCAGAAAACAGGGGGTTGCGGTACAGACCCTGGCGGACGAAGTCCTCGTCTACGACCTGGAACGCCACCGCGCTCATTGTCTCAATCAAGTGGCGGCCATCGTGTGGCGCCACAGCGACGGGAAGACGACCGTCTCGCAGCTCGCGCGCGTCCTTCGAGAAGAGCTCGAGGTTCCGGCCGACACCGAGCTCGTTCGCTACGCGGTCGATCGCCTCGCGAAGGCCCATCTGCTGCAAGACGGGTCGCGCGTCGGCCGATACTCCCGAAGAGAATTCATCGCGCGTCTGAAGAAGCTCGGGCTCGCAGCTTCCGTGGCTCTCCCCGTCGTGACCTCGATTGTCTCGCCGACGCCCGCGCACGCCTTGAGCTGCGTTCAAGAGAGTCAGTGCGGTGCCGCGGGAAACTGCGTGCCCTGTTACGTGGGGGCGACCAACCAGTGCGGCACCTTGCGCTGCTGTAATGGCGATTGCCTACCTATCTCGGCAGCGCAAAACGCATGCGGCTGTTAGCAGCACGGGAGCTCGATCTGCTCCTTGCCTCGGCGCGGACCTTCCTGGGCACGCGCGAGAACGAAATATCATCGTTCCTCCGGAATGAGATCGACTGGTCTCGCCTGGACGAGGCCGCCTCGAGGGAGGGCATGAGCGGTATCCTGGCGCTCCAGCTTGAGGGTTTGGCCCGAAGCCGTCGACTCCTCCTTCCCCTGGAGCCTTTTTCACGCGCTCTCCGCGCCACCTTCGTCTCGAACGGAAGCCTCTTTGCGGAGTTACTGGGTCTCCGTGGCGCGTTCCAAAAGGACGGGATTCGAGTCGTGCTGCTCAAGGGGAGTGCCTTGACGACGACTGCCTACGGAGGCCAGCTCGGGTTGAGACCCTTGAGCGATCTGGATCTGCTCGTCAAGGAGTCTGAGCTACCGGTCGTGCGAAGGGCGCTCTTGGAGCGTGGCTTTCACCAAGCAACATCGTCAGGGACCCTACTCTCGAAGGGCGGCCTGCTGTTCGATCTCCACACCGACCTCGTGAACGCTTCTCGGATTCGGAGAAGGGCATTGGCCTTCCGATTCGATCCCGCCGCGATCTGGACGAAGGCGGTTGCCCTGGATCCAGGCGAGCCCACGTTCCTGATACTCTCGCCCGCTCATCAATTCTTGCACCTCGCGGTCCACGCGCTGAAGCACTCGTTCTCGCGACTGATTTGGTTCTTGGACCTTGCGCTGGTTGCTCGCCAACTGGACTGGGAGGAGCTTCTGCTCCAGGCGGAGAACACGGGGACGATGCGCCCGGTTGCGTACGCCGTCGATGGCATGACGCGCCTGCTGGGGGTGAGGGTCCCGCCCGGTGTTTGGGTGTCTCTACCGAGGCTGAATTCCATAGAGAAGCGATTCATGGACCTGGTTGGCGCGAGACGATCGATCGAGCCGGCCGGAGAGTTGCTGGTCGCCTTCTCCATCCCGTCGCTCATGGGAAGGCTCGGGTATCTCTTCGAGTTCACTTTCCCGCGCAGGAAGGTCTTGATGGAGGTTTTTCCGAAGAGCTCGGCAGTTTGGTTCTATTTGCACCGCGTGGGCCAGATCCTGGGCCTCGCGGTGACCTACCTGAAGAACGCGGCGCGCTGGGGGAGCCCGGTGGATATGCCCAAGGCCGCGTCTACGTCTCGCCCCGCAGTCGAAACGTAGAAGTCGCTAGTCAGACGCCGGCAGAAAGATCGTGGTCATGGTCCCGATCCTCTCGCGCGTTTCGGTCTTCAGCTCTCCCTGGAAATAGCCCGCCAGGGTCTCTACCAAGTGAAGGTTCACCGCGGCCAGACGCCGGTCGAAGGGCCAAGCCAACGCCTGGGCGGGTGCCCGTCGGGACGCCAATGCCGCCGCATTGTGGAAGACCGAAATCTGTACGTTCGTATCGGTCGCGGGTACGACGACCCGCACGACGCCTCCTGAGTTGATTCCGTCGAGACACCAACGGGCGTTCTCGATCAGCCCCGCCACGAGCGCACGCAGCAAGACCGGTTCGGCGCGGACGAAGCCTTCCCCCGCCTTGTTCTCGATCTGAAGGCTGATACCCGCCTCGGCGAGCGGAACGCGGAAGTCCTTCTCCACGTCGGTCAAGAGGCTCGTCAGCGCGATGCGCTCCGTCGGGGGAAGGTCCTCTTCACCGAACGCCGCCAACGCCCGCCCCATCTTCTGCAGATGAAAGACCGTGTCCTCGATCTCGGCCAGGCCGTCAACCAGCCACTGTGGAGCACCGGTTCGGGAACGGAGCCGGTACACGGAGGAGATGAT
>Ga0214472_10001517_pt1 | contig 25891 bp, 21 predicted proteins | sample RVTome_6_FD_207662 | JGI IMG/M metagenome (GOLD analysis project Ga0214472, IMG submission 207662) | Soil microbial communities from uranium-contaminated site in the Upper Colorado River Basin, Wyoming, United States - RVT140D175 | ecosystem: Environmental > Terrestrial > Soil > Contaminated >...
GCGGCTCGTCTCGTGCTCGTACACGCTCAGCACGTGGAGCCGCTCGGCCTGACGGGCCAGCGTGGCGGCCAGATCTCGAGCGGCGAGGGCGTGAGCGCTGTAGTGCTCCCAGTTCTGGAACGCAGCGGCCAGCAAGATGTTCTTGTACATCGCGTCCTCCATTCTGGCTGAGGATGCAGGCCCGACCTTGTTCCAGCCGCGCCACCGCGCAGCTCGGGCGCTGGATCAAGAGCGCAAGTTGTGTACCAACCGCGCCTGCCAGCGATCGGTTCGTAACCCTTGGCAGATTCGACCAAAGTCGACGTGGCAGCCGGGACGAGTCGGAGGCCGATGAAGGCGCGTGTAATTGTTTCCTGCTCGGCCTGTCGGGGTGTGTAAACGCTACCCGGGGGCTGCGGGCAGAGGCGGCCGTACTCCGGGGTGGGGAAGAGCCGGATCGCGGGGTGGCGGAGATGTCGAAGGAGCAGAAAATCAGCACGGGCGACAAGGAGGGAAGAGGCTTGGCCGCGGGGCGCCATGACTGAGAACGGGTCTTGTGTTATCTTCGCTCCGTCATCGCATCGTGGGGTAACGATGCGGATCCTCATGGGACAACTCAGGTCCGCTGACCGGCGGGCGTCTTCGTCGGTCTGCGTGGCGCGGTCCAGTATCCACCGCGGCGCGATCTCACGATGGCGCTGTTAGAGCGGCTGCGGGTGCTGTCCGCGCCGCGTCAGCGACCAAACCTACCCGAGTGATGAGGACGCCATGGCCTTTTTCATTGCCGAACCTCCTGTGCAGCGCGCAATACGCCAGCGAGAAGAGGAGGAACTCCCCAATGAAGAAATGGGCGTACATCTTGTTCGCGTGGTGGTATGTAGTGGCTCCCGCCACGACAGTCCGGCAGCCGGATGGGCGTATGGTCTCGTGGCCCGCCGTGCTGGAGGGCCCATACATCGAAGAGACGCAATGCAAGCGACGGGCCGAGGCGATCAGCAAGACGTATGGAGTGACGGTGCACTGCGAGGAGTCGGAAATCCTACGCGAGATGCGCGGAGCCTGGCGCCGATGAGACCGGTTGGAACACGTCGCAGTCGCCGCCAAGGTGCCGACCGAGCATGCCGCGGCAGCCAGGCCGCACCCGAGGGGTTCTCGGACCATGCGGACTTCTCGCCGTCCGACGGCACTGCGCCCGAAGCGCCCGGCGCCTGACGACTACGTCACCTGCACGGCGCGACGTTTCCACCCCTTCCGTCGCCTCACGGGAGCCCGAAGCGCAGGGGTGCCAGGGCTCCCGACGTGCAGGGTTGCGCACTAACGAGAGTCCGAAAGGAGGACACTTCATGAGGTCGATCACGGCAGCCGCCCTGGTTCTTGCGGTCGCCACGGGATTGCTGGTCGGCTGCAGCACGGCGCCACCGAACCAGGAAAGCCGCAACGAGCTGCTCGAGCGGGCAAGAGCCGCGATGACGGAAATGGGCCAGATGGACCCGGGCGTAGAGCAGTTAGCGATGAAGGGTTACGGCTATGCCCTGTTCCCGGAGATCATCAAGGGCGGATTGGTCTTCGGTGGCGCCCATGGCCACGGTGTCGTGTACGAGCAGGGGCAGCACATCGGCTACGCCGAGCTGATCCTGGGGTCGTTCGGGCTCCAGGCGGGTGGCCAGCGCTACCGTGAGCTGATCGTGTTCGAGAACAAGGCTGCTCTGGACCGCTTCAAGCAGGGCCGGCTCGACTTCGCGGCCGACGCCTCGGCGGTCTTCGCCGACACCGGAACAGCCGCGAACGCCAGGTTCGTCGACAGCGTCGCCGTCGTCGTGAGGCCGGTCGATGGCGCGATGGCGGAGGCGGCGGTGGGTGGCCAGCAATTCAGGTACGTGCCGAAGTAGCCGGTGCTCCTCCAGGCGCGCCGGGATCAAACCCTCCTGGTGGACCATGACTACACAGGAGGTAGAGCCAAAGGGTCCCACCGCGATCCGGGCCCGCCAGGCGATCCACCTCGATGACCGCCGGCCAATCGCGCCGCGCCGGATCATCTCCCGGTGCGCGGCCGCGGGAAGCCGTAGACTGTTGGCATGGACCGGCCCGCCGTGTCGCTGACGATCGGGCCATGAGCGGCGGCGCGCGCCTGGAGCGGATCGACCAGCTTCGGGGCGTGGCGGCGCTCGCGGTCGTCGTATGCCACGCCGCCGTCTCAGCCTACAGGGGCGCGCCGAATGTCGGCGGCGAGACCTGGCCCTGGCTCGGCTTCGTGCTCGGGTTCGGGTATCTCGGGGTCCCGCTCTTCTTCGTGATCAGCGGCTTCTGCATCCATCTGCCCCAGGCGCGACTTCTCGCGTCGCCGTCCGCCGGCCGGCCCTCGTGGCGGCGCTTCTTCGTTCGCCGGTTCTGGCGCCTCTATCCACCGTATCTCGCGGCGCTCGCCGTGTCGCTGGGGCTGTGGGCGCTGGTGAATGGCCTGCGGGCGGTCCCCTGGCTCGTCCTGCCGGCCCAGGCCCTCCTGGTGCACACCTTCCACGCGGCCACGTTCGACGGGGTCAATCCTCCCGCCTGGACGCTCGCGGTGGAGTGGCAGTTTTACCTCATCTACCCGCTCGTCTTCTGGCTGATCGCGCGACGGGGCGCGATGCGCGCGCTCGCGTGCGTTCTGGGAGTGACGATGGCCTACCGCCTGGCCCTCAACTTCGATCCGTTCCCGGCCGGATTCGGTGGGCCCGCGTGGGAGTTCTTTCTGGCCCGCTGGTTCGAGTGGGTGTTGGGCGCGGTGATCGCCGAGTGGGCCGTGGGCCGACTCGCGCTGCCCCGCGTGGTCTTCCAGCCGTGGCTCGCGGCCCTGACGCTGGGCCTCGCCGTGGCGCTCGAATGGCATACGTGGCACTACGGGCTCTACACGCTGAAAGAGCCGCTCTACGGGGTGGCGTTCGCGCTCCTGCTGTGCGTGGCGCTCGACCGCCACCGGATCGGCGAGGCCGCCGCCGCCGGCCGCTACCTGGCTGGCGTCGGGCTCTACTCGTACAGCCTCTATCTGCTGCACCGGCCGATCCAGCTGGCCTTCGAGCCGCTCGCCCGACGGATCGCCATGTGGCCGGTCGTCATCGAGCACGGCATTCCCTCGAGCTTGCTGATCATGCTGGCGACGATTCCGCTCGTGCTCTGGGCGTCGCGGCTGTTCTACCGCGCGTGCGAGGGTCCGTGCGCCCTGCGGGCGCAGCGAATGGGGCGCGCCGGCCAGCCTCAGGAACTGCGCCGCGTGATTCCGGCAGGCGAGGGAGGCGCGCTGCAACCCAAGGCGTGAGGCCGGATCGCGTCCCTGGGTCTTAGCGCTGTGACAAGGCAGACCCCGGGGGAAGCCACTCGGGCGAGTCCGCCCATGATTGACAATAGGTATATGTTATCTAGGCTCTCCACCCGAGTGGCAGGACGCCTGGCGTCAACGTCGAGCGGCATCGCCCGGCTCGAGGTCGCGGCGCTCGGGCCCGGCGGGCGATCCTTGACTGGGTGCTGCCCGGCGGAGGATGATGCTTTGCACCCGAGCGTGCCGACAGTAATATCTCCCGTGCACTGACAAGCGCGATGACCTGCACCGGCTGCGGTTCCGAGACCTCATCGGACTTTGCCTTCTGCCCGCGGTGCGGGCACCAGCTGCCGAGTCCCTGTCCCGCGTGCGGGTTCGCGTGCGAGACCGACTTCGCCTTCTGTCCCCGCTGCGGGACGGCGCTGGGCGCGGGCCTGCGCCCAGCGGCGCCCAGCGGGGCGCCCCCGTCGCCGGTCCCCCCGCCGCGGAAGGTGCCAGCGGCAGCGAAGCCGGAGGGCGCCGGCCGCGAGGCCGACCGCCGGCAGGTGACCGTCCTCTTCGCCGATCTCTCCGGGTTCACTGCGCTCGCCGAGCGGCTCGACCCCGAGGAGGTGCGCGCGTTCCAGAACGTGCTGTTCGAGATGCTCGCCCTGGCCATCGCGCGCTACGACGGCTTCGTGGAGAAGTTCGTGGGCGATGCCGTGATGGCCGTCTTCGGAGCGCCGGTGGCCCACGAGGATGACCCGCAGCGGGCGCTCGAGGCGGCGCTGGACATGCTGGAGCGCAGCGCGGAGCTCACTGTCGAGTGGGAAGGGCGCCTCGGCCGTCCAGTAACTCTTCACGTCGGGATCCACACCGGACCCGTCGTGGCCGGAAGCCTCGGCGACGGCGCCGGGGCGGCGTACGCGGTCACGGGCGACACCGTGAACACGACCGCGCGTCTCCTCGCGGCGGCGGCCCCCGGAACGATCCTGGTGTCAGAGACCACCCAGGCACTCACCCGGCACCGCTTCGCCTTCGAGCCGGCCGGCGAGGTGATGCTCCGGGGCAAGTCCGAGCCGGTCGTCGTTCACCGCCTGCTCGGCGTACTCGCCGAGCCGGGATCGGCCCGCGGCCTCGCGGCGCTCGGGTTCTCGGCGCAGTTCGTCGGGCGGAGCGACGAACTGGACCAGCTCGTCGCGGCGTTCGACCGCATGCGGCGGGCGCGGGCCCAGGTCGTGAGCCTGGTGGGCGAGGCCGGCACAGGGAAGTCGCGGCTCATCGCCGAGCTGCTGGTGCGGCTGGATGCCGCGGGGCGGCTCGCCGGCACGACCGTTCGCCGGGCCGCGTGCTCGTCACTGGGCGAGCCGACCTATGGCGTCTTCGCTACGCTGTTCCGTGAAGCCTATCAGGTGGACCCGGCGGACTCGCTCGATGTCGCGCGTGAGAAGCTGGCCGCCGGCCTGCGGGCACTTGGCGCCCGGGACGTGGAGGCGGAGGCCATCGCGCCGGCGCTCACCTACGTGCTCGGGCTGGAGGAAGGGGCGCAGCCGCGGGACGTCGAGCCTGAGCAGCTCCAGCGCCAGATTACGCTGGCGGCGCGCACCCTGGCCGAGCGGCGCCTCCAGCAAGGGCCGCTCCTCATCCTGGTCGAGGACCTCCACTGGGCTGACGCCGCCTCCGTGGACCTGCTGCGGCACGTCGTCGATCACCTGGCGGACCGCCCGCTGATGCTGCTGCTCTCGCATCGGCCCGACACGCGACCGCCGGTCGTGGCCCGGGCAGCGCAATTGGTCATCCGGCTCGCGCCGCTCTCCCCGGAGGACACGCGGACGCTCGTGGCCGGGCTGTTCGGCACCTCGGCCGGGGATCTCCTCACGCAGCTCCAGGATTTCGTCACCGAGCGGGCCGGGGGCAATCCCTTCTTCGTCGAGGAGATCATCCGGAGCCTGGTGAGCAAGGGTGTGCTCGTTCGCCAGGGCGATCGCTGGACGTGCACAGCGGCGTGCGAGGGGGTGGACGTCCCGCCCACGCTCCACGGGTTGCTCCTCTCCCGCATCGACCGGCTGCCGGCCGACGCCCGGCGCCTGCTCCAGGAGGCGGCCGTGCTCGGGGCGGTGTTCGACGAAGGCCTCCTGCGCGCCGTCGCCGCCGACCCCGGACCGGTCGAGGCGGCTCTCGATCGGCTCGTCGAGGCCGATCTGATCCAGACCGTCCGGCACCGGCGCGAAGGATCCAGGCACCGGTTCATTCACGCGCTCGTGCACGAGGTGGTCTATCAGAACCTCCTCCTGTCGCGCCGGACCGAGCTCCACGAGCGAGTGGGGTTGGCGCTCGAGCGCGCTGCCGGGCCGCACCCCGAGCGCCTGAGCGATCTCGAGGCGCTCGGCCACCACTGGAGCCTCGCCTCGGACAAGCGAAAGGGCGCGCGCTACCTGCTGGCTGCCGGCGACTGGGCGCGCACGGTCTACGCGAACGACGACGCGATCCGCCACTACAAGCGGGCCCTCGGTATCCTCGGCCAGTACCGCGGCGGCGACGCCGAGGCGCGGGCCGCGCGCGAGCGGCTCGCCGATCTGCTGGGGCTCACCGGCAAGCGCGCCGAGGCCCTCGAGCACTACGAGGCACTACGAAAGGAGATGGCGACGGCCGCGGACCGCGCGGGGGCCGCTCGCGTCCAGCGAAAGATCGGCGCGCTCCACTGGGAAGCCGGTGACCGCGAGCGCGCCGGCGCCTGCTTCGCATCGGGCCTCGAGCTGCTCGGCGAGGACGGTGACCCGATCGAGCGGGCGCACCTCTTCCAGGAGATGGGCCGGCTGGCGTTCCGCGCAGGCGACAACTCGAGCGCCATCGGGTGGGCCGAGCGGGCCCTGCTGGAGGCAGCGAGCGAGGAGGACGCCGCCGAACCCGACCGCTCTCGCGAGGCCGCCGCCATGCGCGCGCAGGCCTACAACACCCTGGGCGTGGCGCTCGCCCGAACGGGCCGCCTGACCGAGGCGGTCGAGCAGATCGAGCGGAGCATCGACCTGGCCGAGGCGCACGATCTGCTGCAAGGCGCTTGCCGCGGGTATACGAATCTCGGCGTGCTCTACAGCTCGCTCGACCCGCGCCGGAGCATCGAGACCTGCCTCCGGGGGCTCGAAGCCGCGAAGAAGGGGGGCGACCTCGGGTTCCAGTCGCGGCTCTACGCGAATCTGGCCGTGGCCTACTGTGCGCTGACCGATCGGTGCGAGGCGGAAGGCGTGGAGGCGGCGAGGACGGCCATCGACCTCGACCGCCGGCTGGGGCTGCTCGATCACCTGGCGGTGCCACTGATCGTCCTCGGCCAGATCCACCAGTGTCACGGCGACCACGCGCTGGCCTTCGCCTCCTACGAGGAGGCGCTGGCACTGGCCGAGCGGGTCGGAGAGCCCCAGCTCCTGTTCCCCTGCTACGATGGGCTGGCCACCCTGCATCTCGACGCCGGCCACCTCGCCCTGGCCGAGGAGTACCTGGGGAAGGCGCAGGAGGTCTGCGAGCGGGCAGGGCTTGACCCCGACGCGTTGATGGTGCTGCCGTTTCTGTGTTGAGGCACAGTGCCCTGTCGACATCCGAAGGAGGCTCGAGATGACGATTGCTGAATCACGAAAGCCAGTCGCGCCGGGCGAGCCGGCGCCCGACTTTACCCTCCCGGCCATCTACGGAGACGAAACCGTGTCGCTGGCCGACTATCGGGGACGGAGCCCTCTCTTTCTCGCGCTGTTCGTCGGGCTGTGGTGCCCGTTCTGCCGGCGCTCGATCGCGCAGATGGGCTCGATTGAGGCCAAGCTCAAGGCGGCCGGGGTGGAAAGCCTCGGGATCGTGGCCACGCCGCCGGAGAACGCCCGGCTCTACTTCAAGTTCCGCCCGACCCGCTTGCGCCTGGCCGCCGACCCGGAGCTCACCACGCACCGCGCGTACGGCGTGCCGAAGCCGGCCCAGACCCCGGAGCTGATGGAGGCGCTCGCGACGGTGCGCATCAACCCCACCGGTGAGCTACCCGAGCCCCGGCCCATCGGCGAGGCGGCCGAGAGTCTCACGCGGCTCGACGGCTACACGGAAACGGCGACTGACCACGCGGATCTCGAGCGCCAGTGGCCCCAGCTCAAAGGACAGTTCCTCATCGATCGGGACGGCATCGTCCGCTGGGCCAGCATCGAGTGCGCCACCGAGGGCCTGGCGGGGATCGGAAAATTCCCCTCCGAGGAGGAGATCCTCGCCGCCGGGCAGGCCCTGCCGCGCCGCTGAGGGGGCTAGAAGCTGGCGCGCGGTTGCCGAGACTGCTCGCCGTGCCGGGATCTCTACAGCATATGTCTCCATTGCATGCCGCACTTGCACGAGTGCAGGTCGTCGGCATGTCCCGGCGTCTTGTCGCAGTGATGACGCTTGCCATCCTCAGCCAACTTGTCGGTCCCGCACTGCCCCTCCTCGTTCGGCTTCGCCTGCGGACACCAGTTCGTAACCGGCTTCGTTTGGACGTGACCCATGGCGGCATGCCTCCTTACTCCCAGCCGATACCCTCGGCACGCCGCCGTCAAGGCGCCGTGCTGCTCCGCGGTAAGAGCCTGACGCGCGCGACCACCCTGCTGAATTCAACACGCGTGGGGTATCCGCCCGCGCGGCGCCCGCCCTCCGCCGGACCCACCCGATAAACTCAAGAAAAAACGGTCACTTGCTCCCCCTCCACCTCGCTCCCGTGCGTCTGGCGTGCCGGTTGCCCTTCCTTGCTTCGACGATGTACTCGGTGAACCATAAGGTCTATGTGCCGGGGGCCGCCCGTCGCGCCCGCTGATGCCCGTCTAATCATCCGGCGACGTTGACGCCCCCGGGGGCTGCCGATACGATGTGCGCGATGTTGAGCTCATCGGTGGCGATGAAATCGGCGAAGGCACCGGAAGCCGCGTTCTGCTCCGGCCCGATCTTCGGGCGGACGCGATCCAGATGCTCCTGTCTACAACTTCGCGAGCAGTCTCACGAGCGGGGCGGTGAGTACCAACGCGCCGATCTTTCGCCTGAGCTTTGCGATCACCGCGGGACTCTCCGTCCGGCTCCTGGGCGAGCCGCTGACGGCGTGGAAGCTGGGAGGCATGACCGCGGCCCTGGCGGCGGTGTGGCTGCTCCTCGCCGCTCCGGCCGGTGGCACGACGCCCGCCCGGCGTTCGGGCCGCTCGCCCCTCGCTCGCGTGCTGCTCGCCACCGTGGCGATGGCCGTCGTGAATCTCTTCTACAAGCTGGGTGCGCTGGCGGGCGGCAGTCCGGCCACAGTCCTCGCCTGGACGACCGATCGCGGCCTCCGCCCGGTCCCCGCCGCGTGGCGCCACGCGCCGGTGGCCGCCGTGCTGCTTCTGCTCGCCGGCATCCTGCTGCTCACCGGTCTTGCGGACGGCGAAGCGAGCGTGCTGGTGCCGATCGCCCAGATGAGCTTCGTGGTCACCGCGGCGGCGGGCGTGAGCTACCTCCGCGAGCCGCTCACGCGGCGCAAGGCCGCAGGGCTGACTTTCGCCGTCGCGGCGCTCGGCTGCCTCGCACTGGGCTAGTGGAGTCGGGTGTCGACGCTCTACCCGAGGGAAACTCGCCCCGCTCCTCGCCCGCTGACCCCCTTCTTGCGGTAGCGGAGGTTGAGCATCTCGACGAAAAGCGAGAAGGCCATGGCGAAGTAGATGTAGCCCTTGTCCACATGGGTGCCCATGCCCTCCGCCACCAGCATCACGCCGATCAGCAGGAGAAAGGCGAGAGCGAGGATCTTGACACTCGGGTGGCGGTTCACGAAGCCGCTGACGGCGCCCGCGGAGACGAGCATCACGAGCATGGCCAGCACCATCGCGATGATCATGATCCAGAGATCGTTGGCCATGCCCACCGCGGTGATCACCGAGTCGAGCGAGAACACGATGTCGACGAGCGTGATCTGGACCAGCACGAGCAGGAACGCCCCGCGCGCGCCCGCGGCCTCGGGCCCGCCGTGCTCGGCCTCGAGCTTGTCGTAGATCTCCCACGTCGCCTTCCCGATCAGGAAGAGGCCGCCCCCGAGCAGAATCAGATCGCGCCCCGAGACCCCCCGGCCGAGCGCGGAGAAGAGCGGAGCCGTGAGCCCCATGATGAAGCTGATCGCGAGAAGGAGGCCGATGCGCATGCCGAGAGCGAGCGTCAGCCCGAGGCGCCGGGCGACGGGCTGCTGGCCGGCGGGGAGGCGGCCGACCAGGATGGCAAGGAAGACCACGTTGTCGATGCCGAGGACGATCTCCATCGCGGTGAGGGTGACGAGGGCGACGAGGCCGTCCGCGGTCAGGAGCGCGTGCATGATGGCCCTCCGGCGCACGGTGAGGGAGCCGAGCGAGCAGCGTCTGTCCGTCCCACGCGCTCGGCGCCCTTGGTTCAGGACCGCTCGGCGGCGCCTCGGCGCCAGCGACGGAGGCGCGGGGCGGGTCCGCGGCGCGAGAATTCCGGCACGCGGCCGAGCGCGCGCGCGAGGTCCTCGGATATCGAATAGGCGACCGGCGTGACGAGGAGGGTCAGGTTGAGGCGGGCCACCGAGCGCTGCTCGGCCGTCCCGTCCTCGGCCCGGCCGACGTCGCGCACCCGGATGGGGGCGCCGTTGACGGTGGCGATGACCACGTCATCGAAGGCCCTCGGGTCGGCGACGCGCCCGATGGTGCGGAGGGAGGACTCGCGGATCCCCGCGGTGACGTTGCCGCCCGGCATGTCCGCGTTCTGGCGGACAAGGCCGTCGCGGACCGCAGTGATGGGCAGCTGGTAGGCGGCGAGCCGATCAGCCTCCACCCAGATGTTGATCGCGCGGTTGAGCCCGCCGACGAGCCGCACCTCGCCCACCCCGAACGAGCGCTCGAGCTGGACCTTGACGATCTTGTCCGCAAGCTCGGTCAGCTCGCGCAGCGGCCGGTCGCCGGCCACCGCCACCGTGAGGGCGGGTGCCTGGTCGTTGTCGAACTTCGCGATGATGGGCGCCTTCGCGTCGCGCGGGAAATTCCGGATCGCGAGGGCGACCTTCTCGCGGACGTCCTGCGCCGCCACGTCGATGTTCCGGCGCAGCTCGAACTCCACGATGACGATGGACTGGCCCGGGCCGAAGATCGAGCGCATCTCGCGGATGCCTTGCACGGTGTTCACCACCTGCTCGATCTCGCGCGTGACCTGGCTCTCCACCTCCTCGGCCGAGGCGCCGCTGAGCTCGGTGCGGACGCTCACGGTGGGAAGGTCCACGGAAGGGAATCGGTCCACGCCGAGGCGGGCGTACGAGGCGGCGCCGACCACGACGACGGAGAGCACCAGCATGGCCGCGAACACGGGCCGGCGGATGCAGACTTCGGCGAGCTTCTGCATCGGCTAGGGCTGGACCGCCACCGGCTGACCGCCGGTCAGGTTGCCGGGCTGCCCGACCACCGGGGTGCCCGCCGCGATGCCGGTCACGATCTCCACACGGTCGCCCAGGCGGCGCCCGGTCGTCACCCGCACTTCCACGGCGCGTTCCTTGTCCACCGTGAGCACCTTCTCCACCCCCGCGAAGGTGACAATCGCGGCCGCGGGCACGGTGACCACGCGGAAGTCGCCCGCCAGGACGATATCGGCCTTGGCGAAGGCGCCGGGCCTGAGCGCCGCGCCCTCGTTGGGCACCTCGGCCTCCACCAGGAGGGTGCGGTTCTGCTCGCTGATGGCGGGGGAGATGCGAGCGACTGCCCGCGGTGCTCGCCCGGCACGCCCTCGACGGTTACGACGACAGGTTGCCCCACACGCACCGCCGTCGCGTCGCGCTCGGGCACGGCGAGCCGGAGCCGGAGTGGGTGGAGCTTGACGAGCGTGACCACCGGAGCCCCGGCGGCGAGGTACTCTCCGACCGAGGCTCGGCGCTCGCTCACCGCGCCTTCGATCGGCGAGGTGACCACGGTGTCCGCGCGCTGCTGCCGCGCCAGCTCCAGCTCGGAGCGCCGCTGAAGGAGCACGGCCTGCCGATTGCGAACCTCCTCGATGCCGTCTTGATAGCGGGCTTCGGCCACGCCCAGCGCCGACACCGCCGCGTCGACCTGCGCCTGCGCGATCAGCTGCCGCTTCCAGAGCTGCTCCGTCCGCTCGCGTGTCAGCCGCGCCTCGTCAAGCACCGCGCGCGCCTGGCGCACGAGGGAGGTGTGCTCGGGATCCACGCGGTCGTCCGTGCCCTCCCGAGAGAGTCCGAGCCGGGCGCGCGCCTGCTGCAGCGCCGCCACCGCCTGGTCCACGCGGAGCTGAGCGTCGGTGGGGTCGAGCGAGCGACCGTCTGGTCGCGGCGGACCCGGCTGCCGAGGTCCACGAGCAGCTCGCCGATCCGGCCGGCGACCTTGGTGCCGAGCACGACCTGCTCGTCGGCCGCGAGGGTGCCGGTGGCACTGACTCTCCGGTCGACCACTTCCTCCGCCGCCGGCACGACCCGGACCTGTCGGGGCTGCTGGCGCTGGGTGTCGGAGGGCGGCGCCGCTGCGGGACCCGGGCTCCGCTCGCAGCCGAGCGGTATCAGGGCCACCGCGATGAGCGCCAGCCACGACAACATGCGCTTGGCGCCGGCGACGGGAGGCATCAACCCGATCCTACACCCGGCGTGAGGTTCACGTGACCGGTACGCCCCGGACACCTATTGTGGACGGCATCGTGCAACCCCGAATTTGCGAAAGGAGAAACGCGGGCATGCCGCGCGGCACACCTTGGGGAACGATCACTCGGTGACAATCGGGGGCGCATTTCGGTGACAGTCAGGATTGACCGTTACTGACAAGGCAGACCCCGGGGGAAGCCCCTCGGGCGAGGCGGGCCATGACTGACAAGAGGTTTCATGTTATCTACTGAAGGGGGACGGTATGTTCATCCTGCTGCGGTTGGCGATCAACGCCGTAGGCCTGCTGGTAGCGGCCTGGATCGTTCCCGGGATTCATCTCGCGATAGCGGGCGGCCACTCACGAAAGGACGACTGGATCGCGCTGGGGATTGTGGCCGTGATCTTTGGGGCGGTCAACGTGCTCATCCGGCCGCTGCTCCTCCTGGTGACGCTCCCGCTCAACTTCGTGACCCTGGGACTGTTCACCTATGTCATCAACGCGTTCATGCTTCTGTTGACGAGCTGGATCGCAGAAGGCATGGGGCTGAGCTTTCGCGTCGACGGGTTCGTCGCGGCATTGCTTGGCGCCCTGATTGTATCGCTCGTCAGCTTCGCTCTCAGCCGGATCCTCTTGGAGCACGGTAGGGGCTGAGGCGGACTCATCGTGGCAGCCGGAAGGCGACGAAGCGTTCGTTCGCCATGACCTGCTGGCAGTCCCGCCGCAGATAGTCCGAAAGGCCACTGTAGTACTCCAGCCACCAGAAGCCGCAGCGCGCGAACACGATGAACTCCGCGCCGGCATCCCGAAGCCGTTGGAGCTCCCGGATCGCGGTGGCGTCGTCGGCGGGAGGCCCCCAGTACTCGCCGTGTCTCTCGAGGAAGGGCCACCGGGTCCGATCGTCGAGGACGAGTCCGCTGGCGATCTCCTCCTGATCCACCAGGATGAACCGTCCCCCGGGCGGGATGAGGGCGGCGAGCTCCGCCTCCATCGCCCGCATGCGGTCGGCCGAGGCGTCCGGCGCCGGCCGGTAGGGGCTTTCACGCAACCGGTGGATGGCGGAATCGATGAAGTGATAAGTCGGTGTCCACCCGAAGCGCCTCCCGATGTCGTCGTAGCCGAATTCGGCCAGGAACCGTCTCACCGCCAGCCGGGCGTCGCGACTGGCGAGCTCGATGACCAGCTGGGGCCGATGGTCGTGGAGGAGTCGGGTCGCCCCGCACAGGACATCGAGCTCCCGGCCCTCCACGTCGATCTTGACGCACGTCACGCGCTGGCCCTCGAGAGGGGGCGCGAGCCTGTCCAGGAGCCGGTCCAGGGGCGCCACCTCCACCTCGACTCCGTCATTTGGTCGCTCGTCTTCGACTCGGCTGCCCCCGATATTCCTGTGCACGACCTCCTTGACCCGGGAGATGTATGCCGGACCCGCGGTGCGGCCGGCGGCGTATGGCAAAACGGAAGCCTCAGAGACCCCATTTCGCTCGAGGTTGCGACTGAGAACCGGAATCAGGTCCGGGTGCGGCTCTACACACACGACCCGATCGGCGAGGAACTTTCCGAAGAATACGGCATGGTTTCCGATGTTCGCGCCGACGTCGATAAACACACCACCCGCGGGGCCGCGGATGGCGAGGTGCTCGAGGAGCTCGATTTCGAAGAAGGTCCCCGCCTCACGGATCTCGCGCCCGATCAGGTCGTCGGGGGCAAACGTTTCCAGGTCGATGGGCACCGGGCGTCGTTGGACCGGGCTGGAAGCCCAGAACGCGACGTAATCGAACTGGATCCGTGTCACGGACGGCAAGATCGGCGCTCGTTGCGTTGGGCGCGTCAAGGGCTCTGGACCGGCAGGGGTTGACTCACCAGGGCCCGGAGCCGGTCGAGGCGTCTGCGCATCTCGTCTCGCAGCTGACCGCGCCCCACGGACCGCTTCAGCTGGTTCGCGATTCCGAGAACCTCGTCGGTCGAGAAGCGACAGGTGGTGAAGACCACGGTCCCCTCCTGGTACGCGAAGGCGCCGGTGAGGATCTGGCCCGCGTTGTAGGAATGCCCCACGTAGAAGTAGCGCTCGACGTGGATGACCGGGTCCGGGCCGGGCCCGACCATCTGGTGGAGCAGGCTCAGATCGGGACGTCGCTGGACCCGCCGCTTGATCCAGTAGAAGCGATGGACCGTCTGCGGCGGCTGGGCCGACGGATAGTGTAGCAGCGCCTCGTGCAGCTCGGGGCCTGAGCGTGGGAGGCGCTCGGCATCGGAGGCGGCGAGCCGAAGGTGGGGCGCCGGATCGGTGACGGCTCCACCCTTCCGTGCGTAGGGCGTGATTGCGGCAAGTCCGTTCTGCCGGTAGGCCTGCAGACGCCGGCGGAGGAGCCGGCGGTACGCCTCCGAAACCGTCTCGACCACCGTGCTCCTGCCCGCTCGATCCGAAGTGTCTCGCATGGCTCGGAGCGCCTGGATTTCAGCCGGGGACAGGTTGAATCGTGATCCGGGTGACGCATCGAGAAGGTTCTCAGCCTCGGTGCGCTCATTTTCGGTGAAGCGGGCCCCGGACCAGGCGTCGGAGGGAGCCGACTCGGGGACGATCCCAAAGTCGGAGATGGTCGAATCCTCGGCGATGAGCTGCCCGGCGACCAGGTGCTCGCCGAGCTGGCGCGTCGGCACCGGCACAAAGACGGCCAGACCCACGGCGAGCTCGCTCGCGCTGTGCTCCGCCACGGGATAGGAGACGATTTCACCACGCACGAGCTGACGGCGCTGTTCTGGGGAGATCTGGAGAAGATCGAGAACGTCCTCGGCGACCGGTGTCTCGGCGGCCGGCGCAGCGCCAGGCACAAGCAGGCCAGTGAGGAGACTGACCGCGAAAACGCTCAGCGAACGGATCATCGGATCGATTATGCTGCCAAACTCGCTCTCCGGCCTAGCGCTCCCGAGGAAGCGTCTTGACAAGGCAGACCCCGGGGGAAGCCCCCTCGGGTGAGGCGAGCTATGACTGACGATCGGTTTTGTTATCTACGCTCTCCGGGCCACTCCCCCCGGAACACGCTGCGTTGCAATCCCCTGCGCCCGCTCCCCACGGGCCACGAGAGCGCGGTCCCCTGCCACACGGATACGCAGAAGCCACGGTTCCGGTGAGAGCGGCCCGGCCCACCCCCCGCATCAGGTGGACGGACTTCCGATTCACCACACGAGCCTTCAGGCTACGGCAACCAGAACACGCAGCTCTCACGTCGGGTGGAGAGATCAGCGGCCGTGATTCCGGCTGAAGTTACAGGCGACGCGTTGATTCCTTTCGGTTCCGCCGAGGCAACCACCATCCAATCGCCGCCAATCCGATACTGACCATCAGGAAGGCGCTGGGCTCGGGGACGATACTGGGCTCGGGAACGACACGGAAGAAACCGATGTCAGCTCCAGCAGCCGTGGCGATGATGTCCATCGCGAATACGTGACTCCCCGGTGCCATGAAAAAGGAGGCGAAGCTCCAATTCGTCGGATCTGACATGCAGACCACTGGGTCATCGCAGAGAGTCAACCCGCTAAAGTCAGGAGCAGTCGGGTCTGGCGTGTTGCCGATGAGGCTGATCGGAAGACCACTGGAATCAGCTTCAAAAACCGTAAACGTGGTTCCGGGAAGACCAGCAGCAACCACCGTCAACGTCGCTCCTCCAGAGGGCGCCGTGAAGGTCCACACAGGGTCGCTCGTAAACTCCGTGTCCGCAGGAGGGCCGGAGCACTGGCCGTCGAATAGCGCGCCCGGGGCGCATCCGCCAAACAATCCCGTGGCTCCGAGGTTGACCCAGAGAAATTCTTGCCAGAGTCCGCCCACGGGAACCGGACCGGCCCAGCTAGGCGCAGCTAAGACCAAGGTCAGCGCAACAACGCCCAGGAATTTGACTGTTTTCATTCCTTCCTCCTAAGTAGGTCCGTATAGAGCACCTGTGGTCACTTCGGGCAACCTTCGTGCCACACGAATCAGCGAGGCACAAGACGCTTATCTTGTTGGGGAATGGTTTCGGCTAGATCGTCGTAGTTGGCTACTCTGTAAACTTCTCTGACAGGGGATGGGCCGAAGGACTCACTTCGTTGGATCAATTGCACTACTGTGCTCCGGAAAGCCTCTTCACCCCTGTTCAAGCGCCTTGTTGCCGGGGACATCCCGGCGGCCGCGTCACGCCGTCGCCTGCGACGCTGGGCCGCCGGTCGATTGGAAAACTCTCGCCATGATCACATCGCGTCACGCGATAGCGGGCGCACCGGATGCCGACCATCGAGCGCCCGATGTCCGGCGGGTTCGCGTGGCGGAGCGTCGAGCAGAGGCCTCGACCGATCAGGATCACCCCGGCCGATACGGGGCTGGCTCCGAGGCGAGTGCGACCAGCAGTGCGAGGCCGAAGAGCCGCCAGAGGGGCGCATCACGCCGGCCTCCTGACTCCAGCGACCGCAGCGAGCACGACCAGCACGGGGACCATCCCGACCAAGGTTATGAGCAGGATTCCCGTCCTCAGCACCGTCGCTCCCAGCTTGACCGTTGCACTGGCGGCGGCCGGCATTATGCACCCGCCACACACGCCCGCTCCCGTCAGGGCGACCGTAGTCTTCGTCATTGCGAGCCCTCCTTCATGCCGTCGCGAACCGCCACCGTGACAAGCGGGCGCTCGCGACGCTGCCTCGAGGGAGCGCATGGCCCGTGCCAGGACCGTCCCGCGCCATGCAAGTGACCGGTGGCGCAGCCTTTCTGTTGTTCCGCTTAGGTGGACGCCTGGCAGGAAGGCCCAGCGCTCAGGTAAGACTTACCTACCCTCTCTTTCCCACGAGGCCCGGAGGGGTCACGCGGTCGTCCCGCTGCCCGAGGGCTCGCGCTATCTCGGCTTCATCTTCTCGCGCGCCGCGACGCCCGCCGAAGCCGAAGCCTTCCTGCGCCGCGCCCACGCCCTGCTGGAGTTCAAGATCCGATAGGGATTCACGGTGCCGATTTGACCTCTGATCCCCGCTCTGACAAGATCGGCGCAAAGTGAGGGGGCTTGATCCGCGCTGTGACAAGGTAACGGGCCTTGACTTCCCGGGCGCCCTGGGTGCAGTGGACAATCGCGCTTGACCGGGAGGCGGGTCATGGAATGGGAAGAGAAGACAGAGGTCAGGAAGGGCAAGATCTACAATCTGTTCCGCTGTGGCTATCTCGACGTCAGAGAGTGGCTGCTCGAAACGGACATCGTGCTCATCCCGCTCGGGAGCACCGAGCAGCACGGGCGGCAACGAGGTGAAGAAGATCAAGGTAGAAGTCAGGAACCGGGATTACTACAACCGGACATTTCGCCCGTCCTAACCGGATGGCGCCCGCACCCAACACACACTCAGGCACAGAAAGGCGGGATGGCGATGCCGAAACTGACCAAGGAAGACGTCTTGAAGAAGGCCGAACAGCTCAAGAACTGGGGGAAGTGGGGTCCCGACGACCAGCTCGGAGTTCTCAACTACATCAGGCCGGAGGACATCGTGAAAGCCGCGAGGCTCGTGAGGAAGGGCAAGGTGTTCCGGCTCGGCCTCAACCTCGATGAGAACGGCCCGCAACGGGGTCTCTTCGGCGGGCGCTGGAATCCCTTGCACCAGATGCTGGCGACGGGCACCGATGCGGTCGCCGGCAAGCACGACGTCACGCCGGGCCTGCGCTACGCGGACGACGCCATCAACCTGCCGACCCAGGCCGCCACGCAGTGGGACGCGCTCTCGCACGTGTTCCTGGGCGACAAGATGTGGAACGGCTACCCGGCCACGCTCGTCGACTGCCGCGGCGCGCACAAGAACGGCATCGAGCACTTCGCGGACAAGATGGTGGGACGGGGCGTGCTGCTCGATGTCGCTCGTCACAAGGGTGTCGAGTGTCTCCAGGATGGCTACCCGATCACGATCGCCGACCTCGACGCGACGGCACAGAGGGCCGGCATCGCGGTGGGCCGGGGCGATTTCGTGATCATCCGCACGGGACAGCTGGAGGATCGTCTGAAAAAGAACGAGTGGGGCGGCTACGCGGGCGGCGACGCGCCCGGCCTCGCCTTCGAGACCCTGGACTGGATCCATGCCAAGCAGATCGCGGCGATGTGCAGCGACACGTGGGGCATCGAGGTGCGACCGAACGACACCGGACCCGACGTCTACCAGCCCTGGCACTGGGTCACGATCCCGGCGATCGGGATCGTCCACGGCGAGATCTTCTATCTCAAGGAGCTGGCCGAGGACTGCGCCGCCGACGGTGTCTACGAGTTTTTCTTCTCGGCGCCGCCGCTGGTGATCACCCACGGCACGGGCTCCCCCATCAACCCACAGGCGATCAAGTAGAGCCGCTGCCGCGCCCACAGGTGGCCCGCGTGACGACGCCTGTCGGGAGGCGCGGGGAAGGAGAACCGAGCATGCAAACGCAGAGCCGCATCGTTCGCAACGAATTTCCATGGGGCGTGATCGAGTGGCTGGCCGGGGGCGAGGTCGGCAACAGCGAGGAGCTGTCGATTGCCCGCATGGCCTTGCCGCCCGGCAAGGCCACCGACACCCACGTTCACGCAAACTGCGAGGAGTCGGTCTACGTGACACGCGGCCGGGTCGAGTGCACGTCGGACGGCCGGTCGGCGCTGCTCTCGGCGGGCGAGCTGCTGGTCGTGCCGCGGGGTGCGGTGCACGGCCTGCGCAACCCGGGGGCCGAGCCGGCGGAGCTCCTCCTGTCCTACTCGTCGAGCGCGCGCGAGTTCAAGCTCGCCTGACGTCCGGCCTCGTCACGCCTCTCGTGCTTGTTCCCTCAGCACGAACTTCTGGATCTTGCCCGTGGAGGTCTTGGGCAGCGAGCCGAAGATCACGTGCTTGGGCACCTTGTAGCGGGCGAGGTGGTCGCGGCTCCACTGGATGATGTCCTCGGCGGTGACGGGCGGGGCGCCCGGCATCAGGGTGACGAAGGCGCACGGGACCTCGCCCCACTTGGGGTCGGGGCGCGCGACCACGGCGGCCTCCATCACGGCCGGGTGGCGGTAGAGCACCTCCTCGACCTCGAGCGAGGAGATGTTCTCGCCGCCCGAGATGATGATGTCCTTGGAGCGATCCTTGATCTCCATGTAATTGTCGGGATGCCAGACGGCGAGGTCGCCCGTGTGGAACCAGCCGCGGCGGAAGGCCTCCCGCGTGGCGCCGGGGTTCTTCAGGTAGCCCTTCATCACCGTATTGCCGCGGAGCATCAGCTCGCCGACGACCGCGCCGTTGCGGGGCACGGGCTTCATGGTGCGCGGGTCCGCCACCATGAGGTCCTCGAGGGTCGGGTAGCGAACGCCCTGCCGCGCCATCTTTTCGGCGCGCGCCTTGCCATCGAGCCCGTCCCATTCCTGCTGCCAGGCGCAGAGGGCGGACGGGCCATACGTCTCGGTGAGGCCGTAGAGGTGGGTGACGCGAAAGCCCATCGACTCCATGGCGGCGATGACGGCCGAGGGCGGCGCCGCGCCGCCGGTCGCCATCTCGACGACGTGGTCGAATGCGACCTTCGCCTCGGCGGGGGCGTGGACCAGCATGGTCATCACGATGGGCGCGCCGCACATGTGGCTCACGCGATGGCGCTTGATGGCCGGGAAGATGAGCGCCGGGTCCACGCGGCGGAGGCAGACGTGGGTGCCGCCGGCAGCGGTCACCCCCCACGTGTAGGTCCAGCCGTTGCAGTGGAACATGGGCAGGGTCCAGAGGTAGACCGAGCGCGGGGTGAGGCCGAACGCGAGCGCGTTGCCGAGGGCGTTGAGGTAGGCGCCGCGGTGGTGGTAGACGACGCCCTTGGGGTTGCCCGTGGTCCCCGAGGTATAGAGGAGCGAGATGGCCTGCCACTCGTCGGCAGGTCCGCGCCAGGCGTACTCGGGATCGCCCTCGTCGAGGAAGGCCTCGTAGTCCTTCTCGCCCAGGAGCTTTCCGCCGTCGTGGAGTGGATCGTCGATGTCGATGACCGTGACCCGTCGCTTCAGCATGCCGAGGGCTTGGGCGATGGTGTCGGAGAATTCCCGGTCGGCGATCAGGACCTTGGCCCCGCCGTGTTCGAGCATGAAGGCGATGGAACGGGCGTCCAGGCGGTAGTTGAGGGCGTTGAGCACCGCGCCCGCCATGGGCACGCCGTAGTGGGCCTCGAGCATGGCCGGCACGTTGGGGGCCATGACCGCCACCGTGTCGCCGAGCCCGATCCGGCGCCTTCGGAGCGCCGAGGCCAGACGCCGGCAGCGTGCGTAGAACTCGGCGTACGTGAAGCTGCGGTCGCCGTGGATGACCGCGGGTTTGTCGGGATAGACGGAGGCGGCCCGCGACAGGAAGGACAGCGGGGAGAGGGAGACGTGGTTGGTCGTTCCCCGGCCCAGGTCTCGCTCGTAGTGATTCGCTCCGGCTCGAGCCTTCGGCTTCGCGGTCTTGCGGCGCTGTGGCACGGTATCCTCCGTAGTTGCTTGGTTGCGACGGGCTCGGCGGGCTACCCCTTCAGACCCTCCAGCACCTCCAGCGCGAGCTCGTACCGGCCGAGGGGCGGCATGAGGTAGGCGCCCTGCACGAGCTCCCGCACGGCGAAGAGCATCTCGCGGGCGATCTTCACGCCCTCCTTGCGCGCCGCCTCGCCACCCGGCGTCCGGCGCATACGCTCGCGGATCTCCTCGGGGATCTGCATGCCAGGGACCTCGTTGTGAAGAAACTCGGCGTTCTTGTAGCTCACGAGCGGGAGCACCCCGACCATCACCGGCAAGTCCAGGTGCTCGATGCGCCGCAGGACGGTCTCGAGCAGGTCCTGCTGGAAGACCGGTTGCGTCATCACGAGTTCGGCGCCCGCGGCCTTTTTCTTCTCGAGGCGTCGGATCTCGCGCTCGAGGTCGGCCGCGCCCGGCTCGAACCCCGTGGCGAGCAGAAACGACGTCTTGCCACCGGGCGAGGGCTTGCCGGCGGGATCGAGGCCGCGGTTGGTATTCGACGCCATCTGGAGCAGTCCGATCGCGTCGACGTCATACACCGCCGTGGCCTCCGGGTAGTCGCCCACCTTCGGCGGGTCCCCCGTGATCATGACGAGGTTGCGGATGCCGATGACGTGCGCCCCGAGCAGATGTGCGAACTGGCCCAGGAGGTTACGGTCGCGCCCGCACACGTGGAGGATCGGCTGGATGCCGTAGCGCTGGATGAGGAGGGTGCAGAACGCAAGGTTCGCCATGCGCGCCATGGCGCGAGGGCCGTCCGCCACGTTCACGATGTCGACACCGCTGTCGATGAGCATCTTCGCCCCCTCGAGCGCCTTCGAGGGGTCGAGGCCGGGCGCGGGGTTGACCTCGACCGAGACCACGAACTTGCCGGCGGCGATCTTCGCGGCGAACACGCTGCGCTCGGCGAGCGGCGTCGGCGCGAGGCCGACGGCGACCTCGGCGGTCCGGCCCGTGCTCGCCGCCCTGATCTCGACGTGCCGGTCACCGAGCATGCGCGCGGACTTCGCCATCCACCGGATGTGCTCGGGCGTCGTGCCACAGCAGCCGCCGATCATCGTCGCGCCGAGCTGGACGGTGCGCCGCAGGAACACGTCGAAGTACTCCGGAGTGGCCATGTAGAGCAGGCGGCCGTCGACATTGCGCGGCAGGCCGGCATTCGGCTGCACGGACAGCGGTAGGCCCGCGCCCCGCAACCGCTCGGCGATCGCGAGGGCGAGCTGGGGACCATCGCCGCAGTTCACGCCGATCGCATCTGCGCCCCAATCACGCAGGGTGCCGGCCACCCGCTCCGGCGTAGACCCGTCAGCAACCGTTCCAACCGGGTCGAAGGTCATGGAGGCGATGATTGGGATGCCGGGCGCGGCCTCGCGCGCTGCCGCGAGCGCGATGCGGATCTCCGCGAGGTGCCGGAAGGTCTCGAGAACGAGGACATCCGCCCCGCCCTCCAACAGCGCCGCGGCCTGCTCGGCGAAGGTCTCGAACACGAGCGCGAGCTCGGACTTCGTCGCGACGCCGGGAACGAGGCCCGAGGGCCCCATGGAGCCTGCGACCCACACCGGCGCGCCCGCCGCCTCGCGCGCTAGTCTTGCACCGGCCACGTTATACGCGCGGACCTGGTCGGCCAGACCGTGGCGGTCGAGGCGGAAGCGATTCGCGCCGAACGTGTTCGTCTCGATGACCTGCGCGCCGGCGGCAACATAGTCGTCGTGGATTTTCCGGACGATGTCCGGGCGCGTGACGTTGAGCTGCTCGAAGTTCTGGGTGACGAAGACGCCGCGCTCGTAGAGCAGCGAGCCCATCGCGCCGTCGAAGACGAGGAGCGACGTCATCGCCTGCCGGAACGGGATGTCCTGGCGGGTGGCCATGGCTGCTACTTTACTCTTTTCAAGCCCGCGGGACTGCGAGCACCGTTGGGTCTCACGATCCGCCCGAAGAGCTTGGCGGCCTGGGCCTACATGACGGGCGCGACACTCGACGTCAACGGTGGCGTCCTGATGGTGTAGTGCGACTCATCCCCCGGCCGGTGAAGCCGGCCTGACTCAGCCGAGCACCACGCGAACTTTGTGGGTGACGCCGTCATCCGTGAGCCGGAGCGGGCCGCTGCCGGAGGCCGGAGAGGCGCCGTCCACCTCCACGCTGGAGACGCCGCGCGAGACACCGCGCGGGTTCTCCACCGCGAGCTCGTAGCGCGACGAGTGATACTGGAAGACAATCTCGAAGCCCGGCCACCCACGCGGGATGCACGGCTCGAGGTGGAGGAACTCTCCCCGCACGCGGAATCCGAGCAGCCATTCGAGCCCGGCGCGGTACATCCACCCCGCCGAGCCCGTATACCAGGTCCAGCCGCCGCGTCCCACGTGCGCGCGCTCCGAGTACACATCCGCGGCCACGACATACGGCTCCACCCTGTAGCGGTCGGCGCTCGCGCGGGCGCTTGCGTGGTTGATCGGGTTCAACAGCGAGAGAAGCCCGTGCGCCTTGTCTCCCTCGCCCAGCATGGCGAAGGCGATCACGGACCAGAGAGCGGCATGCGTGTACTGGCCGCCGTTCTCGCGAATCCCCGGGGGATAGCCGTGGATGTAACCGGGATCGAGAGCCGTGCGGTCGAATGGTGGGGCGAGAAGGACCATGAGTCCCTCGTCCCGCCGAATCAGATGCTCGTCGACCGCGGCCATTGCCCGCGCCGCGCGGGCAGGCTCCGCGGCGCCCGAGATCACTCCCCAGGACTGCGCGATCGAATCGATCCGGCATTCCTCGCTCGCGATGGATCCGAGCGGTGTGCCGTCGTCGAAATAGGCGCGGCGATACCACTCGCCGTCCCACGCCTGCGCTTCCAGCGCAACCTTGAGCGCGCCCGCATGCTCTCGCCACGCGGCGGCACGCGCCGTGTCGCCGCGGTCCTCGGCCACGGGCGCGAAGTCGCGGAGCGTCGCATGGAGAAACCACCCGAGCCAAACGCTTTCCCCTCGACCCTCCCGGCCGACGCGGTTCATGCCGTCGTTCCAGTCCCCCGTGCCGATCAAGGGAAGGCCGTGAGCCCCGACGGCGAGCGCCCGATCGAGCGCGCGGGCGCAGTGCTCGAAGAGGGTTCCCTGCTCCGATGACACGCCCGGCCGAAAATATGATTCCTCCTGCCCTGTCGCAAGTGTCGGCCCGTCGAGGAAGGAGACGACCTCCTCAAGCACCGCCGCGTCGCCCGTGGTGCGTAGATAGTGGAGGGCGGCGTACGGCAGCCAGACCGGATCGTCGGAGATCCGTGTGCGAACACCACGGCCGGAGGGCGCGTGCCACCAGTGCTGCACGTCGCCCTCCACGAACTGGCGGGCCGCGGCTCGAAGGATGTGCTCGCGCGCAATTCCCGGCGTCGCCACTGACAGGGCCATCACATCCTGGAGCTGGTCGCGAAAACCATAGGCCCCGCCGGCCTGATAGAAGGCCGAGCGCGACCACACCCGGCACGCGAGCGTCTGATAGAGGAGCCAGCGGTTGAGCAGCAGATCCAGGGGCCGGTCCGGAGTCTTGACCTGAATCGCGCCAAGCACAGCGTCCCAGCGGTCCTCGACGGCGCGCAAGGCCACGTCGAGGTCGGCCGTCCGGTAGCGCGCGATCAAGGCGTCCGCCTCCTCGCGAGTTGCGGCCTCGCCGAGGAAGAACATGACTTCGACGCGCTCTCCTGCGCGAACCTCGACGATGGTCTGCAGCGCGCCGCACGGGTCGAGGCCGGCGCCGACCCGCCCCGAGAATCTGCCCTCCCGGGTGAGGGCCGCCGGGCGCTCGAGGATGCCGTTCCGCCCAAGGAACTCCGTCCGATCAGCCGTCCACGCCGTCTGCGCCCCGCCGAGATCGGCGAACGCCACGCGGCCGGCAAAGTCGCTGCTCCAGGTGTTGCGGGCGTGCATGGCCTTCGTATCCGGGTCGATCTCGGTCACGATGAACGGGGCGGACGCGCTGCGCGACACCCCGAGCACCCACTCGACATAGGCCGTCACGGACAACCGCCGCGCCCGGCCCGATACATTCCGCACCGTCAAGCGGGACACCTTGATCGGGTCCTCGAGCGGCACGAACTGCAGCAGCTCGAGCGAGATGCCATGGGAGACGTGCTCGAAGCGGCTATAGCCCTGACCGTGTGTCGCCATGTAGCGCTGGCCGGCCTCGCGGACCGGCAGCGCCGTCGGACTCCACAAGTCGCCGCTCTCCTCGTCCCGGACGTAGATCGCCTCACCCGGCGCGTCATTTATCGGATCGTTCGACCAGGGGGTGAGCTGGTTTTCGCGGCTGTTGATCGACCACGTGTACCCGGAGCCGGACTCGGAAACCTGAAAGCCGAAGACCGGATTCGAGATCACATTGATCCAGGGGGCCGGTGTGGACTGCCCCGCCTCGAGGATCGTCACGTACTCCCGGCCGTCCGCCGCGAAGCCGCCGAGTCCGTTGAAGAGCTCGAGGTCCGGCCGTGGCAACGGGAGGTCCGGCAGCGACCTCGCCACAGGCGGCCGCCGCAGGGGAGCGATCGGCGGGGCGTCGGGTCGCTGCTCGCGCGTGATCTGCTCGGCCAGTGTCCCGCGCCGATTCGACAGCACCGCGCGGGCCACGGTGAGCAGGGCATCGCGCTGCAAGGGCGTGATGCGATCCGATCGCAGAATATACACGCTGCCGTGCGGCGCGTGTCCGTCGTGGGCCGCTGCCGATTGGCTCGTGCGGACCAGCGCCTCCAGCAAGGATTGCAGGTCCTGCACGTACGACGGCGCCCGCTCGTTCAGGATGACCACGTCGACCGCGAGCTGCTTCATCCGCCAGTATTCGTGGGCGCGGAGCAGCTGCCGCACGATGCCCACATCGTCAGGCTCGTCGATCTGCACGAGGACAATCGGGATATCCCCCGAGATCCCGTGCGGCCACAGTGCCGCGGGACCGCCCGTGTCCCGCGTAAGCACGTCTGCGGATGGCCGGAGCGTCCGGTCCAAGAAGAGCACGCGGCGGGCGAGGCTCTGGAAGAGGTGGGCCTCGTCGGGCCCGATGCCGAGATGGTGCAGCTGCACCTGAGCCTGGGTCCAGGCCAGCGTGGTGGCGCGGTCGAACGTGACCGCGTCGTGGTACTTCTCGGCGAGGCCGAGAGCCTCCTCGCGCGACGGCGCGACCATGGTCGAGAACGACACTCGGACGGTGAGCCCCGGGGGGATGCGCACCCGGCGTCGCAGGCTCACGATCGGATCCAGCACGGACCCCACGGTGTTCGAGAGAGCCCGGCCCTCGACAAGCGAGAGGGGCATCCGGACGCCGCGGCCGCGGCCGAGAAAGCGGGCGCGGTCCGTTTCCCACTGGAGATGGCCGACCGTCTCGCCCTCGACGGCCACCACGTGCGCCAGCCAGAGCCGCGGCTCGTCGGGCGATCTCGGCCGGCGGGTCGCGAGCACCACGTCCAGATCGGGGACGCACTCAGTCTGGACGAAGAGGCTCAAGAACGCGGGGTGGGCCGCGTCGGCTGCCGGCGGCACCAGCACGACCTCGGCATACGATGTCAGCTCGATTTCCCGGGTTCGTGTGCCCAGGTTCATGACCGAGACGCGGCGCACCTCAGC
>Ga0214472_10001518_pt1 | contig 25885 bp, 28 predicted proteins | sample RVTome_6_FD_207662 | JGI IMG/M metagenome (GOLD analysis project Ga0214472, IMG submission 207662) | Soil microbial communities from uranium-contaminated site in the Upper Colorado River Basin, Wyoming, United States - RVT140D175 | ecosystem: Environmental > Terrestrial > Soil > Contaminated >...
ATTCCGTGACAACCCCGGTGTGTAGCCTGGATGGAGCGACAGCGGAATCCAGGGATGAATGGCCTTGTCGGCCGTTTCCCCGCATTTCGCTGTCGCTGCATGCGGGCTACTGGTTGCGCCTTATGTTACTCAAGTGCTGTATTCTCGATCAAAGGAGCTTAAGTAAGCGCCATTCATCCCTGACATTATTCAGAGGCGTAAAGTAAAAAATGTGATTTTTACCTTTCTACATTTTTCAATTATCAAGAAATTGAAAAATGGCTATCTGTTCCTATATCGCAGTACCCTCTGCATGAATCAGAAGTTACTCAATCAATTAAAACTGGAAGGCCAGCCCCAGTGATATCACGGGATAGACATCGAAGTCGTCAAGGGATGACTCGAGCTCGTCTTCTTCCGCTTCGAGATTAGCCAACAGTGTCGGATCTGACGATAATGTCCCGCCTGAGGCTGTAAATTCGACATTTGGCGAGCCTTGCATCAACACACCGACATCAAAAGAAAATGTCAGATGTTGACCCTTCTCTACCGCATTACCCCAGCCAATACCGGCATAAGGCGCCATCTTATCAAAGTCCACGATGCCTCCGAAAGTACCGATCTCTGCGGGTGTATAGGTCGTGCCCGCGATGTCATAACTGACCGCTGACTTCGCTGTCATATCAAGCTCGTTGTTATTTAGCAACACTCCTATGCTCGTGCGGAAACCGCCGCTGAAAGGATGCCAATCAACCATGACACCCGCAGACTGCATATTGAGATCAGCATCATAATCGATATCGCTCTCTGTTCCCGAGGCATCAAAGGAAAATGTATTAAAAACGACCCTGCCATTAATCATCGGTGTGAAGCTCTTGGTCACGTCGATCCCAAAACCCAGGAGACCCACTTTAGCACCGACTGCAATCCCTTCGGCATTGCTAATTGACGAAAATAACACTATTGACAGTACCAATCCAATTATCGGGATCCTTTTCATGACTCCTCCTATCCTTATGTATTTAACGAGAATTATCATATTTGAATTAAATAATCTGGTAATTATTCACTATCGGCCTATGCTGACTCGGCTTTAATAGCAACGACTTCACATCATCGGCAAATTAAATTAATCCCTGCAAGAAACAAACCACCTTGCCCCCCCGCTTCAAGTCAGGCAAACAATGTTGCCAGCTCTGCTCCCGGATCAGGTGCCCTCATAAAGACCTCCCCGACCAGAAAGGCGTGAACACCATGTTGTCGCATTAATATAACATCGTCACGTCTTAATATGCCGCTTTCCGTAATAACGATCCTGTCATCCGGAATTTTATCCAGTAGTTCCAGCGTCGTATCCAGATGCGTCTCGAAGGTCCGGAGATTACGATTATTTATGCCGATGAGCAGTGCGTTTATCGCCAATGCTCGTTCCAGTTCCTGCGCATCGTGCACTTCGACCAATACATCCATATGCAAGTGATAGGCAAGTCCTGTCAGCTCTGCAAGCTGCGCATCTCCCAAGGCGGCAACAATCAGCAGTATACAATCCGCGCCGATCACGCGTGCCTCATACACCTGGTAGGGATCAATAATAAAATCCTTGCGCAACACAGGAAGTTTGCATGCTGCGCGTGCCTGCCGTAAATAATCGTCATCACCCTGGAAAAAATCCCTGTCCGTCAACACGGATAAACAGGTGGCCCCGCCCTTTTCATAAGACATTGCGATATCAGCGGGACGAAAATTCTCTCTTAACACCCCTTTGCTTGGAGAGGCCTTTTTGATCTCGGCAATGACAGCCGGATTCCCTGTATTGATTCTGGTCTCTATTGCACCGGCAAAATCACGCGGCAGGGGCGCCGCTTCGATCTGCCTGCTCAACTGTTGTATCGATAATACACCGCTACGCTCCGTGATCTCTTCAGCCTTGCGTTTTAGAATCTTCTGTAAAATATCGGGAGTCGAAGTCATGCTGTATTTATCTAAGGAAGGTCTGATCAAGTACATTTTTGTCATTTCCGCGCAAGCGGGAACCCATAAATTTCAAATACCCGGATGCCCGCCGCAGCCTGCCCCCGACTCCGATCGGGAGCGGGCATGGCGCCTTATTCAGAGCTTCCCTAATAAAGTTTTCAACGACATGTGCAAGGATCATAACTTGTTAGAGAGCTCGACCAGGGCCAGCATCTTTTTCATTGCCGCACCAGTGGCAATGGCCTCTTGCGCCTTCACTACACCCGCAGCAATGGTACTCGCTAATCCGGCCACATAGATTGCGGCACCGGCATTGAGCGCGACTATATCGCGTGCCGGGCCAGCACTGCCCTGAAATACACCGTTAATAATCTCAAGGCTATGTTGTGCGCTGTCGGCATTTAATGACGCAATATCCTGGCGCGATATACCAAATTGCTCCGGGTTGATCATATAGCTGGATAGCCGGCCATTTTTTAACTCTGCAACAAATGTTGGGGCCCCGATACTGATCTCATCCATACCATCATCTGCATGCACAACCAGGACATGCGAACTCCCCAGGTTTTTCAACACTTGCGCCAGCGGCGCGACCCACTGTTTACCGAAAACACCGATGACCTGATTGGGCGCCCCCGCGGGATTGGTCAATGGTCCCAACAGATTAAATAAGGTGCGCACACCCATTTCACGGCGGGGGCCAATGGCATGCTTCATCGCACCATGATGCAGGGGGGCAAACATGAACCCGACACCAACCTCATCAATACACCGTGCCACCTGTTGCGGTGTCAAATTAATATTCACGCCGGCGGCCTCCAGCACGTCGGCACTGCCCGATTTACTGGAAACGGAGCGATTGCCATGTTTGGCGACCTTGCCACCTGCGGCCGCGACCACAAAGGCACTGGCCGTCGAGATATTAAAGGTGGAAGCGGCATCACCTCCGGTACCGCAGGTATCGACAAGATGTGGCCCATGAACATCGACATGTGTGGCCAGATCACGCATCACCCTGGTTGCCGCCGTAATCTCATCGACTGTCTCGCCCTTCATGCGCAAACCAATGAGAAAGCCGCCGATCTGGGCCTGGGTTGCCTGTCCGGTCATGATCAACTGCATGATTGCGGCCATATCGTGTTCGGACAGATCTTTGTGTTCGGTAACTGCGCGTATCGCCGTTTGCATATCCATACGGTACCTCAATTCATCACGTCAATTCAGAGCATCTAACAAAATAAGAATATCCAGCATAACCATTGATTAAATCCTCCTCGCTATTATCCGGCTCCCTGTGACGAAGGAGGTAACCGAAGGCCGGCAGATTTATGTGCCGGCGCAATGTTTAGAAAATTCCTGAGCAATTGATGTCCATTTTGAGTAAGGATCGATTCCGGATGAAATTGCACGCCTTCGACCGGAAACTGCCTGTGTCTCAAGCCCATGATTTCATCCATACTCCCATCTTCGGTCACTGTCCAGGCCGTTATCTCCAGACACGACGGCAGGGATTTCCGCTCAACCACCAAGGAATGATAGCGCGTCGCCTCGAATGGATCCGGCAATCCTCTAAAGACGCCGGTGTCATTATGATATATCAACGACGTCTTGCCGTGCATGATGGTCCGGGCATGAACGACTTTCCCCCCGAAGGCCTGGCCGATACATTGATGTCCCAGACACACGCCGAGAATGGGTATTTGCCCGGAAAACTTTTTGATCATTTCCACCGAGATACCAGCCTCATTGGGTGTACAGGGACCAGGCGAAATAACAATATGATCGGGTTGTAATCGTTCTATATCGATCAGCCGAAGCTGATCATTGCGGAACACGCGGACATCCTCACCCAACTCTCCAAGGTATTGCACCAGGTTATAGGTGAAGGAATCGTAATTATCAATCATCAATAACATATACGGGACTAAGTGCCTTTAACATTTTCTGATTAACATGGTTAAGAACTCTATTTTACGGTTGCCGATAAATTCAGATACCGTCTCCGACCATAGACACGGCCTTGAACATCGCCCGGGCCTTGTTCATAGTCTCCTCCCATTCCTTGCTGGGAACAGAATCCGCGACAATGCCGGCACCGGCCTGCACATATAGACGCCCCGCTTTAATGACCGCCGTACGGATCGCAATTGCCGTATCCATATTACCATTCCAGCCGATATAACCAATCGCCCCGGCATAGATACCGCGTTTAACCGGCTCCAATTCATCAATGATCTCCATCGCGCGGATTTTCGGCGCGCCACTCACCGTTCCCGCCGGAAATGTCGCGCGCAATATATCAATGGCTGTCATGCCGGGTTTTACCCGTCCACGGACATTCGACACAATATGCATGACATGTGAATACCGTTCTACAATCATTTTCTCCGTCACCTCGACGCTGCCGGTTTCGGAGACCCGCCCGATATCATTGCGTCCCAAATCGATCAACATCAGATGTTCGGCCCGTTCCTTCGGATCTGCGAGCAACTCCTGTTCCAACTGACGATCCTGCTGTTCTGCCTTGCCCCTGGGGCGCGTGCCGGCAATAGGACGTACCGTTACGACACCATCTTCAAGATGGGTCAGAATTTCAGGTGAAGATCCGACGATATGAAAATCACGCATATTCAGATAATACATATAGGGTGACGGATTAAGACTCCGCAGTGCCCGGTACAGATCAAGCGGTTCAGAATGGTAGGGGATCGACAGGCGTTGCGATAGTACAACCTGCATCACATCACCCTCGATAATATAATCTTTGACATGATCGACTGCTGCTTCAAACTTCTTTTTGCTAAACTCCGGGGTGAAATCCTCTTCCCTTGCCTGTTGCAAGGTACGTCTGGCCTTTTGTGGTATTGGCTTGCGCAGCCTTTTTTCCAACTCATCCATGCGCTGTTGTATTACAGCAAAGGCGTTTTGTAATGAAGGATCTACATGAATGATGATATACAATTTACCTGCCAGATTATCGAACACTATCACTTCGTCGGACACCAGCAACATAATATCCGGGGTCGCCAGGGGATCCGGATTGGCTGAACCGGCCAAGCGTGGCTCGATATAACGTACGGTATCATAGCCAAAATAACCGACCAATCCGCCAGTAAAACGGGGCAGGCCTTCGACCTCAGGGACTTTGTATAACGATTGATAGGTCTCTATCCACGACAAGGGATCGGCCGTTTCAATACTGTCGGCCTGCATGCCATTATGTTCTATGGTTATCATGCAGCCATTTATACGGATTACCGTGTGGCACGGCAGTCCTATAATTGAAAAACGGCCCCATTTCTCGCCGCCTTGCACTGACTCGAACAGGTATGAATAGGGTTTATCTGCAAATTTTATATAAGTGCTAAGCGGGGTATCGAGATCCGCCGCTACTTCCCGCATCAAAGGTATGCGGGTATAGCCGTTAGCTGCTAAAGATTGGAATTGTTCAGGCGTCATTGTCACAATAAACTATGGAAGTTTTAATCAATCTGTTATTCCTATTTACTTCACCGTCATTCCCGTACCCAACGGGTATTCACTCCGATACGAATCCATCTTGAAGTTTAATAGATTACTGGATTCCCGCCTATGCGGGAATGACTTGAAGCTAATTAATCAGACTTCCCATAAAGTGACATCATTTAAGGAACCTCTAATTTATTCGGAGGTTCCTGCGATACAGGGATGAGCGCAAGCGCAGGGTGCTATCGCCATTTTTTGATCTCGCAAGAGATTGAAACATGTAGCAACGCAAAAACCACGTTTTTTGCTTTGCGTCGCCGAATAATGTCAGGGATGAACGATTCAAAGCTTCCTTAAAAGATCAAAAGTGACACCATCGAAAACTGAATCTTTCTTACATTACTTTTATAGCGATCATGCAGCAGATTGTTCCAACAAATAATCTAATTGGGCTAGAGAATCGATTACAGCATCCGGTTGTGCATCACGGATATCCTGGCCATGATTATAACCATAGTTCACGCATACTATTTGAAAACCTGCCGCTCTTGCAGCCTGCACATCATTTACGGAGTCTCCCACCATTAACGATAGATGTGGAGGCGTATTTAAGTGATCCGCAGCATAAATAAGTGGCTCAGGATCGGGCTTTTTCTTCTCAAGGGTGTCGCCGCTGATGATTATCTCAAAATATTGATAGACGCCAAGTGATTTCAGTAAGGGCTCGGTATACCGTGCCGGTTTATTGGTGACACATCCGAGCCGGTATCCTGCTTGCTTTATAAGCTCAAGTCCCTCAAGCGCTCCTTCATATAGATGGCTATGCACGCAGACATTCTTTTCATATAGTGCGAGAAAAACCGGATAGGCCTTGTTATAAAGCGCCTCATCAGGCTCTCCCTCATAGGCTCCCACCAAGGCACGCTTCACTAAACGGGGCACCCCATTGCCGATCCATTCACGCACAGCGGCCTCGCCCCGCACAGGCATATTGAGATGTTCCATCATCAGATCCACGGCATAGGCAAGATCCGGGGCGGTATCGACCAAGGTACCGTCCAGGTCGATTAATATCATTTGTGGTTTTACTGCCAATACCTTGTCAATTTGATACGGCTTCTTATATTCAATAGATTGCATAATGCTTATTCATTATTGACTCATCGCTTTACTTGCGCCAGTTCGTTTCGCATGGCATTAATCGTCGCCTTGTAGTCCTTGGTGCTGAATATTGCAGAACCTGCCACAAAGGTATCCGCGCCAGCCTGTGCTATTTCGCGAATATTATCGACCTTGACACCGCCATCAATTTCCAGACGAATATCACGCCCGCTGGCATCGATGATCTTGCGTGCCTCACGCAGCTTATCGAGCGCCGAGCGGATAAAACTCTGACCACCGAACCCCGGGTTGACCGACATCAATAACACCATATCAACCTTGTCCAATACATAATGCAGATGATCGAGCGGTGTTGCCGGATTAAACACCAACCCGGATTTGCAACCCGATTCCCGCACCAATTGCAAAGAACGGTCTATGTGTTCACTGGCCTCAGGGTGGAAGGTAATGTAACTGGCGCCCGCCTTGGCAAAATCGGGGATAATGCGATCCACCGGCTTGACCATGAGGTGAACATCGATTTCAGCCGTGACACCATGCTTGCGCAGCGCCTCACAAATCAAGGGACCGATGGTTAAATTCGGCACATAATGATTATCCATGACATCAAAATGGACGATATCAGCGCCGGCATCCAATACAGTTGTTACTTCCTCTCCCAAACGCGCAAAATCTGCCGACAATATGGAAGGGGCTATGAAATAATCTTTCATGGCTAACCTCATTCTGCTGGTAAAAATGAACGTAAAACTTTACCTGATTGTGGCAATATTTTCACTTCATTTCGGCGGCAAAATGGCATTAACTCTTTGAAAACTTGTGGTATATGACCAGTGCCGTTATCTTCTGACAATACACAGGTATGGCGTGATTCGACTCCTATGACAAGACATATAAACTATATTTTGGTGTTTTGCACAGCCCTGTGTCACCACTATGCATTCGCAACAGACACTGTCCTTGAAAAACAGTGGTCTGACGAACTGGTCAAAGCCGCCGATACCGGGGAAATTGTCTGGCTGGATCAGCGCAGCGGTAAATTTCTGAGCCTGTATAAGGAAGACACCACAGGATCGCCCCAGGGCGCTGCAATCATTTTACATACCCTGGGCGCTCACCCGAACTGGCCGGAAGTCATTGCCCCGCTGCGCAAGGCATTACCGGCATATGGCTGGGCCACGCTATCTCTGCAAATGCCGGTCATGCCGATGAATGAACCAATAGAACAACATATACCTCTGTTTGATGAAATGCCCGAACGCATCCAGTCGGCGGTGAGCTATTTACAAGGTACCGGCATCAATAACATAGCGTTGATCGGGCACGGTCTGGGCGCCACCATGGGCGCTGCATATCTGACTACTGACGAAGAGTCGGGTATCAAGGCCTTTGTCGGCATCAGCATGGCGGCCTATAAGGACCTTGATCCCCGCTTATACAGCCCGTCTTCGCTGGAACAGATAAAGCTCCCGGTACTCGATATCTATGGCGGCCGTGACCTGGATACTGTCAGGCTCACCAGCACAGCACGCGCCAGTGCCGCCAGAAAGGCCGGGGTTACCGTTGTGCAAAAGCAGGAGCTCACACCCTTCAGGCAATCTGCCACCGCACAGGCCGCCTTTAGCAAAAAATCAGGCTTCATTGCCTATCGGCAATTTGAGATCCCGGGCGCCGATCACTCATTCACCAGCTTCGAGGGCTTGCTGAGCAAGCGAATCATCGGCTGGCTCAAGCAACATGCCGGCGGCATCACCCTCGCCAAACCTGCACACGATGTAACAAATCAATCTGAATAGATCGACTGAAATAAAAGAGGGGCCAATAGGCCCCTCAAGAGGTTTTCAAATATTATTGTTATTGAATCTTGTGTTCAATTCCGGACCAAACCATAGCGGTTGAGCGCCCATTTGACTGCAAACCACGAGACTACAATGACCGCAACAGTGACGACGATATCAAACATGCCGGTCATCGGCATATGGTAGTACTGGCTATCGACAGAGCCCGCTATCCAGGTATAACGCTCAATCCAGGTGCCTAATACAATACTGCATGCCACCATGGTAATTATCACGGGATTGTGGCGGTTTGGCGTAATGGCAAGCGTTGTGAATGGAATAATAAATTTCAGCGTCAGGAACGTCCACCACAACGGTCCAAACCCCTCCAGCATCATACTATGGTAGCGATCCATATCGTATGGCAGACGACCATACCACATGATCAGATACTGCGTGAAATAGAGATAGGTATACAGGATCGTCATGGCCAGCATGAACTGGGCCATAAAGTTGAAAATGTAGCTCTCAAACGCCTTGGCAAGCTTGCCTGAACGGTGCATGAAAAACAGAAACACGGTAAAAAACGCCAGGAACATATGGAAATTGCTCTGAAAATGATAGGCGCCATAACTCGCGCTATGCCAGCCCGGTACCTGGGTCATTTCAAAGTCCCACGCCACCATGGTGCCATATAAAAAATAGGCAAAAGGAATCAACAATGCGATATTGCGGAAACGGCGTTGTGCCGCATAGGAGCTATCGATTTCACTCTGATGCTGATACTTGATAAACAGGCCATACAATACCGCAACAGCAAGAAACCCCAGGATTTCCCGCCACACCAAAAATGTATAGTTATGCCATCCCGGCAGATGATCATCACCTTCATGGGCATGCGCCAACCACTGAAAAGTGGTTTCACCATTTGCCAGCAATATCAATAACAAAACTCCGGCAATCGGAAATAACACAAAAAATGAACAGGCGAGATGACGAATCTGGAAACGCCATTGTCCGTTAACAAGATGGAGTACTGCGGACAACGTTACGCCACCGAGCGCAAGGTACAACGTAATTAAGAAATTGGTTGTCAAAACAGACCAACTACCAAAGTTTTCTTCCATCGGCTCCGCGCCTCTCTCTATATTGGTTGTTAATTTTGAGAGCTCTGGGTTAGGCAGAGATTCTCATTATTTGTTAATGCACTTCAGCAGTGCGTGTTACATCATTTGCCGCATCATTGACCAACTGATGCTTGACATAGTTCACTATATGCCAACGTTCTTCCACTGATAGATCATTGGCGCCCCTGTTATCTTCCCTGCCTGTAGGCACGCCATAGGCGGGCATGATAAAGCTTCCGAACGTGATCGTACCGAATATCCAACCCTCCGTGAGGGTCTCCTGCACATAACTGTCGGTCAGATTAATCGCCCCGATCTTGTTGCTGACGGGTGAATCTGCCTTGCCTGTCAAACCATGACAGGCGGCGCAGATGATCTTAAACAGCGTCTTGCCTTTCTTCAGCGAGGCTTGTGTCAAAGGAATCGGATTTTTTAATGGTTTGGCTTCTTCGCGGCTGGCGATCTTGGTCGGATACCCATCGACGGGGACAGAGAGCTTGGGAAACGGTGTCATGATACCTTCCTGCGGCTTGATACTCGGTTGGTTCATCATATCCGTAGACCACGGCCACGCAAAAACCACCGACGGAAACAACAGTGCTGGCAGTATCAGCTTTAATTTCATTTCATAACCTCTTCACGAATCTCGAGCGCCTGGTGTTCCTGAAACAAACGCTTGATCGGCTCAATGTATTTTTCCTCGATCTCCAGCTCTATCCCAACCTGATCAAGGGTGACTTTTTCGCTATAGAGGCTCTTTCTTCTTCTGAGCAAAGGTGCACCCAGAATAAATCCCACCACTGTGAACAACACACTAAAAAGAATCAACATCTCATAGGTCAATACAAAATTGGTTGGCAATGGAATAATAGGTTTTCCACCTTGGGGCTGCACCAGGAAGGTTGATTGCGCCGAGGACAAAAACAGAAATCCGAACGTCAGGCCAAAAATGGCGCCGCACAACGTGAACTTGGGGACATGTGCCGGCCGTTCTCCCAACACCTCTTCGATCTCAGGGTGCTCTATTGGTGCGATTACACTGACATCGTCAATAGATACGCCGGTCACCTTGTGCAAGCGGATTTCCGATACCGCTCTGAAGGCCTCGTCAAAGTTGCTGAACAAACCCAGAATTCTACTCTTTTTCATGTCTATGCCCCCTCCAGACCCGGTCTGCCTGGTGCAGTCTTGGTATCGCCTTCGCGGCGATGCATGACTTCCGCAACGTCTTTATGTGCAAGTTGTCTGCGGTGGAAGACCATTTCTTTTACCTCATACATCGAAACAGACGGGAATACCTTGACGAACACCAGAAATAACAGGCCGAACCAGCCAAAGCTGCCTGCAACAATAAACCATTCGACCCAGCTCCCCCACATCACATCATGGGCGATTGGGTGATAGGACTTTGCCAGCGTCGGTGCAACGATCATCCAACGCTCGAAGAACATCCCGACATTGAGCAGGATCGATACGACAAACATGGTTGGAATATGCCGCCTCAATTTTTCAAACGCCAGCGTAAAAGGCAGGACCGAACCTATAAATATCATCGACCAGAATATCCAGGAATAGGCGCCGGTAGCCTTGTCGATCAAGACCTCCTTGGAAGCCAGGTCATGACCATACCAGACAGAGCTGAATTCGATCAGGTTTAGATAGGTCCACACCATTGCGATCGCGAAGGTCAGCTTGCATGTTTTTTCCAGAATAGGAATCGTCATGTAGTCTTCCCATCTGAAATAGTATCTGAGCAATACAAACAGCGTGATAATACCCGCGCATCCGGAATAAAGCGCGCCAGCCACAAAATAGGGCGGGAAGGTCGTTACATGCCAGCCCGGCATGATGGACATGGCGAAGTCCGACGATACGATGGAATGCACGGATACCGCCAGCGGGATGAGATAACATGCCATAATCAGGTAAGTCTTGCGGAAATTGCGCCACTGACGATCATCGCCCCGCCATCCCAATGATAGCGCGGTATAAAGCTTTTTCCTCCAGCCCTTGGCATTGTCACGGCAGATAGCAAGGTCCGGGATCATGCCGATAAACAGGAACAGTGCCGATGACGTCAGATAGGTAAACACGGCGAATGCATCCCAGATCAACGGGGACCTGAAGTTAGGCCAGATACCACGGTCACTGTAATAGGGCAGTGTCCAATAAATATTCCATAAACGCCCGGCATGGATGACGGGGAACAATCCGGCAGTAAGCAGGGTGAAGGTCGTCATGGCCTCTGCAAACCTGTAGATCGGTTTACGCCAGTCAGACTGAATAATGTGCAATATAGCTGATAACAATGTACCGGAGTGGCTCATGCCGATCCAGAAAATGAAACTCGCAATATAGAGATCCCACATATGCGGCCAGTTAAGATTGGCTGGCCCCATTCCCGTGGTGTATTGATGAACCTCGGCGATCGCCGCAAGACCTAACAGGGTTAAACATACCCCTACGGATATCCAGTATCCCATGCGGGGATTTTCCAACGACCGCAGTATGTCGGTATTAATCTTCGCCCATTTAATATCTTCGTTAATATCTCTATGTGGCATAGTTCGTTCCGCTGTTGTTGTTAATCTCTTGGCGTCATTAAATCTCTATCTAGTCCAATGGTGACAAAGATGTCTACACTGCGCGCATCTATCGCATTCTGAATCAAACAACTACCCAGTTAAAAGCGCCCTCTAATTTCAATGACTATTGTTATTAAACTTCCCGCACCCGTTCCAGATACATGATACATGGGTCCGTATTCAACGCCTCAAAAACACGGTAACCACGCAGTTCCGGATTCTGCTTTTTCTGCTCGGTCTTGCCTAACTCAACCTGATGTTTACGCCATAACTGACTTGCCTTGCTCTCGGGGTTTTCATACTTTGGATTATACATATGCAGCAGATCCCCGAAGACCAGCGCCGACGTCGGACAGGTCTGTACACAGGCGGGATTGAATTCACCGTCCTGCAGCTGGCGGTCTTCCATCTTGGCCTTGTCTTTCGCGGCACGAATGCGCTGAACACAAAAGGTACACTTCTCCATCACGCCTTTGTCACGTACCGACAGGTCTGGATTCAGCTGCATATTCAATGGTGCCGGCCAGGAATAATCATAATAAGACCAAAAGTTAAAGTAGCGCAGGCGATAGGGGCAGTTATTCGAGCAATAGCGTGAACCGATACAACGGTTATACACCTGGGCATTCAGGCCATCGGGGGTATGATAGGTAGCCGCTACCGGACACACTGGCTCACAGGTTGCCGCATTACAGTTCTGACAATTCATCGGCATGAAACTGGCGCCGTGATGCTGGAAATCCGCCACCCTTTCTTCGCCGAGATCCGGTTCATCCCAATAGCGCTCGACGCGCATCCAGTGCATGGCATGGCCTTTTTCAAAGCGCTCTTTACCAACGATGCCAAGATTGTTTTCGGCATAACAGGCCACCGAACAGGCGTTGCAGCCGATGCATTTATCGAGATCAACCACCATGCCCCACATATGTTCATAATCATGATGCCCGCCGGCCTCATAATCACGGCGAAAATGTGACCAGTTCTGCAATACATTCTTAAGTGACATGATCACTACCTCCTTCCGAACGCTCATATACATCAGCGGTAACCGTTGCCACGATTTTGCGGCCCAGTTGTGTCTCGCTGCCGCCAAACCGCACCAGGGTTTCATGCCTGCCTGCTTTGGCAATCTGCACACGCGTGGCATGTTGTGCCAACTCACCGGTTGTTTTATCCGTCACGGGATCTAACACGTTCAATGGATTAACACCACGCCCTTTTGCATAACGACCGTATTCCTCATGGCCTTGGCCAAGAGGTACGGCAACGGCATCCGGGTGGATACCTTTATGAGTGTAAACCTTGACTTCGATGCTCCCCTGCGCCGATGTGATTTTTATCAGGTCACCCTCTTTAACACCCAGCTTTGTTGCCGTCTTGGGGTGCATCTCCGCCCACGAATCCCACACCACTTTACTGATTTGGTCAGGTGCCTCCTGTAACCAGGGAATATTCGCGTGTCGGCCGTCCCATAACCCAAGCCGTGCCGAAGGTATCAGATGATAGGGATAGCTGGTGTTTTGGGCATACTCCGGGATATTGATCGGTACAGTTCTGGTTGTAATAGATGTTTTTGCCCTGTTCACATTCAAAAGACCCTTTTGCATGGTCTGTTCCCAAAACTCTTTTTCGCTGCCGGCCTGCATCTTCAGTGAAGTTGGCAATGATGCAAAGGCGGCTCTCAGATAGGCATAATAGTCGTCATACTGGCTGTAGGCATTGACATTGCGCATCTTCAACAGCGCAATCATGACATCACCGAAACCTCTGGTCTCTGGATGAATTTTCTCCATCAAAGGTTGTTGAATGCCAATGACCCCCTGACCGGATTGGTAGGCCGCGACATGGGTCCCCCAATCTTCGAGGGAGGAGGCCATCGGTAACACCAGATCGGCAAGCACCGTGGTCTCATCCTCAAATTGGGAAAACGACACTTTGAAAGGAATACTCTTTATTTTCTCCTGCATGCCGAGAAAATCAGGTGCAGTAAATACGGGGTTGGCCCCATAGATAAATGCCACATCGATACGCTGTTCTTCTATGGCCTTGGCAAATGACAGCAGGTCACTGGTATTGCCGGTCTTGGCGGCGAGTTGCGGGAAAGGAAATGCCCCGCTGGATTCGATCGTCTTGCCAATATTCCCAAGGATGATATTCAACAACATGACCGCAGCCACCGATTGGTAGCCATGCTCAAACCCCTCGGCAGAGGCCCCTGCCAATACCAAGCCCGGGGAGCGCTCGTTCAAAAATCCTGCCGCACGCATGATATGATCGCCCGATACGCCGGTGATCTCCGCTACGCGGCTCAAATTGTATGACTTGATCAATTGTTGAATATCCGCGGGAAAGCGCGAGATATCCTTGTTGTGTTTAGCTGCCAGTATATTGGCTATACCAAGGGCCAAAACACCTTCGGTACCCGGACGATTGGCCAACCACAAATCGGCATTGGCGCCCGTCAATGTCATTTTCGGTTCGGCCTGGATCAATATCCCGCGTGGAGAGGTACGAAAATGTCCATACTCGGTGGCAAAATGGACGGGGGACACCCAGGTACCAAGAAAATCAGCGCCAAACGACAATATGACCTTTGCCTTATCAAACCGCAAGCGGGGATTGGCATCGCCCAGCATATCCTGGCTTACCTTCTGCCATATGGAATTATTGATCACCTCATGGACATAATGATTCTGCGAGCCAAGCGCCTCGAGATGGGCATCAAGCAATACCGCCTGATGTCCACTGATTGTTTGCGTCAACCAGGCGAAGCGGTCACCCTTTAACCCAGACGAATTACCGGTCTTGCTATCAAGCACTTCAAACGCCTCACCCCACGTCACTGCGGTGAGTGCTCCACCTTTGCGTAGCATGGGCTTTTCAACGCGATCAGGATTATAGTGGGTTTGCAGCCCCGATTGGCCCATCTGGCACAATTTGCTGCGATTGATAGGCGATGCCGGATTACCCTCCAATTTCAGTACCCGGCCTTCACGGACACGGCCGTGAATACCGCAACCTGCGGAACATTGCTGACAGGTCGAGGCATACCACACACCGACTCCCGGGATGACATACTCTTCGGGCGCGAGATACGAAGTAACAGTTTCCTTACCTTCTTCCAAGGTAACAGTGGTAGGCAAATCACAACCGGTCAGTGTAGTACCCACACCGCTCCAACCCATGATTTTTAGAAAATCCCGGCGTTTTAGTTTATCTATACTCATGGTGAATCCACCCTGTTATACAGCGATATCCTGTCATTTGTGACACTTCCAACAATCGAATGGCCCATTGTTTGCTTCGTGACAACGCTTGCAGAACCCCATGTTCAGAGGTTTCACTTTATGTGCAACTGTCATTTCCTTGACCTCGCCATGACAAAAGGCACACACTTCGGAGACCCGTTCTACCGGTAACTCTTCATTATCAAAGACAAAACGCTTGAGGTGCCTTTCATGGGTAAAGTGGACATAGTCAGGTACGTCATGCACCTTTTTCCATGGTGGTGGTTCGCGTTTCTCCCAGTACTCGGTTAATTGCTTGATACGCGGTTTATCGGTGGCAATGACACTATGGCACCCCATGCACTTGCTGGTCGGTGGAATACCCGCCACCGCACTGCGGCGGGCATAGGTATGACAGTACATGCAATTGATCTCATTGACATTAGCATGTGTATTATGCGGAAACTCAATCGGCTGTTCGACGTTCTCGCCATCGTATGTGCCTACGGGCGGCACCGCATTCGGCACAGTCCCTTCGGCATGGACATTGACCGGCAACATCAATGCGATTGCCAGCAACACTGCAAAACAAAATGAGATTGGAGAAACATGGCGCAAGCTCATCGGCCCGGCCTCCGCTGCACGGAAAGATAAACATCCCAATGTGAATACTGAGTAACTGACATCTTCCCCCTCGACCTTCTAAATTTAAAAACTCAGAACCGTTACTACATGAACGCCGGCTTTTTTATTTTTGGCACCACACCCCAGCACCACCTGCCATCATTCCACACCCCGTAGTCATGACTCTCCCAAAATAAAAATCACCGGAACAAATCTCACCGGCGATCTAGATATTTAAATACAATATTACTTAATGACCGCTGACACATGCTGACAGACATACAGTATAGCTAACTGACTTTTAGAAAACGAACATTCATCTACCCGGTAATAACCATATTTTTATTGTTAGATTATTCCGCTATTCAAGCAGCGTGCTGCTGACACAAGCGGGAAATCCTAGAACAACTTAAACGGCCATGTCAATGTTAATTAACCACCAGGACCGGTGCTGTACGATGATGATCAGAATTCAAATGAGTCAATAGATTCACAGGGGATATCCGCTTTTACCATCAAAATTTATTAATTATGTTATTGATAATTTGTAGTAATTTTTAATTATAAAAAAATCATCGCAATACATCAGGGTTAACAATACAAAAATAATACCGGCTTTAATCACCAAGTTCATTTAAACCGGATTATCGATATCGATAAACTTATGATCCAACATAAAAATTTCCGCCAAATGGCCCGTCAAGGCCTGTACGCCGTAACGTTCCGTGGCATGATGACCGGCGCAAAAAAAATGTACCCCCGTTTCGCGTGCAATATGGGTCGTTTGCTCTGACACTTCACCCGTTAAATAGGCATCCACTCCTGCGGATACCGCCTGATCAAAATATCCCTGGGCTGCACCCGTACACCAAGCTATGGTTCTGATCGAGGATGAATAGCCCGGAATATGTAATGGTTCTCTGCCCAGGCAGTTAGCAATATGTGCCGACAACCCGGAAGCACTCATAGGGTCCGGTAATTCACCATACATGGCGATCATATTCTTGCCGTCACGGCCAAACCCGCCATTAATCTTGAATTCCAATTTTTTGGCTAGCTGGACGTTATTACCATAATGGGGATGAGCATCCAGCGGCAGATGATAGGCCAATAAACTGATGCCGTTTGCCAGCAATTGCCTTAATCGCAATTGCTTCATGCCGGTGATACACGGGTCCTCACCTTTCCAGAAATAACCATGATGCACTATCAGGGCATCAGCCTTTTCTTGCACGGCCGCTTCTATCAGGGCAAGACTGGCGGTAACGCCGCTGACGATTTTGCCAACCTCTGCGCACCCCTCCACTTGCAGTCCATTCGGCGCATAGTCATGAAAATCTGTGATATTGAGCAGCGTATTCGTGTAATCGACCAATTCTTTTAACGGGATCATGGCGTTTTTACTGCATTTCTAAGAATTAATCCTGAGCATCTGTACGCATCGCACGCTATTTATTTTCCGGGAAAAACTATCATTTTTACCGTATTGCTTATGTTACAGTACACATTATATGCAGATACGCAAGCTCTTACCGTATTTTGTCCAAGGCATCGCCCTGGGTTTTGTCATTGGTTTTATAGTCATTTTTTTACTGCCAAAAAAAACCTTTGATGTAAAACCTGTCGTTGAATTCAAAGAAGTCGAAAGACGCATCCCAACGACGGACCCATCGGCAGCCGCGCCTCTATCCTACGCCGAAGCAGTTAAACATGCGGCTCCTGCAGTGGTAAATATTCATACCACTAAAGTCGTTACACGGCGCATTCACCCCTTCTTTGATGACCCGGCCATCCGCCGTTTCTTTGGCGATTCGATATTACCGCCTCAAAAACGCCTTGAAACCAGCCTGGGTTCAGGCGTGATCGTCAGCGCACAGGGTTATATCATTACCAACCATCATGTCATCGATCAAGCCGACGAGATTCTGGTGGCGTTGAATGACGAGCGCACCACGAAAGCCAGTGTCATTGGTAATGATCCGGAAACCGATCTTGCGATTTTGAAAATATCTCTAAGCGATATCCCGACCATTGCAATTGGTCATTCGGATACCATGCAAGTCGGTGACATTGTGCTCGCCATCGGGAACCCTTTCGGAGTTGGGCAGGCGGTGTCACAAGGTATCATCAGTGCGACAGGCCGCAGCCAACTCGGTATAACAACTTTTGAAAATTTTATCCAGACGGACGCAGCGATCAATCCGGGTAATTCAGGGGGGGCGCTGATCAACGTTTACGGGGAGTTGATCGGCATCAATACGGCAATCTTTTCGCGTTCAGGGGGCTCCCAGGGCATCGGATTTGCCATTCCCATTGATCTGGCGAAAAACGTAATGCAACAAATCATAGAACACGGCCAGACCACTCGTGGCTGGCTGGGAGTGGAAATCCAGACTTTGACACCGGCGCTTGCCGAGTCCTTTGGCCTGGAGAAAACCAACGGAATTGTGATCGCCGGTGTTATCCGTGACGGACCGGGAGAACATGCCGGACTCATGGCGGGCGATATAATTACCCACATCAACGGCCAACAAGTCAGCGACGCCCATGGCGCCTTAAACCTGATCGCACAAACACCGCCTGAAACCCAGATTCAATTAAACGGATTACGTAACGGTGTACAGTTATCCCTTGCTGCGACTGTCGGCAAAAGGGCCGCACCTGAATAATTCAAGATGATTTTGACTGTAAACTGTAATGTTTACGGATCGTCAGGTTTTTGTCCAGAATCTTTCGTGTCGATTGCATCACCGGATACAGATGCAGCATTTTGTCCGGATGTTTGTCTTGATTCCACCCTTCTGGAAAAGACGATACCCAATTCAAATAACAACCACATCGGAATAGCCAACAAGGTTTGCGAAATGACATCAGGCGGTGTCAACAGCATCCCTATCACAAAGGCACCTACTATTATATAGGGACGTTTTTTTACCAGGCTCTCCGTCGTCGTCATTCCGGTCTGCACGATCAATATGGTGGCAACCGGCACCTCAAAGGCAACACCGAAAGCAAAAAACATCTTTAATACGAAATCCAGATACTTGCTGATGTCGGTCATCACCGTTACGCCCTGCGGCGCAATTCCCACCAAAAAATTAAATACCAACGGAAATACGACATAGTAGGCAAAAGCAATGCCGGCATAAAAAAGCAACGTGCTGGAAATGAGTAACGGCAGCGCAATAGTGCGTTCATTTTGATATAAACCCGGCGCAATAAATGACCATACCTGATAAAGCACGTAGGGTATGGCGATGAAAAAAGCCAATACAAGGGTGAATTTGAACGGCGCCAGAAAAGGCGATGCGACTTCCGTTGCGATCATCGTACTGCCTTCTGGCAGGTAAGTAAGCAAAGGTTTGGCCAGCACGGTATAAAGTTCGTTGGCAAACGGGAATAACAAAAGAAATATCACCGTGACACCGATCAGTATGCGTATTAAACGATTACGCAATTCGATTAAATGATCGATGAGCGGTTGTTCGGGTTCAGGCGGATATTTATTTGTTCGAACCATGAGGTGGTTGCGCAGGAGGTTGTAACGAGGGATCAGCAGCAGATTTTCCATCCTCGGTTATGTGCCGGACCTTGGTCGCATCATCCACACCTTTAGAGGAATAATTAACCGGAATGCCTGGTTTTTCAGTATCGATATCCTTATGAAGCTCTGCGATCTCGGCTTCCTTGGCCATTAATCGTTTTAATTCATCGACCTTTCTGATTTCCTCATCGAGATCAGACCGCGCTTCCCTGATAAAACGGCGCGCCTTGCCGATCATTGCACCCACGGTACGCAGCAAAGAGGGAAGCTCATTCGGCCCCACAACCAACAGGGCAATGATGGCAATAACCGCGATTTCCCAGAATCCGATATCAAACATGATATTCCCGGACTATCAATTATACACTGACAGGTGATTATTGTTTTGTGAGTTGCTGATCAGATGTTTTTAAACACCGTCAGGCTTTATCTTTTTCCTTGGAGGCCACCTCACCTTCGATAACTCGGTTCGATTCGTCATGACTCATTTCTTCTTCGCTGACTTTTTTCTCGTCACTCTGACCTTCATCATGCATGGAACTCCGGAAACCCTTAACCGCACCACCCAAATCCGAACCAATACTGCGTAACTTCTTGGTGCCAAAAAGCAGTAATACGATCAACAGAATAATCAATAATTGCCAAAGGCTAATACCCATAATCTATCTCCAAGTTTCACTTTCCATATTAATAAAAACCGCCCGCTTGTGGACCAACAGAATAAGGAGCCTCTGATTCATCCAGAGGTCCCTGCGATACAGTGACGTATCGCCATTTTTCAATCTTGCAAGAGATTGAAAAATTTAGAAAAGCAAGCACCACGCTGTGTGCTATCCACCCCTGAATAATGTCAGGGATGACTTATTCAGAGCTTCCATAACGTTTAACTTTGTATATGACGCCGTGATTTCTCATCAAGCCCCGATGTGCCAAATCTCCTTTCGAGCTCCGTCAGCACATCGTTTACATTCAGCCCCGCATGGGCCAATAAGATCAACGAATGAAACCACAAATCGGCCATCTCATGGATAATCTGACGGCTATCTCCATCTTTGGCGGCAACCACCAATTCGGTTGCCTCTTCACCAATCTTCTTAAGGATTGCATCAAGACCCTTGCCATATAAACCCGCCACATAGGATGTGGCCGGATCAGCCGCTTTCCTCTGCTCTAAGATTTGACTGAGTTGCGCCAGAATATCATTCACGGTTAGGGTCCATTATACCTGATTTAAGCGCAACATCAGTTATCTGAATTGTTATAGATTTCCGCAGGATCTTTGATTACCGGCTCCACGGTACGCCATTGCTTATGCTGCAATTTCCTGAAAAAACAGCTTTGCCGGCCGGTGTGGCATGCAATCCCTCCCCGCTGATCAACGACCAGCAGGATAGCGTCTTCATCACAATCAAGACGAATCTCTTTAACATACTGAATATGTCCCGATTGCTCGCCTTTACGCCATAATGCCTTGCGCGAACGGGACCAGTACACAGCTTGTCCTGTTTCGGCAGTGCGCACAAGCGCTTCCCGGTTCATCCAGGCATGCATCAATACCTTGCCCGTCGATGCATCTATGGTAATAACGGGCACCAGGCCATCGGCATTCCACTTGATTTCATCAAGCCATTGCTGGTTTGTCATGACCTACCATCTTTATGTCTGATATATTCATAGTCTGACTTCAATGTGATGTTTGGCCATATATTGCTTGGCTTCTTCAACGGTATGTTCGCCATAATGAAAAATACTGGCCGCAAGTACTGCATCGGCCTTGCCTTCAAGAATGCCCTCAACAAGATGATCGAGCGTTCCCACTCCGCCTGAGGCAATAACGGGTATTGGAACCGCATCGCTGATCGCACGCGTCAACTCGAGATCATAGCCATCCCGCGTCCCATCGCGGTCCATACTGGTCAACAGTATCTCGCCGGCGCCATAGTCAGACATTTTTTGTGCCCATTCCACCGCATTGAGTCCTGTTGCCTTGCGGCCGCCGTGGGTAAAGATTTCCCAATGGCTATCGTCATCGCCCGTAACACGCTTGGCATCGATGGCAATCACGATGCATTGCGATCCAAAACGTTGTGCCGCCTGTTTAACAAATTCCGGATTTTCCACCGCGGCAGTATTTATGGCGACCTTGTCGGCACCTGCTTTCAATAATAACCGGATATCGGACGGTTCACGAATTCCGCCGCCGACGGTTAGAGGAATAAAAACCTGGCTGGCGACCTCTTCAACGACATGTACAAGAATTTCACGTCGCTCGGCGCTCGCGGTAATATCCAGAAACACCAACTCGTCGGCGCCCTGTTTATCATAACACTTGGCGATCTCAACCGGGTCTCCTGCGTCCCGGATCTCAATAAATCTGACCCCCTTAACGACCCGGCCCTTATCGACATCGAGGCATGGAATTACACGCTTTGCGAGACCATTCATTAACTAAGCTCATCAGCCTGCTGTTGACACTGCGCAAAGTCAAGCGTGCCTTCATAAAGGGCGCGGCCAATAATCGCGCCCATAATTCCTTCATCTGCAACCTTGCACAGCGCGCGGATATCATCAAGGGTGGCAACCCCGCCTGATGCTATGACGGGGATATTAATAGATTTGGCCAAGGCAACCGTCGAATCGATATTGACCCCGCTCATCATGCCATCACGGCCGATATCCGTATATATGATCGCCTCGACTCCGTCCTTCTCATAGCGCTGTGCAATATCGATAACATCGTGATTCGATAATTTGGACCAGCCGTCGATGGCTACCTTGCCATCCCTGGCATCCAGCGCAACAATGATATGTCCCGGAAACTCCAGGCAGGCGTCACCGACAAAATGCGGTACATTAACCGCATTTGTGCCAATAATGGCATAGCTGACGCCTGCCTCCAAATAGGCCTGAATGGTATCATCATCACGAATCCCGCCCCCGACTTGCACAGGAATATCCGGATATTGCTGCACGATTTTTTGTATTATCAGTGCATTTGCCGGCTTGCCTGCAAGCGCGCCGTCCAGGTCAATAATATGAAGGCGGCGGGCACCTGCTTCGACCCATCGCCCTGCGACCGAGACAGGATCATCGGAAAATACCGTATCATCTTCCATGCGCCCCTGGCGCAAACGTACACATTTACCATCCTTAAGGTCGATGGCCGGAATTAATAGCATGACTGTTCCCTCAAACACATGATAGTAAGTAAAGATTCGATTTCAATGATGAGATATCCCGTATTCAGGCTACGCCCCGTCCCAACGCATAAAGTTTGCCAATAATTCAAGACCTGCGTGTTGACTCTTTTCAGGATGGAATTGCACGGCGAAAATATTTTTTTGCGCAATAACGGAGGCAAAGGAACCACCATAATCGGTAGTACCCATAACAATGTCCGGCGAATCCGGCTCAACAAAATAACTATGGACAAAATAGAAACGGCTATCCTGCTCAATATTCTGCCAAAGGGGGTGACTTTTTAACTGCTTGACCTGATTCCAGCCCATATGCGGAACTTTTAATTTGGCATGAGTCGGATGATTATGCAATCGTTCGTTAAAATGTAATACCCGTCCGGGGATAATGCCCAGACCTTTCGTGCCTTGATTTTCCGAACTGTAATCCATCAACGCTTGCATGCCAAGACATATCCCTAAAAATGGCTTGCTTTGGATGCATTCCTTTATTGTATCGTCAAGTTCCAAACGTTGTATTTCCGACATGCAGTCACGCAAGGCGCCCACACCGGGCAATACGATCCGTTCCGCATGTATGATCCGCTCCGGATCGTAACTGACGATGACCTGAGAATCACCGCCGACGTATTCAAGGGCCTTCGACACGGAGCGGATATTTCCCATACCGTAGTCTATGACTGCAACCGTTGTCATACCTTATTATTCACTGCATTAATTTTGTCCGGGAAAGACCGCTATGCCATCACAACTTCCCTTTGGTGGATGGCAAAATTCCCGCCATTCTCAAATCCGGCTCGGATGCGGCACGCAACGCCCTGCCAAAGGCCTTAAATACCGTCTCGGCTATATGGTGAACGTTGACTCCGCGCACATTGTCTATGTGCAACGTCGCCATTGCATGGTTGACAAATCCGCCGAAGAATTCCCGGAACAAATCGACATCGAATTCTCCGACGCGCGCCCGCGGGAAATTCACATGATACTCAAGACCGGGACGGCCGGAAAAGTCAATCACCACCCGTGACAATGCTTCATCGAGAGGTACATAGGCATGGCCATAACGCCGGATGCCGCGTTTATCTCCCAATGCCTGGTTAACGGCTTGACCCAACGTAATACCGATGTCTTCCACCATATGGTGGGCATCGATATGCAAATCACCCTCTGCCTTGATCTCAAGATCGATCATGCCATGGCGCGCGACTTGATCGAGCATGTGTTCCATGAAAGGAATACCTATACGCAGATCCGCTTCGCCTTTGCCGTCAAGGTTGATCTTTACCTCGATACGGGTTTCTTTGGTGTCACGTTTGACTTTGGCCTTACGCTCGGCCATTTATCTTCTCCTTATTGCCCGCATTCCAAAATGCTATATCGATACTCTAGCATAAACCTATCTTTATATTGATAAAAGAGATCTATATCCGACTATTTCAGCGCCGCTTTCAAGGCACTCATAAAGGCCCTGTTCTCATCCGGTTTCCCGATGGTTACCCGCAGGCAATCACTCAACAGACCACCCGCATTGTGCAAATTCTTGATCAATACATCGTGCGATTTTATGGACTCAAAGATCTCCGTTGCACGGCCGGAAGCTACCCGGAACAAAATAAAGTTGGCGTGGCTGGGATAAACAGTAATATCGTCCAATCTCCGCAACTCTTGAAACATCGCCTCTCTGTCCCGGCATATCTGGCGGGTCTGTTCTTCAATGATTTCCCGGTGACCAAGCGCAAACTCGGCACTCACCTGCGCCAGTATATTAATATTATAGGGCAGGCGTATTTTATTGATCTCGGCCAACCAGCGTGCATCTCCCGCAAGCAATCCCAGGCGCAAACCCGCCAACCCCATCTTGGAAAGCGTACGCAACACCATCAGGTTATGATATTCCTCCAGCCGCTCGATAAATGTCGCATCGGCAAAGGCATGATAGGCCTCATCCACCACGACCAGTCCGGGCGCCGTTTCAATAATCATGCGCATGACGTCAGCATCGAATAAATTGCCGCTGGGATTATTGGGATAGGATAAAAACACCACGGCAGGTTGATGCTCCGTAATGGCGGCCAGTATGGCGTCGGCATCAAGACTGAAATCGTTTTGCAACGGAACACCTGTATATTTCATCCCGGCGGTAATCGTAATCATACGATACATGCTGAACGTAGGTTCCGGCGCCAAAATAACACGGCCTGGCGCAGACACTGCGAGCATTATCATCTGTATCAACTCATCCGAACCGTTGCCTAACAACACATCAACCGTATCTGGAATAGCAAAGCTTTGATACAAGTGATGTTTCAGTTTCCGGGATGCGGGATCAGGATAGCGGTTTAAGCTGACATTCCTTAATACTTCCAGCCACTCTGCAATCAGCGGCTCCGGCCAGGTATAAGGATTTTCCATGGCATCGAGTTTGATGAGGTCATTTGAGTCCGGCACATGATAGGGCTTTAATGCGCGAATATCGGCACGAATCCAGCGATCAATGCACGATGATGCCACTATATTTTGTGAAGATAATTGCTTATTAGAGGACATGTGCAGGTTTTCCAACGGAATGTGATATGGGATTAACGTTCAGTCTCCGTGGAAAAACGGTATTCCGCCGAACGTGCGTGGGCTGTAAGCCCTTCACCGCGAGCCAGAACGGCGGCTGTTCTGCCCAGATCGTTAGCGGCCTGCGCGGAACATTTGATCAAGCTTGAACGTTTCTGGAAATCGTAAACTCCGAGCGGCGAAAAAAAACGCGCCGTCCTCGAGGTCGGCAGTACATGATTGGGGCCGGCACAATAATCCCCTATCGCCTCGGCCGTGTAGCGTCCCATGAATATCGCACCGGCATGTTTTATCTTGCGCACCAGAGTATCCGGATCGGCTACCGATAACTCAAGGTGCTCGGGTGCAATATAATTGGCAACTTCGGCAGCCTCATCAAGATCACGTACCTGAATAAATAGAGCCTGCGACAACAGGGATTTGCGGATAATTTCATTACGCTCCATCTCCGGCAACAGCCGTGTAATGCTTGCATGCACCTGGTCAAAAAAGCCTGTATCCGGCGATACCAGAATGGCCCTGGCATCTTCATCGTGCTCGGCCTGTGAAAAGAGATCCATGGCAATCCAGTCGGCAGGGGTACCGCCATCACAGATAATCAATATCTCGGAAGGACCTGCTATCATATCAATGCCTACCACGCCGTATACCATGCTTTTTGCGGTGGCGACATAGATATTGCCCGGACCAACGATCTT
>Ga0214472_10001519_pt1 | contig 25872 bp, 22 predicted proteins | sample RVTome_6_FD_207662 | JGI IMG/M metagenome (GOLD analysis project Ga0214472, IMG submission 207662) | Soil microbial communities from uranium-contaminated site in the Upper Colorado River Basin, Wyoming, United States - RVT140D175 | ecosystem: Environmental > Terrestrial > Soil > Contaminated >...
GGGTACTCAGTCAAGCGTAAAAGTTGTTGACTCGTGTTGTACTTCAACATATACTGCCAGGTCTGAACCAGCGTTTGTTCGCAAGCGACTGATTGTTCATTCGCACGTTGGCCCTCTTTCGAGGCGAGCTAATGTGCAGTTGAGACCAGGGCATGGGTCTCTGGAAGCATGTCTTCCTAGAAGCCCCCACCTCACGGTGGGGGAGATGTCACAAACAAATGAACCAGCGAGCTGTCCACGCCTCATACCGCCTCTTTAAGGCGGTATCTCCTTGAGGCAAACGCGAATCGGTTTGCCTCAATCTCTCAAGCCATCGCACCCAGCCCTTCAACCCACTCCACTAGCAGGCGCCGATCAGGCAAAGATAAATCCGTGGTGTTCACCCAATAAATGACTTCCACACACGTCTCAAGCCGTGCTACCCCTGCGCTCAAAAAGGAGCTTGAGCAGGCAATCCAAACAGCTCTGGCATACCACCATGCCCAACACCGCAGCCACGGTGGCATGCAACAGATTCTCCAACAGCAAGGTGTGAATTGTCATGATCGTCTGCTTGCAAAAATCCCGATCGGCACACTGCCCAGAGCCTCCCAAGGCCGAAGCTCAACCCGCGAGCTCGTCTCGTTTGTACTGCGCTTCCTTCAGGTCCTACATCAACGAAACGACCACGGCACGCTGCGGCGCCGGTGCAGATTCGGCAGCACCGGGTCCTGCATCAACTTACGCATCCGCTCCAGCATGGCTTCGATCTCTTCCTCAAACAAGAGTTCATGCAGTTTGCAAGCCACGCCCTGCCGCCCTTGCAAATCGTCATCAACCCGTTTCATATCCCGCACCAGGCGTTTCGGAATTCGCTCGCCCCCAAAATCCCAAATCACCGTTCGCAGACCGGAGTTCAGATTAAATGTCAAGCCGTGATCAATGCCCCATACGTGCCCTGCCTCATCGCACAGGCAATGCCCAGCTTTGCGGTCCGTGTTGTTGGCAATCAAATCAAAGACGGCCATGCGTTTCACTTCGCGCGCATGACGCTCCCGAATAGCAAAATAATCTGCCTCCTCACGATGATGGTGCATGTACAGTTGCATGGTGCCAAGACCGTGTGGCCCCGTTTCCCGGATCACCGTCGGCGGCACGATTTGCCAGCCCAGGGCCTCACTGAGCACAAAGGCCGCGTATTCGCGCCGGTACAGCGTCCCATTCGGGAAATCCCACAGCGGCGCTTCTCCTCGGAGCGGTTTATAAACCCCCAAAGTCGGATGCTCTTCGCCAATATCCAGGGCGGCGAGAAAGGTATAGTTAGAGCCCCAGGGAATGAGGCCGATTTGCAGTATTTCACTATCTCGCAGGAATGCACAAATATCATCTACGGCATGCGTTCTCGGGTGAACTCGATAAAACTCTTCTCCATCGGGAAATCGTGCAACCTCAACCACTGCGGCAGTCCCTATGCTCTGTGTTCATCAGCCTCGGCATAAATCGCAGATGCGCGAGCCACCCCAGCACCACAAGTATGCGGGTGCCCCAAGCGCTTTAGAATGAGATCGAACGCATGTAAGGCGTGCAGGATATTGCGAGGCGTTGCCGTCACCCCCATATGGCCGATACGCACGGCGTTCATACGGAATTCCCCCAACCCTTGAAGCGTCAACAAGCCATGGTCCTCACGGAAGTGTTGGAGGAACTCGGCCGACGTCATGCCCTCCGGCATTTTCACGCACGTCACGGTTGGCGAGGCGACATCGGGATGGGCTAGGGTCTCTAGTCCTATGGCGCGTACCCCTTCGCGAAACGCGGCCGCATTCAAGCGGTGGCGGGCAAAACGAGCCTCTAACCCCTCTTCTAAGATCATTGTCAGGGCTTCGTGGAGTGCATAGATGAGATGCACGGCCGTAAACACCCCTTGCGTCCGCTTCATGCTGCGGGCCGCAGTAGGGTCTTCACTGGGCTGTGACTTCCAGTGCATGAGATTGCTAAACACGCTGCCGCACGGCTGTTGCCGATTGGCCATGACGTCCCACGCCCGCTCGCTCACCGCCACGTAAGCATGGCCAATCGGCGCACCGATGGCCTTGTGGTTGCAGCCCACTACCAGGTCCACATCCCAGACATCTGTCGGCAAATCCGCACCGGCAAGCGACGAAATCGCGTCAAGCAAAAACAAAGCCCCATGCTCATGCGCTAACCGCGAGACTTCAGCCGCGTCGTAGAGCGCGCCAGTTGACGTTTCGTTGTGCACCATGGTGACCAGTTTATAGGAGCCGCTCGATAGTTTTTGCACGAACGCCTGCAGGTCAATCGGCTCGCCCCACGGCATGACCAAGCCTTCGGCCTTGCCGCCCACGGCATTGGCAATCCGTATTGCCGTCTCACCAAACAAACCGTTGACAATCGTCAGCGACTGCTCTCCAGGTTCCAGCACACTGGTGATGGCGCCTTCAAGTCCGCTGCGACCGGAGCCCGGTAAGGGAATGACCTCGTTGCGAGTCTGAAAGACCTCTGCCAGCATGTCCAACGTCTGTTCATAAAACTCGGGGAAATCCCCCACAATCGGACAAGCTGCCGAGCGCATCATGGCGCGAAGCACGCGATCGGCAATCTCATTGGGGCCAGGGCACATCAAGATATCTTCTGTCTGCATGTTAACCTCCCGCAGCTGCCAGTGCTTATACCTGAGCATAGCATACCAGAGTTGTTAGCCCCGAACAATGAAGCGATGGGTGGGGAAGCGATGGGTCTGAAAGGGATAGGTTTAAGTCCGGACCAATCGACCAAACTGAAAAAGCGCCTGTCTCCCGAACCATCACGTAACTGAGGTCACTTATACATATTGATCAATATGTAGAACACCTTAGGAATTATCTCATGTGTATCTCTATCCTCCTGAGTCTCGCCCTCGCTTTATTAGTTTCCCCTTGGGCCAACGCCCAGGCTACTCGTTTAGACACCGCCCCCGGCATCGAAAAAATTCAGACCGAACTTCTACAACAGATGACGGCAAACCTATCCGTCACGCGCCAGCCGGACACGGAGAAAAGGTATCGTATTCTCGTCAACCTGCACGCCTCACACCGTGCGGATCATCGGAGCGCGGACGGCTTAGCCCAGTTGCAACAACACGTCGCAGCGGCTCAAGAGACCGTTTTCAAAGCTCGCGAGCGGGGAGCGCTCACCGTGCTGACCCAGTACCGAAATATTTTTAGTTTTTCGGCCCTAGCCAATGGGGAAGCCATCCTCGAACTGGCGGCTATGGGTCATGTAGAACTCATCGAAACTATGCCCATCATGCAAAAAATGGATAGGGAATCTAACGCTTTGACCGGCGTTAATCGGGTGCATTCCGCCAATTTGACGGGTCGTGACGTGACCATTGCGATTATCGATGATGGCATTGATGCAGCCCACTCCGCGTTCGGTGGTGAGACGGCTTGGCCCAACGACAAGGTCATTGGCGGGTTCGATTTTGCGGATAATGACAGCGATCCTCGCAACGACTGTGCTCAGCAGAGCCACGGCACCGCAGTGGCCGGGGTTGCAGCCGGCAACGGCGGGGGGGTGCTAGGCACAGCCCCGGATGCGAAGCTTGTCCTGCTTAAAATCCAGTCCGCCCAGAGCTGTGGGGGTGCGCAGCTCGATGGAGACCTCATCGGCGCTCTTGACTGGATCATCTCCCACCGCGAGCCGTTCGGGATCGACATCATCTCGATGAGTCTGGGGGGGCAAGCATTCGGCAGTGCCGCGAGCTGCAACAATACCGTGTTGGCGATGCGGCAGCTCATCGATATGGCCTATGATGTCGGCATCATCATTTTCGCAGCGGCGGGCAATGAAGCGCAATCAAATGCGATTGCTCAGCCCGCTTGTCTGCTCAACGTCATCAGTGTTGGCGCCGTATATGACGCCAATATCGGCCCCGCCAACTTTTCGATTTGCAGCGATCCAGTCAGCGGCCCGGACCGTGTCGCATGTTACTCCAACAGTGCGGATTTCCTCGACATTTTAGCCCCTGCCCACTGTGCCACCACTGCCAGCACCACAAGTTCCACCGGACGGAAAAACTGTTTTGGCGGCACCTCGTCCTCCACCCCTTTTGCCGCCGGTGTCGCCGCCACTCTGTTAGAGGCAGCGGATGCACCTCTCGACAATGACAGCATGCGCCGCCTGTTGGTCGAATCCGGTGTGGCCATCTTCGACGAGAAAAGCGGCCTGTTGACGCCACGCATCGATGCCCAAGCTGCGCACCATATGTTGGCTGCCGCCCTGTCCCCACCACCCACTGCACCATGCCTTAACTGTTCGCAATATTCCGGCACCCTGTCAGGGACTTACCACCTCAACGTGCAACCGGTCGGCACCTATTATTTCAGCCCGGCGGGGACGCACAACGGCTGGCTCACGGGCCCGGAGCAAGCCAATTTCGATCTCTATCTGCTCCAGTGGTCAGGATTCCGCTGGGTAACGGTGGCAAAGTCGCTTAAGCCCGGGTCGGAGGAATCGATTACCTACCAAGGGACCGGCGGTTATTACGCGTGGATCATCTTTTCCCATGAGGGCGGTGGCGGCTATGCTTTTTGGTTGCAGCGGTCTTGAGAGGCAGCCTGAAAAGCGTGGTCATAGCACCTCCCGGCCCGCCCTTACCACACCAAACACAGCGCTGCGACATTGGACACATATCCCATGACCTCATTCAAGAATCGCTGCGCGTGGGCACCGTCCATCGCTCGGTGATCAAACGTGAGAGACAGCGGCAAAATCGTCCGAATCGCGATCTCTCCCGCCTGCACCACCGGTTTTTCCATGAGCTTGCCCACCCCGAGGATTGCCACCTGCGGCATATGCAACATCGGCGTGGCAAAAATACCTCCAATCGCCCCGTAATTGCTAATGGTAAACGTACCGCCACGCAAATCCGCCAGAGGGATGCGCCGCTCTCGCGCCAATGCAGTGAGATGTTGTAACTCACGGGCGAGCGTCAAAATCTTTTTTTGGTCCACATCGCGGATCACCGGCACCATGAGCCCATCGGGCGTGTCCGTGGCAATGCCCAGATGGTAACGGTGCAGCAGCCGTAAGTGGCGTAACTCATCATCCAAGGTGGCGTTCAGCATTGGATGCAGGCGCAGCGCGGCAGCCACCGCTTTCATGATAAACGGCAACAGGGTCACATTCACCCCTTGACCCTCCGCCGCCGCCTGACTGCGCTGGCGAAAAGCCACCAGCTCAGTCACATCCGCTTCATCCGTCGTGGTGATGGGCACCGCCGTACTCGCAGCCCGAACCATCGCCTCAGCGATTGTCCGCCGCAAGGCCGGTAGTGGCTGTAGCGTCTCCTCGCCGTCCGTCTCACCAGGCCGCTCGACCACCGCTGTGGTCAGGGCCGGTGCCGAGCGGGCCTGCAACACATCTTCGCGCCGAATCCGGCCACGCGGCCCGGTTGGCGTCACCTCAGCCAAATCCACCCCGAGTTCACGGGCGAGCTTGCGCACCGACGGAATGGCCAAGATACGCTTGGACGGCTCTGCCGAGGCCACTTGGGCGGCCATCTCAGGCGGTGGCGGTAACACCGTATTCGTGGCCGGCAGGGCGCCGACCACCGACACTGAGGCCGCCGAAGGTTCAGGTGCCGGCTCCCTGTCGCCATTCTCATCGATCACCACCAGGATCTCGCCGACCTGAATTTTTTCGCCTTCGCTCACCGCAAGCCGCATGACAATGCCCGTGCGAGGCGACGGAATTTCCACCACCGCCTTATCCGTCTCAATTTCAGCCAGGGTCTGATCGGCTCGCACAGCGTCGCCCACCGCGACCAGCCAACGAACAATCTCGCCTTCGACAATACCTTCACCCACATCCGGAAAGCGGAACTCGAACGCCATAGGATCTCAACCCCTCATTCTGTACCTAAAACGTCATCACATGGTTGACCGCGTCGAGAATGGCGCCAACGGTCGGGAGATAATATTTTTCCAATTGGGGCAGCGGAAATATCGTGTCAAACCCCGTCACGCGCTGCACCGGAGCCTCCAGCGACAAGAGCGCACGCTCATTGATCTGGGCCACCAGCTCCGCCCCCAAGCCACAAGTCCGGGCCGCTTCATGCACCACCACCGCCCGCCCGGTTTTTTCCACCGAGGTAATGATCGTCGGGATGTCCAAGGGCGACAGCGTCCGCAAATCAATCACCTCGGCCGCCACGCCATCGCGGTCCAAGCGCTCCGCCGTTTGCGTCACCTCTTGCATCATCGCGCCCCAGCCAATCAGGGTGACATCCGTGCCCTCGCGCACCACCCGCGCGCGGCCAATCGGCACGGTGTAAAGAGCATCGGGAATCTCCTGCCGAACGGACCGATAAATACGCTTCGGCTCCAAAAACACAATCGGCTCGGCACTGCGAATCGCACTGACCAACAACCCTTTGGCATCGTAGGGCGTCGACGGCACCACTACCTGAATGCCCGGCATGTGCACCAGCATCGCCTCCGTGCTTTCCGAATGGTGTTCCGGCGGATGAATCCCCCCGCCATAAGGCACCCGAATCACCAACGGACAGCCAAAACGGCCGCGAGAGCGATTCCGCATACGGCCCACATGATTGATGATTTGATCAAACGCCGGGTACAAAAACCCCATGAACTGAATCTCAGCAATCGGACGCAAATCGGCAATGGCCATCCCCACCGCCATGCCGACAATGCCCGATTCCGCAATCGGCGTATCCATCACCCGCTCGCGGCCGTAGCAGGCCTGCAACCCCTCAGTGACGCGAAACACACCCCCCTCTCGCCCGATATCCTCGCCCAGCAGAATGACCCGGTCATCCGCCGCCATCTCCAACCGAAGCCCCTCGTTGATGGCTTCGAGCAACGTCCGCTGCGCCATGCCTCTAATCCTTTTTCTGCAGCTGCGACAAAAGCGACGCTTCCTGTTCTTTCAACGCGGGCGTCATCTCTGCATACATATAGCGAAACATGTCCTGCGGCGGCGGTTCGGACACCGCCTCGGCCTCGTTCATCGCCTCCTCCACCACGGCCGTACAACTTTCTAACAACTCGTGCTCCCAATCCTCCGACCACTGCCCCCGAGCGGCCAGATACACCTGCACCCGGCGCAGGGGGTCGCGCTCGCGCCAGATCGCCACTTCATCATGGTCGCGGTATTTGGTGGGATCATCGGCAGTGGTATGGGCGCCCATGCGGTACGTGTACGCCTCAATCAGGGTCGGCCCCTCGCCGCGCCGGGCGCGTTCCACCGCTTCATGCACCGCAGCATAGACGGCAAAAACGTCATTGCCATCGACCAACACCCCCGGAAACCCATAGGCCACCGCTTTTTGGGCGATCGTGGCCGACGCGGTTTGCTCCCGCATCGGCACTGAGATGGCATACTGATTGTTCTGGCAAAAGAACACGCACGGGAGCTGGTACACCCCCGCCAAATTCATCGCTTCGTGCACATCGCCTTCCGAGGTCGCGCCATCGCCAAAATAGGTTATCGCAATGCTGTTGTCGCGGCGGTATTTACCGGCGTACGCCAGTCCCACCGCATGTAGCGGATGCGAGCCCACCGGGATCGACATCGGCAGCACACGCACCCCTTCGGGCATGTGGCTGCCAAACTCATTGCCCATCCAGTACAGCGATAGCAATTTCAACGGCACGCCATGCCGCCACATCGCCCCGGTCTCACGGTAAGTTGGCACCATCCAATCCTGCGGTTGCAGGGGATAGGTGCTCACAATCAAACTGGCTTCTTGCCCTTCCATCTGCGCATAGGTGCCAAAGCGCCCCTGTCGCTGCAGAGACACCGCTTTGCGGTCATAAATGCGCAAGGTCATCATGTCTTCGTAGATGCGGCGCACCTGCGCATCGTCCAGTGGCGGCTCGACCGGCCCGGTATACGTGCCGTCCGGCGCCAGCATCTCCACCATCTCTCCCTTCAGCGGATCGTGCGTGTCTAGCACCATCTAGGCTGTCTCCTTCAAAAATGCCCTCTCGAACTTAGAATGCCGTAGGCATTCTAACAAAACCAAGCCCCCGGACACAATCGGGCCGGAGCGCGCACGCCCCGTCGCTTGACATCGCCCGGCGCACTTGGGACTATGTACGCACCAAAAGGGTGTGGATTCGACCATGGATTTCACTGCGAGGCGAATTTAAAGGAGATAGCAACGGTGGCGACGTATCAGATCGCGGTCATTCCAGGCGACGGCATCGGCCAAGAAGTGATACCGGAGGGTCTCAAAGCCCTCCGTGAACTGCAAGAAATCGTGCCTTCATTACAAATCGATTATGAAACCTTTCCCTGGGGCAGCGATTACTACCGGGCGCACGGTGCCATGATGCCCGACGATGGCCTCAAAATTCTTGAACCGTTTGATGCAATTTACTTCGGTGCGGTAGGCGATCCGCCACGCCTGCCGGATCACATCACCTTAAATGGCCTGATCCTGCCCATCCGCAAAGGCTTTCAGCAATACGCCTGCATTCGACCGGCCAAGTTATTGCCAGGGGCGCCATGCCCGCTCGTGGGGAAAGGCCCGGACGACATCGATTTTATTGTCGTGCGTGAAAACACCGAAGGCGAATACGCCGACGCCGGCGGCTGGGTACACCGGGGTGGCTATCCTCAAGAGCTCGCGGTGCAAACCGCCGTCTTCACCCGCGTGGGCTGCGAGCGCATTATCCGCTTTGCCTTCGAACTCGCCCGCAAACGCAACAAAAAAAAGAAAGTCACCTCCATCACCAAATCCAATGCCCAAAAGTACGGCATGGTGTTTTGGGACGCAATCTTTGACGAGGTCAAAACCGACTATCCAGATATTGAAACCGATTCCAACCTCGTCGACGCCGCCGCCATGAATTTTATCCGCCGCCCGGAAGCCTTTGACGTGCTCGTCGCCTCCAATCTCTTCGCCGACATTCTGACCGACCTCGGCGCGGTCATCATGGGCGGCATGGGGTTTGCCCCCAGCGGCAATCTCAATCCCGAGCGCACCTATCCGTCCATGTTCGAGTCCGTCCATGGCTCCGCCCCAGACATCAACGGCCAGGGTATCTCCAACCCCTTGGCCACCATTTGGGCTGGTCAGATGATGCTCGACTTCCTCGGAGAAACCGAAGCGGCCTCGCGTTTGTTGACCGCCTTGGAAACCCATGTCCAGGACGGTCGTATCAGTACCCCGGACCTCGGCGGCTCGAACTCTACCGGCGAGGTCGGTGATAACATCTGCACCTTGCTGCGGCAGCAGGCGTCTTAATCTACGAAGCACTCGAAGGAGTCCTGCGTTCCTTCGAGTGCTTCGTAGAACCCTCTTTTGTCTTTGCCTGGCAGGGCCTTACACCGTCACCACGGCGTTTTTCCGAGACGCCAACGTGCCATCGGCACGCTGGCGCACGAGCACATTACACAGCCAATGGGTGTCGTTGCGCTCGGGAAAATCCTCGCGGTAATGCGTCCCCCGGCTCTCCTCCCGGTACAATGCCGACAGAGCAATCGCCTCTGAGGTGAGCAGCAGGTTGTCCAGCTCCAGGCATTTCACCATGGTCGCCGGGCGATCACCGAGGCAGGCCCCAGCCGCTGCAGCCAGCGACCGAATCGTCTCCAGTCCACGGCCGAGCATCTCAGCTGTACGAATGACCCCTACTTGCTCCCACAAGCATTGGCGTAGGCTGCGGCGCACCGCCTTGAGGTCATGCGTGCCGGACGCGTGCCGGGTGCGCTGATCCAAGCGATGCAAATGCACTTGAATGAGGGAATCCGGAGCAACGTGGCGATTGGCGAGCGACTTCACATGCGCCGCCGCATGCTCTCCCGCGCGCTTGCCGAAGACATAGCATTCGGTAAACGCATTGTTGGCCAGCCGGTTCGAGCCATGACAACCACCGGCGGACTCACCGATGGCATAGAGTCCCGGCAATGAGGTAGCGCCGAAGGCATCGGTGCGAATGCCGCCGCAGAAAAAGTGGGCTTCAGCCCGCACTAAAAAGCGGGCCGTTCGGTAGTCGAGCTGCTTCATGTCCGCGACATGCGCCATATCCGGAGCATAGCGGCGAAAGGCATCTTCCTCAATGCCGTCAAGCGACATGACCACCGCATCGTCATCGACCCCGCGGCCCTCGGCAATTTCACGGAAAATCGCACGTGAACGGATATCCCGGGTGACATTCTCCGTGCCGTGTGGCAGGTTGGCCATAAACCGGTCGCCGTGGACATTGTAGAGTTTAGCGCCGAGCGGAAATAGCGTGGGTGATGCCAGCAGTCGCGTCACCGGCCAGCGCAGCGCTACGGGATAGTATTGGACAAATTCCATATCCACCAGGTCGACCCCCGCCCGCAATGCCATAGCTAAGCCATCACCGGTGACCCCGGTGACGTTGGTCGTCTGCGCATAGACCTCCGCCCCGCCGCCCGTCGCAATGATCGTCGCGGCAGCGCGCACCACGCAGGGCTCGCCGTCGCTCCGGTTCATCCCCACGGCGCCAAGACAATACCCACTGTCAACGAGCAACTCGTGCAGCATGATGTGATCCAAGACGGGAATGCTGCGTTGATCCACTTGGCGACGCACTGGACGCGCCACTTCTTTGGCCGTATTTTCGACGGTATAACAGCCGCGCGGATACCGGTGGCCGGCGGAGGGTTGCGTCTCAATACGGGCATTGTGAGTGAGAAACGGCACGCCCCAAGACATCAGCTCTTCGATCCGTGCAGTGCCTTCTTCACTCAGGGCACGCACGATCGGCTGGTGGTTGATGTCCTCACCCCCTTTGATCACATCTTCAAAAAAGATCCGCGGCGTATCGGCGGGATCAAACGGCGCCGAGTGGCCGGATCGCGCAATGACAGAGTTGCCGCTATAGCCTGGGGTTTGTTTCGAGACCATCGCCACCTGTGCACCCGCATCATGGGCGGCAATGGCCGCCCGCATGGCCGCCGCTCCACCACCGATCACCAAGACTTCACACCTCACTTCCTGCATCTGTTCTTCCTCATGTAGGGGCCAGAATCTCAGGGGCCAGAACGTCTTGCAGGGTACATGCCGCACGACGTTATGAGTCGTCAAACGGCGCTAGCATAGCACAGCCATCGCCCTTGAGCTACCTGTAGCGCGCCGGTTGACAAGCGCCTAGGCGAACATTAAGCTACAGCGAAACTGCAAGCTGACAACGCACAATCGGTAGACCGGCTGTAGAGTCAATCAAAGAGCCAAAAACCAAAGAAAGGATCGTTGTGGAGGAAAAAACCGTCTCCATTCGGAATGGTAGGTTTGAAACAAAATTGCGTCTAGGTGGCAGCGGCGAGCCGTTGCTCTACCTGCATGGTGCGGGCGGCTTGCGGGGCTGGGAGCCGTTTTTGGCTGAACTGGCCAAATCGTTCACCGTTTACGCGCCATCCCATCCTGGGTTTGAAAGCAGTACCGGCATCGAGCACATCGACGACGTCATCGACCTCGTGGTGTACTACAACGATTTTCTGGATGCCATCGGGCTGCAATCGGCCCACGTCGTGGGCCACTCCATGGGTGGCATGTTTGCCGCCGAACTCGCGGCTCTGAGCCCCGAACGGGTCGACAAATTGGTCCTGTGCAATGCCGTGGGATTGTGGATCGACGAGCATCCGGTGGCCGACTTTTTTGCCGTGACCCCACCCGAGCTGGCCAGCCTGCTCTGGCATGATACGGAGTCCGAGATGGCCAAAGCCATGTTCACAATTCCGGAAGACGAGCAGGAGCAGCTCGAGCAGTTTCTGGTACGCAGCCAGCACCTCGCCACCGCTGGCAAATTCCTCTGGCCGATCCCGGACAAAGGCTTAAAGAAACGAATTCACCGGATCAAAGCGCCAACGCATATCGTGTGGGGACAGTCTGACGGCCTCGCCCCAGCCATCTATGCACAGGAATTTCAAAAACACATTCCGGACGCTGAAATCACGCTGTTGCAGCGCTGTGCGCATTTGCCCATGTATGAAGATATGGATGGCTTTGTTAACGCGGTAGCGGGATTTTTAACGCGCTCATGGTAGAATTTTACCGACGGCGCGGGCGATGTCTCTGTCCAACACATAATATCACCGCAACCCGGAGTTCACGCTCATCGCATCATCACGGCAGGAGAGCTAAGAGGCGCGGGACATCGGTGGCTGTTGCATGGCGAATGGGCGTCGGTGCATTCCTTAACGGCTGCGCTTACTCCGGCCTTAACGGCTACGCTTACTCCGGGGGGGCGGCGCCTCATGCTCGTGTCCAAAACGGATCACCCCCTCCGGCTCACTCGCCACCCAGACGTCGGTCCCCCAGGCGATATCTTCGATAAACCGCCGCAAGATACGCCGGTTTGGAAACGCCGTCACATACCGCAGACGATAGCCCAGAGCCTGGGGCTGCAACACCAACCGGTCAAGCTGTGCCATCCGCGAGGCCGAAATCGGCCCGCTACTAACCACCACCTCCACTACCACGAGGTGGCGTTCCGCTTCACACAGCATGATCAAGTCCGGCAGATTGGCCGTCACTTGAATAGGCAGGTTCAGCTCGCGCATCAGATTGCGGTTTTGATAGCCGTCTTTATGACGGGTATCCCCCAGATACACCACCCTCGGTTGCATCATAAACCTTGAGGCATAATGCTCCACCACCTCAGCGGTCAGACGACTATGGGCGCCGGGGCTCAAAAAAAACGGCTGTGCTTGTCCCACTTCCACCGGCACTTCTGCCTTGTGCTGCTGCTGCTGCCAGCCCTCCTGAGACAAGCGCGAGGCGAGTTCCTGCGCCAACCAGCGGCGCTCTAGTGGTGCCGGACAGGTCATCAACCGCAAGATGTCGGGGTGCAACCGATAAAAGGTTTTGGGGTCGTTGGTGCTCAACTGATGGCGAATCACCAAGCCCTCTTCGCACAAGGGCCTCAGAGACACTTTACGGTAGGACTCGCGTGTATTCTCCGCTACTTCTTTGCCACAATCCTGGCGGGCAAAGGTCATAATATCGTGGATGCGAGCGCCATCACGCAAGTGTTTTTTCCCCTGTAACAACCCCTCCCGCTTCCGGCCATCAGCCAGCGCCAGAATACAAATCGCGCTTTGCTCGGTAATCAATTTGCGATCCAATCCGAGCTGCTTCAACAACACCTTGACCTCATCGAGATCGAGTTGAGCTTCTTCTAGATCTTCGACCATCACAACAGGCGCAGCTCCTCCGGCCACGTATTGTCCTCAGTGGGGTCCAACGCCATCGGCTCCAGCACCGCAGCCGAGAGGTGTTGCATCCGATCTAAGGCATTCTCAAGCGACGCCGCAAAGATCTGGGGCAACTCCAGCGCGTCAAGCACCTCGGCATCCAGCGCCCCTCGGTCCCTACCCTTGGACAGCAAAAACGCCCGGTACGCAGTTGTGAGCTGCCCTTGCTGTGCAGCGGACAATTGGCACACATCGACCACTGGCACATCGCCCACGCTGCCCGGACTCAAGTTGTACACCCCGCCGCCATAGACGTGCGCACTCACCCGCAAAGCCATCTCGGTCACCCCCGCGTTCAACACCGCTAACAACGGCTCTAACGGCACATGCGGTTGCGGCAGCACCTCAATAAAATTCTCTCCCGCCACCCAGCCGGCTTGGTTCCAGACCACGCGGTAGCGTTGATAAATCCGCCGGGGCAAAAGCACCGGGGCGGTGCCGCGCCGAGCCAGGTCATCGACCAGGTTGTACCAGGGGTCGCGTCGGGTTTTGCGTACCCGAGGTAGATTCTGCACCCCGATCACTGGCCGGGCCAAGCCGCGTGGATTGAGCACCTGACGCTCCCAGTGTTCAATATAGCTCAAGGTCTGCGTTCCCTTAAGTTGCGACTTTTCCCGGTGACACGCCACCACATAGTGACGCACAGCGGTATCCGGAGCTAACAGCGGCGCATCAAAATCCTTCGGGGAGAGGGCCATCGGCAACAACCAGCGTTGCTCCAGACCCCAGCGCTGCTGAGTATCGCGTGGCACGATATAAAACATTTTGGCAAACGACTGCAGGCCAATACGCGCCTGAGCCAGCGACGCCAAGGGGGTCATCAACGGATGCGTCAATAACTCCGCATAAGCTTTGGGGGCGTAAAGTAGCGAGGTCCATTTGGCTTGCGGCTGGAGATCTTGCATACGTGCTACCGTACCGGACACGGCGATCCCATCGTGGGTCAGCAAACGGCACGGATCGAGTGGAATCGATTTGGGCAGCCGACCATTGAGGGAGACAAACGCCACCTGCTTTCGCCCCGGTGCCCGTGGGGTCGGGCGTTTCTCCGCCAAAATCACCACCGGCCGCACTAACACATCGGGAAACACTTGCGACTGAAAACCGATCATGGCGCGAATCTGAAACGAGCGTAGCAAATAGGCTTTAAACGCCGTCCCATAACGCATGTCGAGCCAGCTGTCGGACACAATCAAGGCCAGGCGACCACGGGGCTTGAGAAACCGGGCGGCGTAGATGATGAAATAACACGCCAAATCCGTGAGGCGCGAAAACTGGCCCACCTCCGGCACCTGCTCGGCCAGCAGTTGTAAGGCGTCGACGTCTTTTTGCCACCAACGCCGCACATAGGGCGGATTGCCGATCAGGCCATCGATCTGGGGAAACTCAGATTCGAACAAATCGCCCACAAACACGCCCGGCAACTCGGGCGGCAATCCAAAAGAACGAAACGCCCGTTGCAGCGACCTCACCGCATCCGGATGGGAATCCACACCGTGTAGTTGGGCGTGCAAATCATGCAGCGAGGTTCCCAACTCCAGTAAGCGCTTGGCACTCTCCAACAAAAACACCCCCTCGCCGAAACCGGCATCCAGGACGTGATCGGTTGGAGTTCGCAGCGCCCACCGGGCCAGAAGCACAGCAATCGATGGGGGGGTTCGAACAAAACCCTGCGCTTTAAGTGTATTCTTCATAGTCGAGTGCGGCTTCAAGTGGCCTCTAGGTAAGGCGCATGGGAATGAGGCGTCTCAGGCAGACCAAGAGACGATTGTGGCGAGACACGAGTCACTTTGCAAGGAGAAAAATGGCGTTGCCGCATCAGGTATGGTATTCTCTGCCAGCTTTTCAAGTCGCCGGACAAAAGTCGTGCAACGAATCCGTCGGGGCGTTTTGTGACGAAATCTCCGTCTGGTACTTAGGCCAACCAAGACTGGCACGGCGATCAATTGGCGCCATACCATACAGTGATTAATTGGAGAAATGATTGTGAATCGGGCTGACCCCGGCACGGCAACGGCACCCACGGACGCCACCCATCACCGCGCCTATTCGATTTCTTGGAATCTGACGCAACGCTGTAACTTACACTGCGCGCACTGCTATATGAGTGCCCATTCCGGCGCGGATATTTCATGGGAACTCTCCACCGCAGAGTGTCAACGCGTCATGCAGGACATCGCGCAAGTCAATTCCGAGGCACTGTTGATTCTCACTGGCGGCGAGCCACTCGTGCGCAAGGATATCTTTGACCTCGCCAGTTATGCCAGCGACATTGGCTTTACCGTGGTGCTCGGGACAAACGGGGTATTGCTGCGGGAAGCGGAAGCCAAACGGATGCGTCAAAGCGGCATTCAAGGCGCCAGTATCAGCCTCGATTCCGTCGACCCCGCGCGGCACGATGCGTTTCGCCGCTTACCGGGATCTTGGGACGCGGCTGTACGCGCCACGCAAATTCTGACTGCTGAGGGATTGGATTTCTCGATTCACAACAGTGTGACCGATTGGAACGCCGACGAAATGCCTGCCATGATCGACTTGGCCCGTGACCTCGGGGCCAGGGTGTTAAATTTTTTCTTTCTCGTGCGCACCGGGCGGGGAATAGATTTAACCGACATCACGCCCCAGCGATACGAACAACTCTTGACCTCGATTGCCCATGCCCAAGGAATCGGCCAAGACGGCACTCAACACGGCTCTGACTCGCAGCCTTTGGAAGACCCGTGGAGTGTACCGGCCGGACGGGCCGGGGGTATGGTCATCCGAGCCAAGTGCGCACCGCATTTGCGGCGTATTCTCTACGAGCTCTCGCCCCAGTCGCCCCTGTTGCAAAACTACGCACAAGGGAGTTGCCCGGCGGGCAAGCACTACTGCCGCATTACGCCGACGGGCGACGTCACGCCATGCCCGTATATGCCGGTGTCGGCCGGCAATCTACGGCAACAGTCCTTTGCCGAGATCTGGCGCCACGCGCAGCCCATGCAAGACCTGCGTCAACCACAGCTCGGAGGGCGTTGCGGCAGTTGTGAATTTTCGAAAATTTGTGGGGGTTGTCGCTGCCGGGCCTATGCCACCTACGGCGATTATTTGGCTGAGGATCCCGCCTGTGCCTACGAGCCGGGTCAGCACGGGGGCCAAGTGATCACCCTGCCCGAGGAGCAAACGTTCGGGTTTGATGCCAAATTGACCTTGGTCTGGTCTGAAGCCGCCCAAACGCGGCTCAAACGCCTGCCCTCATTTGCCCGTGGCATGGTCGCCAAGGGGGTAGAACGCTACGCCGCGGAGAACGGGCTCTCGGTCATCACCCCAGACGTCATGCAAGCTGTGCGGGAGCGGGCCGAACACAACTATGGCCGCCGATTTAACTTTCGGTCCTTTTTCCGGGGTCAGTCATCGTAAGTGGGGCAGCCGGAGCTTATTTGATGCGACGGAGAGAGGCTTTGGGATGTTTATCTTTGTCATTGGAGGGCGGATCGTCATTATCTAGCTGCAAGAGACCCATTTCATCAAACATATCAGCTATTGCCAAGAGGTCATCTTCTTCTGCTCGGATGATCTCGGCAATAAGCACGACTCGAAGTAGCGAGCTATTTGGAGGCTCACAGTTGTCGCACCACCGTTCCACGGCACCTCTCCTATCCCCATCGGTCCCATAATATGTGCCGTGACAGCTCAGGAGGTGGGGTGTTTGGGGGAGACTTTCTGCTGGCACCGCCTCTGCGGGCGGTGTGACCTTTGACCTTTCTTTTCGTGAGTCTTTATCGGCACAGCCCTCAGAACTCTTGACACGGCTTAAAGAATCCGGCAGCCGAGGCATTTTTACCGCATTAGTATCGTTCTTGACAGAGAGAGTAGTGACGACTAGGGTCAGCCGATATACACCCCGATAGCAACCCCATCTATGAACAGGTTGTGTGTCGCCCAGAACGTGTTATGCTATGGCATAACACGTTATATTATGCTATGGCATAACACGTTATATTATGTTATGAAGGAAGACGAATCCTTTACGATAAAACGCGAACACGGTAAAATAGCTCGTCGGGGTATCTCTCGCAGGGATTCTCCCCTTATATCTATTCATGCATCAGGTCTCTGGCAGTGAAACGTGCGGTTGCTTGTCAATCGGCGCAAGGTTGCGATGTGGTTCCCTAGTAAGAGACCCAAACGTACAGGATAAAACATTTATGGCACCGCAGGACACGGTAGAGGGACATTTGGAAGAACTCGAATCTGTTGTGATTCGTCTGGCTGGCGATTCCGGCGATGGTATGCAATTGACAGGTGGACAGTTCACCCGGACCGCCGCGCTAGTCGGCAACGACATCAGTACGTTGCCCGATTTTCCGGCGGAAATTCGCGCCCCGGCGGGCTCGTTGCCCGGCGTGAGCTCTTTCCAGCTGAACTTTAGTAGCCGTACGATTTATACGCCAGGTGATCAGCCGAATGTGCTCGTGGCAATGAATCCTGCCGGCCTCAAAACGAACGTCCGTGATCTTGAAGATGGCGGTATCCTCATCATTAATACAGATGCCTTTACCAAGAATAATCTCAACAAGGCACACTACGAATCGGACCCGCTTAGTGATGGCAGCCTAAGCCGCTACCGCGTTTTTAAAGTCCCGGTGACGTCGCTCAATGCCAAGGCCCTCGAAGGGCTTGACATGAGCAACCGACAAGCGGATCGCTGCAAGAATTTCTGGGCCTTGGGCCTGTTATTTTGGCTCTACAACCGGCCGATGGAGCCGACCATTACGTTTTTGGAACAGCGTTTTGGCAAACGTGATCCCATCGTGTTCGAAGCGAATAAACGCACCCTGAACGCAGGGTACAACTATGGTGAAACCACCGAAATTTTCACCACTGCCTACCAAGTGCGCAAAGCCAAACTCCCGCCCGGTACCTACCGCAATATCACGGGGGCGGAAGCGGCTGCGTTGGGTTTTGTGACGGCGGCACGCCTCGCCAATAAGCCCCTGTTTTACGGTAGCTACCCGATCACCCCGGCGAGTGAGATCTTGCACGAAATCGCCGCCTATAAGCATTTTGGTGTCAAAACCTTTCAGGCCGAAGATGAGATTGCCGCGGTGACCTCGGCGGTGGGGGCCGTGTTCGGTGGCTCGCTGGCGATGACCACCAGTGCCGGGCCAGGCATCTCACTCAAAAGTGAGGGGATTAATCTGGCCCATATGGTGGAACTGCCGCTCGTGATTGCGGATATTCAGCGGGCTGGCCCCAGCACCGGCATGCCGACCAAGACGGAACAAGGTGACCTCTACCAGTGCATGTTTGGCCGCAATAGTGATGCCGCTTGTGCGATCGTGGCCCCGGCCACCCCGGGCGATTGCTTTAATATGGCTATTGAAGCATTTCGCATTGCGATCAAATTCATGACGCCGGTATTCTACCTTTCAGACGGCTATCTCGGCAACGGCTCGGAACCCTGGCGCATCCCATCGGCCAGCGACTTTGAGCCAATCAAGATTACCCATGCCTCAGATCCTGCAACTTTTCAACCCTATGCGCGCGACCCGGAGACCTTGGCTCGCCCCTGGGCCATTCCGGGAACGCCGGGTTTGGAGCATCGTATTGGCGGTCTTGAAAAAGCCGATATCACCGGCAATGTGAACTACGACCCCCTCAATCACGAAAAAATGACCAAGCTGCGCAATGAGAAGATTGATCGCATCGCAAATTTCATTCCAGAGCAGGAAGTCTACGGTGACGCCGAAGGCGAACTCCTCGTGCTCTCGTGGGGCAGCACCTATGGAGCGGCATTGACGGCGGTGGATAAACTCCGCGAGAGTGGGGCCTCGGTATCCCATGCGCATTTGCGCTACCTCAACCCACTCCCCAGAAACTTGGGTGATATTATGCAACGGTTCAACCAAGTGTTGATCCCGGAGTTGAACCTCGGGCAGCTCCGTATGATCATTCGCGGCAAATATCTCGTGGATGCGATTGGCCTCTCGAAGGTCCAGGGGACCCCATTCAAAGTGGCTGAAATTCAAGCAAAATGTGAAGAACTCCTTGGGAGATAAATCGATGGCAACAGCAACAAACGGAAATGCAAACGGCACCGCTGTCAAGCTGACCCGAAGAGATTTTACGTCGGATCAGGAAGTGAGATGGTGTCCTGGATGTGGCGATTATTCCATTCTGGCCCAGGCCCAGCGGGTGATGCCGGACTTAAACATGCCACGTGAGAACATCGTGTTCATCTCCGGAATTGGCTGTTCGAGCCGCTTTCCGTACTACATGAATACCTATGGGTTCCACACCATTCACGGACGCGCACCGGCGGTCGCCACCGGCTTGAAAGTGAGCCGCCCCGATCTGATGGTGTTTGTCATCACCGGTGACGGCGATGCGCTCAGCATTGGCGGCAATCATTTTATGCACGTTTTGCGGCGCAATGTGGATTTGAACATCGTCATGTTCAACAACCGCATCTACGGCTTGACCAAGGGCCAATACTCGCCCACGTCAGAGCGAGGTAAACAGGTCAAATCGGCGCCGATGGGCTCGCCGGATCACCCGGTCAATCCACTGAGTTTAGCCCTGGGTGCTGAGGCCACCTTTGTCGCCCGCACGGTTGACACCAATACCCGGCACCTGGTGGCGATGCTCGAACGCGCCGCCGCTCATAAGGGGACATCCTTTATCGAGGTCTTCCAGAACTGCAACATCTACAACGATGGGGCGTTTATGCACTTGACCGCCAAAGATGTCGTTGATGACCGCACGCTGGTCTTAGAGCATGGGCAACCGATGATTTTTGGCAAGGATCGCAACCAGGGGATTCGCCTCAACGGTATCGAGCCCGAAGTGGTCACCATTGGTGAAAATGGTATCACCGAGGCCGACATCCTCGTGCATGATGAAGCCAGGGCCTCCTCCAACCTGGCCTATATCCTCAGCCGGCTCGATTACCCCGACTTCCCAGTGCCGATCGGCGTGTTGCGTGCTATCGATAAACCGACGTACGACGGCACCGTCGAAGAGCAGATGGAAACGGCGGTTGCCCGTTATGGTGTGGGCGACCTCGACACCCTGTTTAACAGCGGTGATACGTGGGTGGTGGAAGACGATTAACTTGCTCCAACGGGAAGTCCCCTTGCGTAAGCTGGGGGATGAAAGTTGGTCGGCTCGAAGAGCCGAGGGCACTTAGTCAAGCGTAAAAGTAATTGACTGCGGTTGTACTTCCATATATACTTCCAGCCATTGAACCAGCTCTTTCTAAATTGGTTAGCCGGTTGTGCATCAGAGGGATGCACGTAAAAGCCAATCCGCTAAAGTTCTGATTGTTCGATACCACTTAGGCCCTCCTTCGGGAGGTGAGCTTTTGTCGGTACGAGACCAGGGCATGGGTCTCTGGAAGCTTGTCTTCCTAGAAGCCCCCACCGTAAGGTGGGGGAGATGTCACGTTGAAGTGGTGATAGCCTCTTATCATTGTCACTCATGATCGATAGACGCGCCGGGCGCCACAACGGCCCGGCGCTCTTTTTTGCCATCATTGGTCCCCTAGCTCCGATCATCGTCTCCCCCATGCTGTCTCCCTCCGGCAGCATACGGATGCAACTCAAAACGCTGTCCCCTCCAGAGTCGTTTAATAGGAGAACCCATGCGGATTGGGCTTGGCATTCCCCCGACCGGTCTACCTTTCGATTTATGCGTTGATATCGTCCAACAAGCCGAAGCACGTGGATTTGAAAGCGTCTGGACAGGTGAGGCGTGGGGTACGGAAAGTTGTACGTTGGTCAGCGCCCTACTGGCTCGTTCACGCCGGATTCACATTGGCGCGGGCATTGTTTCAATCTATTTGAGACCGCCAACGTTGGCAGCGATGCAGGCCGCGACCCTGGATTTAGTCGGGCCGGGCCGAGTGCATCTCGGGCTTGGCGTCAGCACTCAAAATATCAATGCCTTTCACGGACTATCTTGGGATCACCCGGCCGCGCGGATGCGGGAATACGTCGACATCATACGGCGCGTTCTCGCGGGTGAGCGCCTGACCTACCAGGGGCAATTCTATCAACCCGATCGCTTCGGTCTCACCATTTTCCCCTCCGAGCCGGTGCCGATCTGTCTTGCCGCCGTCAATCCTACCATGCTGCGACTCGCCGGCGAGATCGCCGACTCCGTGTTGTTAGCTTGGCTGCCGGCGCGCCAATTAGAACACTCCTTAGCCGAGATTGCCAAAGGCGCGGAACGGGCTGGACGCACCTTAGCGGACATCGATATCGGCTGCTACCTGCACACCATGGTGACCGCAGACCGCGACCGGGCGCTCGATCAACTCCGGCACGTCCTGTTGGGTTACAGCCAAGCCAACACGTATATTAAGGGCTTTCGGAGCTTCGGCTATGGTGACATCTTGGAAGAAGTCCACAGCCGTTGGCAAGCTGGCGACCGCACTGGCGCGGAAGCCGCCATTCCGGACTCCATGGTAGAGGAGTTATACGTCTTCGGCACCCCGGCAGCATGCTACGACCAGCTCCACGGCTTTATCGAGAAAGGGGTAAATTTCCCAGTGGCTGCCGCCCCACCGACCAGCCGGCTCACCAGTGATGATCTATACGCCTTGGTGAAAGCATTTGGGCAATAGACCGTGGTTCGAGCAGTGGTGATGGGCGCCGGTACGTTTCATCATCAAGGCTGTCGCTTTGACGCCGGAGCCATCTTAGCCGGAGGTTTTTATCCGGAGGTTTTTATCCGGACGGCCCAGGCGATTCTGGATGGAAACGGATCGTTATAACGTCATCGTCAAGACCTACATCGACCCCCGGCTAACGTGCGAGACCAAAATATCATATCCCCCGAGAGATTGACTCGACCCTCCCCGCCCTACATCGACGTATACCCCCCATCCACCGGCAACGCCACACCATTGACATAATCCGAAGCGGAACTCGCCAGGTAAACCGCAGTTCCCGCTAGCTCTTTAGGCTCGCCCCAGCGCCCATGCGGGATGCGGGAGCGAATCGCATCGTAGCGCTCCTGCCCAGTCGGCGCAGTAAGATCGGTGTGGATCCAACCTGGCAAAATTGCGTTGACCTGAATATTATCTTTAGCCCAAAAATTGGCCAAACTCTTGGTCAGCTGTACCACGCCACCCTTGCTCGCCGAGTAGGCAGGGGCCACACTGCTGCCAAAAATCGAGGTCATCGACCCGATGTTAATAATTTTGCCGCCGCCAGCGTTGACCATATGCGGATAGACTTCACGAGCGCACAAGAAGACACCGGTTAAATTGGTCTGCAACACGTGCTGCCATTCTTCCAGCGTATAGTCTTGGGGCGCTTTGCGGATATTAATCCCGGCATTATTGACCAAAATGTCCACCCGGCCAAACGCCTCTACCGTGACTTCGACCATGGCTTGAACCGATGCTTCATCCTGCACATCGGTCACCACGCCGATAGCTCTGCCGCCGAGCGGCTCCAGCCCCGCCACCGCCTCCGCGTTCTTGGCCGCCCGCCGCCCCGCAATGGCCAGGCTGGCCCCGGCTTGTGCCAGTCCGGTGGCAATGCCCAAGCCAATACCGGCATTGCCACCGGTGACAATCGCCACTTTGCCTTCTAAATTAAACGGGGTTGACATGCTGTGATCCTCCTATGAATTGCGTGCCTCTGGTATTGGGATTGCGAACCCCTCAGGCTCCATTCGTGCGTCCCGGCCCCTTTTATGGCATGATAGCATTTGGCATAGCAAATCATGCCAGACCCCACATTCGACACGCTGACATAAGGAGAACCCGTGGGAGACATTACCTTTGGAACGACCTTGCGCGGTACGAGCGGCATTGCCGAATTTTCCCAACATGTAGAAAACCTGGGTTTTGACGTCCTCGGTTGCGGCGAACACATCATGTTTCACACACCGGTCGCCAACACGTTTATTTCGCTGTCGGTGGCGGCCGGGGCCACCCAGCGTCTCAAACTTCTCAGCTCAATTGTCCTCTTGCCGCTCTACCCCGCAGCTCTGGCCGCCAAAATGGGTGCAGCACTCGATGTCGCATCTAATGGCCGCTATATGTTCGGCGTCGGCGTCGGCGGTGAATTTCCAAAAGAGTTCGAGGCCTGCGGGGTCCCGATCAACCAACGCGGTGCCCGGACCAATGAAGCCTTGGAAGTGATCACGAAACTGTGGACGGAAGAAAAAGTGTCCTATCAAGGGCGTTTCACCACCCTCGATGAGGTGACCATTGCGCCCGCGCCCACCCAAAAACCCCACCCGCCCATTTGGGTGGCCGGGCGACAAAATGCAGCGATGCAACGCGCCGCCAAATACGCCAACGGTTGGCTGCCGTATATGTTCACGCCCGAACAGCTACATACGAGCATTGAAACCATTACGCGCTATGGCGAAGCAGACGGCCGCGATATGAGCACGTTCACACCTGGGGTCTTTATTTTTACCTCTGCCCACCCCAATGGCAATACCGGCCGTCAGAGGTGCATCGAGATGTTGAGCCGTCAATACAACCAAGATTTTACCAAACTGGTGCCGCGCTATGCTCTCGCCGGGACGCCGGGAGACTGTCGCAAACGCCTGCAGGAATATATCGATGCGGGGGCCAAGATGGTCATTTTGGCGCCGGGATGTGCAGAAGAATATGCGGACGAGAATATCAGCCTTGTCGCCCAAGAAGTGATTCCGACCTTTCGCCAAGCATGATCGACAAGGCAGATGCATGGAATCGATGGCGGCATGCCATTGACACGTCGCCGGTTCAATGTGGATAAAATTGACTTCCTCCCCGCCCTAAAGGACGGGGATTCCGGGGACTCGCGTATCCCGGTGCCTCTCCAAAGAGAGACGATTTAGGGTGTCCACCGGCTAGGGCCCGGCTTCAGACCCAGGGCTGGCCTCCAGCCCGTCCCAAAACATTGGGTATGTCGGCAATAGCACACACCCGGAGGCGGCCAATGCCAATGGGGGCATTATACTCGGGTGTGGTTGGCAGTCAATTACTTTTACGCTTGACTAAGAAAGATTCTTGCCCCGTTGGGGCAACCTTTCTTTCCTCCCCGGCCTGAACGCCGGGGCTTCCAGAAAGGATTCCTGGTGAGGCGCTCTGATATCAAGCCTGCCTGCCGAAGGCGATCGATGGCCAAAGCCCGCTCCAGCGAGGCCCTGGGGCGGGTGTTAGCTTCTCCCCGCGGCGGCGCGCCCTTTGTTCAGAACGGCGTAGCTGCGCGAGGACGGAGCCATGAGGACCCGGTAGCCGTCCTCAATCACCTGATCGACATTGTCGAGGGCGGTGTGGAACCAACCGTTCGGCACCTGGTGCGCTTTGCAGATGTCGAGGATCTCTTTAACGCCCTTCAGCACGTCAGGATGATCGTACTGACGCGGGTATCCTAGCTCCTGGGAGAGGTCGCCCTCCCCTGTAAAGATGACGCCGATACCGGGTACCTCTTCTAGCATCTTCGGCAGGTTGCCGATCCCCTCGGGGCTCTCGATCATCAGGCAGCAGAGCAGCTCGCCCTGGGGGCTCAGGGGCCATACGTCAGCTCGGGCATAGTATTCCTGTTGGGTGATGCCCCAATAGGTGACGGCGCGTCCGGGGGCATCGCCGCGGCGTCCAAAGGGCTCTCGTAGCGGGCGTCCTTCGGTCCTGGGATAGCGCATGGCGGCCACGGCATTATACGCCTCTTCGACGGTATCGACGTGGGGCCAGATAATACCGTAGACGCCGATGTCGAGCACCTGTTTGGCGACCCAGTTGCTCTGTCCCTGGTTCGGTGGAATACGGACGATCGGGGTGACCGCCGGAGCAATGCCCCGCCGTGCGATCTGGCCGCGATCCAGCATACTCTGCAGGCCCTCCTGCAACGCCCGGATGTCATAGGGACCGTGCTCCATCTCGAACAGCGCGCCGTCGTAGGGGGCGCTGGTGCCTGCCGCGCCATCGGCAGGGCCCGAGCCGACAAAGGCGACACCGCCCTCTTCCAGGGCCTTAATAATACCGTTGAGACGAGGCAGCTCTGCCATGCGATAACTCCTTTTCTGTTTAGCCGGCCCTGGACGATTTCCAGGGCCTTTAGATTAACACTTCCTTTGCGTGAGGTACCGCTGTCAACACGAGACACTGTTGCCGGGCGGTTAACCGCCGCTGCCGTTATCGAACTGTACGAGAATGCCGTCAGGGTCGTAAACAAAAATGCTGCTGACCCCGCCCTGAGCGTTGGTGAACGCTTCCATTGGCGCGGCAAGCTCAACCCCTTTGGCGGTCAGCTCAGCCGCCAAGGCTTTGACATCTTTGACCGTAAATGACAAATGGCTGATCCCCACTTGATCCAGCTTGATGGGCTGGCCATTGGCGTCCTCATGCGGATGAGTGGTGACCACCAGAAACGGGAGTGAGTCGTTCGCGCCATATCGCAGATGGACCGTGCGTCTCGACTTGCGAGCTTGTTGGTACACGTGTGGAAGACCGCCTGCGGTGGTATCCTGGACTTGATCAAACGTCACCTGCATGCCCAGGGTGTCTCGGTAAAATGCCAATGATTTCTCGATATCCGCCACACAAAACGCGATATGTGAAATGCCCGTTGCCTCCACTTTATTTCCTCCCTAGCGGCTCGTCCGCTCTACATGGATGGGGCTCTGATAATCTACACTCTAAATACCGCAATT
>Ga0214472_10001521_pt1 | contig 25845 bp, 24 predicted proteins | sample RVTome_6_FD_207662 | JGI IMG/M metagenome (GOLD analysis project Ga0214472, IMG submission 207662) | Soil microbial communities from uranium-contaminated site in the Upper Colorado River Basin, Wyoming, United States - RVT140D175 | ecosystem: Environmental > Terrestrial > Soil > Contaminated >...
GGGGGCCGCGTCCGCCGCGCCAGCGGCTTCGTTCAAACGGCTCTATCGAAAGTGACCCGGCGCGTCAGCGTCGTGCTCAAATGGGAACGCACGTGCGCCGGGTCACTCCCGATAGAGTCCTATCGTTACACGGGAGCCACGAGGACTACTCCTAGCACTCTACACGGGGGGCACAGCGCCGATATCTCTGGCCAACCCCAGCCCGTCACGCTCGACCCAAGTCTCAATGAACTTGCCATTCTCGATGCGTTGCCAGCTCATCCCGGTCCGCCTTAACGAGTTGCCTGTCGGTGCTATCCCGAGGACCTCGCCGTCGTGAGTTCCGACACTGGTCCAGCGGCTGCATACAATGTGGCCTTCCGCGACGATGTCATGAATTTCGAATCGCAGGTCTGAAAACATCGTCGTATAGAGCGTGATCAGCTCGCGGTAGCCCTCGACACCGACTAGATCAGCCGGGTTGTTTGGATCGTGATTGACGTGACCTTCGGCGATGAGGTCCCCCAGCCTATCCAGATCGCGCGAATGCCAGACGTCCCAGAGTCGGCGTGCTAGTACTTTGCTGGCTTCAGACATGTGTTCTCCCGTACTGATCGAAGTTCCAATCCCCAAAAACCATCGGTTCTGATCCTCAGGCTATCCGAAATCTCGTTGCAGATTCCACGTAAATGTCAGGTTGACAGCGAGGACATACGACTGCACGAGTCCGTTCAATAGCAGAAAGCGAGCGCGCGCCGGACATCGCCCCGTGTTCCAACAGCTGTCACCAATGCGCGCATGGACTTGTCCTTAGTTCAGTCGGGCTTGGCGTCGAGGACGTGCGGGTACGTTACCGTATGTTGGCGGAGTTGAGCTGACACGCATCACGCCGTGCGAGCCAATCCTCACTCGTAGTGTGCCGATCTGTGACGCGCTAGGTCCTGGTTTGTCGCCTTGTGACAAGGAAGCAACCTCGGCTCACAGTGCTGTCGGCGGCGAGCGATCCGCTGTACCTGAAATGTACCTACACCGGGGGTTTCGGGCAGGTCTGGCGCATCTGTCGTATCGGAGTCCTCAGATTTCTAGGGAATTCGCAATCCTGGAGCGACCGAATCCCTCTCCCTCCGCCACGCGTCTCCGCCGAACGACTTCAGTGCCTGATCGCCTCGGCTGGCACGCCCTGGATGTAGCCACGCAGGTGCAGGTTCTCGTCCTCCGCCAGGAGCCGGCAGGCGTTGACGAGGTCGCCGATCGACACGATCCCCGCCAGCCGCCCGTCGTCCACCACGGGCAGGTGGCGAATCCTGCGAGTGGTCATGAGCGACATCGCGTAATGCAGATCGTCGGCCGGCGCGGCCGTGACGAGGTCGCGCGTCATCGCCGACTCGACCGTAATCGCGTGCAGTCGGCCTGGCGCCCGCGCCGTCAGCCGCAGCACGTCCCGTTCGGTCAGGATGCCGACCGTTCGGCCTCCCGACACGACGACCAGACCGCCGATGTTGTGCTCGACGAGCGTCCTGGCGGCGTCGTACACGCTCCGCTCAGGGGCAATCGTGACGACGTCGCGGCCCTTGCGTCCGAGGATTTCCTGAATCGTCATCGAGACCTCCGCGATGGGGGCCGCTGAGGCGCCACGCATCTGGCGCGCCTCGCGGTCAACTGAAGCTGTCCGATGAGTCGATTGTAACAGGCCGGCGGCGGCGATCGCGCAACCGCCAGAACGCGGACGATCGCGCGCTCATCGCTCGATGACCGTGATCGTGACCTCGGTGCCGGCCGGGAGCTCGGTGATGACCGCGGCAAACGTGAGCCCGTCTCTGGAGAAAGACGCCCCGGCAACCGGCAGGTTCAGGCTCGCCCCGCGGGCGACCCGCGCCCGGCCCCCTGCTGAGTAGGCTAGAATCCGGGCGCCGGACAGTGGCGGCGTGACGCTCGCGGCAAGTTCAATGAACCAGCGGTTTCGCAAGCCGTTCCTCATCCTGATGGTCGTCGCCATTTCGGTGGCGTTCGTGGCGATGATCCGGTCGTTTCTGCTGACCGTGATGATGGCGGCGATCTTCTCGGGGCTGGTGTACCCGCTCTACGCCCGGATCGTCCGCCTGCTCGGCGGGCGGCGGGCGCTCGCGTCCGGCGCGACGCTCGTCCTGGTTCTGCTGATCGTGTTCGCGCCGATGCTCACCATTCTCGGTCTGGTCGTCAACCAGGCGATTGGCGTCACCAGCAACATCCGGCCGGTGGTCCAGCGGCTGGTCGAGGAGCCCACGTACCTCGAGCAGGTGCTGCAGGGCGTGCCGGGGTATCACCTGGTCGAGCCGTACAAGGGGCAGATCGTGACGAGCGCGGGCGATCTCGTGAACGCGCTCGGCGGTTTCCTGGTCAACTCCCTGTCGGACACCACGCGCGGCACGGTGACGTTCGTCTTTCACTTCTTCATCCTGCTCTACGCGATGTTCTTCTTCCTGCTGGACGGCCCGGCGATGCGCGACGGCATCCTCGAGTATTTTCCGCTCAGCGACGACGAGAAGACGCAGATGAAGGACCGGTTCATGTCGATCACGCGCGCGACGGTGCGCGGCACGCTCGTCATCGGCATCGTGCAGGGCTCGCTCGCGGGGCTCGGGTTCTGGGTCGCCGGCATTCCGCAGGCGCTGTTCTGGGCAGTGGTGATGGTCGTCCTCTCCATCCTTCCGGTGGTCGGCTCGGCCATCGTGTGGGTGCCGGCGTGCGTCATCCTCATCGCCACGGGGCAGGTCGCTGCCGGCGCCGTGCTCGCCGTCTTCTGCGCGCTCGTGGTCGGGTCGGTGGACAACGTGCTGCGCCCGCGGCTGGTGGGCCGGGACACGCGGATGCACGACCTCGTGATTCTCTTCGCCACGCTCGGCGGCATCATCACCTTCGGTCCGATCGGCTTCATCGTCGGGCCGATCCTGGCCGGGATCTTCATCACGTCGTGGGAGATCTTCGGGCTTGCGTACGAGGACACGCCGACAACACCCGGGCGACGATAGGCGCCGGCGCCACGCGCGGAACTGGTCGGCCTCGCCAGCGAGCCCAGGAGCCAGACGCTCCAAATCACCCAGAGGGCGACGAGAAGCCACCAGAACCGGAGGATCAGCGACGCCAGATCGTAGCGATCGAATCGCCGGCGCCGCAGCACAGGGCCGGCTGGCGGGCCCGGGTGCCTCGGGGAATACACGGCGAGACCATGCTCCGACAGGTTCTGCTAAATTGTAGAAAAGAAAGACCTAAGAAGTACCTAAAAGACCTCAGCGCGGGTCCGCCGGGAGGCGTAGGATGGTCCGACAGGCCTAATCCGTCCTGGTCAACAGGGCGGTACGGGGGACCCAATCGGGGCGGCGCGGCCGCTCCCAGGGGCGCATCCGGCGCACGCCGGTAGAGGACTTCCAACCTCGAGCCCGCCAGCTAACCTCGTCGGCCGTTGGAGGTCCGACGTGTCCGACCCGGCATTGCTGTCGCAGCTCAAGCGGCTCGTCGTCGGACGACCCATCCCTTCACGCGACGCGCACCGCGAACGCCTGTCCCGGACGACGGGCCTGGCGGTGTTGTCGTCCGATCCGTTGTCGTCGGTGGCCTACGCCAGCGAGGAGATCCTGAGGGTGCTGGTGCTGGCCGGACCGGCAGCCATCGGGTTCGCCAATCCGATCGCCTTCGTCATTGCGGCCATTCTCGCCATCGTGGTCTTCTCGTACCGGCAGACGATTCACGCGTACCCCGGAGGTGGAGGGGCCTATATCGTCGCGCGCGAGAATCTCGGCGAGACGCCGGCTCTCGTCGCGGCGGGTTCGCTGCTCATCGACTACGTGCTCACCGTCGCGGTCAGCATTGCCGCGGGCGTCGCCGCGCTCACGTCGGCGTTCCCCGATCTGCACGGCCATCGCGTCGCGCTCGGCCTCGGGTTCGTCGCCGTGTTGATGGTCGGCAATCTCCGCGGAATCCGCGAGTCCGGGCGCATCTTCGCGGCGCCGACCTACTTCTTCATCGGCGCTCTGCTGGCGCTCGTCGCCTCCGGCCTGGGGCAGGTGATGGGGGGTGGCGTCATCGCGGCGGCGCCGGCCGGGGCTGCACTTCCGACCGCGCAGCCGCTGACCCTGTTTCTGCTGCTCAGGGCGTTCGCGAACGGCTGCACGGCCATGACCGGCGTCGAGGCCGTGTCGAACGGTGTACCGGCGTTCAGACCACCGGAGGCGCGGAACGCCGCCGCAACGCTCGTCGTCATGGCGGGCCTCTCGATCACGATGTTCCTGGGCGTGACGCTCCTCGCGGACGCCTACGGCATTCTGCCCGGCGAGCAGGAGACGGTGGTCTCGCAGATCGCGCGGGCGGTCTTCGGGGGCGGCAGCGCGGCCTACTTTGCCGTGCAGGCCTCGACGATGCTGATTCTCGTGCTGGCGGCGAACACGGCCTATGCCGACTTCCCGAGGCTGGCGTCCATTCTCGCTCGGGACCGGTATCTGCCTCGACAGTTGATGAACCGGGGCGACCGCCTGGCATTCTCGAACGGGATTGTCGGACTCAGCGTGTTTGCCGCCCTGCTCATTGCCGCGTTCAGCGGCGACACGCACGCCCTCATCCCGCTCTACATGGTCGGGGTCTTCGTGTCGTTCACCTTGTCGCAGGCGGGCATGGTCGTGCGCTGGCGACGGATCGGCGGAGCCGGCTCCGTCGCGAGCGCGGCGGTCAGTGCGATTGGGGCCACCGTGACGGGAATTGTCCTCGTGGTCGTCGCCGTGACAAAGGCCCACGAGGGCGCGTGGATCATCATGCTGCTGATCCCGCTGCACGTTCTCTTTTTCCGCGCTACCCGGCGGCATTACGGCCGCGTCGCCGAGCAGCTCAGCCTGCGTGGATGGACCCCGTCGCCGCGCGCCGCAAACAGAGTGATCGTGCCCATCAGTGGCGTTCAGCGCGCCGTGGTGTCGGCGCTCGACTACGCCCGCTCGCTGGCCGCGGACGTCAGGGCCGTTTATGTCGAGATCGACCACACCGTCACCGATGACCTGCGGGCGCAGTGGGAAGCCTGCGGGCAGGGTGTGCCGCTCATCGTCCTGCCCTCGCCGTACCGGTCGCTCATGGAGCCGCTTCTCGACTATGTCGACCGGGTGCAGGCCGCTCACCCTGACGACTACGTGACGATCGTGCTCCCGGAGTTCGTGCCGGCCCGGTGGTGGCAACACCTCTTCCACAACCAGCGCGCGCTTCTCATCAAGGGAGCGCTGCTGTTCCGCCCGCACACGGTCGTGACGAGCGTGCCGTTCCACCTGCAGCCATGAGTCCCGGCGTTTTTGGCGGGGGCGCTCCAGTGACGGAAGACGGGCGCGGCGCCGGGGCGCTCGCGGTCGCGGCCGGGGCCGTCTGTCTCGTGACCGCCGTCTGCCGGCTGTGGCTGCCGTTCCAGCAGCCAACCATCCCGGCGTTCGGCTATCTGCTCATCGTGCTGGCGACCGCCGCGTCCTCGCCCCTGTGGGTGGCGGCCGTGGTATCGCTGCTTGCCGACCTGGCTCTGAACTTCTTCTTCATGCCGCCGGTCGGAACCTTCAGGATCGCGGACTCCGAGAACTGGGTGGCGCTGGTCGTCTTTCTCGCCGTCGCCGTGATGGCCAGCTCGCTGTCATCGGCGGTCCGGGCGCGCGCGCGGAAGGCGATCGTGCGCAGTGACGAGCTCGAACAGCTCCTGGAAGCCCGGCGGGCGGCCGATGCCGCGCGGCAGAACGACGCCTACAAATCGACGCTGCTGGCGTCGCTCGGGCACGACCTGCGCACGCCGCTGACGACGATTCGCGTCGCCGCGACCAATCTGCGGTTCGAGGCGCTCGAGGGCCACGAACGCCGGCGACAGGCGGAACTGATCCTGGGTGAGGCCGGGCGCCTGGCGCACCTCGTCGAGAACATCGTCGACATGACACGAATCGAGGCGGGTGCCATCGCATCGGAGCCGCGATGGACCGATCCGATGGAAATCATCGAGGGCGCCCGCAATCAGGTCGGGGGAATGCTCGATGGCCGGCAGATCGACGTCGCCGGTGACACCGGCCGCCAGATTCGGGTCGATCCGAGGCTGACCGCCTCGGCCATCGCGCGGGTGCTCGAGAACGCCTCAACCTACACGCCGGCCAGCGAGCCCCTTGAGGTGCACGCGTCAACGACCGGCGAACGGCTCGTCATCAGCGTGCGCGACCACGGACCGGGGATCCCGGAGGCCGAGTTGGCCCACGTGTTCGACCCATTCTTCCGGGCTGCCGGCGCCGACCGGATCCCGGCCGGAACGGGTCTCGGACTGACGATCGCCAGGGGCCTGCTCGCAGCCGAAGGCGGTCGCATCTCGGCCGAGAATCACCCGGATGGCGGCGCCGTGTTCACGATCGAGGTGCCTGCCGCGGCACGGGCGGCGCCGGAACGGGACGGCGCGGCATGACCGAACACCAGCGCGTGCTGCTGGTCGACGACGAACTGCCGATTCAGTGGACGCTCGGACCTATGCTGCGAACCCACGGATACGTCGTCGACATGGCCGCTTCCGGGCGGGAGGCTCTGACGGCCCTCGAGGAGACGCCCCCGGATGTGATCGTCCTCGACCTTGGTCTCCCGGACGTCGATGGCACGCGGCTGTGCGGGCAAATCCGGGAGCGCTCCGCGGTCCCCATCATCGTGCTCTCGGCTCGAAGCACCGAGCGCGAGAAGGTGGCGCTCCTCGACCTGGGCGCGGACGATTACATGACGAAACCCTTTGGGCCTGAGGAGCTGCTCGCGCGAATCCGCGCCGCGCTCCGTCGCGCCGAATCCGACGCCTGGCCGTCCGGCCGGATCGAGGTCGGCCCTCTCGAGATCGATTTCGACCGGCGCAGGGTGTGGCGCGCGGGGAACGAGCTTCGGTTGACACCCAAGGAGTTCGAGCTCCTGGCCCTGCTGGCCCGGCGCCGGGGACGGGTCCTGACGCATCGGACCATCCTCGGCGCCATCTGGGGACCGAACGCCGTGCACCATCCCGAACACCTCTGGGTGCTCGTCTCGCAACTGCGCCGCAAGATCGAGCCCGATCCGTCGCGTCCCAGATTCGTGATCAGCGAGCCCTGGGTGGGGTATCGAATAAGCGGCGGCGGGCCGGAGGACCAGTAGGCCGCGGGCTCCAGACGGGAGACGGCCTCAACGCACGCGCAGGTCCTGCACGGTCCGCGTGCCCGCAGCGATGAGGACGCGGACGGCGGCCGCCGACAACCCGCCCAGCCACTGCGGATCGGTCGGCTCAGGCGGCAGGCGGCCGCTGACGGCGGCCAGCCAGTACTCGCCGGCCGGCAGGCCGCGCATCACGTACATGCCCGACGTGTCCGGCCGGACGAAGCGGATGCGCCGCGTGCCCGTCCACCAGTACTGGCTGTCAACGGGGAGCGCCACGAGCGTGACGTCAAACCAGGGCCGGCCGGCCGCGTCGGTGAGCGTGCCGGTCAGCTCGCTCGGCTCGTTCGTGACCACGATGTCCACGGCGTCCTGGCGGTCTCCCGCGTAGACGTCGATCGGCAGGTCGGCGACGTCGCGGCCGTTCACGATGACGCGCGCGATCGACCAACCCGGCGACGGCGCGGCGGCGTCGCGGCCGAACTGCAGCACGTAGCGTCCCGGCGCGACGCCGGCGATCGTGAACGCGCCGTCGTCGCGCGCGGTCAGCGTGCCGCCGAACGGCAGCAGTCCCTCCGGCCGGTCGGCGCCAATCGGCCGGAGCCAGGTTTCGGGGAGGTCGGACAGGCCGGGTGCCGCGCCCTCTGCCGTGCGCACGCGACCGTCGAATCGCGCGCCCGGGCCCAGGGCGAGCGGGATGTCGACGGGCGCCCGCCCGTCCGCGTCAATCGCGCGCACGGCCCACAGCCGCTCGAGCACGCCGTCGGGCGCGGCCTGAAGCGCGCTCGCCATGAGCGTGTAGCGCCCGCGCGGCACGCGTGCGAAGCCGAGGGGCCGGCCCGAGGGGCTCGCATCGACCTGCAACCCGGCTTCGCCCGCGCTCTCGGACAGCAGCAGCAGCGACGGATAGAACACGGCCGCGCCGGGCGCGCCCGCGAGCTCAACCGTCATTGACGCGACCGGCTCGAGTGCCACACGGACGTCGATGCCGCGTGCGTCCTCGGACGGCGCGACGGTGATCGCGGCCGCCGACGCGGCCGCCGTCACGCCGGGATAGAACGTCGGCGGGTAGCCCATCATGCGGTCCGGCGCGGCGGCCGGTTCGGCGGTCGGAACGACCAGGATGACGTACGGACCGGGAACCAGGCCGGCGATCGTGTAGCGGCCCCCGGCCTCCGTGCGCGTCGTGGCCGCCCGCCGCAGCGACGGCTGGGCGCCGATCCACGATGTCGTCATCGCGTGCACGAGGCTTGGCACCGCGTTGCCGTCCGTGTCGACGACCCGCCCGCCGACCGTGGCAGGCCGTTCGAGCGCAATCCGGAGGTCGGAGACTCTCGAGCCGGCGGTGATGCGGACCGGCACGCCCGGTTCGCCGATCCCGAGCGCGCCGAAGCTCGCGGGCAGAAAACCCTCGGCGATCGCGGTCACGACATATCGTCCCGGCGGCAGACCGCCCACCTCGAATCGGCCTTCAGCCGTCGTGCGGCCCGTGAAAAGCGCCGCGCCGCCCTCGTCAACAGCGCGAAGCTCGACGCCGGCAACGCCGGCGGTAGCGGCGTCCACGACGACACCGGCGAGCACACCGGTGTCGCGGGCCTGCGACAGGCCAGCCAGCGCGGCGGCCGCCACGATCACGGCGATCAGCGCGTGCTTCACGCCGACGCGTGTCCTCCCATGTCGTTCATCGTGCCCGATGGCCGGGGTGTGGCGCCAGCGGGCGGCGGTCTCGGCGGATGGGCCGCGGAGCCACGGCCGGGGCACGGATAGAATGACGCCACATGAGCCTGTGACGCGTTCAAACACCCCGACCGTGTCTTCACTGATCGCTGCCGGGGGCTGGCGGCCGATCTCGAACTGTCCGGGCCGCTACCTGAGCAGCATCGTCTCGGCCGTCACGCCGCAGGACCTGGCCGGACCGGATGCTGAGATCCGGGTGTTCTCGGTTTCGCGCGCCCCGGATCCCGTGCACGTGGCCGTCCTGTCGGACGGCGGCCTCATCTCGTACGCCAGGCCGGATGGCCGGTTCGTCCACACGCTCAATACGCAATCAGGGTTCGACCGGAAGCTGAAGCAACTCGGGATCGAGAGCTAGTCGCGGCGCGGCGGCACGTACGGATCGGGCGCGCCGGGCGGCACGTGGGGGTAGCGCCCGGTCGTGGCCTCGAACTCGGCGACGATCCGGTCCATGACGCTCAGCGCCCACGGATTGAAGTCCTTCACGTCGGACTCCTCCCTCGGATCGGCGCGAAGGTTGAAGAGCCGCATCAGCGAGCCGCCGGTGCCGCCGCCGCCCGGTTCGCCCTGGAACGCGTAGTGCAGCTTCCAGTCGTGCCATTTCACCGCGCGCAGGCGCGTGCCGGTGAAGAAGATGACGTGGTCGCGATTCGAACGGGTCTCTTTCCCTTCCAGGAACGGCAACTGGTTGACGCCGTCGATGGCGCGATCGGCGGGCACGATGTCGGCGCCGACGGCGGCGGCGATCGTCGGGAAGATGTCAACCTGGTGGACGATCTCATTCGAGACCCGGCCGGCGGGAATCCGCCCCGGCCAGCGGATGATGCACGGCGTGCGGATGCCGCCTTCCATGACCGTGTTGTAGAAGCCGTTCCACGGCCCGGCCGATCCGCGCCAGGGCCGCCGCGCTTCGGCGCCGTTGTCGGCGCACCAGAACACGAGCGTGTTGTTGTCGATGCCGAGGCGCGCGATGGCGTCGAGCACGAGGCCGACGTTGTGGTCCACATCGGCCATGGCGTCGCCGATATCGCCCGCGCCGGTCCTGCCGGCGAAGTCCGGGTGCGGCAGCGTCGGGAAGTGAATCTGGGTCATCGGGTAGTAGAAGAAGAACGGCCGGCTCGCGCGCACCTGGCGCTCCATGAAGGCGATGCCGCGCTCGGCCGCCTCGCGGTCGATCGTACGCCGGGCGTCGAGGTCGAACACGCGGATGTTCCGCGCGGGCTGGTTGACGCCGCCTTCCCACATGTACGGGGTCATGTCGGTGGCCGGGTCGAAATCCGGACGGCTGGTGAACGCCGACTCGTGGCTCGTGCGAGGGATGCCCCAGAACTCGTCGAACCCCTGATGAGTCGGCTCGCGCGTGCCCGACGGGTTGTCGCCGCCGAGGTGCCACTTGCCGAACAGCGCCGTCGCGTACCCAATCGACTTCAAGGCCTCGGCGATGGTGACCTCCCAGAGCGTGATGCCGCTCGGCTGCGTCGCGCCCGTGCGGATCGCGTGGCGGCCGGTAAGGAGCGCGGCCCGCGACACAGTGCACGAGTACTCGACGTTGAAGTTGGTGAGCCGCATCCCCTCGGCGGCCATCCGGTCGAGGCGTGGCGTCGGCGCGCCGCGGACGCTGCCGTAGACGCCGACCTCGCCCCAGCCCAGATTGTCGGGAAAGATGAGGACGATGTTCGGGCGCGGCGACTGGACACCGGATGCCTGGGCCGCCGAACCAGCCGGCCCGCGGGCCGGCGTCGTTGCGCCGAGCGCCGCGGCCCCGCTGACCGCGGCCAGCACCGAGAAGCGCGCAAGAGCACCGATGCGCACGACCTGCCTCCTCACTTGGGCGGATGGGCCTGCCATGTTACAACAGGAGCCTCCGACCGGGTTTGCGAGACATGACGAGTGCCCTCGCCCTTCGTCCGCTGCGCGTCACGCTGATGCTCGCGGCGGTGTCCGTGGGGGCCGCCGGCTGCACGGCGCGGCCCGAGATCACTGACGAGCCGCCGCCGTCGGCGACGTTGTCATCCGCCGCGCCTCGTGAGGCCCCGGCGAACGCCGTCTGGATTCCCGGCGGCCGGTTCATGATGGGCAGCGAAAACGCCCACGCGTCGGCGGCCGAGCGCCCCAAGCACCTGGTCCACGTCGACGGGTTCTTCCTCAGGACGCACGCCGTCACCAACGCGGAGTTCCGGGCGTTCGTCGAGGCGACCGGCTACGTCACCGTGGCGGAGCGCGACGTGGACGCCGATCAGATCCTCAGCCAGTTGCCGCCCGGGACGCCGGCGCCGCCGGCCGAGCTCCTCGTGCCGGGGTCGCTCGTGTTCGCGCCGAACCGGCACGTCGCCGGTCTCGATGACTGGTCGCAGTGGTGGCGGTGGTTGCCGGGCGCGAGCTGGCGGCATCCCGACGGGCCGGTGAGCACGATCGACGGAAAGGACGATCACCCGGTCGTGCACGTCGCCTGGGAAGACGCCGTGGCCTACGCCACGTGGGCCGGAGGACGGCTTCCCACCGAGGCCGAGTGGGAGTTCGCGGCGCGCGGAGGCCCCGCCGAAGCCGAATACGCGTGGGGCGACGCGCCGCTCGACCCCGATCGACCGCAGGCGCACATCTATGAAGGCGCGTTTCCGACGCACGCCGCCGGCACGAGGGCCGTGGGGTCGTTGTCGCCGAACGGGTACGGCCTGTACGACATGGCCGGCAACGTCTGGGAGTGGACGAACGACTGGTTTGCGCCGGACACCTACGCGCTTGACCAGGCACGCGGTGTCGCGCGGAACCCGGTCGGCCCGGACGGACCCGACCGGCGCCCCGGCGCGATGGCCGCCAGGGTGCTCCGCGGCGGCTCCTTCCTCTGCAGCGATTCGTACTGCCGGGGCTACCGCGTGAGCGCGCGTAGCCCGGCGGCTCCCGACAGCGGCGCCTCGCACATCGGATTCCGGATCGTCGTGACGACGGGGACGGGAGGACGCCCGTCCCCCTGACGGAGATGGACATGACGCGAGCAGCTTGGGTGGCGTTGGCGATCGCCGGCCTGGCGATCTCCGGCTTGGCGCAGGCCCGGCCGGATTTCTCCGGCCGCTGGACGAGCGAGCCTGCGGAGTCGCCGGCTGGCGGCGGCCGCCGGGGCGGGGGCGGACCGGCGCGCAGTGGCGACATGGGCAGCGGCTGGGGATCGTCGATTACGATCGCGCAGAACGCGAGACAACTGACCGTCGAGTACGCGTTCTTCACGCGCGGGGACCTGCAGCCTCCGCTCACGTTCACCTATGCGCTCGACGGATCGACCACCCGCAACCACGTGACGATGGGCCGCGGTCTGCAGGAGTCGGTCTCGACCGCGGCCTGGCAGGGCGAGACGCTCGTCATCACGACGACGGCCGTGTTCGCGCACCCGGCCACCGGCGAACGCGTCGAGAGCACGGAGACCCGCACGCTGTCACTCGAGGCCGCGGACGCGCTCGTGGTCGAGGTGACGCGCGCGGGCGTGCTCGGCGGCCCGTCGTCGACGACGCGGACCAGGTTCCGGCTGGCGTCGTAACGGCGGCGGCCACGCTCGCGCACCATGCCCCACGTCATCGAGCGGGCCGCCACCGGGCGCGCGAAGTGCCGCGGCTGCAGCGGCAGGATCGCGGCGGGCGAGGTCCGGTTCGGCGAACGGCTGCCCAACCCGTTCGCGGACGAGGGCAGCGAGATGACCCACTGGTTCCACCTCGCGTGCGCCGCGTTCCGGCGGCCGGAGCCGTTTCTGGAAACCCTCGCCGGCGCCGCCGACCCCCTCGCCGATCGCGATCGCCTCGAGCGCGAGGCGCGGCTCGGCGCGGCTCACCGCCGGCTGCCGCGGCTGACGACGGCCGAGCGCGCGCCGACCGGACGCGCGACATGCCGATCCTGCCGCGAGCTCATCGAGAAAGGGGCGTGGCGGATCTCGCTCGTCTATTACGAGGACGGCCGCTTCATGCCGTCCGGCTTCATCCACGCCGGCTGCGCGCGGGTCTACGTCGAGACGACCGACGTGCTGGACCGCGTGAGGCACTTCTCGCCGGACCTGAGCGAGCCCGATCTCGTCGATCTTCGCGCGGCGCTGGCGGGCAGCCACCCGGCCTGATCCCTCGTCGCCGCGGAGTTCTCCGCAAGCACGCGTGAACTTGCGCACGAGCGCGGGCCCACGGGCCCGCGACGGCGGCCGTTCTCTCCCCGGCCATCTGGCCCACGACTTGCAGCTTCTGGAGCGGTCGCCTCGGCTACGGGTCTGCCGGAAAGTTGAGGGCTCCGGATGAGCGGCAGGTTTGGGCACTACGGCCACGTCTGGCGGGTCGCGGGTCTGTTCGTCGGCGGTTTCGCCGTTTTCCTCCTGCTGCGCGTCGCCCTGATTCCTGCCGACTTCGGCGCCTACGGCTTCTATCGCGCGGGCGCGCTCGACGACGTGCGCGCGCAGCCGGCCGCGTACGTCGGGCAGGACACCTGCATCGGGTGCCACGCGGACATCGACGAATTGCGTCAGGAGGCCCGTCACGCGAAGGTCGCCTGCGAGGCTTGCCACGGACCCGCGGCGCGCCACATCGACGATGTCTCGATCGCGCCGGTGATTGCCGACGCCCGCCCGCTCTGTCTCCGCTGTCACGCGGCCGGCACCGGGAAGCCCGATTTCGTTCCTGCGGTCGCAGCCGACGATCACGCCGGCGACCTGTCGTGCGTCGAGTGTCACAACCCGCATCGTCCCAGGTACTGAAGCGAGGAAGGCATGCCGCAGGACCGCCGCGCGTTTCTCAAGGACACGGGCAAGTTCATCGTCCTCACCGGCGCCGCGTCGGTCGTCTGGGACTACGTCGCCGCGGGCGCGCCGCTCCAGTCGCCCGACTACGACGCGTTCGAGCACTGGTGGGGAATGATCCTCGACGTCGAGAAGTGCATCGGCTGCGGCAACTGCGTCCGGGCCTGCAAGGCCGAGAACGACGTGCCGACCGACGAGCCCGGCTGCTACCGCACGTGGGTGGAGCGGTATCAGGTCTCTTCCGACGACATGGATCACCCGATCGTCGATTCGCCGGACGGGGCCTACGACGGGTTTCCGGCGATCGACGGCCCCGGCGAGGGCGTGAAGGTGTTCTTCGTGCCCAAGCTGTGCAACCACTGCGCGCACTCGCCCTGCGTCCAGGTCTGCCCGGTGGGCGCGACGTTCGAGAGCCCGGACGGCGTCGTGCTCGTTGACAAGGACCGCTGCCTCGGGTGCCGGTACTGCGTGCAGGCGTGCCCCTACAGCTGCCGCTACATCGATCCGCGCACGCACACGGTGGACAAGTGCACGCTCTGCTACCACCGCATCACGAAGGGACTGACGACGGCCTGCTGTGAAGCGTGCCCGACGGGCGCGCGGCAACTGGTGGACCTGAAGAACCCCGATGACCCGGTCCACGAGTTCCTGCGCACGCACAAGGTCCACGTGCTGAAGCCGCAGATGGCAACCGGGGCCAAGGCGTACTACAACGGCCTCGACGGGTCGGTCAGGTAGGGGACGACATGCAGGGCGTCGAAGGCTTCATTTATCCGAACGAGCTCGAGCTCCAGTGGAGCGTCCTCATCGTGCTCTATCCCTACATCACGGGGCTGGTGGCCGGGGCGTTCATCCTGGCCTCCCTCGAGCGCGTGTTCAACGTCGCGGCGGTGCGGCCGACCTATCGGCTGGCGCTGCTCACCGCGCTCGCCTTCCTGCTGGTGGCTCCGCTGCCGCTGCAGATGCACCTCGGCCATCCGGAGCGGTCGTTCAACATGTATCTCACGCCGCACACCGAATCGGCCATGGCGATGTTCGGCTTCGTGTACCTGTGGTACCTCATGGCCGTGCTCGTGCTCGAGATCTGGTTCGACTACCGGAGGGACCTGGTGCTCGCCTGGCGCGCGAGCCGCGGCTGGAAACGCCGACTCTACGGCGCGCTCACGCTCTGGTCCGACGACATCAGCCCGGGCGCGCTCGCGGTCGACGACCGGATCGGCCGGATCATCACCATCGTCGGCATCCCGTCGGCGTTCCTGCTGCACGGCTACGTCGGGTTCATCTTCGGGTCGGTCAAGGCGAATCCGTGGTGGTCCACGCCGCTGATGCCGATCGTCTTCCTGTTCTCCGCCATCGTGTCCGGGATCGCGCTCGTCATGGTGCTCTACATGACGCTGACCTGGATCCGGAGGCTGCCGATGGACATGCGGTGCGTGGACACGATTGCGACCTACCTGTTCTACATGTTCATCATCGACTTCTCGCTCGAGCTCCTCGATCTGATCCACCGGCTCTACGAGGCCGACGAGTCGCTGCGGGCGCTCGACTTCATGGTGAAGACACGGCTGTTCACGTCGCAGATTGTCGTGCAGATCCTGCTCGGGACGCTGGTGCCGATTGCGCTCCTGGCGTTCGTGCAGCTGAAAAGAGTGTCCGCAGCCTGGCGGCAGAGCATCTACGTGACCGCCGGACTGCTCACGCTCATCGGCATCTTCGCCATGCGCTGGAACGTGGTCATCGGCGGCCAGCTCTTCTCGAAGAGCTTCCTCGGCTACACGACGTACAAGATGGAGTTCGCGACGCGTGAGGGCCTGCTGCCGGCAATCCTCGTCATGCTCCTGCCTTTTGTCATCCTGGCGGTGTTGATCCGCGTGCTGCCGCCCTGGGGAGGCCAGGACCGGACGCTCGCCGAGGGATAGGAGGCCGGCAGCCGGAGCGCCGCCGGCTGAGAACGCCATGGACGACCAGCTCCGGGAGATCGAGGCCAGACTCCGCGATCTGGACACCAGCCTGGCCGACGTCGTGCGACGGCTGGACCATCTCGAGACATCCGGTGCGGCCGCCGAACCGCGCGCGCGAGCAGCCGGCGCCGTGCCGACGGTTGCGATCGTCGAGGCGTCGGTTGGTTCCTTCGACGTTCTCTCGCTCATCGGCCGAACGCTGATCGTGCTCGGCGGCGCGTTTCTCCTGCGGGCGCTCACCGACTCCGGCCAGTTGCGTCCGGCGCTCGGGATCAGCCTCGGCATGGTGTACGCCGTCGTGTGGTACGGCGCCGCGGATCGCGCCGCCGGATCGGGCCGGCCGGCCAGCAGCCTCTTTCACGGCATCGCCGCGGTGGTCATCAGCCTGCCGCTCGTCTGGGAGGCGGCGACTCGGTTTGCCTGGCTCGGGCCGGTCGCGAGCGCGGCGGCCGTGGGGCTGCTCACGAGCATCGCCCTGGTCGTGGCCGCGCGTCACCGCCTGCAGAGCCTCGCCGGCGTCGGCACGGTCGGGGCCGTCGTCATCGCCCTCGGGCTGGCCGTGGCGATGGATCACATGGCGTCGTTCGCTGTACTGGCCATCGCGCTGGGACTGGCGGCCTGGATGCTCGGCGAGAGCCGGCTCGAGTGGAACTGGCTGCGATGGCCGACGGCGGCCGGTGCGGCGCTCCTGGCGGTCGGGCTGACGGCACGGACCCTGGCGGATCCGCCGCGCGAGGCGCTCGCAGCGGCCGTGCTCGCGCACGCGTTGTTTGCGGCGGCGTACCTGGCGGCCGTCGCATGGAGGACGCTCGGCCGTGCCCGGCCCGTCAGGCCGTTCGAGATCGCGATGACGGCGATTGCCGTGGGCATCGGTCTCGGCAGCGCGCTGGCGGAGACGGCCGCGGCCGGCGCGACGGCGGCATTTCTGGTTGTGGGCCTGGCGATCGTGCTGGCCAGCGCACTGGCGTACGGACTGGCGGCGGCGATTGTCCGGCGCCGGCAGGGCCGCGGTCTGAACTACGTGTTCTACACGTCGCTCGCCCTCGTGCTGTTGATCATCGGATGCGGCGCGTTGTTCGACGGCGCGACGCTCGCCATGATCGTCGCGGCGCTCGGGGTGCTCGCGACAGCGCTGGGCTCGCGCGCGACGCTGCCGACGTTCACGCTGCACGGGTCGATCCTCGCGTCCACCGCGGCTGTCGTCGCCGGGCTGCTGCCGGCGGCCAGCGTGTGGCTCGGGACGGGCGGGATCTGGCCGGGGCTGTCGGGGCCCGCGTGGATCGCGTTGGCTGCCATCACAGCTTGCCTGCCGATCCCGCGGCCCACAACCTGGGATCCGCCCGCGGTGCTTGCTACCGCGGGCCGGTTCCTGCTGGCCGGCGTCTTCGTCGTGGTCGCCGGGACGACGGTGCTCGTGGTTGTCGGTCCCGCGCTGGCTGGCACTCCGTCCGATGCGGGCGCCCTTGCGTCGGTGAAGACCGTCGTGCTCGCGGCGGCAGCCGTGCTCCTGGCGCTGACTTCGCGGTGGCCCCGACTCTCCGAGTTCGACCGGTTCGTTTATCCCGTTCTCGTCATCGGCGGCCTGAAGCTCGTCCTCGAGGATTTCCGTGTGTCGGATCCGTCGACGCTGTTCGTGGCACTCGCCGCGTACGGCGCGGCGCTGGTGCTCGGACCCCGGCTGAAGCCGGGTCGGCGATGATGCCGGCGGCAGCCGTCGTCAGAACCTGAACAGCCGCGTGATCTTGACGACGAAGGCGCGGTTCCGGAGCGACGGTCCGTGAGGTTCCGTGTCGCGCTCGTCGGTCCAGACGACAAACAGCTCGCTTCCGGGTTGGTACTCCCACCGGAACCGCAGGTTGCTGCTGAACGTGCGGTCGTTCGAGTTGTACTGCACAAGGGCGCTCGCGAACATCCGGGACGTGAACGCGTAGTCGGCGCGCGTGCGGAGCAGCGTCTGCGTCAGCCGGCCGACCGGAAGATTCAGCCGGTTGATCGTGAGGCTGGGCTCGAAGGAAAGCCGTGTGGATGCGACGACGCGGCCGCGGCTGTAGCCGACCGCGGCGATGGTGCCGCCGTAGAACTGGCCGCGTGAGACCGAAAGCGTGCCGGAAACGCGTCGCTGCTCGCCGAGTTGATAGGACACCCGGAGGTCCGCGAACGCGTAGGCACCCGGCGCAACCACCAGGTCGCGGCCAACGGCAAACGGCTCCTCCAGTCGCTCGAACATCCGGGACGCCTCGACAGCGAACTGGTCGCTCGTCTCGAACTCGATCTGGAACCTGGCGTTCTGCTCGCGGGACTCGACCACACCGGTGCTGTTCTCGAAGTAGTCCATCCGCGCCTGCCAGGTGAACTTCCGGATGGCCGGCATCGAACGCGGCCGGGGGCTGAACCGCAGGGTGGCGGACGACTTCCGGAAGTCGCGCCGGCGCAGGAAGCCGACTTCCGGGTTGAAGTCCGGACCGACCCGCAGGTGTTCGAACTCGGCGCCGTATCGATCGCCGAGATAGTCGACCTTGCCCTGGACGCTGGTCGCGTCACCGGCGCGTCCGGGCGTCTCGGTACGCGCCGCATACGCGCTCGTCCGGACGTTCTCGAAGAACGAGAGTGCCGCGTCCACGCCGTACGCCCGGTTGGCGCCGCCGCCGGAGGCGCCGACGGACCGATCGGTAAACATCACGCCGATCGCACTGCGCCGGAGGACATCGCGCTTGATCCGCAGCACGGTGAACGTCGTCGGCGGCGTGCCGGACACGTCTTCATCGCCGGTGCGGATCGACATCAGCCCGATGCCGTATTTGCCGGCTTTCCCGGTGAGGCGCGCGCCGACGTCGAGCGGGATCTCGCGGCCCGCGTTGAGGCCGATGCGTCGGCTGTAGAAAAGGTAGGGCGTGTCGCTCGGGGCGCCGAAGCCCGCGCCGCCGCCGAAGCTCTGGCCGCCCCGGCCGAAGTCGAAGAGGCCGCGACCCTCCAGGAAGAAGTCGCGTTTCTCGGGGAAGAAGAGGTTGAAGCGGGTGAGGTTCACCTGCTGCTCGTCCACTTCGACCTGCGCGAAGTCGGTGTTGACGGTGACGTCGGCGGTGAGGTTGGCGGTGACGCCGTACTTCATGTCGAACCCGGCCCGGCCGTCGGCGTCGTTGACGATCGCCGGCGTTTGCAGAAGGTCCGTCGTGAGGCCGCCGATCGTGTAGGGTTTCAGCTCGATGTTCCGGCTCGCCTCCGGCAGGTCGAGGCCGACGAGCGTGCCGGCCGACGAGATGCGATTGAGCGCCTGGGGGCCGGCGAGCGAGACCGGCACCGGGGTGAGGTACGCCCACTCGTTCTTGCGCCGGATCGAACGGCGCAGCTGCAGGCCCCACACGCGGTCCGGACCGGACGTGTAGCGCAGCGACTTGAACGGGATGGCCATCTCGACGACCCAGCCGCCCTCGAACCGGCCGGCGCGGACGTCCCAGACCGGGTTCCAGTCCGTGTTCGACATGCCCTCGTCGATCACCGAGTAGTCGGCCCGCGCGCCGAGCGGGTTCGTGTAGAACATGAACCCGCTGCGGCGGTCGTAGAAGGTGTCGAACATCACGCCGAAGTGGTCGTTCTGGCGCAGGCCGCTCGTGTCGCGCCGCAGCTCGTTGGCCACCCACTGGTCTGGCGGCGCCGAGTCCCAGCACCGGCACGTGACGTAGATGTGCGTGTCGTCGTACGTGACCCAGACGTCCGTGCGCTCGGTTGACGGCGCGCCCGCGCGCGGAGCCACCTGGACCAGACCGCCGAACGGCCGCTCGGCTGTATAGACGGCGTCGTCGAGCCGGCCGTTGAGCCGGAGGGGCGCCGCCAGCCTGATGGCCCGGACGGTGGCGCGTCCCAATTCGTCGCGGGTGATGGTGGCTGGCGCTAGCGGCGCCGGGGGGCCGTCGATGACAGGCGTCCGGCCCACGGCGGGCCCTTGCGCGGATGCGGACGGCGCTGCGCATGCGACGCACAACAGTGCCAGACCGGCCATCCGCCAAACCGACATGCGAGCCAAGAGCGTAGCAGAGTATGATTCGGCGAAACGGGCCGCCTCAGGAGACGGAGAGCACGATGCGCAGAATCAACCCATTTGCGAAGTCGGTCGTGTGTGGCGCCGGGCTGGCGCTCTCGCTGGCCCTTCTCGCGGTGCCCGCGCAGTCGCGCCAGGGGACCGGCGGCTGGTCGTTCATCGGCGGCGACGCGGGCAACCAGCGCTACACGCGGCTCAACCAGATCACCCCGGAGAACTTCGGGAAGCTCCAGGTAGCCTGGGAATGGAACGGCGCGAGCTTCGGCGAGGTGCTCGCCCGGCCAATTCCGATCTACGTGGACGGCATGCTCATCACGGTGGCCGGCGACCGGCGCTACGTCGTGGCGATCGACGCGGCCACGGGTGAGACGCTGTGGACGTTCCGCGAGCCGACGACCTTCCGCTGGGAGTACTCGATGCGGAAGAACCACGGCAAGGGCGTGGCGTACGCCAGCATCGACGGCCGCGACGTCGTGTACGTCGTCACGCCCGGCTTCTTCCTGCACGCGCTCGACGCGCACACCGGCCAGCCGATCGAGGGGTTCGGCGGCCAGGTGCCGGTGCAGGGCTTTCCGAAGACCGGTACGGTCGATCTCCTGAAGGACCTTGGCCACGAGTACGACCCGTACCGCGGCATTCCGCTCGAGAAGGGCTACATCACGAGCTCGTCGCCCCCCATCGTCGTCAACGGCGTGATCGTCGTCGGCAACTCGGCCGAGCAGGGCTACTACCAGTCGCGGCCTGAGAACGTGCCGGGCGACATCCTCGCCTACGACGCGAGGACCGGGAAGTTCCTGTGGAAGTTCAACGTGCTGCCGAAACCCGGCGAGGTCGGCCACGAGACGTGGGAAAACGACGCGTGGCGGTGGACCGGCGACATCTCATCGTGGGCGCCGCTCGCCGCCGATCCGGCGAACAACCTCGTCTACATCCCGACCAACGGCGCGACGATGGACTTCTACGGCGGCCACCGGCCGGGCGACAACTTGTTCAGCACGAGCCTCATCGCGCTCGACGTCCGCACGGGCCAGCGCAAGTGGCACTATCAGCTCGTCCACCACGACATCTGGAACTACGACACCTCGACCGGTCCCGTGCTGATGGATGTCCAGATGAACGGCCGGACCGTGCCCATCGTCGCGCAGGCCACCAAGCAGGCGTTCCTGTACGTCTTCAATCGCGTCACGGGTGAGCCGATCTGGCCGATCGAGGAGAAGCCGGTGCCCGCGGGGCTGATTCCCGGCGAGAAGCTGTCGCGGACGCAGCCGCATCCGACGAAACCCGCGCCCTACGACATGCAGGGGCTGCCCGAGGACCAGTTGATCGACTTCACGCCGGAGCTGCGCGCGCAGGCGCTCCGCCAGCTCAACGAACAGTACGTCTGGGGCCCGTTCTTCCAGCCGCCGCTGCACCGGGACAACAGCCTTGGCAAGAACGGCGCGCTCTGGTGCCCCGGCGACGTCGGCGGCACGAACATCGACGGCACGCCGGCGGCGGATCCTCAGGCCGGCATCCTGTTCGTCCCGTCGCAGAAGGGTTGCTCGTCGCGCGTCATGATCCCCGGCGCCGAACGGGATGCGCAGGTCGATCAGCCGGCCGGCAGGACGATCGCGAACTGGGCGGCGGCCGGGTCCGTGCGCGGCGGCACCAGCGTTCAGGGCCTGCCGATCTTCAGGCCCCCGTACAGCAAGATCACCGCGATCGACATGAAGACGGGTGAGCATCTGTGGTGGATCCCCATCGGCGAGACGCCGGACCGCATCAAGAACAACCCGGCGCTCCGGGGCGTCGATGTGCCGAACACCGGCACCGGCCGGCAGGCGGCGCTCATCACCACGCCGTCGATGCTGATTTACGCCGGGGAAACGAGCGATGGCACGCCGCACGTCTTTGCCGTCGACAAGAAGACGGGCCGGGAGCTCGGCCGCGCGCGCGTGCCGAACCAGGTGCGCTACGGCATGGTCACCTACATGCACGAGGGCCGTCAGTACATCGTCGTCCAGATGAACGGCGGGATCGCGGCACTCGCGCTGCCGCGGTAGATGGTCCATCCGATTCTCGGTCTTCATCACGTCACCGCGACGGCTGACGACGCCCAGGCCGATCTGGACTTCTGCCTGGACCTGCTGGGCCTGCGGCTCGTCAAGAAGACCGTCAACTTCGACAACCACGACGTCTACCACTTCTACTACGGCACTGAGCTGGGCCTGCCCGGGACGATCTGGACGACATTCCCGTACAAGGGCAAGGGTGTCCGCGCCGGCGTGAAAGGCGCCGGTCAGGTCGTCGCGACGTCGTTCTCGGTGCCGGCGGGATCGATCGAGTTCTGGCGCCGGCGATGCCGGGCGGGCGGCGTTGACGTCGACGACGTCGAGCCGCGGTTCGGCGACGAAGCCATTCGGGTCGGCGATCCATCCGGCCTGCGGTTCGAGCTGATCGCGAACGACCGCGACACGCGGCAGCCCTGGACGGGGAGCGGCGTCGGCGCCGGCGGCGCCATCCGCGGACTGCACAGTGTGACGATGGTCGTCCGATCGGCCGTGAAGACGATAGAGCTGATGACCGACCTGCTCGGGTACCGGGTCGTCAACGAGGCGGCGAACCGGACGCGGCTCGCCGCCGCCGGCGATGGCCCCGGCCACGCCATTGACGTGGTCGTGGATCCGGACGCTGAGGCGGCCGTGAACGGCCTGGGCACGGTGCACCACGTCGCGATGGCCATCTCGACCGACGACGAGCAGCGGCGGCTTCGTGAAGAGCTGCTGCGGCTGGGGCTTCGCGTCACCGACATCCGCGACCGCTGCTACTTCAATTCGATCTACTTCAGGGAGCCCGGCGGCGTGCTGTTCGAGGTCGCGACGATCCAGCCCGGGTTCACCGCGGACGAGGACGCGTCGTCGCTCGGACGCGCGCTGAAGCTGCCGCCGTGGGAAGAACCGCACCGGTCATCCATTGAGGCGAACCTGCCGGCGGTGGAGTACCGCTGAGGTGCAACCGCACGAAGGGGAACTTGTCGTGGAAGCGGGCGTGCCGCTCCACGGCGCGCGCGCGGCGGTGAACCTGGTGCACGGCCGCAACGCCGGGCCGGCCAACATCCTCGATCTCGTCCCGAGGCTGGCCCGGCCCAACGTCGCCTACCTCGCGCCGGCGGCCGCCGGCCGGACCTGGTATCCCTACAGTTTCATGGCCGACATCGGCAGCAACGAGCCAGGTCTTTCGTCCGGGCTCGGCGTGCTGGCTTCGCTCGTCGAGCGTGTCGAGACCGCCGGTACGCCGCGCCATCGGATCGTGCTGCTCGGTTTCTCACAGGGCGCATGCCTCGCGGCGGAGTTCGCGGTCCGCCACGCCTCGCGGTTCGGCGGCGTGCTCGCCTTCAGCGGCGGGTTGATTGGGCCGCCCGGCACGGCCTGGAGCGACGCCGGCCGGTTCGACGACACCCCGATCTTTCTCGGCTGCAGCGACCACGACAGCCACGTTCCCGAGTCGCGGGTTGACGAGAGTGCCGCACACTTCGCAAGGCTGGGGGCCGACGTCACCAAGCGCATCTATCCGGGCATGGGGCATCTCGTGAGCGACGATGAGATCGCCTTCGCGCGGAGCCTGCTCGATGCCGTCTCGCGCTGAGCGGGCCCGGCCGCGTGTCGTGTTCGGGGTCGGGACTGTCTCCCGTCTGGGAAGCGAGCTCGACGCGCTCCATTTCCGGAGAGTACTGCTGATCACGACGCCCGGGCGCGGCGGGTCGCTCGCGCCCGTGCGCGACGCCGTCGGGCACCGGTCCGCCGGGGTGTGCGACCGCGCGACCCTGCACGTGCCGATCGAGCAGGTTCGAGCCGCGCTGGCCGATGTGGACGCCGCGGCCCCGGACGCGCTCCTGGCGGTCGGCGGCGGGTCGGCGGTCGGCCTCGCGAAGGCGATTGCGCTCGAGCGGCGGCTGCCGATCGCGGCGGTGCCGACGACCTACGCGGGATCCGAGATGACCGGCATCTGGGGCGTCACCGACGGCGACGTCAAGCGGACAGGCCGGGATGCGGGCGTGGCGCCGCGCCTGGTCGTGTACGACGCGAGCCTGACGGTGTCGCTGCCGGCCGACGTGAGCGCGACGAGCGGGATGAACGCGATCGCGCACGCGGTCGAGGCGATGTACGCGCCGGCGGTGGACCCGGACGCGACGGCCGCGGCCGAGGACGCGCTGAGGGTGCTGTCGCGGGCGCTCCCGTCAGTCGTGGCGCGGCCGGCGGATCTCGACGCGCGGGCGCTCGCGCAGCGAGGCGCGCACGCCGCAGGCCTCGCGCTGGAGCTGGCCGTGATGGGCCTCCACCACAAGGTCTGTCACGTGCTGGGTGGCACGTTCGGCCTGCCGCACGCGCCCACCCACGCTGCCGTGCTGCCGCACGTCGTGGACTTCAACGCCCCGGCGGCCCCGGCGGCCATGGCGCGCATCGCCGCCGCGCTCGGCGCGGCCGACGCGGCGGCGGGCATTCGCGCGCTCAATCAACAGCTCGGCATGGCGACTTCGCTCGGGTGCCTGGGGCTCTGCGAATCGGACGTCGATCGGGCCGCGGAGCTGGTCGCGTCGGAGACGTACCCGAATCCGCGTTCCGTCACCACGGACGACGTGCGGGTTCTGCTGCGCGGCGCGTTGTGGGCCGACTGAAGCCGCTATCAGCGCGCGAGCACCGCCCCGATGGCGGCTCCCGCCAGGCCCGTGCGGACGGTGCCGACCACGACATCCACCATGGCCCCCATTGGCGTGCTGATGTTCATGACTCCGAGGAACGTCAGCCCCATGGCGACGCCGAGCAGCGCCCCAAACGTCGCCCCCACGGTCAGGCCCTGGCCCGCGCTCGAGACGCCGGCCCACTTGCCCAGCACCGTCGTCAGCAGGGCGGCGAACACGAGCTCGCCGAGCGCCAGGTGGAACCAATCCGGCGTTTCCTTCATGGCGCCCGTCGCCGTGCCGCTGTTGGCCATGAAGAAGTCCATCAACAGCCAGCCGTAGAAGATGCCGCCGAGCGCGAACAGTGTCACGCCGCCCACGAGCGTCGCGAGAACGAATTTCTGCGTAGACATGCGCCCCTCCCTGGTTTCCGGCGTTCGGTGGAATGCGGGCGCTACGTTAGCGCCGATCGGCCGCCACCGCCACGGTTTTCTCGCCGCGGGCGTCAGCGGTCGCGGCTGGGGCCGATCGGCCGGCGGGCACGCCGGCTCGCGAGGCCGGAAACCGGCAGCGACTCGAGCAGGTACGCGCGCCCGCCGTCGGCGACCCCGGCGAGCCGCGCGTCCCACTCCGCGAGCAGCCGGGACAAACTCCGCTCGAGGCGGCGCAGCTCGCGCGTCTGGGTCTTCACGTCCTCGAGGCGGCGGCCGACGAGCGCCCGCACCTTCCGGCACGGTGCCCCGCCGCGGGACCGCTCGGCCATGACGAGCGCCAGCTCGCCGAGCGTGAAGCCTGCGGCGAGCGCGCCCTGGATGAGCCGCACGCGCTCGACCGTCGCGGGCGGGTAGTCCCGATAGCCGCCCGCCGTCCGCGGAGGCGCCGGCAGCAGGCCCCGTTTCTCGTAATGGCGCAGCGTGTCCGCGCTCACGCCGGCCGCCGTCGCCGCCTCCCCCGACTTCACCGTTTCCTGACGACCATCGAGTCGCCGGTCCCGTGGTCTTCGATCTGGAACGTCAGGAACCGGTGCACCGCCGCGAGGGCCGCGGCGTCCGTCGTGACGATGTCCAGGCGCCCGCCGAGCTCCGTGGCGGTGTAGGAGTACGTGAGACGGTCCTTCAAACGCGTCATGTCCGCGGTCCCGGGCACGTCGGTGGCGTGAATGAAGTGCGGCAAGTCGAACCGGCCCTGCGCGAACAGCGCGGCGATGTGCGGCAGGTGCGCGCGGATGGCGTCCCGGTTCGCCGCATCCCCCGCGTCCTTCACGAGGATGTCGACGGCGCCTCCGTCGTCATACAGGAGGAAGTGATGCGTGGTCCGCTCCTGATCGAAGCCCATCGCGTGCGCGCCGCGTTCATCGACCTCCCGCTGCCGGTTCTGAGGCGCGGGTGGCGGCGTCTGTCCGAGACTTGCGTACATCAGCAGTGTCAGGGCAATCGTGTTCATGTTCATGGCGGCGGCTCTCCTGTTGGCCTGCTGCTCAGGCTAAACCCCGGAACGATTCGGAGGTCAAGCCCGGCTCACCGCTCGCGCCGCAGGTCGAACGCCGCCATCTCCTGCAGGTTGCGCACGAGGAGGCGCCCGTCGG
>Ga0214472_10001523_pt1 | contig 25813 bp, 28 predicted proteins | sample RVTome_6_FD_207662 | JGI IMG/M metagenome (GOLD analysis project Ga0214472, IMG submission 207662) | Soil microbial communities from uranium-contaminated site in the Upper Colorado River Basin, Wyoming, United States - RVT140D175 | ecosystem: Environmental > Terrestrial > Soil > Contaminated >...
CCAGCGCCACACGCCCCGCATCCTCGAGGGGGCTGAACGCCTCTGCTCGGCTCTGGAGAGCGCCAGGACCGCAAGATAATGAACTACATGCAGAAACCTGCGTTACTGCTTGACCAAGCTTGAATTTTGGCCGATAGTTGCCGGGCGTAAAAGGGGAGTGCAGCCGGCGTGGAAGCTGAATTCAGCTCGCTCGAAGCCAAAGTGGCGCAGTTCGTCGCGTTGTGCGAGCGGCTGCGCGCCGAGAACGCCGACCTGCGCAAGCAGCTCGCTACCGCGCAAACCGACGCCAGGCGGCTGAACGAGAAGATCGACGGCGCGAAGGCGCGCCTCGAAGGCCTCCTCAACCGGCTGCCGGGCTGAGCCGCGATGACCGAAGGGCCGAAGAGCGTCGAAGTGAGCCTCCTCGGACGAACCTACCGGGTCGCTTGCGAGGACAACGAGCGCGAGGCGCTGATGCAGGCGGTAGCCTATCTCGACGCCAAGATGAACGAGATCCGCAAGGCGGGCAAGGTGATGGGCGCCGAGCGCATCGCCGTCATGGCGGCGCTCAACGTCGCGCACGAGCTGCTCAGCGTCAAGCTCGGCTCCGGCTTCGACCTCGGCCAGGCCAAGCGGCGCATCTCGGCCCTCGAGTCGCAGCTCGACGCCGCGATTGCCAAGCAGGAGAAACTGTTCTAAAAGGGCTGGTTCCCTGCGGTGCACGACAGGGCTCATATTTTCCGAACCGATAGCTTCCTCAGGTTGCGGCCCTAGCGTCACTGTTGTGATCGTCCCGCGCCGCGTGCGCGCCGGACGAACCTGATGTGACCGGAAAGCGACCACCCTGTTTAGCCAGGGTTCGGGAGCCGAGCCCACCGGCACCGGCGGGGAACTCCACCTTCTATAAAATCGGGCTCTGACCCCGATTTCCGCTTTCATGCGCTACTGGCTGATGAAGAGCGAGCCCGACGAGTGCTCGATCGACGACGTGCTCGCCTCGCCCGGACGCTCGACGCCCTGGAGCGGCGTGCGCAACTACCAGGCGCGCAACTTCATGCGCGACCAGATGCGCCCGGGTGACGGGGTCCTGTTCTACCACTCGAGCTGCGCCGAGCCGGGAATCGCGGGAATTGCGGAGGTCGCCGGCGCCGCCTATCCCGACGCGACGCAGTTCGAGCGCTCGAGCCCGTACTACGACCCGAAGGCGAAGCGCGACGCGCCCCGCTGGTTCAATGTCGACGTGCGGGCGCTGCGCAAGACGCGCCTCGTACCGCTCGCCGAGCTGCGCAACCACAAGCCGCTCGCGCGGATGCGGCTGCTGCGGCCGGGCAACCGGCTTTCGATCACCCCGGTGAGCGCGCTCGAGTGGAAGTACATTACCGGAAGGCTGCTTTGAAGAACGACACCCTGCTGCGCGCGCTGCTTTGCCGGCCGACCGACTACACGCCGGTGTGGCTGATGCGCCAGGCGGGGCGCTATCTGCCGGAGTACCGGGCGACCCGCCAGCGCGCCGGCAGCTTCCTCGCGCTCGCCAAGACGCCGTCGCTCGCCACCGAGGTCACCCTGCAGCCCCTCGAGCGCTTTCCCCTGGACGCCGCGATCCTGTTCTCCGACATCCTCACGGTGCCGGATGCGATGGGCCTGGGGCTCGCCTTCGCCGAAGGAGAAGGCCCGCGCTTCGAGCGGCCGTTGCGCGACGAGGCGGCGATCCGCGCGCTCGCGGCCCCCGATCCGGCGGCCGAGCTCGGCTACGTTCTCGACGCGGTGCGCGAGATCCGGCGCGCGCTTGCCGGCCGCGTGCCGCTCATCGGCTTCTCCGGGAGCCCCTTCACCCTCGCCTGCTACATGGTCGAAGGCGCGGGAAGCAGCGACTGGCGCACGCTCAAGGCGATGCTCTATTCGCGGCCGGAGCTGCTGCACCGGATCCTCGAGGTCAACGCCCGTGCCGTCACCGACTATCTCAACGCGCAGATCGAGGCGGGGGCGCAGGCGGTGATGATGTTCGATACCTGGGGCGGCACGCTTGGGCACGAGGACTACGAGACCTTCTCGCTCTCCTACTGCCGCAGGATCTTCGAGGGCCTGATCAAGCTGCACGAAGGCGCACGCATCCCGAGCATCCTGTTCACCAAGGGCGGCAATCCCTGGCTCGCGTCGATGATGCAGTGCGGCTGCGACGCCGTAGGGCTCGATTGGACCTCGGACCCGGCTCAGGCGCGCCGGCTTGCGGGCGGCCGCGTCGCGCTGCAGGGCAACCTCGACCCCGCCGCCTTGTTCGCTGGCCCCCCGAAGGTGCGGGAAGCGGCCCGCAAGGTGCTCGAGCGCTTCGGCGCCGCTCCCGGGCACGTTTTCAATCTTGGGCATGGCATCCTGCCGCAAACGCCGGTGGATTCGGTTTCAGCGCTCGTAGACGAAGTACGCACTTACAGCCGTGCCCTGAAGCAGGAAAAAACGCCGGGTCCCACTTGACTTATGCACAAAAGGGCGTCTCCGCCCCGGGAATCCGAGCGGCCGATGTTCCCCTAGCAAGGCATCCGCAAGGCGCTGATCCAAAAGCGGAAAAAAGCACTCCAAGCACAGGATCGCATGGCGAAACTGAGGCTCCGGGAGCCGTATTACCTCGGTATGAAGCGCTTACCCACAGAATTATCCACAATCCCTAAGTCATTGCCTGAACGCGGAATTTCCTGTGCCTTGGTGGCGCTCGACGTGCCGCTCGCGAAGCTGTTCGAGTATTCGCTGCCGGCGGGCATGCAGGTCGCGGCGGGCGACCGGGTGACGGTACCGTTCGGCTCCCGGCAACGGCTCGGGGTAGTGATCAGCGCCGCGGCGCCGAGTGTCCTGCCGCCGGAGCGCCTCAAGCCCATCTCCGGGCTGCGCGAGGACGCGCCGAGGCTTTCCGCGGATTGGCTGGAATTGATGCAGTTCCTGTCGTCTTACTACCAGCGTCCGCTGGGCGAGACGGTGATCGCCTCGCTGCCGCCTCGCTTGCGCTCGGTGAGGCCTTTGCCACGCAAGGTCCTGGAGACCGAAAACAACCCCGGCTCGGCGAGATTCGTGCCGAATCACGTGCTGGGCGACGACCAGAAGGCCGCCGTCGATCGCGTTGCAAAATCGCTCGTGGGCTTCGGCGCGTACCTGCTGCACGGCATCACCGGCAGCGGCAAGACCGAGGTTTATCTGCACCTCATCGCGACGGTGGTGCAGGGCGGCGCCCAGGCGCTGGTGCTGGTGCCGGAGATCAGCCTGACGCCGCAGCTCGAGACGCGCTTCAGGCAGGCGTTTCCCGAAGCGCGCATCGCCCTGCTGCACAGCGCGCTCGAGGACGTGCCGCGCACCGCGGCCTGGCTGGAGGCGGCACGCGGCGAAGCGTCAATCGTGCTCGGAACCCGGCTCGCCGTGCTGGCGCCGCTGCCGCGGCTCGGGCTCATCGTGGTCGACGAGGAGCACGACAGCTCCTTCAAGCAGCAGGAGGGGCTGCGCTATTCGGCCCGCGACGCCGCCGTCTACCGCGCCAAGCGCCGCGGCTGCCCCATTGTGCTCGGCACGGCGACACCCTCGCTCGAAAGCTGGCACAACTACCGCACCGGCCGCTACCAGCGCCTCGAGCTCCCTGCGCGCGCGGCCCCCGGCGCGCGCCTGCCGCAGGTGCGCACCGTGGACCTGAGGCGCGAGAGCGCGCAGCACGGCTTCTGCGCGTCGGTCCTCGAGGCGCTCGAGCGCACGCTCGGGCGCGGCGAGCAGAGCCTGGTGTTCATCAACCGTCGCGGCTACGCCCCGGTCCTCGCCTGCGAGGCCTGCGGCTGGACCGCGGGCTGCGAGCGCTGCACCGCGCGCATGGTGCTGCATGCGGCCGATCGGCGGCTGCGCTGCCATCACTGCGGCGCCGAGAGCGCGATTGCGCGCGCCTGCCCCACCTGCGGCAACGTCGACCTGCGGCCCATGGGGCGCGGCACCCAGCGCGTCGAGGAAACGCTCGCGGCGCGTTTTCCGGGCGCCCGCATCGTGCGCATCGACCGCGACAGCGCGCGCAGGCGCGCCGACCTGCAGCGCACCCTGGAAGGCATCCAGCGCGGCGAAGCCGACATCCTGGTCGGCACCCAGCTGCTCGCGAAAGGCCACGACTTCCCCGCGCTCACCCTGGTCGCGGTGCTGAACGCCGACTCGGCGCTCGTGTCCACCGATTACCGGGCCGCGGAGCGGCTGTTCGCAGTGCTCTCGCAGGTCGCCGGACGCGCCGGCCGGCGCAGCCGGCCGGGCGAAGTGCTGGTCCAGACCCGCTATCCGGAGCACCCCCTGTTCGACGCGCTCGCGCGCCACGACTTCACCGGCTTCGCCGACTCGCAGCTCGCCGAGCGGCGCAGCGCCGGCTTCCCGCCGTTCGTGTTCGAGGCGGCGCTGCGCGCCGAGGCGCCCAGGCTCGAGACGGCGATGCGCTTCCTGCGCGAGGCCGCCGCGCAGGTCGAGGCGCCCGCCGAAGTGCAGCTCTACGACCCTGTGCCGCACGTGATCACCCGGCGCGCGGGATTCGAGCGCGCGCAGCTGGTCATGCAGTCGAGCTCGCGCCCCGCCCTGCAGAGCTTTCTAGCGGCCTTGAGCGAGCACCTGTTCGCCAATGCGCCTCGCACCGTGCGCTGGCACCTGGACGTCGACCCGATCGAGTTCGACTGAAGCGAATTCGGGGTCAGAGCCCGATTTCTCCTTAAAATTGCCCCCCTTCATGGTGACCGACCCCAAGGCCGAGATAGAGAAAGCGCTGCGCAAAGCGCTTGCGGAGGAGGCCCCGCAGCTCGCCGGCACCGCCATTGTCCTCGAGCGTCCCAAGCAGCCGGGGCATGGCGACTTCTCGTCGAACCTCGCTTTGCAGCTCGGCAAGGCGCTGAAGAAGAATCCGCGCGAGCTCGCCAATGCCCTCGCCACGCGGATTTCCCTCGATTTCCTCGAAAAGCCGGAAGTCGCCGGTCCCGGGTTCATCAATTTCCGTCTCAAGGCGGCGGCGAAGCACGCCGTGGTGCGCCGCGCGCTCGAGGAGGGCACGGACTTCGGCCGCGGCCGGCCGCAGCGGCCAGAATCGGTGCAGGTGGAGTTCGTCTCCGCGAACCCGACCGGCCCGCTGCACGTCGGCCACGGGCGCGGCGCGGCGTACGGCGCAAGCCTTGCCGCCCTGCTCGAGTTCGCGGGCCACCGCGTCGAGCGCGAGTTCTACGTCAACGACGCCGGCCGGCAGACCGACATCCTCGCGCTCTCGGTCTGGCTGCGGTATCTGCAGGCGCGCGGCATGGTAGTGCCGTTTCCCGCCGACGGCTATCGGGGCGACTACGTGCGCGAGATCGCGGGCCGGCTCGCGGACGCGCACGCGGTGCGCTTCGAGCGCACCGAGCTCGACTTCTCGGGCGCGCTGCAGGACGCCGACCGCGAGCTCGACCGGCTGATCGCGCTCGCCAGGGGTGCGCTGGGCGATGACTGGGCGCTGCTGCACCGCTTCGCGCTGGATGAGATGCTCGCCGACCAGCGCGAGGACCTCGAAGCCTTCCGCGTGTCGTTCGACCGCTGGTATTCCGAGCAGTCGCTGCACGCGGGAAGCCGGGTCGCGAAAGCACTCGATATCCTGCGCTCGCGGGGCCATCTGTACGAGAAGGAGGGAGCCCTGTGGTTCCGCTCGAGCGCGTTCGGCGACGAGAAGGACCGCGTGGTCAGGCGCGAGAACGGCCAGCTCACCTACTTCGCCTCCGACATCGCGTATCACCTGGACAAGTTCGAGCGCGGCTTCGACCGGGTGATCGACGTGTGGGGCGCCGACCACCACGGCTACATCGCGCGGGTCAAGGGGGCGCTCGAGGCGCTCGGCCGCGACCCGGGCAGGCTGGAGATCGCGCTGGTGCAGTTCGCGGTGCTGTATCGCGGCGGGGAAAAGGTGGCGATGGGCAAGCGCTCGGGCGAGTTCGTGACGCTGCGCGAGCTGCGCGAGGAGGTCGGCAACGACGCGGCGCGCTTTTTCTACGTGCTGCGCAAGAGCGACCAGCACCTCGACTTCGACCTCGACCTCGCGAAAAGCGAGTCCAACGAGAACCCGGTCTACTACGTCCAGTACGCGCATGCCCGCGTCTGCAGCGTGTTCCAGCAGTGGGGCGAGGATCCGGCGCGCCTCGCAAGCGCGGGCCTCGAGCCCCTGGCCGGCGAGCGCGAGCTCGCGCTCGCCCAGCGGATCGCGGAGTTCCCCGAGCTCCTGGCGAGCGCCGCGGCCGAGCGCGCGCCGCACGCGCTCGCCTTCTACCTGCGCGAGCTCGCGGCCGAGTTCCACAGCTACTATAATGCCGAGCGCATCCTCGTCGAGGACGAGGCGCTGCGCGCCGCGCGACTGGCGCTGTGCGCGGCGGTGCGCCAAACGCTGGCCAACGGGCTGTCGCTGCTGGGCGTGGCCGCCCCGGAGAAGATGTGATGGCGAGACCGAGAACCGTACCCGCGACGCGCAGGCGCTCGGCAGGCGGCTTCCTGCTCGGGATGTTCGTGGGCGTGCTGCTGGGGCTCGCGGTCTCGCTCGCCATCGCGTTCTATCTCAACCGCACGCCGATACCCTTCGTCACCGCCAAGCCGAAGCAGGCCGAGAAGGACACCGCGCAGGCGAAGCCGCCGGCGATCGCCGGGCTGCCGCAGGGCTCGAGCGCCGCGCCCGCCGCCGCGGCGGAAAAGCCGAAGTTCGACTTCTACAAGATCCTGCCGGGCTCCGAGGAAACGGTGAGCGAGCGCGAGTTGCGGGAACGAATGCGCGCGGCGCGCAGTCAACAGGATCCGGGGACGGAGGTTTATTTCATCCAGGCGGGCTCGTTCCAGAACCCGGCCGACGCCGACAACCAGAAGGCGCGGCTGGCAATCCTCGGGTTCGAGTCGAGCGTGGAGCCGGCGAACCTCCCCGACAAGGGCACGTGGTACCGGGTGCGGCTGGGGCCGTACACCAAGGTCGAGGAGATCAACCGCGTGCGCCAGGCCCTCGCGCAGAACGGCATCGACGCGAGCCTGGTCAAGATCAAGCAGCCGAGTTCGTAAGGGTACCCATGAAGAGAATCCTTTCCGTCGTCCTCGCAGCGCTGGTCGCCGCGCCGCTCGCTCTGGCCCAGGAGCGCTACGCCTATACCGAAGTCAAGCCGGCGCTTCCCGTGGAAGCCGATGCCGGCAAGGTCGAGGTGATCGAGTTTTTCTGGTACGGCTGCATCCACTGCTACAACCTGGAGCCGGCGCTGGAGCGCTGGATCCCGAAGCTGCCGCCGGATGCGCAGTTCCGGCGCGTGCCGGCGGTGTTCAACCAGCGCTGGGCGCACGATGCCGCGATCTTCTACACCTTCGAGGCGCTCGGCGTGCTGGACAAGCTGCACCGGCCGTTCTTCGACGCGATCCACCGCGACCGGCTGCGCAGCGACAATCCGAAGGCGCTCGCGCAGTGGATCGAGCGCCAGGGCCTCGACCCGCAGAAGTTCGACGAGACGCTGAAGTCCTTCGGCGTGCAGAGCAAGACGCGCCGCGCCACCCAGCTCACCTCCGCCTACCGCATCGACGGCACGCCCGCGATGGCGGTGGCCGGCCGCTACACCGTCAGCGCCGAGCAGGGACGCTCGCGCGACGGCATGCTGGAGACCGTGTCGTACCTCGTCGACCTGGCGAGGAAGAGCAAGTAAGCCCGCTTTTCTCGAAGATCGTCATTACCGGGGCTTCGTCCGGGATTGGCGAAGCGCTGGCGCGGCATTACGCCTCTGCAGACACGGTTCTCGGCCTGATTTCGCGCCGCCCGGCGCGCTGCGAAGGCCTGCCCGGAGCGACTCGAACCTACGCGCTGGACGTCACCGACGTGCCGGCGCTCGCCGCGGCCGCCAACGACTTCATCGAGCGCTTCGGCCCGCCCGAGCTGGTGATCGCGAACGCCGGCGTGTCGGTGGGCACCAGCGGCGAGGACCTCGCCGATGTGGCGAAGCTGCGCCGCGTGCTGGAAGTCAATGTCGCCGGCCTCGCGGCGACGCTCGCCGCGTTCGCCCCGGCGATGCGCGCCGCAGGCCGCGGCACGCTCGCCGGCATCGCGAGCGTCGCCGGGTTCCGCGGGCTGGCGGGCGGCGGCGCCTACAGCGCCTCCAAGGCGGCCGCCATCACGTGGCTCGAGAGCCTGCGCGCCGAGCTTCACGGCTCCGGCGTGCACGTGGTATGCGTGTGTCCCGGCTACATCGATACGCCGATGACCCGGGTCAATCGCTACCGCATGCCGTTCCTGCTCGCTGCCGACGAGGCGGCGCGCCGCATTGCGCGCGCCATCGCCTCTCGCCGGCGTTTGGCGGTGATTCCCTGGCAGATGGCCGCGGCGTCGCTGCTCCTGCGCGCCATGCCGGGCTGGCTTTTCGACCGGCTTGCCGCCCGCTCCCCGCGCAAGCCGCGCGACGTCAAGGTCTAGGAGACTTTATCGGGCTCTGACCCCGATTTCGGCCCCGATTTCGCCGCGATGCGCACCATGGCGTAGCGACCGGGGGCGTCTTCCAGCACCTGGAGCTCGCGATCGCCCGGCACGCGCGCCGGAAACTTGGGCTCGCCCGCGTTCAGCTTGTCGATCCAGGCGTGCCAGTCGTCCCACCACGAGCCGGGACGCTGGGTGGCGGTCGCAAACCACTCCTCCGGCGTTTCGGGAAGCACCTCATTGGTCCAGTAGTGGTACTTCTTCGCGCCCGGCGGGTTGACGATGCCGGCGATATGGCCCGAGCCTCCCAGCACGAAGCGAACCGGGCTGCCGAGGTAGCGCGCGCCGCGGTAGGTGGTCTTCCACGGCGCGATGTGATCCTCCACCGTGGAAACGAAGTACGCCGGCACCGTGACCCGGGAGAGGTCGATCGGCACGCCGTCCAGGGTGATACCCCCGGGCACGCCCAGCAGATTCTTGATGTACATGTTGCGCAGGTAGAAGCTGTGCATGCGCGCCGGCATGCGCGTGGAGTCCGCGTTCCAGTAGAGCAGATCGAACGGAAACGGGTCCTTGCCCAGGAGATAGTTGTTCACCACGAACGACCACACCAGGTCGTTCGCGCGCAGCAGGTTGAAGGTGCTCGCCATCTCGGCGCCCTCGAGGTAGCCGCGCCGGTTCATCTTGCGCTCGAGGCTCGCCACCTGCTCCTCGTCGATGAACACGCCGAGCTCGCCGGGCTGCGAGAAGTCCAGCAGGCTGACGAAGAACGTGGCGCTATTGACCCGTTCGGGGTCCTTTTCCGCGAGCCAGGCGAGCGTCGCGCCGAGCAGCGTCCCGCCCAGGCAGTAGCCGATGAAATCGACGCTTCGCTCGCCGGTCGCTTTCTCGACCGCTGCCAGCGCGGCGAGCGGGCCCTCGCGCATGTAGTCGTCGAAGCCCTTCTCGGCGAGGCGCGCATCGGGGTTGACCCAGGACAGCACGAACACCGTGTGCCCCTGCTGCAGCGCCCAGCGGATGAACGAGTTCTTCTCGCGCAGGTCGAGGATGTAGTACTTGTTGATCCAGGGCGGGATGATGACGAGCGGCCGGCGGTACACCTCTGCCGTCATCGGCTGGTACTGGATGAGCTGCATCAGGTCGGTCTGATATACGACCTTTCCCGGCGTGGTGGCGACGTTCTCGCCGAGCTTAAACGCGGCTTCGTCGGTCATCGAGATGCGCAGCTCGCCGCCGCCCCTCTCGAGGTCGGCGAGCAGGTTGGCGAGCCCGCGCACCAGGTTCTGCCCGCCGCTCGAGAGCGTCTCGCGCAGCACCTGCGGGTTGGTGAGCAGGAAGTTCGACGGCGAGAGCGCGTCGACGTACTGCCGGGTGAAGAACGCGACCTTCTTCTCCGACTCCTCGGGCAGCCCCTCGACGCTCGCGACCGCGTGCTGGATCTGGCGCGCGGCGATGAGGTAGGACTGCTTGATGTAGTCGAACAGGAAGTTGCTCGACCAGTCGTCGTCCTTGAAGCGCGAGTCGCCCTTGGCGGGCTGCGCCGCCGGCTCGTTTTGCATGCCGAGGAGCTTCATCCAGCTCGACTGCCACAGCCGCGCGCCGTCGAGCCACCAGTTCACCGAGGCGGCCGCGAGCACGCTCGGATCGCTCGCCATGCGCGCGTACAGGTCCATGAAGGCCTTGGCGATGCCCATCTCGTCGCGCACCGCCGAGGAGACGCTCGCGGCCTGCTTTTGCGCGAACTCGCCGAGGATCCTGGAGGAGCGCTCCGCGACCTCGTGGACCACCTTGGTGAGCTCCTCAGCTTGGCTCATAGCGAATGATTCCATCCTTTCCCGGGACGCGGCGCGCCTTGCCGGCATAGTACAGATAGTGCAGGTGGGCTATGGCCTCGCCCATGGCGAAGAACGTCTGGTGGGCGTCGAGCGGGCGGCGGAACAGGACGCCCAGCAGCTCGCCCGCGCTTCGGGGTTTCTGCTTCAGGGATTCGATCAATTCCCCCAGGCGCGCCGCGTGGTGCTGCTCCAGCTGCTCGACCCGCCCATGGGCGCCCCGGAACGGCTTGCCGTGCGAAGGCAGCACCAGCACGTCCGGCGGCAGCTCGCGGTAGCGCGCGAGCGACTCGAGGAACAGCCGCAGCGGGTCGCCCTCGGGATCGATCGACCAGACGCTGACGTTGGTCGAGATGGTCGAGAGCAGCATGTCCCCGGCGATGACCACGTTCAGCGCCTCGCAATACAGCGACAGGTGCTCGGGCGCATGGCCGTGGCCGACGAAGGCGCGCCACTCGTGGCCGTGGATCCGCAGCCGGTCGCCCTCGATGATGCGCCGGTACGAGAGCGGAAACTCCGGCACCAGCTCGGCATAGCGGTTGGGCCGCGCCGACATGGCCGCGGCGCGCGCGGCATCCAGGCCGTTGCGCCGGAATACGGCGAGCACCGCGTCGCTGGTATAGCCGGCGCCCCCCGAGCGCACCGCGTGCGCGGTCAGGTATTCCCCTTGCGTCATCCAGAGCTCGGCGCCCAGGCGCTGCGCCAGCCAGGCGGCGTTGCCGGCGTGGTCCGGGTGGTAATGCGTGACGATGATGCGCCTCGCGGGCTCGCGCCCGGCGAGGATCCTTTCCCAGAGCGCGCGCGTCTCCCGGTTCCCGATCCCGGTATCGACGATGGTCCATCCGCCATCGTCCTCGAGCAGCCAGAGGTTGATGTGGTCGAGCTGGAACGGCAGCGGCATCGACAGCCAGAGGATACCGGGTGCGACTTCCAGCGTGTCGCCGGGAGCCGGAACCTCGGGAAAGGGATAGTGGAGAGAAGACATCGGCTAGAATCGGCCACAACCTACCATGTTGATCGACAAAACGGAGCGCACCGAATTTTCGATCAGCGAACTGGCGCGCGAGTTCGACGTCACGCCGCGCGCGATCCGCTTCTACGAGGACCAGAGACTGCTCGCGCCGCGGCGCGAGGGACAGCGGCGCGTCTACACGGCGCGCGACCGCACCCGCCTCAAGCTCACGCTGCGCGGCAAGCGCCTCGGCTTGTCGCTCTCCGAGATCCGCGAGCTGATCGACATGTACGAGCCCGGCCGCGACGAGCGGCCGCAGCTCGAGCGCTTTCTCGCGGTGCTGGAAGCGCACAAGGCGAGCCTCACGCAGCAGCGCGCCGACATCGAGGCCCAGCTCGCCGAGCTGCAGACCTTCGAGAAGCGGGTGCGGCGGCAGCTGCGGCAGGGGGGCAAGTCTGGTTGACGTTGACGTAAACGTCAAGTAGCCTCCCCAGGCCGATGAACGCCCCCGCCGACCCCCAGTTCGAGCGCCGCGTGCGCGAAAGCTTCGGCCGCCAGAAGGCGATGGCGCTGATCGGCGCGCGCCTCACCGTGGTCGAGCCCGGTTACGTCGAGATCGCGCTCGCCTACCGCGACGACCTCACCCAGCAGAAAGGCTTCGTCCACGGCGGCATCCTGGGGATGATCGCCGATACCGCCTGCGGCTACGCCGCCTTCTCGCTGATGCCGGCCGGCTGCTCGCTGGTGACCGTGGAGTACAAGATCAACATCCTCGCCCCGGCACGGCGCTCGCTCCTCGCCAAGGGGCAGGTGGTGAAGCCAGGGCGCACCCTCACCGTGGCGCGCGCCGAGGTGTACGCTGACGACGGCAGGCACGTTGCCACCATGCAGCAGACCCTGATGATGCTGGCCGATACGCCCGACACGCCCGAATGAGCTATCTGAGCTTCGACCACGGCGAGACCATCGCCATGCTGCGCGAGACGGTGCAGGACTTCGCCGCGAAGGAAATCGCGCCGCGCGCCGCGGAGATCGACCGCGCGAACGAGTTTCCGCCGGATCTCTGGCCGAAGCTCGGCGCGCTGGGGCTGCTCGGCATCACGGTGGAGGAGGACTACGGCGGCACCGCGATGGGCTATCTCGCGCACATCGTCGCCATGGAGGAGATCTCGCGCGCCTCGGCGTCGATCGGGCTTTCCTACGGGGCGCATTCCAACCTGTGCGTGAACCAGATCCGGCGCAACGGAGCCGAGGCGCAGAAGCGCAAGTACCTGCCGAAGCTCGTTTCCGGCGAGCACGTCGGCGCGCTCGCGATGTCCGAGCCGGGCGCGGGCTCGGACGTTGTTGGAATGAGATTGAAAGCCGAAAGGCGCGCTGACCGCTACGTCCTGAACGGCAGCAAGATGTGGATCACCAACGGTCCCGACGCCGATGTCCTGGTTGTCTACGCCAAGACGGGCGACCAGGGCATCACCGCATTCCTGGTGGAGAAGGGCATGAAGGGCTTCAGCACCGCGCAGAAGCTCGACAAGCTCGGCATGCGGGGCTCCAGCACCTGCGAGCTGGTGTTCCGGGATTGCGAAGTTCCCGCTTCCCATGTGCTGGGCGAGGAAGGCAAGGGCGTGAAGGTGCTGATGTCGGGGCTGGACTACGAGCGCGCGGTGCTCGCCGGCGGGCCGCTCGGCATCATGGCGGCGTGCCTGGACGTCGTGCTGCCCTACGTGCACGAGCGCAAGCAGTTCGGCCAGCCGATCGGCGAGTTCCAGCTCATGCAGGGCAAGCTCGCCGACATGTACACCACCTTTTCGGCGTGCCGCGCGTACGTGTACGCGGTAGGTCAAGCTTTGGACAGGAATGAAACAACCCGAAAGGACGCGGCGGGCGCCATCCTGTACGCCGCGGAGAAGGCCACCTGGATGGCGGGCGAGGCGATCCAGGCGCTCGGCGGCATGGGCTACATCAACGAGACGCCCACCGGGCGGCTGTGGCGCGACGCCAAGCTCTACGAGATCGGCGCCGGCACCTCCGAGATCCGCCGCTGGCTGATCGGCAGGGAGCTGTTCGCGGAGACCGCGTGATGTTCGAGACCGCGCGCGGCACGGTGCACGCCTGGCAATGCGACCACATGGGCCATGCCAACCTGCGTGCATACGGCGAGTTCTTCGAGCAGGCGCTGTGGCACGTCTTCAACCGGATCGGCATGACGCCCTCGGTGCTGCGCGGCGAGGCGATCCGGATGGCCGGTGTGCAGCAGAACATCACCTACCGCCGCGAGAAGAGGTCTGCGCCACGTGCGAGCTTACAGCGGTGTGCCTGGACGCCGGCACCCGAAAGCCGCGTCCGTTTCCCCGCGAGATCTCCGAGCGCGCCATGCGGCTGATCGAGCAGAGTACCGAAAGGAGTACACCATGAAGCCTGATCCGATCGTCATCGTCTCCGCTGCCCGTACGCCCATGGGAGCCTTCCAGGGCGAGTTGAAGGGCTTCGCCGCCCCGCAGCTCGGTGCCGCGGCGATCCGTGCCGCCCTCGAGCGCGCGAAGCTCGCCCCCGAGAAAGTCGACGAGGTGATCATGGGCTGCGTGCTGCCCGCGGGGCAGGGGCAGGCGCCGGCGCGGCAGGCCTCGCTCGGCGCCGGGCTGCCGCTCGCGGCGGGCTGCACCACGGTGAACAAGATGTGCGGCTCGGGAATGAAGGCCGCGATGCTGGCGCACGATGCCCTGGTCTCAGGTTCCGCGGAGGTCATCGTCGCGGGCGGCATGGAATCGATGTCCAACGCGCCCTACCTGCTGCCCAAGGCGCGCACCGGCCTTCGCATGGGGCACGGCCAGGTGCTCGACCACATGTTCTACGATGGCCTGGAAGACGCCTACGACAAGGGCCGGCTGATGGGTACCTTTGCCGAGGATTGCGCGCAGAAGTACCGCTTCTCGCGCGAAGCGCAGGACGAATTCGCAATTCACTCCTTGCGAAGAGCGCAACAGGCCAACAAAGAAGGCTGGTTCGCCTGGGAGATCACGCCCATGGCGATCAAGCTCGGCAAGGAGGAGAAGTTCATCGAGACCGACGAGCAGCCGTTCAAGGCCAACTTCGAGAAGATCGCTTCGCTCAAGCCGGCGTTTCGCAAGGACGGCACCGTGACCGCGGCCAACTCCAGCTCGATTTCCGACGGCGCCGCGGCGCTCGTCCTGATGCGCCGCTCGAGCGCCGAGCGGCTGGGGCTGGCGCCGCTCGCGACGCTGATCGGCCACGCCACGCACGCGCAGGAGCCGGGCTGGTTCACCACCGCGCCGGTGGGAGCGATGCGCAAGCTCTTCGAGCGCACCGGCTGGAGCGCGGGCGAGGTCGACCTCTACGAGATCAACGAGGCGTTCGCGGTGGTCACGATGGCGGCGATGCAGGAGCACGGCCTGCCGCACGAGCGCGTGAACGTGCACGGCGGCGCGTGCGCGCTCGGCCACCCGATCGGCGCTTCGGGCGCCCGCCTCCTGGTGACGCTGATCGGCGCGCTGCGCAAGCGCGGCCTGAAGCGCGGAGTGGCGAGCCTGTGCATCGGCGGCGGCGAGGCCACCGCCATGGCGCTGGAGCTGGCTTGAAGGAAGCGCTGCAGAAGCTGCTCGACGGCTCGCGCTTCCTCCAGCCCTACGGCTTCCGGGTAATCGCGGTGAAAAGCGGAGAGTGCACCCTCGAGCTGCCGCACCGCGCCGAGCTCGAGCGGCCCGGCGGCATCATCAACGGGCCGGCCCTGATGGCGGCGGCCGATTGCGCCATGTGGCTCGCGATCAAGGCAAGACTCGGCATCGAGGGCGACGCGCTCACCTCCGAGCTGAACACCGCCTTCCTGGCGCCCGCGAAGGGCGGACACGTGTACTGCACGGCGAAGATCCTCAAGTTCGGCCGCCGCCGCATCTACGGCGTCGCCGAATGCCACGGCGGCGAGGGCAAGCTCTTCAGCCATCACACGCTCACTTACATGCGATCCGACTGATGCAGCACGACGAGATCCGCCAGGCGGTGCGCCGCTACGCGCAGGAGCAGCTCGTCCCCCACGCGGCGCGCTGGGACCGCGACAAGGAGTTCCCGCGCGAGGCCCTGAAGGGACTAGCGGCGATGGGACTGTACGGCGTCGCGATTTCCGAGCAGTGGGGCGGAGCGGGCCTGGACTACACCGCGCTCGCCGTCGCGTGCGAGGAGATCTCCGCCGGCGACTGCGCCACCACCACCATCGTCTCGGTGAACAACCTGGTGGCCGGGATACTCGCCGGCTACGGCGATGAGCGTCAGAAAGAGGCGTTCCTAAAGCCTCTCTGTGCAGGGAAGATCCTTGCGGCCTTCGCCTTGACCGAGCCGCAGGTGGGCTCCGACGCGGCCGCGATCACGACTCGCGCCGGGCGCCAGGGCGGCGACTACGTGCTGAACGGCGTGAAGCAGTTCATCACCTCGGGCAAGAACGCCGACCTCGCCGTGGTGTTCGCGGTGACCGACAAGGGCGCGGGAAAGCGCGGCATCAGCGCATTCCTGGTGCCGACGGCGACCCCGGGCTACGTGGTGGCGCGCATCGAGGAGAAGACCGGCCAGCGCGCCTCCGACACGGCGCAGATCGTGCTCGAGAACTGCAGGATCCCGGCCGCGCAGCTGCTCGCCCAGGAGGGCGTCGGCTACCGCATCGCGCTCGCCAACCTGGAGTCCGGGCGCATCAACGTCGCGGCACAGGCGACCGGCGTCGCACGCGCCGCCTTGGAGGCCGCGCTCGCCTATGCCCGGGAGCGCAAGAGCATGGGCAAGGCGCTGATCGAGCACCAGGCGGTCAATTTCCGCCTCGCCGACATGGCGACCAGCATCGAAGCCGCGCGCCAGCTCTACCTGCATGCCGCGCGGCTGCGCGACGCGGGCGAGCCCTGCATCCGCGAGGCGTCGATGGCGAAGCTGTTCGCCTCCGAGATGGCCGAGAAGGTGTGCTCGGACGCGATCCAGATCCATGGCGGCTACGGCTATGTCGCGGACTTCCCGGTCGAGCGGCTGTGGCGCGACGTGCGCGTCACGCAGATCTACGAAGGCGCGAGCGACATCCAGCGCCTGGTCATCGGCCGCACGCTGGCGCAAGGCTGATGGCGGCCATCCGCAGCCAGATCAACCCGCGCTCGGCGCAATTCCGCGCCAATGCCGAGCGCATGAAGCTTCTCGTCTGCGATCTTCGAGAGAAGGTTTCGCAGATGAGCCAGGGGGGCGACGAGGCCGCCCGCCGCAAGCATTTGGAGCGCGGCAAGCTGCTGCCGCGCGAGCGGGTGCGCACGCTGCTCGATCCGGGCTCGCCGTTCCTGGAGATCGGCCAGCTCGCCGCCTGGGAGATGTACGGCGGCGACGTTCATTCGGCCTCGATCATCTGCGGCGTGGGGCGCGTCTCCGGCCGCGAATGCGTGATCGTCGCGAACGACGCCACCATCAAGGGCGGCACCTACTATCCGATGACGGTGAAGAAGCACCTGCGCGCGCAGGAGATCGCCGGGCAGAACCGCCTGCCCTGCATCTACCTGGTCGACTCGGGCGGCGGCTACCTCCCCGAGCAGGACAGCGTGTTCCCGGACCGGGAGCATTTCGGGCGCATCTTCTACAACATCGCCAACCTTTCGGCCGCGGCAATCCCGCAGATCGCCTGCGTCATGGGCTCGTGCACCGCGGGCGGCGCCTACGTGCCGGCGATGTCCGACGAGACCATCATCGTGCGCGGCCAGGGCACCATCTTCCTGGGCGGCCCGCCGCTGGTGAAGGCGGCGACCGGCGAGGTGGTGAGCGCCGAGGAGCTCGGCGGCGCCGAGGTGCACACGCGCATCTCGGGGGTCGCCGACCATTACGCGCTGAACGACGCCCACGCGCTCGCCCTCGTGCGCAGGATCGTTTCGAATCTCAACACCAGAAAGACCGTGGGTTGCGATCTGCGAGAGCCGCGAGAGCCGCTCTACCCCGCCGAGGAGATGTACGGCGTCATCCCGGCGGACCCGCGCAAGCCTTACGACGTGCGCGAGCTGATCGCGCGCATCGTCGACGGCTCGGAGCTCGACGAGTTCAAGCAGGGCTACGGCACCACGCTGGTGACCGGGTTCGCGCACCTGCACGGCTACCCGGTGGCGATCCTCGCCAACAACGGCATCCTGTTCTCGGAGTCCTCGCTCAAGGCGGCGCATTTCATCGAGCTCGCCGCGCAACGCGGCATCCCTCTGGTGTTCCTGCAGAACATCACCGGCTACATGGTCGGCAAAAAGTACGAGGCCGGCGGCATCGCCAAGGACGGCGCGAAGATGGTGACCGCGGTGGCCACCGCGGGCGTGCCCAAGTTCACGCTGATCGTCGGCGGCTCCTTCGGCGCCGGCAACTACGGCATGTGCGGCCGCGCCTACGGGCCGCGCTTCCTGTGGATGTGGCCCAACGCGCGCATCTCCATCATGGGCGGGGAGCAGGCAGCCAGCGTCCTTGCGACGGTGCGCGGCAATTTCAAGTCGAAGGAAGACGAGGAAGCGTTCAAGAATCCCCTCCGGCAGCAGTACGAGCGCCAGGGCCATCCCTACTACGCGAGCGCGCGCCTGTGGGACGACGGCGTGGTCGATCCCGCCGATACCCGGCGCCTGCTCGGGCTCGCGATCTCGGCTTCGCTCAACGCACCGATCGAGCCGACCCGCTTCGGCATCTTCAGGATGTAGCCGTGTCCGAGCACCGCGCCAGCGTGCAATGGAGCCGATCCGGCGAGTTCCGCTACGAGACCTACTCGCGCAGCCACCTGCTCAGGTTCCGCGCGGGCCTCGCGATCGCGGGCTCGGCCGCGCCGCAGAACATTCCCGCCACCGCCGCCGGCGCGCCGGGCGTCGACCCGGAGCAGGCGTTCGTGGCATCGATTTCGGCCTGCCACATGCTGTGGTTCCTGCACCTCGCCTGCCGCGCCGGCTTCGTCGTCGAAGCCTACGAGGACGCCGCGCTCGGCGTGCTGGACAGGACCTGGATGTCGCGCGTGACGCTGCGCCCGCGCGTGAGCTTCTCCGGCAAGGTACCCTCGGAAGAGGAGCACCGGGGGCTGCACCATCAAGCGCACGAGCGGTGCTTCATCGCCAATTCGGTGAAGACCGAAATTCTCCTGGAGCCGAGCATCGCGTGAGCCTGCAGATCGACAAGCAGGACGGCGTCGGCCGCATCACGCTGGATCGCCCGGAGGTGCGCAACGCGTTCGACGACGCCCTGATCGCCGCGCTGAAGGCGGCGTTCCTCGACATGGACCGCGACCCGCAGGTCCGGGTGCTGGTGCTCGCCGGCAACGGCCCGGCATTCTGCGCCGGCGCGGATCTCAACTGGATGAAGCGCATGGCAGGCTACGGCTTTCACGAGAACGTGGCCGATGCGCGCGCGCTTGCCGAGATGCTGGCGGCGCTCGACCGGATGGCGAAGCCGACCGTCGCCCGGGTGCACGGCCCGGCGTTCGCCGGCGGCACCGGCCTGGTCGCCGCCTGCGATATCGCCATCGGCACCCCGCAGGCCAGGTTCTGCTTCTCCGAGGCGAAGCTCGGGCTGTCGCCCGCGACCATCAGCCCGTACGTGGTGCGCGCCATCGGCGAGCGCGCGGCGCACCGCTACTTCCTCACCGCCGAGGTCTTCGACGGTGCGCAAGCCTTGCGCATCGGCCTGCTCTCGCTGCTGGTTGACGCGGAGAAGCTCGACGAGGCGCTCGGCTCCCTGCTCCAGCACCTGCTCGCCGGCGGCAGCGAGGCGCACCGGCGCATCAAGGACCTGATTCGCGACGTCGCGGGCAGGACAGTGGACGAAGCGCTGATTGCCGATACCGCGCGCCGCATCGCCGAGATCCGCGCCTCCGCCGAAGGCAAGGAAGGCGTCGCCTCCTTCCTCGAGAAGCGCAAGCCGAAATGGGCGCCCTGAAGGGCCTGTTCGCAGCCGTCCTGGTCGCGAACCGCGGCGAGATCGCCTGCCGCGTGATGCGCACCGCCCGCCGGCTCGGAATCCGCACCATCGCGGTATATACCGATGCCGACCACGACGCGCTGCAGGTGAAGCATGCCGACGCGGCGCACCGCATCGAAAGCTATCTCGACATCGAGTCGATCCTTTCGGCCGCCCGCGAGTCGGGTGCCCAGGCGGTGCATCCCGGCTACGGGTTCCTTTCGGAGAACGCGCAGTTCGCCGCCGCCTGCGCCAAGGCGGGCATCGTGTTCGTCGGGCCGACCCCGGAGGCGATCGCCGCCATGGGCGACAAGGCGGCCGCCAAGCGCCTGATGGAGAAGGCGGGCGTGCCGCTCGTGCCCGGCTACCACGGCGAGACCCAGGATCCCGCCTTGCTCGAGCGGGAAGCGCAGCGCATCGGGTTCCCGGTCCTGATCAAGCCCTCCGCGGGGGGTGGCGGCAAGGGCATGCGGATCGTTCCCTCCCGGGGCGCCTTCGGTTCGATGCTCGAGGCGGCGCGGCGCGAGGCGAAAGCGGCCTTCGGCGACGAGCGAGTGCTGGTCGAGCGCTACCTGGAGCGCCCGCGCCACATCGAGGTCCAGGTGTTCGGCGACGGCCACGGCAACCTGGTGCATCTCTTCGAGCGTGACTGCTCGGTGCAGCGCAGGCACCAGAAAGTGCTCGAGGAGGCGCCCGCGCCCGGGATGAGCGCCGCGAGGCGGCGCGAGATGGGCGAGGCCGCGCTCGCCGCGGCGCGCGCGATCGCCTACGTCGGCGCCGGCACCGTGGAGTTCATCGCCGAGCAGGACGGGCGCTTCTACTTCATGGAGATGAACACCCGGTTGCAGGTCGAGCACCCGGTGACCGAGATGATCACCGGCCTCGACCTGGTGGAGCTGCAGCTGCGGGTGGCCGCGGGAGAGGCGCTGGCGTTCGCCCAGAAGGATCTCTCGTTCGAAGGGCATGCGATCGAGGCGCGCATCTATGCGGAGGATCCGCAGCGCGACTTCCTGCCTTCCACCGGGCGGCTCGTGCACCTGGCGTTTCCGGCCGAAAGCGACGAGCTGCGCGTCGATGCCGGCGTCGAGCCGGGCGCCGAGATCAGCCCCTGGTACGACCCGATGATCGCGAAGCTCGTGGTGCGCGGCGCCGACCGCGCCGCCGCGCTCACCCGGCTGCGGCAGGCGCTCGGCCAGACCGAGATCGCGGGCGTCTCGACCAACGTCGAGTTCCTGCAGCGCGTCGTCGCAAGCCGCGCTTTCGTTCAGGCCGAGCTCGACACCGGCCTCATCGAGCGCAACCGCGCCGAGCTGCTTGCGCCGCCGGAGACGGCGGCGGAAGAGCTGCTCGCCGTCGCCGCCTTCGCCGAGCTCGCGGCGGAGCAGGACGCGGCTGCGAGGCGCGCACTCGTCTCGCAGGACCCCTATTCGCCCTGGCACGCGGTCGACGGCTGGCGACTCAACGAGGAATCGCACCACGACCTCGTCTTCGTCGACGGCGAGACCGAGCACCGCGTGCGCCTGCGCTTTCTGGCCACTGGGCTGCGCGTAGAGACACGCGCGCGCGAGCATGCGCTCGAGGGCGAGCGCCTGGCGGACGGCAGCCTCCTCGTGCGGCTCGACGGCCGCAGCCTCAAGGCGCGCGCGGTGCGCGAAGACGCCCACTGGCACCTATTCTGCGAGGGACGCTACCGGCGGCTCACGCTGAAGGAGGAGCTGCGCGGCCTGGACGTCGACGCCGGCGCCGGCACGATGACCGCGCCGATGCCCGGCAGGATCGCGGCGATCCTGGTGAAGCCCGAGGAGCGCGTCACCAAAGGCCAGCCGCTCCTGGTTCTCGAGGCGATGAAGATGGAGCACACCATCACGGCGCCGGCCGACGGCGTGATCCGGGAAGTCCACTACGCCGCGGGCGAGCAGGTGCTCGAAGGCGCGGAGCTGATCCGGATGGAGTCATGAAGCCGGTGCGGATCGTCGAAGTCGGTCCCCGCGACGGGTTGCAGAACGAGGCCGCGAGCGTGCCGACCGAAGTCAAGGTGGCGCTGATCGAGCGGCTCGCCGACGCGGGGCTTCCCGCGGTGGAGGCGACCGCGTTCGTGTCGCCGAAATGGGTGCCGCAGATGGCCGACCACACCGAGGTCCTGGAGCGCATCCGCCGCAAGCCCGGCGTCTCCTACCCCGTGCTGACCCCCAACCTCAAGGGATTCGAGGCGGCGCGCGCCGCCGGCGCGACCGAGGTAGCGGTGTTCGGCGCCGCCTCGGAATCTTTCTCGCGGAAGAACATCAACTGCTCGATCGCCGAATCGCTCGAACGCTTCCGTCCGATTGTCGAACTTTCCGTAAAGGAAAACATAAAAGTCAGGGGCTATGTATCCTGCGTGCTGGGCTGTCCCTACGAGGGCGAGGTGAAGCCGCAGCGCGTTGCCGAAGTCGCTGGAGCGCTCTACGACATGGGCTGCTACGAGATCTCGCTCGGCGATACGATCGGCGTCGGCACCCCTGGCAGGACCAAGGCGATGATCGAAGCCTGCACGAGCCGCGTGCCGCTCGAAGCGCTCGCCGGGCACTACCACGACACCTACGGCCAGGCGCTCGCCAATATCTACGCTTCGCTCGAGCTCGGCGTGGCGAGCTTCGACGCCTCGGTAGCCGGCCTGGGCGGCTGTCCGTACGCGGCCGGCGCCTCGGGCAACGTCGCGACCGAGGACGTCATCTACCTGCTGAACGGGCTCGGCATCGAGACCGGTATCGACCTGGACCGGCTGGTCGACATCGGACAGTGGATCTGCTCGGTGCTCGGCAGGGAACCCGCCTCCAAGGCAGGCAAGGCGTTGTTCGCGAAGAAGAGACGATGAACAGCCCGTGCGTCAACGTCTGCCAGATGGACCCGCGGCAGGGACTCTGCCTCGGCTGCGCGCGCACGCTCGACGAGATCGCACGCTGGGCGTCGATGAGCGATGCCGAACGGGAACTCATCATGGATGAATTGCGAGCAAGAAGAAAAGCCTTAAATGTCCCTGAAGTCTCCGTGCCGCCCCTTGCCTGAGGCGAAGCGCGCGGCGCCCTCGGCGCCCTCGGCGACGAACGCGGGGAAACCGTTGTACCACTCCTTGCGCATCGCCTCGCGCAGGGGCAATCCTTGCTGCATGTAGGCGGAGCGCCGGTCGGCGCGCATGCAGGCCTGCGGGAAGCGCGCGATCTCCTGCGCCATCGCCTCGGCGAACGCTCTCGAGCCCCCATCCTCCACCACGTGCTCGCAGGCGCCGATGCGCAGCGCCTCTTCCGCCGGCACCTTGCGCCCGGTCAGGACGATTTCCATGGCTCGCCCCATGCCGACGATGCGCGGCAGCCGCACCGTGCCGCCGTCGACCAGCGGCACGCCCCAGCGCCTGCAGTACACGCCGAAATACGCGGAGCGCTCCATCACGCGCACGTCGCACCACAGCGCGAGCTCGAAGCCGCCGGCCACGGCGGGCCCCGCCACCGCGGCGATCACCGGCTTGTCGAGCTCCAGGCGCGTGGGCCCGAGCGGCCCGCGCGGGATCGCCTTGCGATCATCGAGGGGGTAGTCGATTTCATGAAGTCGAGAAGAGTCTTTTATCAAAGAGGCACAATACTTCAGATCCCACCCGGCGCAGAAGGCGCCGCCCTCGCCCCAGAGCACCGCCACCGCGGCGTCCGCGTCGCGGTCGAACTCGCTGAAGGCCGCGACCAGCGCGTCCGCGCTTTCCGGATCCATCGCATTGCGCGCCTGCGGCCGCGAATGAATCACCGTCCATACCCTGCCCTTTTTCTCGATCCTCACCGTCATGGCTGACTCCTCGTCCGTTAGCATCGACTGGTACTTCGATTTCGTCTCGCCCTACTCCTATATCTGCCTGTACCGGCTGAGGGAGCTTCCGCTTCCGATCGCCTACAAGCCTGTCCTGTTCGCCGGCCTGCTGCAGCACTGGGGGCAGAAGGGTCCGGCCGAGATCCCGGCCAAGCGCCGCTGGACCTACCGCTGGTGCACCTGGTGGGCGCGCGAGCTGCACGTGCCCTTCCGCTTTCCGGCCTCGCACCCGTTCAACCCGCTGCAGCACCTGCGCCTCGCACTCGCCGCCGGCGCCACCCCCGCGGCGGTGTTCCAGATCTTCGACGCGATCTGGACCAGCGGCGAGGAGGCGACCGACCCCGAGCGCTTTGCGCGCCTGTGCCGCGAGCTGCAGGTCGATCCCGAGAGGCTCTCCGAGATGAAGGAGCCGCTGCGCCGAAACACGGAAGATGCCGCGCAGCGCGGCGTCTTCGGCGTGCCGAGCCTCGTGGTCGAGGGCGAAGTGTTCTGGGGCGCCGACTCGATCGAGTTCCTCAAGTCGTTCCTCGCGGACCGCTCGGTGCTGCGCAACCCGGAGATGCAGCGGCTCGAGTCCCTGCCCGCGAGCGCGGTGCGCAAGGTCTAGGTGTAGCGCCGCTTATCCTCTATCACCTTGCCGTCGTTCGGCAAGCTTCCCGGCTCGACCAGCAGCACGTCCCCGCGCAGCTTGGTCACGTCGCGGATCGAGGCGACGATCGCCTCCGCCAGCCCGGCAGGCCGCTCGCGCGCCTCGCAGTGCAGCGTCATGCGCTCCTCGCCGCTCTCCCCCTCGATGACCAGGCGGGCGCGCGCGAGCTCCGGGTGCCGGCGCAGCACCTCGTTCACCTGGGTGGGCGTGACGAACATCGCCCGCACCTTGGTGCTCTGGTCGGCGCGTCCCATCCAGCCCCTGATGCGCACGTTCGTGCGCCCGCAGGGGCTCGCCCCCGGCAGCACCGCGGAGAGATCGCCGGTGCCGAAGCGGATCAGCGGGTAATCGCGATTGAAGCTGGTGATCACCACTTCTCCCACCTCGCCCGGCGCCACCGGGTCGCCGGTGCCCGGGCGCACGATCTCGAGGATCAGCGCTTCCTCGAGGATCATGCCGTCGTTCAGCGTGCCGTCGGGCATCAGCGATTCGTAGGCGATCAGCCCCAGGTCCGCGCTCGCGTAGCACTGGGAGACGCGGATGCCGCGCTCTCCCAGGCTCTTGCGCAGCGCGGGAGGCAGGTACTCGGCGCCGACCTGCGCCTTCTGCAGGCAGGAGATGTCGCTGCGCATCTCGTCAGCCTTCTCGACGATCAGCTTGAGAAACGACGGCGTGCCGACGAAGGCGTTGATGCGCAGGCCGGCGATCGCCGCGACCTGCATCTCGGTCTGTCCGACGCCGGCGGGAACCACGGTGCAGCCGAGCGCGCGCGCTCCCGACTCGAGCATCGAGCCTGCCGGCGTGAAGTGGTAGGCGAAGGTGTTCGCGACGAGGTCGCCCGCGCGAAAGCCGCCGGCGTAAAGGCCGCGCGCGGTGCGCCACCAGTCCTTGCCATGGCCCTCGGGCTCGCAGATCGGCCCGGGCGACACGAAGAGCTTCGCCAGCCTCTCCACCGGCGTCGCATTCAGTCCGCCGAGCGGCGGCAGCGCCTTCTGCAGCGTCACCAGATCGGACTTGCGCGTCACGGGCAACGTCGCAAGCGCCTTTCTGGTGTTGATTTTTTTCGGGTTTACGGCTTCAAGGATCCGGGCAAACCCGGGAGCACGGCGCTTGGCATGCGCCACGAGCTTGGGCAGCGCGGCCATCAGCCCGGCTTCGCGCCGCTTCGCCGGGCGCGTCTCCAGCCTGTCGAAGTACTCGAACTTCTTCTTCATCGGGAGATCGGGCTCTGACCCCGATTTGTCTCAGAGCCAGCGCTTGCGCCGGCGATACGACTTGACGTCGCGGAAGCTCTTGCGCCCGCCGGTGGAGAAGCCGAGGTAGAACTCCTTCACGTCCTCGTTCTCGGCGAGCGACTTGCCTTCGCCGTCCATCACCACGCGGCCGTTCTCGAGGATGTAGCCGTAGTTCGCGTAGCGCAGGGCGATGTTGGTGTTCTGCTCGGCGAGCAGGAAGCTGACTCTTTCCTTCCTGTTGAGCGCGGTGACGATCTCGAAGATTTCCTCCACCAGCTGCGGCGCGAGGCCCATCGAGGGCTCGTCGAGCAGGATCATCTGCGGCCGCGCCATCAGCGCCCGCCCGATGGCGGTCATCTGCTGCTCGCCGCCCGAGGTGTATCCCGACTGCGCGTGGCGGCGCTCCTTGAGCCGCGGGAAGTAGCCGTAGACCTTCTCGAGGTCCTCGCCCACGCCGGCGCCCATCGCGCCGCGCGTGTACGCGCCGGTGAGGAGGTTTTCCTCCACCGTCAGGTGCTGGAAGCAGTGCCGGCCCTCCATCACCTGGCAGATGCCGCGCTTCACCAGCTCGGAGGGGTTCAGCCGGTCGATGCGCGCGCCGCGGAACACGATCTGCCCCTTGGTGACCTCGCCGCGCTCGGCGCGCAGCAGGTTCGAGATCGCCTTGAGGGTGGTGGTCTTGCCGGCGCCGTTGGCGCCCAGCAGCGCGACGATCTGGCCCTCCTCGACCCGCAGGCTCACGCCCCGCAGGACGAGGATCACGTGGTCGTAGATGACCTCGATGTTGTTGACTTCCAGGTACGCTTGCGTGGCCATGTTCTGAAAATGAAAACGGCCGCCCGAAGGCGGCCGTCGAAGCGCCGGAGCGCTACATCTCCTTCGAGCAGTCGCGCGGCGTGATGCCCTTCTCCTTCGCGTACTGCGCGGCGGAGGCCTCGATCATCGGGCGCACGATCGACTGATCGGAGG
>Ga0214472_10001525_pt1 | contig 25764 bp, 20 predicted proteins | sample RVTome_6_FD_207662 | JGI IMG/M metagenome (GOLD analysis project Ga0214472, IMG submission 207662) | Soil microbial communities from uranium-contaminated site in the Upper Colorado River Basin, Wyoming, United States - RVT140D175 | ecosystem: Environmental > Terrestrial > Soil > Contaminated >...
CCATCCGCCGTAGCGCGTCGGCCCGTCTTGAAAAGCTCGGTCAACACGATCTGCGGTGCCACGCCGCGCCTCCCGATTGCCGCCGGGTCGAATGCGTTGAAGCCGTGACCGCCGCCGAAGTACAACTTCCCCGAGTCGCTCTTGTAATGTGCGCCAAAATTGAACTCGTCGGACTGCAAGCCGTCTTTTCGGCCTATATTGCTGATTTCACCGGTTCTCGGATCGTACGCGCTGATACCGTAGTTCGTGCTCAACCAGAGCCGGCTGGCTTTGTCGACCTGCACACCATAGATGACGTCGTTCGCCAGACCGTCGAGCTGCGACACGTTATCGAACGAGATATCGGCCGGCGATGCGCCGGCGCTCACGACGCGATCGAGACCTCCCCCTTGCGTACCTACCCACACGGTTCCGCTGCTATCCACCGCAATCGAGTAAACGGTATCCGATGCCAAGGTGCTCGGGTCGCTGGGATTGTTCCGATAGGAATGGAAACGGCCTGTTTCCGGATCGAATAGATTCAAACCTCCGCCGTCCGTACCGACCCACATGCGGCCGTCCTTGCCTTCGGCGAAGCTGGTGACACGATCGCTGCTCAACGAGAAACGATCCGAGAGATCGTTGACGAAGCGCAAGAACCTTTCCGTGCCGGGGTCGAAGCGGCTAATGCCGCCACCGAAAGTGCCGACCCAGACATAACCGGCATGGTCCTCATACATCGTCATAATGCCGTTTGCGCTGAGGCTGTTTGGATCGCCTGCGCGATACCGGTACGACCAGCGGTCTCGGTTGCCAGGATCGATCACCGCAATACCGGCGTCCGTCGTACCGGCCCAAATGCGCCCGTTACGGTCGCGCATCAAGCTCATTACACGGTCGTCTGCAATCCAATGGTCGCGGTCCGCGTCCTTGCGGAAACGCGTAACGCTGCCGTTCTCGGCATCGACCGCGTTCAATCCGTCTCCGAACGTGCCAAGCCACAACGTGCCATCCAAACCTTCGACGAAAGCCGTTATGCTGGGCTGGCTCTCACCGTCCGCGGTAATCTCGCGAGCGGATTGGAATCCGTAGGTCCAGGTCGCCGGATTCCACTTGCTAATCCCATGCGTTTTCGTGCCAATCCAGAGCAGCCCGGCACGGTCCTGATAGATGGTTGAAACATCGTCGCTGCCGAGCGTCGATGGATCGCTACTGTCGCTCGTGTACCGAGTTACCGCGCCGCTTCGCTGATCGACGAGATTCAGCCCTTCCGTAGTTCCCACCCAGAGACGACCATCGCGGTCCTCGATAATGCTCGAGACCTCGTTGCCTGACAACGTCATGGAGTCATGCGGATTGTGAACGAATCTTTCGAACGAGTCGGCCGTTTCCGTCATGCGGAACAGACCGCCGCCATAGGTTCCGATCCACAGCCCGCCCCCGCGTGCCGGAGCGAGTGCGCGCACGCTGACATCCGGCAACGAATCGGCTCCCGGTAAATCCATAGGAGAAAGCGTAACGGTATTGCCTGCCGTTTTGATTCGTGCGAGGCCATGATCGCCACCGACCCAGATCACGCCGCTCGGTTCCCGGTAGAAGGCGAACACCGTACCGTCAATGCCGTTATCCCCGTCTCCAAGGTCGAAGCGCATAAACGTCTCGGCGCGTGGGTCGAAGCGGCCCAGCCCACCACCCCGGGTGCCAATCCAGATCATGCCCTCCGGATCGATCAACAGGCGCCGAACGATGTTGCTCGGCAAACTGTTCGCATCCATCGGATCGTGACGGAAGGTCTTGAACTTGCCGGTAGCGCGATTGCGTACCGAGAGGCCCGCACCGTTGGTTGCAATCCACAGATCGCCGTCCTCGTCTTCCTTGATGTCGGAAACGAAATCGCCGGCGAGCGCATCCAGGTTACCGCGCTCGCGTCGATAGTGGGTAAATTCGTACCCGTTGTAGCTATTGAGACCGTTTTCGGTGCCGAACCACATCAGACCTGAAGAGTCCTGCAACACGGCCATGACGTTGCTCTGCGACAAACCGTCCTCGAGCGTGAGATGCTCGAAGCGCATCGGGCGGTCGAAACCCTCGGCAGCACACACGCTTGGAATGGCAAACTGCCCGGAAACCAGGACGAACAAACCGACGGCGGCCGGGCGCCAAGGACGCCGGTGATTCGGCTTCCCCGCTCGTTCCTGCCTCACTGGTGGAAGCCGCCTCACGATATCGATCTCCAGCGTGTTCGGGTAGTCACCTCTTTATAGTTATCGGTAGAGATACTGCGACGATGAGCATTCGCTGGCAACGGCGCGGGGTGTGAACCACGTCTCATAATCGCTGTGTAAAGTCATCCGCCCTCGGTCTCAGAGCGTGTTCGTCACCAACCGCGCCGCGTCGGCTCCACCGGCGGCCGACTTGAGGTAATCGAGGACCTCGGACTCGGCCATGGGCGTCGAAAAGAGAAATCCCTGTAGATATCCACATCCGTGCTTACGCAGGAGTTGCGCCTGACGCTCCGTTTCCACACCTTCGGCAACGACACTGAGGCCGAGCTTCGCCGCCATTGCGATGGCGGCCCCGCAGACCGCTCCGTCGTGGTCGTGCGACTCGATGCTTGCAACCAGGTGGTGATCCAGCTTCAGCGCAGTGACGGGGCTTCGCGACAGCTGCGCCAACGAGCTGATGCCGCTACCGTAGTCGTCGACGACTATCCGAATACCGAATGCCTCCAGTGCCCGACAGATCGCGTAGTCGCTTGCGGAGTCACGACACAGCACGTGCTCGTTGATCTCCAGATCCAGATCCCCCGGATCAGTATTGGAGCTCTCCAGAATATCTGCGATGCGCTCGACCAGCGAATCGCTGGCTAACTCCTGAGCGGATAGATTGACAGACACACGGATCTGACTATGACCTCTACGGCGCCAGTCCTGCAGTTGCTCACAGGCGCGCTGCAATACCCAAGCACCGATAGGCACCATCAATCCGGTACGCTCTGCGACACGAACCAATTTTCGCGTCGACTGCTGACCGAATGCGCTCTTCGGCCAGCGGAGAAGCGCCTCCATTGTCACGGGCACGCAGTCTCGAGCGTCGACTACGGGCAGGAAGTGCAGGGCATACTCTTGCCTCTCCAGAGCGCTCCGCAATTCGAACTCGAGGTCCTGCCGCTGCAGACTGCGCAAGCGAACCGTGCCAGATTGGAATCGGTAAGACGCACCGTGCTTGCGTGCGTCATTCATGGCCGCTTCTGCGTCCCGTAGCAGCGTCGACGGATCCGATCCATCTTGAGGGAAAAGAGCGACTCCACCGCAGACCGTGGACGAGATTTTTCGTCCAGCTATCTCCAGTGGTTGCTGCATGACGCCGATCAGCCGCTGCACGACGCTCTCGGCATCTTCTCCGGTCTCGATCGTCGGCAGAACCACGCTAAACTGCCTGAAATCGGTCCTCGCTATGAGCGTATGACGTTCAAGCTCTCCAGCCTCCACCCCTCCAACAGCCGTCCGTGTCTGGGATTCCAACCGGACGGCGAGCTCGCGGAAAATCGCGTCGAGCTCCGCTGTGCTCACAATGTATCCCTGCTCGTCGATCCCGCCGACATGCAAGCAGATCACCGCCCCTCGACCCTGTCTCAGGCGTTGTAGATCCGTGATCCTCTGAAGCCGAGTCAGCAGATGTTCCCGGTTAGGCAAACGTGTCACCGGATCCGTGTAGGCAAGCTTCTTGACGTGCGATAGCAGCGCACGCTCGTCGGACAGGTTTCGAACGATCAACACAATCCGATCACGGCCTTGAGGAACGTAAAGAAATTCGTAGCTCTTCCCGTCGCGGAGGTTCTCAAGATCGTCACTGCACTGCTGGCGGGTTCGGAGTGACCGTTTCAGGGATTCCCTGACTACCTTCGTAACTTCGGCGGGCCAGAGCTCGTCGATCGACGTCGGGCATGCGCAACTTTCGGACATCGATGCTTCGGGAGACTGCTGCAGCATGGTGCTGATCGAGCCGTTTTGGGACACGATCAAGACCACACTGTCACCGGAATTTCGAACGCGCCGTTGTGCGCCTCTGCCGATAGCCGTCAATGTTCCGTACCACGTCACACAGATCTTGCGAATTATCCATGATCCTGTATGTTACGGTCACACGTTCATTCCCAATATTGGGATGTGAGTCATAAAATACTCACGCTGACTTATGGTAAATACCCATGCCCCGTCGGGAGAAATGCGGTTTCGATACTTCGGTCGGCCGTGCCGACCCGGCCGCTTGGCCATTCCTCTGTCGCTGCTCGTGTTGGCCGGGTGTGCCGGGCAACCGAGCATTCTGACGTCTTGCGGCTCTGGATCGACTGCCGCGACTGCGCCGGTCGACCAAGTGAACGAACGACGCGTAGGCCTCAGCTGCAGGCAGACGGTAGCTGAGAGCCGACCAGCGGCAGCGATTGGCTCGGTTCAGCGGACGAGCGGTCAGACACGAACGGTCGGCGTACCACCCGGTTTCTTAGTGGCCATGATCGTCCTGATTTTGCTGGTGAGCCTGGCTTGAGCCACGTCTGAGGCGCGTAACACCCCAGCCGAAACGAGCCCCCCTCCGAAGCGGCCTAGGGCTTCTGACCCACCAGCCGAACTCGATCGACGCCCGCCCTTGGTTGGAACTTCTGCACACGGCCTACGTGCACATCCGCGATATAGAGATTGTCCTCGTCATCGACGCTGAACTGATGCGGGCCCCACATAGCGCCCGGAAGCGTCCCAAACGTCCCCCACGAAGAAAGGAGTTGTCCGTCGAGATTGTACTTCAGAATCTTGTTGGTGCGCCCGTCGCCGACCCACAGGTGCTGATCCTTGGAGATATGAATGTAGTACGGATAGGTAATATCGTTCCACTCATCCAGATAGTTGCCGTTCGCATCGAAGATCTGGATACGCGAGTTGGCCCGGTCGCAAACGTAGATACGGCCCTGGTTGTCGACGGTGACCCCATGCACGGTATCGAACTGGCTTCTGCCGGTTCCGGCCTCGCCCCATGTCAGTAGAAACTCGCCCTCCGCGTTGAACTTGACCACTCGGGTGTTTCCATAACCGTCGCTGATGAAGAAATCTCCATTCGGCAGGAACGCGATGTCCGTCGGCCGATTGAAGTGACTCTCGTCGTTGCCCGGGACCCGGAACTCGCCCAGAGTCATGACGATCTCGCCGTCATGCGTGAGCTTGTGGACCTGGTGTGCGCCGTCGTCGATGAGCCACAGATGTCTCTCGGGATCGTGCGGGTTCATCACGACCCGGTGCGGCCGGACCATGAGGTCGTCGAGATGATCCCAGGACTCGACCAGCTCGCCGTCGCGGCTAAAGATCACAAGATGCAGCCCGCGACGAGGATGTCTGGCCGGGTCGCTCGCCGCAAACGAGTAGCCCGACGCATTTCGCGCCGGAACGATGGCATTGGAGGGCTCGAGCTCCGGCAAACAGCCGCGCTGCAGCACGAAGACGCGATCGGCGCTCTCGGCCCAGACCCCGCCCACCGAGCCTATCTGCCAACCCGGCCCGCAGATATCCGCCGGCCAGCCGGCGACTACGTCGTACGGCCCGGTCAGCTCGTCACCACCCTTCTCTTGCGCCCATGCCGCAGCGGCAATCACCCATAGCAAGAACAGCAAGGTCGTCCGTATCGTGCGCATCGTTGCTTCTCCCCCGTTGTTGCTGCGCAAGCGGATGCCCCACGGCGCACCGCGGCTTGCTCACGACTAAGGCACGTCGACCAGACGCCGGCCGGCCATCCAAACGGAATCGATCTGCCGGCTTGCCCGGATATCCTCGAGCGGATCGGCGTTCAGCACCAGCAGGTCCGCCCACCGGCCGGGCTGTAGCGTGCCGAGCTCCCCGTCGAGCCCCGCGGCGCGCGCGGCCCCGCCCGTCGCGGCGACGAGCGCCTGCATCGGCGACAGGCCCGCCTCCACCATCATCTCAAGCTCGGTGTGCTCGAAATAGCCTTGCCACTGGCCGAGATTGGTGCCGGAGTCCGTGCCGAGACCTATCACGACGCCGGCGTCGGAGACGAGCTCGAGATTCTTGCGTCCCTGCGCGAGCCCCGCTTTGTCGGCCTGCCGCGCGGCGCTCGCGCGTATCTCGGCCTGGCGGGCCGGATCGCGGACCATCGCGAGCTCGTTCGCGTAGGCGTCCGCCGCCCGCTCGAAAAACGGGTCGCTCAAGAACTCCGGCGTCGTCTCGTAAACGAACCGGGCGAGATCGCGCGTCAAGGTCGGCACATAGTCGACGTTGCGCCGCTTCATCTCGGCGATCATGCCTGCGTCTAAGTCCTGATCGCGCACGCCATGCGCGAGCACGTCGACGCCGGCATCGACGAGGCCTTGCGCGTCCTCAAGGTAGTAGACATGCGCCGCTACGCGCAAGCCGCGCGCGTGCGCCTGATCGATGAGCGCGCCGTAGACCGCCGGCGTCATGTCGTTCGGCCCGCCGGTCACGTGAATCTTGACGATGTCGACCCCCGCGTCCGCATAGGCGTTCACACGCGCGCGGGCGTCCTCGGCCAACGCGAGGTTCTGCAAGCTCGGGCCGGCCACGAAGAGCCGCGCGCGACTCAGCCCGCCGCTGTCTTGCTCGTCGCGCAGCCGTAGCGCCGGCTCCAGATCGCCTTCGCCGATGCCGAGGACGACGACCGTCGTGATGCCGTAGTCCGCATACAGCCGGAGCTGTGCCGCGAGCCGCTCACGCACAGACATGCCCGGCCGTTCGGCGTTCAGGTGGCCGTGCGCATTGATGAATCCCGGCAGAATCGTCTTGCCGGAGAGGTCGATTTGCTCGGCATCGGCGGGGATGCTTACGGCACCCGGGGCGCCGACGGCCTCGACTCGGCCGTTCCTGATCAACAGCGTCGACGTCTCGAGCGGCGGGCTCCCGGTGCCGTCGAGCAAGCGCGCGCCGGTCAGCGCGACCACGCCTCCGTCGGCGGCCTGCGCGCGCGCAGGCTCTAGGATGCCGCCGATCCCGGCCAGCAGCGTGCTCGCAAGCGCCGCGGCAAAAAGGCCTCGCATTCGCCTCAGTCCCATTCTTTCTCGACGCCGTCGGCCGTCGTCACAAAGCCTAGTAGACACCCGTTGGAGCCGTCCCGCAGTGGGTGGCACCTCACGTGGATCTTGTCTCCCGGCTTGACTGCATCCTGCGCAATACCGCCCTGAACGAGTGTAGCCGCGCCCGCGGCCTCCATGGCCCAGGACGCTACCTCCCCCTGCTCGTTCGCGACGTCGAGAAAGAGCCACACGTGGGGATTGACCCAGTAGAGGTCCGTCACAGTGCCCTCTATCTCGGTGTATTCGGTCATCATGTAATTGCCGTGTGAATGGTGCGCCCGCGCAGTGAGCGTGGCAACCAGCGCCGCAACGAGCGCGATAGCAACAGACTTGAGCCGCATCGTAGATCCCCTGGATTTCGTTGGAAGCTAACGTCGTTGGACGCCGATGACTTTCTCGACGTCCTCGAAATTCCGGTACGTCATAGGCTCGCCGTTCTCATCGATGAACTCCAGCGATTGCTGGAACATGCCCCCGGGCGGCGTGCCCGGATTGATCGTCGCGTCGAGGATGTAGAGACGGCTCCGATGCAAATAGAGGCCTGCGAAGGTACGAGTCCCATCCGGATTGGTCGTATGCAGCTGGTGCCCGTCGACGCGATTGATGTAGTGGTAGTTATCGTACTCGATGCTCGCGGCTCTCTCGCGGAGCTCTCTCGCCGCGAAGGCGACCGAGGCCCGCACGTCGACCTGGCCGTAGACCGGAAGGTAGATGTCGTCCAGCGCCTGGATACGCTCTTCGTGGAGACGCTGTGAATCTCGGTAGTCGACCACCGTCATCGTATACACGCCGCCTTCATTCTCGTGACGGTAGATTCTGGCGGGCACCACGATGCCGTATTCGGACTCGTAATCGACCTCCTCTATCTCGAACTCTCCCGGCGCCATCATGCGAAAGCCGTCCTCGGCGCTTGCGAATTGCATCCACCGCTGGGCGAGCAACAGGTTGGGAAAAGAAAGGATCGAGGCGATCAAGATCAGTTGCAGAACGCGCATTGGCTGACTCCCCCCGGAGACGTGCCTTGTTTGACGCAAATACTGCCAGAAAGAATGCCCGTTGTCCCGCGCCTAGGACCCCAAGGCGGGGCCGACTACTCCATTTACGGCAAACCAAACCAAATAAGAGTCAGGCCGGCGGGAATGCCGAGCAGAAAAAGCCCCCACAACGTACCAACGTTCGTTTCATCACCAAATTTGTCAGATAATTTCAAAGCTCGGGAAAACAGCGCATACCCGGAGAACGCGCCAAGCAGCAGCAAGCCCGCACCCACCACTACGACGACGACGTCAAAAGTGCTCATAGCCGCCAACTCTATCATTCGAGATCCAATTCTCTCACACCCTTCTGATCTCTGCGTACTTCAACACACTTGCGGATGTGTTCACGTAATTGCTCGGCGTGTGGTATCGCTCGGATGATCACCACGGGGTGCGATCGATCAGAGGTTTCTAGAATGATATTGCCAAGAGAAAACAATCGAAGAAAGAATGGATTGTCGAGCTTATAGTCCTTAACCCGGTAAAGCTCCAGCTCATCCAGTTTTCTATTCAGAATTCCTGACCTCGTTTTGAATCGTTGACTCGTTAGCTCATATTTTGTGCACTTAATATCGAGCCACCGATAGAAAATAATGAACAGAGGGACGACTAACCAGAAGAATAGCCCATAGAGCACGAATGATCGCAGATTGACGACCTGTGACGGCGTTCCGGACCAGACGTGTTGCTCCTCAACCATCTCTTCACTTCCTCCACTCACTTGGTTCCTGCCCTCAGGGCCTTACAGAATATTGTAACGGCACGTCAACTCTCTACGAACAAGAACTTGGCCGCTCTCACCGGGCAGATCCGATCTTCATCGTGACCTGCGCTCTAATCTGTCGCTCCGCAGCCTCTCGCGGCGCATCGTAGAACGACGACCACGGATCGCGCGCAGATTCGATTCGCATTCACTCGACCGCGACCACGAATCGGGACAAGTGCTCGTACCGATACGCCAGCGTCCGGGCTCGCGTTGCTGGAAACGTGAGGCGGCAAGAGACGAGACATGCTAGGTCGTTTGTCCAGCGGTGGCGGTGAATCAGCGCACAATGCGCCCGCGCGAGTCTTCCACACAGGGCAAGGCACGGATCGCCGCATTGGGAGCCACGTGCGCCCGGCTTGTGACGAGGATCACATGCGGCGAATCCGCCATGAAGGGCAGATGGATATAGGATCGGGATCGAACCGCGCGATGATTCGAGATTCGCGGTTCGATCCCGAGCTCTGCTGGAATCGCTTATCAGTTACCAGGTGTTACAGGCAGCTCCGGTTGCGGTGGGGGCGGAGTCGGGGCCGGCGGCGGTGCCCCCGGATCAGCCGGGGATTGTGCACCGGCACCCTCATCGTCCTGCTGCTCGCTCTCCGCAAGACGCTGTTGCAAGGAGGATGAGCCTTGCCCCTCGTTGCGCGGCAGACCCTCTGCCGCCGGCCCTGGGCCCGGTTCGCAGCCGGTGATCATGAGCCACGTCGTGCCCAGAAACACCAAAGATATCAAGCCTAGTATCCTGTTCATGATGTCTACTCCTCATCTTAGGTTTTTACAGCGCTCACCCCATCGCCCTCTCCATCGATTCACCGGATCGACAGAATGCGAACGACGAAAACCAACGTCTTACCCGCGAACGGGTGATTGAGATCCAGCACGACGCTGTCCGGCCGGACCTCATTGACGAGAACCGGCCACGCGATTCCCGGGACTGCCAACCGCACTCCCACATTGCGAGCTTCTTCGGGTATTTGCTCGGTAGGGACATCTCGAAACGCCGCAGGGTCGGCCGGGCCGTAGGCGTCCTCGGGTCGCAGGGTTACGGATTTCTCGTCACCCACGCTCATCCCGGAAAGTGCGTTCTCCAGCCCTGTGAGGATCTGACCCTCTCCGTGTACGTATTCGATCGGCTGGCTACCGATGTTGGTATCTACGATCGATCCGCCCTGCTCCGATACCGTGTATTCGAACGCAACTGTCCTCCCGGTTTCTATCGCGTCCTTCGCCTCCTGAGCACGACCGGAGACCAGGGAAACAAATGCCGCCGTAACGATGATTAGCGCGGCAGGTACCATCGGCTGTCGCGAGATCTCGGTGGCCATGGCCGGCTTCTCCCGTAAATAAACTTGGAGAGGCATGATTCATGCCATGCGCGCGACCGGCTGCGGTTCAAGGTTGCTGTGATGGAACCTGTCGCCAGACGGCAACGGTCGAAAAGACGCCGGCAAGCAGAATCTGCTCGCGGATCGCAAGAACTGGAGGCGCGAGCGTCGAGGCGGGCTATGTATGGCGCCCCGCGACTTCAGGCCATCGGTTGCGTGAGCTCCCCCATGCGCTTGGTCAGCTTCGCATTCTCGGAGTAGTCGATCGGCACGACGATGAGGCTCGGCCCTTCCTCGAGAAAAGCCCCTTCGAGCGTCGCCTTCAGATCACGGCTGCGCGAGACGACGTGACCGTGCCATCCAAAGGCACCGGCGAGCTGCAACCAGTCGGGGTTGGAGAAACCCAGATTGGTGTGGCGCTTGAAGTGATCTTCCTGCTTCCAGACGATGAGCCCGTACTCGCGATCCTCCCAGACCATGACGACGATGTTAACGCCGAGCCGCTTCGCCGTTTCCATCTCCTGAACGTTCATCAGAAACCCCCCGTCTCCGGCGATGGCCAGCACCCGGCGATCGGGATGCACGAGTCGCGCCGCAATTGCGCCGGGCAACGCGAAACCCATCGAGCAGAAACCGTTGGGAATGAGGCAGGTATTGGGCTCGTCGCAGTGATAGTGGCGCGCGATCCACATTTTGTGCGCACCGACGTCCGACAGCAGAATGTCGCTCGGGCCCAACAGCTCGCGCGCATCGCACAGCACTTTCTGCGGGCGGATCAAGCCTTCCGTGTCGTCGTCTGCATGACGGGAGAGCTCTTCGAGCATCGCCGCGCGCATTTTCCTCTGCCCGGAAAGATCGAAGTTTAGGTCGACGCCGGCCAGGCGCTCGTTGAGCATCCAAAGGGTATGCGCAAGGTCGCCGACGATCTCCACGTCCGGATGATAGTTCGCGTCGATCTCCGCGGGCAGGAAATCGGCGTGGATGATCGTCTTGTCCCCGCTCGGATTCCAGAGCCTAGGCTGATATTCGACCATGTCGAAGCCGAGCGTGATGACGAGATCGGCCTGATCGATGACCACTGTCGGCAGATCCTTCGCGCCCAAGCCGATCGTAAACAAGCAGTAGTCGGCGTGCCGGTCCACGGCACCTTTCGCCATGAAGGTCGAAAGCACGCCGATACCCGTCCTTTCGCAGACAATGCGAAGCTGCTTGCTAGCCCGCCTGCGAATGCAGCCGTTACCCGCCAGGATCACCGGGCGCCGGGCGTTCTCGATGAGCGCGAAAGCGCGGTCGACGACTTTGTCGTCCGCCACCGGCCGGCGGAAGCGAATCGGCGTTATCGGCTTGGCGTCGGTCGAGCGGCTCGCGATGTCCTCGGGCAGCTCGATGTGCACGGCGCCGGGCTTCTCGGTTCTGGCGATGCGCACTGCTTTGCGCACGACCTCCGGAATGGTGTCCGCGTGCCGGATGCTCGTCGCCCATTTGGTGACCGGATCGAACATCTCGACCACGTCCATGACTTGATGGGATTCCTTGTGGAGGCGGCTCGTCGCTCCCTGACCCGTGAGGGCGAGCATCGGCGCGCGATCCATGTTGGAATCCGCCACGCCGGTGATGAGATTCGTCGCGCCCGGTCCGAGCGTGCCGAGACAACCCGCCGCTTGGCCGGTCAATCGCCCATAGACCTCGGCCATGAACGCGGCGCCTTGCTCATGGCGAGTCAAGACGAACTTGATTCTCGCCGAGTCCTCCAAGGAGATGATGAAATCCGCGTTCTCCTCGCCGGGAACGCCGAATATGTACTCGATCCCTTCCTCCTCGAGGCATTTGACGAACAGGTCTGATGCTTTCACCGAAAATGCCCTCGCCCGGTATTTCGACGTCGCGAGCTTGCGTAACTCGAAGACTGGACCCCTCGACAGCCACAATATAACAGCGCATGGCTAGGGATTGGTTACCATCCTCAATTTGGCATACGATGCCGGATTCCGAATGAAGGACGCGTCGAGCCGACGTCATGCACGCAAGTAACCAAAATCTCGAATCGTATTGGATGCCGTTCACGGGGAATCGCGAGTTCTTGAAGAAACCTCGTATCTTCAAGAGTGCATCTGGTTTCTTCTACAGGACGGCCGATGGTCGAGAGATTCTAGACGCGGCATCAGGCCTCTGGTGCAGCGGGCTGGGGCATGGCCATCCGAAGATCGTCGAGGCAATTCGCGATGCCGCCGGTGAGCTCGACTATGTTCCAGCTTTCCAGATCGGCCATCCACTGGCATTCGAGCTCGCAAACCGCATAACCGACTGTCTCCCCGAGCCGCTGCAGCACGTTTTCTACACTACATCGGGATCTGAAGCCGTGGACACGGCGCTCAAGGTGGCGCTCGCTTTCCACCGGTGCCGTGGAGAAGGGGCTCGAACACGGTTGATCGGACGCGAGAGGGCGTATCACGGAGCCGGTTTCGGCGGAACGTCGGTCGGCGGCATGATGAAGAACCGGCGAAGCTTCGGCCCCCTGCTGCCCGGCGTGGATCATCTACCTCATACCCATGACCTGGCGCGAAATGCGTTCAGTCGGGGAGAGCCCGAATGGGGGAGCCGTCTCGCGGACGAACTTCAAAGAATAGTTGATTTGCATGATGCGTCGACGATAGCTGCGGTCATCGTCGAGCCGGTTGCCGGATCGGCCGGAGTTTTCGTTCCTCCGCGAGGCTACCTTCGCCGGCTTCGGGAAATCACAAAACGACACGGAATTCTGCTGATCTTCGACGAAGTGATTACGGCCTTTGGAAGGCTGGGAGCGGGAAGCGCTGCCGAGCGATTCGACGTCGTGCCCGACATACTGACCATGGCTAAGGGTATGACGGCAGGGACGGTGCCGATGGGCGGCATCGCTGTGAGTCACGACGTGTATGACGCATTCATGCGGCAAACGGAGGACGGCATCGAGCTCTTTCATGGCTATACGTACTCCGGTCACCCGCTCGCCTGCGCCGCCGGTGTGGCCGCCATGAGAGTGTATGAGGAGGAGGACGTATTCAGTCGCGCCGCGGCGCTCGCGCCGTATCTCGAGGACGCCGTTCACAGCCTGCGAGGCTCGCCGAACGTGGTTGACGTCAGGAATATCGGCTTGATGAGCGGGATCGAGGTCGCGACGCGTTCGGATGGAGCCGGAAAACGCGGACACGATGTTTTTCTTCAAGGATTGGACGCAGGCGTCTACTACCGGGTAAACGGCGACACGATCGCAATAGCGCCACCGCTCATATCCGAGAAGCGCCACGTCGATATGGCGGTGGAAACGCTGCGCAAGATACTGACCGGCTTAGGATGAGATCCAGCGCTCGATCGCGGCTCGGCTATGCGCTCGCCGGCACTCCGGGTACCGGAAAACGCCGACACAGAGCACGCACCGTCTCTCGGACATCGGCCAACGCCTGGGCGTCACCACGCAAGCGGATGCACCAAACGATGCACCTCGCCAGCTCGCGCATTTCATCCTTGCCCATCCCCCGAGTCGTCGCCGCCGGCGTACCCAAGCGAATTCCGCTGGGTCTCAAAGGCGGCTGAGCATCGTCCGGAACCACCTGCTTGTTGACCGTCAAACCGGCGGCATCCAATACTTTTTCCGCCTCGGCACCGTCCAGCCCGAAACTTTCGACGGTGTTCACGACCATCATGTGATTGCTGGTTCCGCCCGTAACGAGGCTGCAACCTTCCGCCAGCAGGCCCGAGGCAAGCGTTCCGGCGTTCTCGAGCACCTCCGCGGCGTACCGGCGAAACTCGGGCTGCAGCGCCTTTTTCAAGGCTACGGCGATGCCGGCGATCGTATTCATGTGGGGGCCGCCTTGCAGCCCGGGAAACACCGATGAATCGATCTTCTTTCGATACTCCTGCCGGCAGAGAATCATCCCCGCCCTGGGCCCGCGTAGCGTCTTGTGTGTCGTGGTCGTTACGATGTCGAAACCGTCGTCGAGCGGATTGCTCATCGCATGGCCCGCGACTAATCCGCCGACATGGGAGATATCCGCCATAGCGAGGGCGCCCACAGCGTCGGCGATGCGCCGAAACTCGGCGTAGTTGCAGTCTCGGGGATAGGACGTATAGCCGCAGAGCACAATCTTCGGTTTGCATTGCTTCGCGATCTTCAAGACCTCGTCGAAATCGATCTCGCCATCGACGGGATTCGTCCTGTACCTGACGAATCTGAAGATCTTTCCCATGTGGGACACGGGGGCGCCGTGCGTCAAGTGGCCGCCGTGGCTCAGGTCCATCGCGAGGATGGTATCGCCGGGCGTGAGAAACGCCAGATAGACCGCTTGATTCATCGGTGAGCCGCTCAAAGGTTGCACATTGGCGTGCTCGGCCCGGAACAGGGCTTTCGCCCGCGTGATGGCCAAGTTTTCGAGCTGATCCGTGAATTCCTGGCCGCCGTAGTAGCGCCTGCCCGGATAGCCCTCCGAGTACTTATTGGCGAGCGCCGTCCCGTAGGCGCAATAAACCTCCGGATAGGTGTAGTTCTCGGACGGGATCAGCTCGATCCCCTCGTGCTGTCGGCGCTCTTCACCGGCCAGCATCTCGAACACTTCGGGATCGTTTGCTTGAAGCAGGGACCGGTAGTCGGACATGGCAGTTCTCCTGGGCAAGGTGACCTGCACATCAGCAGGGGCCCAGGCGAACGGCCTACGGTGTGCGCGCTTCCCGGTGGTCGTTTCCACCCTGTGTCGCCAGTTGCGCGCCTCACTAATACTACGACTGGTCCGGCGTCGGAGCAACCGGCCTGCGATGGACGGCGCGAGCCAGACCCGTGGGTGAAATACCCACGACGGAGCGGTATATTTCAGGCGTGACGATTAGATTGCTGCTCGCTTTTCTCGCCTTCTCGCTGCTGCGGGCTTGCGACGAGGCGCCGGATACGAGCGCGCCGGTCGAGGCGCCCGCCGCCGAAGCCGCGGCTCAGGATCAGGGCGGTTTTCAAGTCGAGGCCGAGCGCTTCGCCGATCTGCGCGCGCTCCGTTACCGGGTGCCAGGATTCGAAGGGCTCGATTTCCGCACCAAGACGCTGCTCTACTACCTCTATGAGGCCTCGTTGTCGGGCAGGGAAATCATTTACGACCAGAAGCACGGCTACAACCTCGCCATCAAACGAACGCTGGAACAGATCATCCGGAGCTACCCGGGAAGCCGCAATACGGAGGATTTCAGCGCGCTGCTGACGTACGCGAAACGCGTCTGGTTCTCGAACGGAATGCATCATCACTACAGCAACGACAAGTTCGATCCGGGTTTCAGCTACGAAGCCTTGGAGCATTACGTCATGGAGACGCCCGGCGGCTTCCCCACTCGACCCGGACAATCCCTGCAGCAGTTCCTGGCCGAGCTCCGCCCCGTGATCTTCGATCCCTCTGTGGATGCCAAGCTCGTCGATACCCGAGCGGGGGTCGACGTCGTCACGAGCTCGGCGGTCAATTTCTATCAGGGCGTCACCCAAGAGGAAGTCGAAGAGTTCTACGCCGAGCGCCGGCAAGCCGACGATCCGACACCGGTCTCCTACGGGCTGAACTCGCGGTTGGTGGCGGAGGACGGCGCCCTGGTCGAGCAGACCTGGAAAGTCGGCGGCCTATACACGCAAGCCATTGAACGGATCGTCTATTGGCTGGAGCAGGCAGTTGCGGTCGCGGAGAACGACGCGCAGCGACTCGCGTTCGAGAAACTGATCGAGTATTACAACAGCGGCGATCTCGAGGCTTGGGACGACTACAACATCGCCTGGGTCAACGACAACGAGTCGTCGGTCGATCTCATCAATGGATTCGTCGAGGTCTACAACGACCCGATCGGAATGCGCGGCTCGTTCGAGTCGGTCGTCTCGGTGAGAGACCCGATTGCGACGCGGCGTATCGACGCCATCGCCCGCGAGGCGCAATGGTTCGAGGACAATTCGCCGATCCTCAACGAGCACAAGAAAGCCAACGTCACGGGTATTGCCGGCAAAGTGATCAACGTGGTCGTCGAAGCGGGCGACGCATCTCCGGCGACTCCCATCGGCATCAACCTGCCGAACTCTGATTGGATTCGCGTGCAACACGGCTCGAAATCCGTGAACCTCGGCAATATCGTCGCCGCTTACGATCTCGTCAGCGACGAGGCGGAGCGGGAATTCGCCTGGGACGCCAACGAGATCGAGCGAGGTGAACGCTACGGCCAGACGGTCTCTGCGTTGATGACCGATATGCACGAGGTCATCGGACACGCCTCCGGGCAACTGAACCCCGGGGTCGCGCCCCTGCATGAGACCCTAAGGAACTACGGCTCGCCGATCGAGGAGGCGCGGGCGGATCTCATCGCGCTCTACTACATGATCGACCCGAAGCTGGTCGATATCGGCGTGCTGCCGTCGGTCGAGGCGGGCCATATCGAATACGATCGATACATACGCAACGGTCTGATGACCCAGCTCAACCGCATCGTCTTGGGGGAAACCGTCGAAGAAGCCCATATGCGCAATCGGCAGATGGTCGCGTCCTGGGCCTATGAGCAGGGCTTACAGGACAACGTCATCGAGCGCCGTGAGCGCGACGGCGAAACCTTCTTCGTCGTCAACGACTACGAGGCGCTGCGCGAGCTCTTCGGGCAGCTGCTCAGGGAGCTGCAGCGCATCAAATCCGAAGGCGATTTCGCAGCCGCCCAGGCCTTGATCGAGACCTACGGGGTGCAGGTCGACCCGGAGCTGCATGCCGAGGTTCTTGCCCGTTACGAGGACCTCGATATCCCACCCTATTCCGGATTCATCAATCCGCGACTCGTGCCGGTCGAGGAGAACGGCGAGATCGTCGACGTCGTCATCGAGTACCCAGCGGATTTCACTGCGCAGATGCTCGAGTACGCCGACGAGTACGCGTTCCTGCCGACTTGGCAGTAACCGCAATCAGAGCAAGAACGACAGCTCCGGCGTCAGCGCGCCAGTGCATCGATGGCGTCTCCGGCGGTCAGCTCGCTGGCCTGATCCTCGATGCTCGCCTGCGGCAGGTTCGTCTTGATTTCGTAGTTCTGGCCAGCGACCAGCGTCATCTCCGTCTCAAACGCCTGATATCCGGGGAGCGCGATCGTGAATCGGTACGTGCCAGCCTTCAAGCGCATGCCGTTGGCGCCGTCGAATCGATCGACGTGACCCACGAAAGCGTCGTTGACGAACACGGCGGCTTCCGTCGGCGTGACCGAGACGCGCAAGCGAGCCGTTTCCGCTTTATTAGGATAAGTCAGGTCCGGATTCTGAGGCATGGTGACGCGATACTGCGCCTGCTTGCCGGGCTCGACGACGATTGTGCTCGTGACGTCTTGATGGCCGATGAGCTTGAACTCGAGCTGGTGCTCGCCGGGAACCAGCACGAGCTTGCCGCCCCCGCGGATGTTCCTCACGTAACCCACATACTGACCGTCGACCCAGACGCCCGCATCGCGCTCGGCTTTGCTCGCGGCGATCAGCTCGACCTCACCCAGTACCGGATTGGCGGCGTACGCGCTTAGAGTGGCACACAATAATCCCATGAAAAACATTGCCTTATGCATCCGTAGTCTCCGTGATGAGTTTTCATTTGAGCCGTCCTCTGTAGATTATGTCGACCCGCTGAGGATTTTAGCGAACTAGCTCACAGTTCGCATGCAAAAGCTGCCGGAAACCACTGAATTCTTGGGGTCACCGGGGGATTTCGAATGCACATCCGCGTGGATGACCCGCGCAAGAGTGACGTGGCAATCCTGCTGCGAGAGCACCTCGAAGACATGGCTCTTCATTCGCCGCCCGAGAGCGTCCATGCCCTGGACATCGATGAGCTGTGCGCTCCAGCCATCACGTTTTGGACCGCCAGGGAAGGTCCCGATCTACTTGGCTGCGGGGCGTTGTTGGAGCTCGATCACCACCATGGCGAGATCAAGTCCATGCGGACTGCGAGTGCATCTAAAAAAAGGTGTCGGGACGGCGATGCTCCGACATATCATCGCGGAAGCCCAACGCCGCGCATATACCCGGTTGAGCCTCGAAACTGGATCGATGGCAGCCTTTGCCCCTGCTCGCGCGCTCTATGCCCGCTTCGGTTTCCGGAAGAAAAATTCTTACGAGACATGCGTCATGGTCGATTGATATCACGCGTCGGAGCCGGCGAACCGATCCCCGTTACTCGTGCCGCAGGACCCGCGCGGGCTGCGTGCGCGCGGCTAATAGAACCTGGCTGGCCACGGCCGACCAGGCGACCAAAGTCGTGACGGCGAGGCCCACGAAGAACGGAATCGGTGTCAATGGTATCCGATCGACGAACAGATTGAGATACGAGCGCACGGCGACATAGGCGATCGGCCACGCGGCCAGGTTGGCGATCAGCACGGGCTTGGAAAAATCCCAGACCAGAAGCTTCAGGATTTGCCGCGTCTTAGCGCCCAGGCTCTTGCGCACGCCGATTTCGCGCCTGCGTCGCGTCGTCAGATACGTCGCCATGCCCCACAGGCCCATGCTGGCGATCAAGAACGCGAATACCGCTAGCATCACGAACAGCCGGTTGATGTTCTCGAACATGCTTACTGCGCGATCGAAGTCCTCGTCCAGAAAATGTCTTTGGATCGGATAGTTGGGCGAGAGACGGTCCCAGGCCATATCGATTTGCTCCAACCCCGCCGTCACGTCGGCCCGAGAGACGCGGACGATGGGCCACTGCGTATTCGGCGGGTTGAGGTAGTAAGCGATGCCGGCTTGTGGAGCGCCCCAAGTAATGACTCTCATCGGGGCCGCCTCGACGACGCCCACGATTCTGACGGGTCGAGCCGGCTCGTTCGGCTCATAACCGCGCTTGTAGATCAGTTGCCCTATGGCTACCTCGGGAGCCGGCCAGCCCATGTCTTCCGCGGCGGAACGATCGATGATAGCGGTGAGCTCACGATCCGCGGCCTGCGTACTCTGACCGTCACCCGCGTTTTCGCCTTCCTCCGGGTCGGGCGGCCACAGGTCGTTCGCAATGTCTCGTGAAAACATACGTCCCGCCAGCAGTTCCATGTCGAGAGTCGAAAAGTAGTCGTGGGACACGAATCGGTCTTCGAGCAACATGCGCTCACCCGCTTCCTCGGGCGAGCGCGTGTACGGGTTCCCACCTCCCCCAAAGCTATTCCACGGCGGGAACTGCGTTCCGGTGAACCCCCTGATCGCCGGGCGTGTTCCGAGGTCGTCACCGAGTATCTCCATTTCGACTTTCGCATCGTTCAAGTCAGCGGTAATGATGACGTAGGGATCGTCGGCGAGACCGAGTCCCGTCCGGCGCAGGCTCTGATTCTGGCCGGTCATGACGAGCACCGCGATGAGCAGGAAGCTCGCGACCGTGAATTGAACACCGACCAACAACGTTCTTAGAAACCTCGGTCCTGCGCGTAAGGTGCCCACTTGAAGCGCCTGCACGGGACGCGCGCGTGCCAGTAGCACGGCCGGGTAAAAGCCCGCAGCGAGCACGACCGCGAGGATGATCGCGCCCAGAGACGACCAGAATACCCAATCCGAGAGGCCGGGAATCGATATCAGGGCATTGAGGCCGTTGTTGAATACGGGAACCGCAAGTTGTAGCGCCGTTATGGCGACCAGCAGGGAGATCCCGACCGTAATCAAGGCCTCGGCGAAATACTGTCTGGCAACCTGGTGCCGTTTTGCACCCAACACCTTGCGCATGCCGACCTCGCGGGCCCGCGCCGCTGCTTGTGCCGTGGCCAGATTGACGAAATTCAGGCCCGCAGTCAGCAACACCAGAGCGCCAAGAATCAACAACACGCCCGTGATCGAGATGCCCGTTCGTCCGCCGAACACCATTTGATCGATCGTCCACATGACGTATTCGGAAACCGGCCGCGTATCGTACGTGACCGTGCCGACTTCGGGGGAGAGATTGCTGTCGACCAGCGTCTGTAACCGGTTCGTAAACGTCGCGGGCGTGAGCGAACCATTCGCAGGAAACAGAACATGTGTCAGTGCGGCTTGATTGAACCAGAACTCCGGCTGGTTCAACGAGAAGTCTTCCAAGGGATCCCAGGTGCGGCTGAAGTCGTACCGAACCATGATGTCGAACGCACCGTCCTGGTTCTCCAGGAAGTTCGTACCCAAGTGCGAGGGGCCGGAAATCTCGTCGACGACCGCCATGATGGCCACATCGTACTGATTCTCGATCGTCAGACCACGCCCGAGCACGTCCTGAGTCCCGTACAGCACCTCGGCAGCCTGGCGCGTGATGACGGCGCTGCCCGGCTGGCCGAGCGGATCGATACGATCTCCGGCGATGATCGGCAGGTCGAACATCCTGAAAAAATCGGGATCGACTTTTTTCACGCGGCGGTAGGATTCCTGCCCGTCTACGGTCACGACGCCCTCGAACGGCGCCTGCGTGCGCGCAATGGCTTCGATCTCGGGAAAATTCGCGTCGATGTATTCCGTTACGAGCACTGAAACAAAGGGATACGGCGGGTATGTTCTGTCCGTGCCGGTAGCGTAGAAGCCGTTGTAGAGCGTATAGATTCGGCTCGACTTCTCGAACTGAGAATCGAAGCTCCGTGTGTAATCGACGAAAACATAGGCCCCGACGAAACATGCAAGCCCTAGCCCCAGGCCGACGATGTTGATCAGCGCGTGGAGCTTGTTGCGTAGAAGGTTGCGATAGGCGACGACGAAATAGTGGCTGAACATGTGCTCACTCCTCCCAGCTCGGTCAAGCCGTCCGGCTCCGATTTTCCGCGGCTGCAGCTTCGTTCTAGATAGGCAGCGCTTCAGAAGCCACGACGCAGCCATCCAGCAAGTTCACGATCCGGCTCGCCCGTTCTGCGTGGCTCGGCGAATGGGTCACCATCAAGATGGTGGTGCCGCTCTCGTTGAGTGTAGTCAGCATGCTCATGACCTCCTCGCCGTTCTTGGTATCGAGATTGCCGGTCGGCTCGTCGGCGAGGATCAGTTTCGGGTTGCTGACGACGGCGCGCGCCACCGCCACACGCTGCTGCTGCCCCCCGGAAAGTTGATCCGGGCGATGCTTGGCGCGCGCGGAAAGATCGACGAGATCAAGTGCTTCATTCACGAGGTTGCGGCGTTGCGCCTTGGGAACTTCCTGATATAGGAGAGGTAGCTCTACGTTCTCATAGACGTTGAGCTCGTCGATGAGATTGAAGCTCTGGAAGATAAAGCCGACGTTGCCTTTGCGAAGATCGGCAAGCTGATTCTCAGAGTAGCCGGAGACGTCCTGGTCGGCAAACACGTACTCACCCCTGGTCGGCGAGTCGATCAGACCCACGATATTGAGCAGGGTCGATTTGCCGCAGCCGGAAGGCCCCATGACCGCGACAAACTCCCCTTGATCGATCGCAAGATCGATACTGTTAAGGGCCGTGGTTTCGAGCTCCGCGGTTCGATAGAGCTTAGAGATGCCCGATAGCCTGATCATGGTCTCCCCCTTTTTTATCTAGGACCGATCGCAATACCTCGAGCCAAGCCGAAATATACCTAGTTCTTCTAGGCATGTCAGCCGGCATTATCACCTTTTCGAGAATAGATGCTTCAGGTTCGGGTTTGGTTACACGGGACCACCCGGACCTGCCTTAGAAAAAATCGCTTGACGCCATGCGCGCGCCTCGCCGACGATCCCGAACGATGACGACGAATGCCGGATCAGACACCGCGACCAGCACCGGTACGCTCGCCCCGCTTACGCTGAAGGCGCGCATCGATCAAATGTTTCCGACTTTCACGGATGCGCAGGTGGCGCGTATCGAGCCGCACGGCCGCCGGCGCTCGCTCCGCTCTGGTGACGTTCTCTACGAGCCCGGCGACGAGCAAGTCCCCTTCTTTGTCGTGACCGAGGGGCAGGTCGAAGTGCTCAGACCGGACGAGGCCGGCGATACGCTGATCACCGTGGAGACGCCGGGACAGTTCACCGGCGAGATCCAGATGCTCTCGGGCCGCCGCGCCCTGGTCAGAGCGCGCGCCCGCGAAGCAGGTGAAGTCATCGAGGTCGAACGCGATCGTCTGCTCTCTCTCGTGCAAACAGACAGTGAGCTCAGCGAGATCATATTGCGGGCGTTCATTCTGCGGCGCGTGGAGCTGATCGCGCGCGGCCTCGGCGACGTCGTTCTCGTCGGCTCCAACTATTGCTCCGGAACGCTGCGGGTAAAGGAGTTCCTCACGCGCAATGGGCACCCTTACGCCTATCTCGACCTCGACCGAGACACCGACGTGCAGCAGCTGCTGGATCGCTTCGGCGTATCTGCTCGCGACGTGCCGGTGCTGATCTGCCGCGGTGACATCGTCTTGAAGAACCCGAGCAATGAGCAAGTCGCCGAGTGCCTGGGGTTCAATACGGGGGTGGACCAGACTCGTGTCCGCGACGTCATCGTCGTCGGCGCGGGACCGGCGGGCCTCGCGGCCGCCGTGTATGCCGCATCCGAGGGGCTCGACGTCCTCATCGTGGAGACTACGGCCCCCGGCGGCCAGGCCGGTTCAAGCTCGAAAATCGAGAACTACCTCGGGTTCCCTACGGGTATCTCCGGCGCGGCCTTGGGTGCGCGCGCCTACACGCAGGCGCAAAAATTCGGCGCCCAAGCCATCATCGCGCAGCGCGCGATGCGTCTCGAGTCCGACAGCAGGCCGTATGCGATTTCGATCAGCGAAGGCGCGCGCCTGGCCGCGCGCACCATCATCATCGCGACCGGCGCGCAGTACCGCAAGCTGTCACTGGAGAATCTGTCGAGATTCGAGGGTGCAGGCATTTACTACGCCGCCGCTTACATGGAAGCCCAGCTAGTCGAGGGCGAAGACGTCATCGTCGTCGGCGGCGGCAACTCGGCGGGCCAAGCCGCCGTATACCTCGCACAGTGGGCGCGACGCGTGCACGTGCTGGTTCGCTCGGACGGTCTGGCAGCGAGCATGTCGCGATACTTGATCCGGCGCATCGAGGAAAACCCGGCGATCGAGCTGCACACGCGCACGGAAGTCGTCGGTCTGGATGGCGCCAATCATCTCGAGAACGTGCGCTGGCGCAACGCAAGCACCGGCGAGACGACGACGCACGGCATCCGGCACGTGTTCTTGATGATGGGCGGCGTTCCGAGCACAGGCTGGCTCGCAGACCAAGTAGCTCGCGATGCGGCAGGTTTCATCAAGACCGGGCCGGATCTGACACAGGAAGAGCTGAGCGCCGCGGGCTGGCCGCTCGCCCGCGCCCCCTTTCTGCTCGAGACCAACCTGCCGGGCGTGTTTGCGACCGGCGACGTGCGCGCCGGCAGCATCAAACGCGTGGCGTCGGCGGTCGGCGAAGGCTCGATTGCGGTCTCATTCGTTCATCGGGTCCTAAGCGAGTGAGAATCGCAAGTTGAGCGCGGCATCGTTCTGTTCCCATCTGAGCGCCCTCGGCGAAATCAAGCACGAAAGAGTCCACCAGTGCGACGAGTGCGTGAAGACCGGCGATAGCTGGGTGCATCTGCGCACCTGTCAGACCTGCAACGCGACGCTGTGCTGTGACAGCTCACCGAACCGGCACGCGACACGGCATGCACAAATCAGCGGCCATCCCGTGGTCGCTTCGGCGGAGCCCGGGGAGCGCTGGCTGTATTGCTATCCGGACGACGCGTTCGCCGAATACTGAGTCTATCGCGCTAGAAACCGAAGAACGCAACGAAACCCAGAAACGCGATCGTCCCGGTATCGTCGCCGTCGGTGGCACCGGCATATAGCTCGATCTCGTTTCCGGACGCGAGAACGAAAGCGATTCCGGCGCTCAAGGAGTCGGCGCTGGTGCCGATGAAGGCGTCCTCGAAGTGATCTAAATAGACGTGATAGCTGCGCACGGCGCCGAAATAAGACGCCTCGAGGTCGACTCGCGAGTCGAGCGGCGACGTCTCCGCGAGCAGATTCGACCCGATGCCCAATGCCAATCGCCCGGTGATCGCGTCGGCGAGCTGCACGAACTCCTCGCGCGTCGTGCGGCGCAGGAGGTCGAGCAACGGCAGGTCGAAATCGCAGGTCGGATCGTCGTAATCATAGCTCATGGCGCTGATCTCGAAACCCCAAGGATCTCCGAACCAGCCGAGCCGGGCGCCCAGACCCGGAGCGTCCACGGCGCAATCGGCGCGCGCGTTGACATCGACCTCGCTGCCGTCGTGGCGGATGATGGTGCGATCGACGTCGAAAGGATCGAAATCCCTTGCCGTTCCTTGAGCCTCTAGCACGAATCGCCACGGGTCGCCGCCGAAATCCAGCGCCGCCCTCCACTGCTGCACGCTGGAGAGACCTTCGTCCTCCCAGCCGCCGAGCCCGACGCGCAGTCCCACAGGTCCGAAGTCGTATCTGACGGCGCCGTGGTAAGACGTCGAGCCGAGACCGGAGCGGTCCGCCGAGGTATCGGAGCTCGCCGCCGCAAAATCCCACGACGTGCGCTCCGAAAGGTCTCCGCCGACGCTCGCGTGAACGAGCTGTCCGCTCTCGTCGTCGGCTTCGAGCCCCGCGCTCAGAAAAAAGCCGTCGGCGGCCGCGGGCCCTGAAACCGAGCCCGCCAGCGCCGCCGCGGCGACGGCTACGAGTGTCCTCACTATTCGCGATCCACGTTGACGTCTTTCGACCAGCTGCCGGTCTCCGGGTCGTAGGTAGCCTCGACCTAACGCGTGACGGTGGACCCGTCCGGATTGGTGATCACGGTGCTGCGCGTGAATCCGCCATCCGTTCGTTGAGTGACGTCGTCCAGAGTCCGCGTCTGCCCGCTCGGTCCGGTGGTGACGGCCTGACGAATACGGGTGCCGGCCTCGGCATCGCGCGTGACGGCCGCGCTTCGCGTCGCGGTGCGCCCGTCCGGAAGCGTCACCACGCTATCGCGCGTATATCCGTCGTCGGTGCGCTGCGTGACGTCACTGCGCGTCACCTGCGCCCCTTCGGAGCCGGTCACGACGACGTCGCGGGTACGAAGGCCCGCTTCGCGATCGTTGCGCACGACGGCGTCTCGCAACACAGCGCGTCCGTCCTCGCCGACCCATACGTCGCTGCGCGTGCGGCCGTCCTCGATCCGCGTGTGCTCGACGTGGCGCGAGTAATCCTGGCGCGCGGCCGGTCTGTGGGCAGGCCGTCGCACGGCGCGCTCCGCCGCATCCGCGGCGCTCGCTACAAGCGCGAGGCCCGAAGCCAAAATCGCAGCCGCACAAGCGAGCGCGATCGGCTGATGAAATCCTTTCCTGGTCATTCCGTTCTCCTCAAATCCGCGGCGCGACATGCGCCACTCCTCACGCCAGTACAGAACGCGGCACCAAGGATGAGGTTGACCGCAGGTCGAGATCTTTGCGGAGCTTCACATAATCGGCAACGCACCTCCATTGGCTCTCTATTCTGCATATGGCCGAATCACACGCATGAAGTGGAGCTATGCAATAATGTGCCAAAACGCGTTCCCCAGCGCGTCGTCGGACGTCCATGCAGCTAAGCCCTCAGCCACGCTTTCGTTACTACGGATCGCCGAGAAACTATTTCGAGATTGCTGCCGGTGTTCTGGCGGGACACTTGAGCGGCGGAGAGCGGCA
>Ga0214472_10001526_pt1 | contig 25761 bp, 25 predicted proteins | sample RVTome_6_FD_207662 | JGI IMG/M metagenome (GOLD analysis project Ga0214472, IMG submission 207662) | Soil microbial communities from uranium-contaminated site in the Upper Colorado River Basin, Wyoming, United States - RVT140D175 | ecosystem: Environmental > Terrestrial > Soil > Contaminated >...
ACGAACTCGATCGTGTCCCCGTCGATGAGGGCCGTCGTCTCGACAGGCTCGCCGTTGACCCAGGTGCCCTTGCGGCTCCCGTTGTCGATCATCGAGATGCCGAGGTCGTCCCAGATGATCTTGATGTGTGCGAGCTCGATCTCCGGGTGATCGAGCCTCAGGTTGGCGAGGCGTCCCGAGCCGACGATCATGGTCAAGCCCGGGTTCAGCTTGACGTCGTAGCCGTCCATCGGCCCGCCCACGACCAGGACCGATGGTTGATCCGGCATCCCGTCGGACATCCGGGCCCCTCCAGAGGCGACGCGCGCGCGCGCCGCGGCGATGATAGCACCCGCGACTCGGCCGGACGGTTGCCGGTTAGCTGAGTGCGAGGGCGAGGAGCACGAACACGAACGCCACGACCAGCGCAGTCGGCCAGACAAGAGCCAGCAGTCGCGGTCCGGAAACGGACGTCCGCCGCGTCGCGAGCAGCGTGAGGGCCAGGAAACCCGTGGCCGCGGCCAGGGCGGCGGGGCCGAGAGACAGACCGGGGCGCGCCGCGAGCGCGAGCCGCGCGATCGCGAGCGCCAGCCCGGCCGACGCCAGCGCGGCGCCGAGCCACAGCCCGACCCGCGCCGGCCCCGTCACGGACACGGCCTCGCCCGACAGCCGCCCGGCGGCGAAGAGCAGCGTGCCGAGGAGGCCCGCGACGAGCGCCAGGCCGAGCAGGACCCCGACCCCCGGCAAGGGCACACGGCCGTCCGGCGTCGCGACACCGTAGCTCCAGCCCAGCACGGCCCCGCGATCCGCGAACGCGAGCGAGAGCACGAACGCGCTCCCGGCCAGGAGCAGCGGCGTCACCGGGCTCTCGGCCGCCGCGCGACGCAGCGGCACGAGCAGGGCGGACCCGACGGCGAGCAGCAGCACGCCCGTGAAGACGGCGCCTTTGGCGGGCTCGCGGTGCACGAGGATCCGGGCCACGCCGGGCGCGAGTATCGCCGGTTGCGCCAGCCGGTAGCCCTCGAAGCGCAGCGCTCGCTCGCCCGACAGCAGGACCGGCGCGCTGCGGCCGGGCAGCATCAGGGCCACGTCGCCGGCCGTCACGCGATCGCCCGCGACGGGAAAGCCCAGGGGGCGCAGGCCGAGCCGCGCTCCCCCGCGCCCCGTCTCCTCGAAGCTCGTCGCGGTCTCGCCCACCCCGAGCGTCAACGCGCCGTGGTGTCCGAGCAGGCCGTCCGCGGCGAGCCCGGCGAGCGCCACGACCGCGCCCAGCGCAACCGCCACGGCCCCGGCGCGGCCCTCGCGCGCCAGGCCGGCACGCGCGACGAGCGCGAGCGCCGCGAGCGTCGGCAAGGCGGCGGCCAGGAGGGCGTGGGCCGGCAACAGGCGTGCGCCCAGCGCCCACGGATTGAGCGCGAGCGCCGCGCCGGCCAGGATCGTGGCGAGAGCGGCGGGGCGCGCGAGCGCGCTCACGCCTTCGGCCACCCGAGGTCGAGCTCCAGCTCGCGGACGAGGCGCAGCAGCAGCCGCACCGGCAGGCCGGCGACGTTCGAGGGCGACCCGCTCACCGCCTCGACGAAGAGGGCCCCGCGACCGTCCACGTGATAGCCCCCGGCCTTGTCGAACGGCTCGCCCGTGGCCGCGTACCACGCCAACTCCGCGGGGCTCATCGGCGCGAAGCGCACGCTCGTACGCTCGACCCCGGAGCGCAGCTCGTCCCCGCTCACGAGACACAAGCCCGTCACGACCTCGTGCGAGCGGCCGGCCAGGCCCTGGAGCATGGCGAGCGCCTCGGCGACGCCGCCCGGCTTGCCCAGGATGCGCCCGTCGCAGACGACCTCGGTGTCGGCCGCGAGCACGGGCAGCGTCTCGCCGCGCGATACGCGGAGGGCCTTCTGCCGCGCCAGGCGCTCGACGGCGGCCGCGCCGTCCTCGCCCAGCTGCAGCGACTCGTCCACGTTCGAGACCACGACGCGGAACGCGACGCCGAGCTCGCCCAGGATCCGCGCGCGGCGCGGGGAGGCCGAGGCGAGCACCAGGCGCGGCTCCACGCGCGTCAGCGGCGGAAGACCGTGATCACGCGCGCGACGAGGGCCGCCGCCCCCGACGACTTGGAGACCACCTCGTCGGCGCCGTGGATCTGGCGGGCTTCCCTCTGGTTCGACACCGCCTCGCGGGTCCAGAGCACGACCGGGATGTCCACCCACTCCATCGTGGCCTTGATCATGTTGACGAGGTCCTTGCCGCCCAGGTCTCCGCCCACGGCCAGCTCGAGGATGATGACGTCGGGCTTGTCCGCGGCGATCGCCGCGAGCGCCTTGTTGCCGTCGCTGAACGCACGCACCGGGATCTCGGCCTGCTCCAGCTCGTTCACGGCCGCCTGGCGCGTCTGCGGGTCGTCGTCCACCAGCACGACCGACTTCTGCGACGCGCTGCGGATGGGCGACAGCGTGGTGCTCCCCGTCTCTTCCAGGCCGTCCGCGGTGTCGGCGCCCGTCACGGGCGCGGCCTGCGCCTGTCCGCGGCGCAGGCCACCGAGCGTCTCGAGGATGAGCTGCTGAGTGTCGCGCACGGCCTGGATCTCGGCGAGCAGCATCTCGAGCGTGACGGCGGGCGCCGCCGCGACCCCCTTGCGCGAACCCGACCGGACGGCGGCTCCGGCCGTCTTGCCCGAGACGGTCGTCTGCCGCACGCCCACCTTCACCGAGGTCTGCTGGACGGGCGGGGCTGGGGCGGTGGGCGGGGCCGCATCCGGCGCCGCCCCCTGCGTGGACGTGCCCTGCGAACGCATCGCGGCCGAGCGGGTCATGAGGCGCGTGCCGCAGCCCGGACACGTCACGATTGCGTCGGGATTGTCGAGCGGGCCGATCGGGGACTTGCAGCGCGGGCAGTTCATTGAGGTCACGGCCCGACGCCTGGCATGCGGGCCCGAGGGGCGAGTATAACGTAAGCATGCGGACGGCCATGGACCGGCCCCGGCACCCCGATTTCGCCGCGCGCCTCTTCGGCGCGAAGCCCGAGCACACGCTCGCGCTGCTGCGCGCGGCCTGGCCGGGGGCGGTCGGCGAGGAGCTCGCGCGCCGCACCGAGGTGGTGGCGTTCGACCACGGCATGCTGCGGATCAAGGTGCCCGACATGCGCTGGCAGCGCACGCTCATGCGCATGCGCGGCTTCATCCTCGAACGGCTGCGCCGGGTCGCGGGGCGGGCGGCGCCGCGCGGCCTGAGCTTCGTCACGGGCGAGGTCCAGGACAGCGGCGTGTGGGTCCCGGCGACTCCGCCTGTTGCTTCAGCCGCGCCCGCGCCGGCGCTCGTGGCCGCAGCGGGCCAGGCCATCCCCGACCCGGAGATCCGGGAGCGCTTCCTGGCCGCGGCGGGACGCTACCTGGCGCGCTTCGGCCCGCCTCAGGCCGGCTCGGGCAAAGGCTCGGGCGGCGGCTCGACGGCGGGCTGAGGTCGCGACCCTACGGGCGGCCCCGGGACCGGAACCAGCGCGATCTCGGCGCCCAGCAGCGCGACCCGCAGCCCGCAGCGCACCAGCACGAAGAGCTGCTGCAGGAGCACGAGCACCACCAGCAGCGGGCCGGCGGGGACCGCGTTCGCGAGCGCGAGGTATGCCACGAAGGCCAGGCCCAGCATCAGCGCGTTCCACGCCCACGCCCCGAGCCACCTCGCGGGATGACGCCACACGAGCGCTATGGCGGCACCGAGCGCCTGGCGCACCCGGCGCAGGTCCCCGCGTACGATCAGCACCCGCGCCGCGTCCTGGACGAGAAGCACCAGCAGCAGCGCCAGGCCGCCCGCGAGGAGGGCGGCGAGCAGGACCGCGAGCGCCAGCCACTCGGAGCCGGACTCGCGGCGCAGGTAGCGGCTGAGTGCTACGAGCGGCCCGGCCGCGACGAGCGCGAGAATCACGGCGAGCACCAGCGTGACCGCCCCGAGCCGCAGGAAGCGAGCGAAGAAGCGAAAGGCGCCGCGGCCGAAGCGGTGCGCGAACGGCCGGTCGTCGCCGCTCGTCAGCACCTCGAGCGATCCGCCGGTGGCGACGAGGCCGACGAACAAGCCGAGGGCGAAGACCGCGGCTGCGGCGTCGCCGAGACCGCCGACGAGCCCGGGCCGCAGCTCCGCGAGGTCGGCGAGCACCCCGAAGGAGAATGACTCGGCCAGCGAGTCGGCGAGAGGCAGCGGCCCGATCGCGTCCCGCAGCGCGCGCCAGCCCGGCACGGCGGCGGCGAGCGCCAGCGCCAGGTTGAAGAGCCAGAGCGTGACGCAGAGCCGCTTGTTCCGGCGTGCCGCCTCGAGCCCCTGCGCTGTCGCCTGCGCGATCATCGCTAGACCCCGGAGAGCGCCAGTATCTGCTGCAGCCAGAACACGAAGCGCGAGCCCCAGCGTGCCGAGGCCCGCCCGTCCGGCGTCACGCGCCGGGCGTTGTTGAGGCGGTTGACGTCGAGCTTCAAGTGCTCCTCGGGATCGACGGTCGCGGACACCAGCCGGCGCTCGCTGGTGAGCTCGAGGCGCTTGAAGCGGCCCCGCCAGGGCTCGCTCGCCCGCGCGTCGGCCAGGATCCCCGCCTGCTCGACGCTCGCGCCCTCGCGCTCCCGCTCGACGAGCGCGAGCGTCTGGCGCGCGCCGCCCTCGTACTCGAGCCGGAGCGACACCGGCAGCGCCACCTCGCCGCGCCGCCGCACCATCACCGTCGAGCGCCAGGGCCTCTCGCCCGCCGCTTCCGCCTGACGCTCCTTCTCGCGCGCCTGCTTCTTCGTGACGCCCGTGCGAGCGGCACCCGCGCCGAAGACGCCGCGCGGCTCGTCCACCTGCTCGCTGCGAACCAGCGACACCTCGTAGTCGAGGATGCCGGGCCGCTCGATGGTCTGCGCGAAGAAGCCGCTCATGTCGCGTCCGGCCACTTCGCTCACGACCGCGTAGAAGTCGTCGCTCGACGGGTGCCCGAAGCGGAAGCGCTCGTGATAGGTGCGCATCGCGCGCGCCACCGTTTGCGGGCCTGCGAGCGCCTCGAGCGTGCGCAAGGTCAGCTCCGTGCGCGCGTACGAGTTGAAGCCGTAGTTGCCGGAGGACGAGAAGCCCCAGGCCGGCGTGCGCACGCGGTCGAACATGCGCTCGACCGAATTCGAAAGCTGCGCGGCCTCGAGCCCCCCGAGCCGGAGCCCGAAGGCCTGTAGCATCCACGGGCCGTACACGAGCTGCATCACGCGGCCGGTCGAGTAGCTGTTGAAGCCCTCGTCGAGCCACGACTCCTCGAACTCGTTGGACGCCACCATGCTCTGCCAGTACTGGTGGCCGAACTCGTGCACGATCACTCCCTCGGGCAGCAGCATCCGGTCGAACGGCCAGCGGTTGAACAGCACGCTGGTGCCGGCGGTGATGAAGGTCGGGTACTCCATCCCGCCCGAGCCGCGCGCGCCGAAGGCGGGGTCCACGATCGTGAGGGTCGGATACGGATAGCGCCCGTACCACAGCCCGAACCACTTGATCGCGGCCTTCGCGGCCCGCAGGTGGCGCTCGGACTGCGCCCGGTGCTCCGGCTGGAGCAGCACCGTCACGTCGACGTCGCTGAGCCGCACCTCGTCGAGGCTGCGACCGAGCTGCGCCGCCACCTCCGCGTACTCCTGGGGCGTCACGTCACCATCCGCGGAGAAGCGCGTACCAACCTCCAGGAAGCGGGGCGAGGCGGTCCAGGCGAAGTCGATCACGTCGGCCTGCTCGTAGACGTGGGTCGCCGTCCCGTCGGGATTCTCGCGGCGCTCGCTGCGGCGGCCGGTGGCGCCCACCACGAAACGCTGCGGCAGCGTGATCTCGACCCGGTAGCGGCCGAAGTCGGCGTAGAACTCCGAGTTCGCGTGGAACTGGTGGCAGTTCCAGCCGGAGCCGGCGCGGCCGCGGGTGCCGGCCGGCTCGTACACGCCGAGCTTCGGGAACCACTGGCCCACGAGGAAGTAGTCGCGGAAGTAGCCGGTGCGCGCGAAAACCCTCGGCAGCTTTGCCTCGAACTCGACGTCGAGCACGAGCTCCCCGCCGGCCGGCACGGGCGCCGGCAGCGGCAGCCGCCAAACCGTCCGGTCGGCGGCGTTGTCGTCGTCGGGGTGCTCGAAGCTCCCACCCGGCGCGAGATCGACGCCGTCGGCGCGCCGCGCGCTCTTCACCTCGACGAAGCCCCAGCCCTCGTCCGGCATCCGGTCGCCCCGCAGCTGGCCGCCCGACTCCTTGAAGAACGTGCTCTCGGAGTTCTGGAACGCGTTCAGGTAGAGGTGAAACCACAGCTCCGTCACCGGCTCGCTCCCGGTGTTGCGCCAGGTGATGCGCTCCTGGCCCGCGAGCGTCTTGGCCTCGGCGTCGAGGCGCACGTGGATGTCGTAGTCGGCGACCGCGCGGGCGTGCGCGGGCAGTGGGTCGGCCGAGGAGAGCTCGGCCACGGCGAGCGCGCTCGTCAACAGCAGCGCGCGCATCACGCCCGGTCGAGGGCGTCGAGGTCGGAGATGAGCGCGCGCAGGGCCCGCTCGAGCATCTGGCGGTGCGCCGGAGCGACGGCCACGGCCAGCCGGCGCTCCACGTCGGCGCGGGCGAGCTCGAGCTGTCGCCGCCGGGCGATGCGTGCCGGATCGAGCCTGCCGTCGTCGGGAGCTGCTCGCCGGTGCTCCTCGGCGCTTTCCTGCTGATCGGCGACCGCTTTGCTCTCGAATCCTCGTGCCATGGAGAAGCTCCCGTGGTTGCGCGGGAAGTCTACGCCGATTTCGTCCAGCAGGAGGTCGGGAGGTCGGGCTACAGCCTGCGCTCGAAGATCTTGAAGTCGCTCTTCTCGGCCTCGACGATGTCGTCGAGCAGCGCGTAGATCGCCGCGATCTTCCGGTCCTTGTGGAACTTGTCGTCGAAGGCGGTGAACTCCACGTCGTCCTTGAAGCGGAAGACTTCCATCAGGTAGTTCGGCCGGCTGCGATCCTCGTAGATCGCGACGTCGCCGCCGCCGATCGTGTGGAGCAGCGGCTTCAGCTCCCGCATCAGGTCGAAGAACTCCCCGCGCCGGCCCTCGCGGATCGAGTACGTGATGGCCAGCAGCACGCCCGCTTCGGCGAACTCGGGCGGGGCCGCGACACCTGGCTTGGGCGTCACGCTGGTGAGCGGCCTTCGCTGGTCGCGCGCGGGCGGCATCGAGCGCGCGGGCAGGGTCACTGCCGCCCGCACGGGTGCGATGTGCCTCGTCGGCAACGGCGACGGGATCGGCGCACGCCGCACCGGCACTACGGCGCCGTGCGTGAATCGCGCGGGCGTCGACGTCCTGGAGCGGGAGACGGTCGTCCTGCGCCGCGTGCTCTTCGGCGCCTTCACCCTGACGCGGCTCTTCGGCGCTTTCGCTTTGGGGCGGCGGGAGCTGCGGCTCTTCGAATGCCTGGCCGGCTTCGCGACCCTTGCGACGGGCCTGCGCGACGTACGTTGGACCTTGCCCTTGACCTTGCGGCGCGATGCTGCCTTCAACTGCTTCCCCTTGCTATGGATCCGTGACTCCGGCATGTAGGGCGACCGTCCAGGCCAACCCCGCTGCGACGGTGACATAAGTGTAACAGCGCGCCATAGCCAGCCCCTAGCTCTTTTTTCGTATAGCAGTCCGGAGAGACGAATCCCAGGTTCAGACGGCAGTCAACTTGCTCTTTTTTAATCCCTTACCATCGAACCGGATTCTTGGATCGACGCCTGCAATTCCTGCGCCGCACGACTAAACCCGAATCGTACCGTGCAGCGTGGATCTGGACCTGTTCTGACCGCAGTTCGGGCTAGCATCGCACTCGAACATGCGGCGTGGACCTCCCCGCCGCTCTCCCGGAAAGGACGAAGGAGACGACGATGGCTGACGACAAGCAGGAGCGCGCCAAGGCGATCGAGGCGGCGCTCGCGCAGATCGACAAGCAGTTCGGCAAGGGATCGATCATGCGGCTCGGCAGCCGCGAGACGATCGACGTCCCCGCCATCCCCACCGGGTCGCTTTCGCTCGACGCCGCGCTCGGCGTGGGCGGCGTGCCCCGCGGCCGCGTGATCGAGATCTTCGGCCCGGAGTCCTCGGGCAAGACGACACTCTCCCTCCACGTGATCGCCGAGGCCCAGAAGCGCGGGGGCATGGCCGCGTTCGTCGACGCCGAGCACGCGCTCGACGCCACCTACGCCGGCAAGCTGGGCGTCGACATCGACAACCTGCTCGTCTCGCAGCCCGACAGCGGCGAGCAGGCGCTCGAGATCGCCGAGGTGCTGATCCGCTCCGGCGCCGTCGACGTGCTGGTGGTCGACTCGGTGGCGGCGCTCGTTCCCCGTTCGGAGCTCGAGGGCGAGATGGGCGACGCGCAGATGGGCCTGCAGGCCCGGCTCATGAGCCAGGCGCTCCGCAAGCTCACGGCCATCGTCTCGAAGAGCAAGACCAGCCTGATCTTCATCAACCAGCTGCGCGAGAAGATCGGCGTGATGTTCGGCAACCCCGAGACCACGACGGGCGGCCGCGCGCTCAAGTTCTACTCTTCCGTCCGTCTCGACATCCGCCGCATCGCGTCGCTCAAGGAGGGCGAGACGGTGGTCGGCAGCCGCGCCAAGGTGAAGGTGGTCAAGAACAAGGTGGCGGCGCCCTTCCGCGAGGCCGAGTTCGACATCCTCTACGGCGAGGGTATCAGCAAGGAGGGCGATCTCCTCGACCTCGGCGTCGACCACAAGATCATCGAGAAGTCGGGCGCGTGGTACGCCTTCAACGGCGAGCGCATGGGCCAGGGCCGCGAGAACGCCCGCCAGTTCCTGAAGGAGAACAAGGACATCCGCCAGGAAGTCGAGACCCGCCTGCGCCAGGGCCTCGGCCTTCCGACCCTCGAACCGGTCCACGAGCCGATTGCAGCGGCCGGCGGCAAGAGCGAGAAGGGCGGCTCCGTCGTCCCGATGCCGGAGAAGAAGAAGCAGGCGCAGTCGAGCAGCGGGTCAACGGCGTCCTAACCCTCGACTGAGGGCGGGGCCAGGCGTCTATAGCCCGCGGCTGTTGGCTGCATCGCGCCTATTGGCACCGAGCTTGTACTAGGAGTATGGCTAGGCAACTCATAGTGGAGTTGGACGAGCCGCTGGCGCGGGAGCTCGAGCGCGTCGCGCCAGCCCGCTCGCGCCGGCGTTCTTCCTTCGTGCGGGCAGCCCTGCGGCGCGCCCTCGACGAACTGGCCGACAGCCGCATGACGGAAGCCTACAAGGCTCAGCCCGACGTCGAGCCGGCTCACTTCGATCCCCGCCTCTGGATCTCTTGACGATCCGCAACCGATAGGAGCACGATCCTCCGTTCCGGAGGCCCCGTGCGCTTCCCGTTCCCCCTCCTCGTCGCTCTGGCCCTGGCGCCTGCGCTGGCACTCGGGCAGGCCACGCTCCCAGCATCGCCTTCGCCCGCCGCCGAAAAGCCGAAGGCGCCGGGACAAGCCTCCCGCACCGCACGACCCGCTCCGACTCGCGTCAAACCTCCCACGACCCTCGAGGTCGTCGTGCAGGATCCGCGTGGCCAGCCCGTCGCGGGAGCCCTCGTGGCGATCGGCACGGGCCGCGAGCTCATGCCACGGCCCCACTCGGGACGCACGGACGCCGAAGGCCGCGTGCGCCTCGAGAAGCTGCCCCGCCCGCCCTGGGACGTCGCCATCCAGGCGCGCGGCCTGGCTCCGAAGCGCCTGGAACGCATAGACGGCACGAAGCCCCTGCGCGTGCGCCTGGAGCCGGGCGCCGTGCTCACCGGCACGGTGCGTGACGGCACGACGCGCGAGCCGGTGGCGGGAGCTTCGGTCTGGGTCTCGGTGCGCTCCGGCGTCGCTGCCCAGGACACCTGGGACCCCGACGCGGGACGCGTCGCCGCGAGGACTGACGCTCGAGGCCGGTTCAAGCTGGACGGCCTCGGCTCCGGCCCGGCGACAGTCAATGCCACGGCACCCGGCGCTGGCCGAGCGATTCGCCCGAACGTTCTTCCCGGCTCCGCCGTCGAGCTCTTCCTGATGCCCGGGGCCACGATCTCGGGCACGGTCCGCGACGACGCCGGAAAGCCCGTGAAGGGAGCCGTGGTGCGCGCGATGCCCGAGGGCTTCGGGCCGTTCCTGCCGCCGGCCGAGCGCGCCGACGCGGGCGGCCGCTTCGTGATCGCCGGCCTCGAAGCCGGCAGCTACGTGCTCGTGGCCCGGGAAGGCACGCGGGCTCCGGCTGTCGCGGCCGTGAGGGTGGAAGCGACCGGCGACGCCGGCGCCGATCTCACGCTCGCCGAGGGCGGTTTCATCACGGGAAGGCTCGTCGACGCGGGGGGAAAGCCCGTCGCCGGCCGGGTGCGCCTCTCGTCCGTCGACGGCACGCTGCTGCACGTGCTCCTCCAGGATCTGGTCCAGACGCAGGCCGGCACGGACGGCCGCTTCGTGCTGGGCCCGACGCCTCCCGGCGAGCTGGTGCTCAAGGCCTCCGCAGCCGGCCTTGCGCCGCGCGACGTCGAGACCGCGTCCGGGAACCGCACGCGGGGGACCGACCTCGGCGACGTCGTGCTCGAATCAGGGCCCGTCATCCGCGGCGTATTTCAGGATCGTCAAGGAGCCGGGATCCCCGGCGCGACGATCCGCGCGTTCACTCGCGGGCCGTCGCTCCCGGCCGAGGCGGAAAGCGACGAGGCCGGAGCGTTCGTCCTGGCGGGCCTCCCCGCGGGAACGGTGGACGTGACGGCCCGCGCCCCGGGCTACGCCTCGGCCCGACAGGCGGTCGCCGTGGGGACCGAGGATCTCGTGATCGCGCTCGACGCGGGCGGGACGGTGGTAGGCGCCGTCGTCGACGGCAAGGGCCAGCCGGTGAGCGGGGCGATGGTCAGGGCTGCGGCCGAAACACGGGAAATGGACGCACCGCCGATGGGCCTCACGAGCGACGGCGACGGACGCTTCTCGCTCTACGACGTGCGGCCGGGCCGCTACGTGGTCGACGCGCGGGCGGCCGGCCATCCTCCGGGGAACGTGTCCGGCGTGCGAGTGTCCGCTGGAGCGACGACCGACGTCGGGACGCTCCGACTGCGCTCCGGCGGCGTCCTCCAGGGAACGGTCACGGACTCGACGAACGACCCGATCTCGGGCGCCAGCGTGCGGGTGGAGACCGATTCCTTCGGCCCGGGGCTCCAGACCCAGACGGACGGGGCGGGCGCCTTCCAGATCGCCGGGCTCAGCGCGGGCCGGGTCGACGTCGTCGCGCAGCACCCTGCATACGCGCCGGCGCGTCTCAGCGGCGTGACGATCGACACCGAGGGGCGCCCGGCCGAGGCCGCCGTCGTGATGACCCGCGGCGGGCGCGTCGAGGGTGTCGTGCGCCGGCGCGGCGGCCAGCCGTTTTCCGACGGCCGCGTCATGGTCGTCTCACGCCGCGAGATGCGCGGGTTCGACCCGCGGAGCGCGCAGCCGATCCGCGAGGACGGCTCGTTCGTCCTCGAGCACGTCCCCCCCGGGCCGTCGTGGCTATCGGTCCTCTCGGCCGACGCCACCAGGAGCGGCGCCTTCGGCGGCGGATTCCAGACCGTGATCCAGCGCGAGCTGGAGGTCGTGGACGGCGAGACGACCGTCGTCGACGTGCAGACGCGCGAGGTGCTCTTGACAGGACGCGTGACCCGCGCCGGCGAGCCGGCGGCCGGGCTCGCCATCACGTTCACGGCGGCCCAGGGCGGCTACACGATGTACTCCGGCGCTGCAGCAGGCACGCCGAGCGCGGCGCCCGGCCCACAGCTGCTCACAGGCGTCACGCGAGAGGACGGGAGCTACGAGCTCCTGGTGCTCGAGCCGGGACGCTATCGCGCCATGCGACGAACGCCGGACGGAGTCACGAGCCCGCTCATGAGCGGGAATGCGCCATTCATCGAGGTCCCCGACGTCCCGTCCCACACCGCGGACTTCACGCTCGGCAGCGCGCGTGTCGCCGGGATCGTCGTGGAGCAGGACTCGGGCAAGCCGATCGCCCGCGCCTTCGTCAGCTTCACTGCCAAGGCCACTCAGGGGAGCGGGATGTCCGATGCCGAGGGCCGATTCGCCATCGAGGCTGAGCCGGGCGACGGCAAGCTCCGCATCCGGGCCGAAGGCTTCGCGCCAGAAGAGAGGGCGCTCTCCGTCGGCGAGACCGGCCTCGACGAGCTGCGCGTGGAGCTGACGCGCGGCCTCGAGATCGCGGGCCGCGTGGTCGATCCGACCGGTCGGCCGGTCGGCGATCTCCAGGTGTTGGCCCGGAGCGAGGCCGACAACAGCACCAGCGGTTTCGGCCGCGCCCTGCCGGATGGGACGTTCCGAGTGCGCGGTCTCGGCGACGGCGCCTACACGGTGAGCGCCGGTTCGGACCGGGCCGGGTTCGGCTACCAGGCCGGCGTCCTGGTGGGCGCGACGGACGTGCGGCTGACTCTGCATCCGGCCTCGTCGCTGCGCGTGCGCGTCGTCGACGTCAACGGCCAGCCGGTGGCCAAGGCGATGGCGCGCATCGAGAAGATCGGCGGGACACAGGCCATGTTCCCCGGCCGCACCGGTGGGACCACGGACCAGGCGGGAATCCTCGAGCTCGTGGCTCCGGAAGGCCTCGTCACGCTCTTCGCGCAAGCCGAAGGCCGGAGCGGCCGCGCGGCCGTCGAGTGCCGCGGCGGTGCGCCGGCCTCGGCCGAAGTCGTGCTCTCGGAAACTCCCGCCAAAGGCCCGCCTCCACGCTGATGCGATAGCGTCACTCGTCTCCGCGAGCGCGCGGGAAACCGGCCGTGCGCAACCCCAGCGCGGCGAGCGCCCCGAACGCGAAACCGCCGAGGTGCGCACGGAACGCCACGCCCACGTCGATCCGGGTCGTCATCAGCGTCCAGAAGACCTGCTCTACCGCCCACAGCCCCAGGAACACCGCGGCGGGCAGCGAGAAGAAGCGGATGCGCGGGGCGAGCGACAGCGCCGCCACCAGCGCCAGGCGCATGGGCTCGCGCGCGTGGGCCACGGCGAAGAAGCCCATCAGCCCCGCCACCGCGCCCGACGCGCCCACCGCCGGCTCCGTGCTCCCGGGCGCGAAGGCGGCGTGGGCGAGGGCGGCCACCACCCCCGAGACCAGATAGAGCCCCGTGACGAGCGGTGGCCCCCAGACGGACTCGATCAGCCCTCCCACCGCCCAGAGAAAGAGCATGTTGAAGAGCAGGTGGACGAGGTCCGCGTGCAGGAACTGGTGGACCAGGAGCCGGCCAAGGCTGACGTCGGCGGGCACGAAACCCCAGCGGTAGAAGGGGTGCCCTTCGCGCAGGCCGCGCCGTTCCTCGACGCACCGTTCGAGCCGCGCGCGCAGCCCCCCCTCCGGCAGCGTCTCGCGCCACGTGTCGTCCGCGGCCAGGTAGTCGAGGGCGGATGCGTGGCGCTTGCGTCCCTCGTCCAGCTCCGGCTGGTTCCGCGACAAGAGCCCCAGCGTCCAGTCGGCGATCCGCTCGAGCCGCGCCTCTTCGGCCGCCGCGCGCGCGGCGTCGAAGCGGGAGGTCCAGAAGAAGGCGATCACGCTCAGCGCCACGAGCGCGACGGTCGCCCGCGGCACCCGGGGCAGCGCGGCGTCGGGACCGAGCGGGATGAGCAGGATCAACGAACGACGCTCACGGCTTCGTGAGCCAGAGCTCGCTCTGGCCGGTCGTGCGGTCGTTGGCCTCGTAGACCAGGCGGCGGCCGTCCGCCGACAGCGCGAAGCGCTGCTTGAACGCATGCCGGTTCTTCAGCCGGCGCGAGGCCGTGTCGCCGGGCCGCACGAGGTAGAGATCGGCCGCGTCCTCCCCCGTCATGACCTTGGCCAGCCCGGAGTTCACGTCCTTGACCGGCGCGGCGTAGACGATCCGGTCGCCACCGACCGCGACCGCGGCCGGGTCGTACAGCTCGATCGGCGCCTGCACGAACGACTGCTTGCCGCTGCCGTCCGCGCCCATCACCCACAGCTCGGCACGTGACCCCGCCGGCGGCTGATGCACGTAGAGGATGCGCCCATCCGCGGTCCAGCGCGGGTTCGACGAGTGGCCGTCGCTGGTGAGCGCGGTCAGGGCGCCCGAGACGGCGTCGAGCGCGAACAGGTCACCGACCACCGAGCCCACCCCTCCCGCCCCGCGCTTGTCGAGGCCTCGCGCCTCGATCGCGCGACCGAGGTCCCGGCTCCCTTCGTAGAAGTTGGTCGCCCCTCCAGCGACCGCCTCGTCGGCCAGCGCCTGGAGCTCGTCGTCACCACCGGCCGACGCGGCAGCCCCGGCGGCCTCAGGCAGCTCCTCCGGAAAGCGCTCGAGCACGAGCGTCTGCGTCTGGGGCGAGAAGGCCAGGCGGTTCCCCGTGCCCTGGTGGAGACGGCGAATGCTGCCGTCGGCGAGGCTCACCAGGCACACCCCGTACCATCCCTCCCCGTACTCGGTCGGGATCGCCCCCTCCTCGGTGCTCATCGTCGCCATCACCCGGGGCCGCTCGTGACAGAACATCGCGATCGACAGGCCGTCCGGGGACCAGGTCGGGCTCGACCCCGTGGCGAGCTCGCGCCGCGCGCCCGACTCCGCGTCCGCCACGAAGACGGCCTCCTCGCCCATCTCCCCCTCGCGGGGCGCCGCGAACGCGATCTGCCGTCCGTCCGGCGACCAGGCGACTGCGTCTCCGCCGAGGGCGGCTCCGCTCGCCGGGCCCATCGGGCGCGAGCGGCCTGACTTCAGGTCGTAGACGCCCAGCGTGGCACCACCCGCCGCGTCGGTGAAGAAGGCGATGCGGTCGCCCTGGGGAGAGAACACGGGGCCGCGCCCCGCGACCAGCCGGCTCGGGCCCGAGAGCAGCCAGACGCCCGCCGCGATCACGACCACCGCCAGCGCCGCGAGGCCGATCCAGAGCCCCCGCCGCGAGGAGCCCCGGCCAGCCGGGCGGGCGACCGGTCGCACCGGTCGCGCCACGGGACGCAGCCCGATCACTGCCGGCGGGGCGTGCTGCACGGTGCCGCGCAGCACGTCGATCCGGTGCTTCGCGAGCGCGTTGCCGGGGTCGAAGCCGAGCAGCCGCTCGAGCACCGCGGCCGCAGCGTCCTTCTGCCCCGCGCGCTGGTAGAGATCGGCGAGCTTGATATAGAGCCCCTTGGCGTCGGGCCGGGCTGTGATCTGGAGCTCGAGGGCCGCCGCCTGGGTGGTCACGTCCGCGGCCAGCTCGACGTGGGCGGCGGCTGGCGCCGGGGTCGCATGCGGAGCTGTGGCCGTCGCGATGTGTGGAACGTCGGCGGGGCGCTGCGTCGGCGCCGCCGCGGCAGTAGGCGACGGCGGCGCGGCTGTGGACAACGGTGGCGCGGCGGTAGGCGGTTCCGGTGCGACCTCCTCGGGCTCCTGGACGAGCGCGAGCGGTGTGACCTCGATCGGCTCTTCGTCCATCGAGACGCCACACGCGGTGCACTTCACCACGTTGGGAGGGTTCATCTCCTGGCAGCGGGGGCAGGGGACGAAGTCCATCACGGACTCCCTTCTGCCGGCGCGTGGATGCCTGCGGCCTGCTCGGCGTCCCGCGCCGTGCTCGACGCGAATCCTACAGGAGTCGCCTTGCGCCGGGATGTGTCGCGCGCACTTTGACCCTCCCCTGGGCGTGTGGTTGAATTGGGGTTCGCCCGCTGGCCTGGTAGCTCAGTTGGTAGAGCAGCGGACTGAAAATCCGCGTGTCGGCGGTTCGACTCCGTCCCAGGCCACCAACTTTCAGGGACCGCTTGCACCCCACTTTGAACAAGCCGCGGGCGGGATCACGGGCGAAGCCGCTTCGCCTCGCTCACCTCCATCCGGCCGTCCTTCGCCTTCCAGCAGTAGAAGGTGTGCTCGCTGATCCCGTGCTTGCGAAACAGATCAGAACCTTGACCCCGGCCAATCCCCTCCCTCAACACCCCGATGATCTGCTCCTCCGTGAACCGGCTGCGACGCATGACTCCCTCCAAGCGATGCGCCCGGTGAATCTCGCATCTAGACTGGAGGAGTTTTCGGGGGGCAGGTCAGGGGACCCTCCATGGTCGAACCCAGGGAGCTTCCCCGAAATGCTCTACTCGAAGTGGCCGGCTTTCAGGCGCTCCGGCCTGGCCCGATGAACGTTCGCTAAGAGGTCTGAATCTGGGTCATACGAGCTCGGCATGGTTGCTCTCCAGCCATGCCTTGACCCTTCTTAGGAGATCGCGCGCTAACGTCTTCATCTCGGTAGCTTCGCCTTGCGACGACGTGCCTGCCCGCTCGTAGTCCGAGATATTGCGTTTTCGTCGGAATGCATCGAACCTCCGCACGGCCGCTCCGTCGAGCTGAATCGTGAAAGCGAGCGATTCGATCGTGCGAAGGTGCTTTGAGTCTCGCGCCGCACGAAACCCCTCGGCGGCGAGTGCAGCCGTCGCTAGCTGCAGGGCAGCGTTGTAAGCGAGACCAAGCTGCGTATCGGCGCTGAGACCGATGACGTCGCTGTCATTCAGATCGCGGTCGGCCACGGCGAAGAGGGCGCGGATTTCGTCGGGGGTCGCTTGATGGGTTGTTAACCATCCGAACTTCTGCCAGTCGCTCAAGCTCACGTGGCCCCCCGATCAGAAACAGTTTGGGATGCCTCAACACGTCCACCAGGAAGTGATGACCCTCCCGAAGGCGTTGGGCGAACTCGGCTGGTGCGTACACGGTAGGGTTGATCTCCCTTCCCAGCGTCCTCTGGGCCGAAGCCGTGTGCTCAACGACGTCACCGAACGAGGCGTCGCCGATGATCATCAGGTCGATGTCGCTTCCGGGCCGTAGTCGCATTTCCTTCGCATATGATCCGTAGACAAACCCAACATCAATGCGATCCTTCAGCGATGAGAGCGCGTCACGCAGGTGCTCGGCAGCGCCGACGGTCTTTGCCAGAATGCTGCGAAGTTCATCGAAGACGGCAGACTCAGGGTCGGCTCTGTAGGTAATTGCCCTGCCGATCCCCTCTCGTTTGATGATGCCGGCCTCGCTCAAGCGGCGAAGCTCACGCTGAACGGCACCTTGTCCGGCGCCAGTTCGCCGTACGATTTCCCGCAAATAGAATGTCTTATCGGGCTCAACGAACAGAAGTCCCAAGACGTTCCGGCGTGTCTTGCCCAACAGAGCCGCCGACAGAGTATCTGTTGCTGCCCCCATTTTGGGTTCGATTGTACCCAAATTGGGTGCAGCAGGCAATCAGGGCGAATCGGGTCGTCCCAAGGGATCTTGGCCCAAGATGGGCTGGCAAAGTCGCCAGACACCGGCCATTCCTGCGGCTTCCTGCATGGATGCCACGGCGCTCTCAGACGCCGGGGGATCGAAGGCCATCGAGAACGTGGCGACCAGCGAATTGATGCAACAGCCGAGAGTTGTCCCATCCGCGCGAACCCTGGTACGCAACGATCGACGACCGACGCAGCCGAGGCCCCAACTGGCGGTGCTTGAATGCTACTGACTCCAACCTGTTCCACGTACGGAGGACGGATGCCGATGTGAACTGGAAGTTCACCGAGGGGTCCTTGCCGCGGCCGTGCACGTCAGAGGACATCGCGATTCGCACCATGAGGGCTGCGACCGCGCCAAAGTCAGTCCCACGAGATCGCTTTGGCTGGACTTGAAAACAGAGAATCTTCATGCCGGATTACTGCATAGGCGTCGAGGTGTTCCACGATGAATCGTGCGCGGTGAAACAGTTCGTCGAACGTGATGATCTCCGGACGATGGGTATGACGACGGTAGAGCTCGAACGATCGGTACTTCTCGATGTTGATGCCGCGGCCTGACCGTAACTCGTCCAGCCGGCCAACCACGAGAAAGGACTTCGGCTGATACGCGAACAGCTCCTCTCCGGTCGGCTCGCCATCGTCACTTGTTGGTTCGATCTTCTCCGCCAAACGCCGCAGCGCGTTCTCCACCGTTCCCTGCACTTGCGCGACGCCTCCTGCCAGATGCTCTGACGGAGCCCAGCATCCGGGCCGATACGGAGCATTCTGCAGCAGCGGGGTCGTGTGAGCCTTGATCTCGACAAAGCACAGCGCCTCGATCGCGCCCCTGGTTTTCATGAGTGCGTCCGCCCGCTTACCCTTTCCAGAGACGTCGTGGCCGACGACGGCCTGTTCCAACTTACGTTGGTCCAGATTGGAGAGGGAGACGTACGTGAGGCCGTACCCGAAGATCCACTTGTTTCGTTCGAAGAACGCCTGCCACACGCCTTCAGCACCGTGTGCGGACTCGCGTTTCTGATGCTCGAAGTAGTCAGCGTCGAGCAGCAGCTTCTCGCACTCGTCGAGTTGCTTTCGTCGGTAACCCAGCGCGACAAGGTCGGATGTCGTGATCTCGGACCGCGCCAGCTGCAGGACGAGTTCCTGGTTCTGGACGAGGACGTTCCTGACCTGATCTGGCGACAGCAGTAGCTTCTTCAGGTCCCGGTCTGTGACATTGACACGCTCGTCACTGGGGAACTGAACGAAGCGGAGGTTCGAGATGAACTCAAGCAGCCGTGGAATCTCTTCACCGACGAACGAGAAATGGGTCTGGTGGGGAACTCCGGTCTCTGCAGTGAAACGCTGTAGAGTCAGGACGTATACGCCGCGGTTGTCTTCATAGAACTTGGCAACGACTTCCTGACGACCACCGTCCGTGACCCGAATCACGTGCTCGCCATGCTCGACAGCGAACGTGTGCGTCTCTGAGGAATCAATGACCTTTGAAGCGATACGAATCCGCCGATCGTCTTGGCTCTTGAAGGCCAGGCTCCGACTGATATAGGTCTTGTCAGGTCTCTTGTTTTTGTGAATCTCGTACTCATCGGCCATGGTTCTCTTCCCCCCACAGCGGTCCCGGCCACAGAGTATAGAGCCGGGTCCGTCGCCGCCCCGGCAGTTCTGCAGCGGCGTCAGCGTGTCGCAGTTTCCGGACGCCCAAGACGTCGGTCTGCTGGGCAATTGCGCGTGGTGTGGAGCTCGCTTCAGGCCACCTCGCGCAAGGACACCGGTTCGAGTTCGAGATCGATCAGAGCTACCGGCCCGCTACCGTGGCACAACTCGAGTCAGTCCTGGCCGCGTTTCCGGTCCGGGGGATGTGTGGCTGAAGCTGTCTCGCTCGAAGGGCTCGTCGAAGTGTCGGTGGCGAGCTCGCGATCCTCATCCCACTTGACGCAGGTGGGGCTGTCCTTGCGCCATTTGCCAAGGGCAGCAGGCGTCGGTTGGTCGGAGAGGAAGCTACGCGACCTGTCGAAGGCCGGCCGCTGGGCGCAAGCCTGAGGCTCACTTGGTTCCAACTCGGGCCGGTCTGGTCCACCAGATCATCCACAACCTGCGGCAACGCCCGCTGAATTTCAGCTCAGCATCCACTCGTAGGCCGGCTGGGCGAGGATGCCTTCCGGGGCGCTTCTCGGCAGGCGTCGCGCGTAGACGTCAGCAGGGCGGCGGACGGCCCGTGGGTAGAGGCGGCCGGCCTCCTCGAGTGCCTGGATATCCGGCTCGGCCACGTTGCGGGCCGTCGCATCGGACACGGCCTGCAGAAGCTCCGTCTCGCCCGCGGCGCTGCCCAGCAAGTCCACCTCGTGGCCTTCCGGCGTGCGAAGGTAGGTGACCGTCATGCCGCGCCGCTCGAGTTCGATCAGGACGGCCGTCTCGAGCGCGCGTCCGGTGTCGGACCAGCAGCACGGCAGTGGGCATGGTCGGACAAAGGCGTGCTTTGACGCAAGATCGATTGGAGGGCTTTCCAGAAGCTCCTAAGGACCCTGCCCGACTCTTCGTTCGTCACGACCAGCCGGGCGGTCGCTACCGCGAACCCGGAGTCTTGTCTTGGACCCGTCTTGGACTGGACTATCGGTTTCGAGCGGGACTATTGGTCCTAATGCGCGCCTGTAACGTGTTGAATCAGCACCAATGGTCTCGTTGGCGACCGACAGTCAGGGTACGGTCGTGGGACTGAAAATCCGCGTGTCGGCGGTTCGACTCCGTCCCAGGCCACCAACCAACTCCCCGCGGCGACAAGTTTCTGGTCGGTGACGCTCGGCGGCTGGTTTCGAGCGACGGCAAGGCCGCCTACATCTCCACACGCCTGAAGGTCGAAGCCGGCTGGATCACGGAGGTCGAGTTCAGCTCCGATGTCGCCCGCGCCGATCCCGCCTACGTCTGGAACCTGCCCCGGGCCCTGACGGCCACCGTGCCCGAAGCTGAGCGCATGACTCGCGAGGCGCTCGACGCCCTGGCTCACCGGTACTTCCAGACGCTGACGGACCACAAGCCGATCGCGGCCGACTACGACGAGGCCCGCTGCAATCGCTTTCACAGCGGCAACCAGGTCACCAACGTGAGCCGCAACCTGGTCGAGGGCGAGGGTGCGCGCACCTGCGTGACCAGCACCGCTGGCTCCAAGCCCTGGGGCCCCGCGGTCGAGCAGCGCTTCCCCGTGATCGACGTCGAGCGCGGGATCGTGAACGGGATGACGCTGCTGATGTACCCCGATCAGGTGATGTACGTTTCCGAGATCTTCAAGATCGAGCGGGGCAGGATCACGCACATCGACAACATCGGCCTGGTCAAGCCCGGTCTCGAGCACACGACCGGCTTCGGAACGGGCAGGTAACGGCGTCGCGCGTCAACAGCCGGTGGAGGCAGTCACGGCTTCGGCAGGTCGAACGCCCGCGAAAGCGCCTCGGTGCCGGACTCGATCCCTTGCCAGGCGGGTGCCCCGGCGGTAGGGAGAGACAGCTTGCTCAGCGTTTCCTTCAGCTTGGTCGTCTGAGACAGGAGCTGGCCCACCTCGACCGAGGCCGGCCTGTCGTCCTTGATGCGCGAACGGACTTCCTTCGCCGTTTGCTCGAGCTGCTGGATGGAGCTCTTGAGCGACCCGCGCGTCGTCTTGTCGATCGACTTGTTGGCCTTTGCGGCGCTGTCCGTCTCGCTCTGTACTTGCTTGACGGCCTTCTCCATCTGCTCGACCTTGCCGGCGAGCTCGCCGTCGTTCAGCCGAATGGCCTGAACGGTCATGCTCTCCACGGGCCAGGCGAGTTCGTAGGCGTGGGCCAGGGCTTCCAGCTTTGCCCCGAGCGCCGGCCAGGTGCTGCTCCGCGTCTGGCCCTGACGCCGGTTACGCAGCTCGACGTCGCTCCCCCGCCGGAGCAGGGCCATGACCTCGAGGCTAGCCGCGTACTCGGGCTTGAAACGGCCCTTCAGCACGTCGATCGCCTGGTCGAAGTCCTTGAGGAAATCCTTGACCTTGATCGTACGCTCCGCGGACGTGATCACGGCGTCGTCGAGGTTGTCCTTCTCCAGGTCCTTCCTCCAGGTACGGTACCCGTCATCGATGTCCTCGATCAGCTTCTTGACCTGCTCGTCCGTCATTCGTTCGGCCCCGGTGGCGGCGATTGGCAGGACCAAGGCGACGGCGAGCGCGGCAAGGGTTCTTCGGCACATCGGAGCCTCCTATCGCTGCCTATGGCCGCAGCAGCTCCACGAGCACGTCCTGGCTTTCGCCGATCACGACCGTCACCTCGCGCCGCTCGGTCGCGAATCCGGGTCGGACCAGCTCGATCACGTGGCGGCCCGGGGGCAGGTTCATGATCCTCGCTTCACGCGCGGTTCCACGGAAGTCGTCGTCCACGTACACCGATGCGTCGTCGGGCCGGACCTCGAGCCTCACTCGACCGGAGCGGCCTTCGTACGAGCGCTCGGCGTCGCGCGCCGGCGGCGGCGGCGGTGCGCCGCTGTCGTCAACGTCCACGCCGGCGTAGGGAGCGTAGACGCCCACCGAATAGCCGGGGCTTCCGTAGTAGCCGCCCACGGAGTACGGCCAGCTCGAGTCGTAGCCCCAGCCGAAGGACAGCGAGACGCCCGGCCAGTAGTAGGAGGAGTAGGGATAGTACGAATAGTAGGGTCGGTAGCCGTAGCCGTAGTAAGGCCGGTAGTAGCTGTGGCCGCCATGGTAGTAGCCGCGCCCGGGGTAATAGCCATGGCCGTAGCCCGAGCCAGCCCGTGGGTGACGCTGCTGCGCCACGCTGCCGTGAGGAGCGTAGCCCGGGCGGGACCGGTAGTGCATGCCGCCGACGGCCCCGGAGCGCGGTCCGCCCGATGGATGGCGGGCGACCGCCGATCCGCCATGGCCGCCATGCGAGCCGCCGCCACGCCCTCCGCGCGAGCCGCCGCCGTGGTGGCTCTGCGCGAGGACTGGCTGGCCGACGAGCGCCAGAGTGAGAGTCAGAGCGGGTACCGAATCTCGGAGCTGCATGGCCCCTCCTCGCTGCGCCGGGCGCCCGGAAGCCCGGCGCAGGCGACGTCATTTCAGCATACCGACCCGGCACTGGCCAAGGCAAGAAGTGTTACGCCAACAGCGCCATTCGCACCATGTAGCAGCTGGAAGGGGGAAGCGCCAATCTGCGGGAGGAGGGAACGGGCGTGTCAATAAACGTCAGCACTCAACCAAAGAGGGCGTTCACCGCGTCTATCTCCCTTGAGGGAAGGACATGGCAAGCTTCAGCTGGGCAGCACCCGTTGCCGCGAACGCATGGCCCGCGAAGGGCCGGGAGGCGGCGTTCTTTCGCCTCTGTGGGCCCCTCTCCCGGCGGGCCGTGCTGATCGTGCCCAAGGACCCCTCCGGTGACTGGTCGGTCTTGAAGCAGGCGAAAGAAGCAGGTGCGATGGTCACCGCTCTCTGCGCACACGACCGCGCGCGAGATGCCTGGGCGGCCGGGGCGGACGCCGTGATGGACCCGGAGCGGCAGGACCCGACGTGGTACCGCGGGGCCTGGACGGTGATCTACGATCCGGCCGGTCGGATCGGCTACACGCGCGCCGCCCGCTCACTCGACCCGGACGGCGTCTACGTGACGTCCACGGCGCCGTTGGCCGACCGCACGCGGGCGCTCGTCGCTCGCCTCAGCGGGGGGCCGAGGCTCCTGCAACTCCGGGGCTGACGCTCCCCACCAGGAACAACGTGGGAGGGGCCCTGATCCAGTCGTACGCCGACGGAGACGTGGCTTACTTCGGCGAGTCCCCGGTCGCCTACTTCGAGACTCGCTTCGGCTACGACGCCATGGCCAGCCTGAGCTTAGAGCCCGAGCCGAACGAGGCCATCCCGGAGCCGTCCTCGCTGGCGCTCGTGCTCGGCGGGCTGGCCGCGCTCCACGCGCGCCGGCGCCGGCGCGGCTGAGTCTTCTAAACCTGGTCGGCTTCCGGACCGAGGTGGAGGCGGTGCTGCATCGCGTCGAAGTTTTCGGCGGCTTCGCGCTCCTTCGTCAGCAGCGAAACCACCATCCCGACCAGGAACGACAGGGGGATCGTCACGAGGCCCGGGTTGCGCAGCGGAAAGGGTGCTTCGGCGCGGCCCAGGACGCTCACCTGGATGGTCGGTGAGAGGAAGATCAGCAGCAGCGCCGAGAACGTCCCAACCAGCATGCTGGCCTGGGCGCCGCGCGTCGTGAAGGGCTTCCAGAAGACCGACAGCACGAGCGCCGGGAAGTTGGCGCTCGCGGCGATCGCGAACGCCAGGCCGACCATGTAGGCCACGTTCTCGCCCTTGAAGACGATCCCGAGAGCGACCGAGACGAGCCCGCCGACGATCGCCGCCACTCGCGCGACCAGGAACTGCTCGTGCTCCGGCGCCTTCCCCGCGCGCACCACGTTCACCCACAGGTCGTGGGAGAGCGCGGCGGCCCCCGACAGCGTCAGGCCGGCGACGACGGCCAGGATCGTCGCGAACGCCACGGCCGCGATGAAGCCCAGGAAGCCTTCCCCGCCGACCGCCTCGGCGAGCAGCGGCGCCGCCATGTTACCGCCCTTGTCGACGGCCTTGATCGCGTCGGGTCCCACGATCACCATCGCGCCGAAGCCGAGGATGAACGTCAGCAGGTAGAAGAAGCCGATGAACGCGGTCGCGTAGCTCACGGAGCTGCGGGCGGTCTTCGCGTCGGGCACCGTGTAGAAGCGCATCAGGATGTGCGGCAGCCCGGCGGTTCCGAGCATGAGTGCTATGCCGAGCGAGAGCGCGTCGAGCGGGTCGGCAACGAGTTGCCCCGGCGCCAGCACCTGGGCGCCGAAGCGCTCGGCTGCGTTCGCGAAGAGTGCCAACGGGTTCATCGAGAAGCGCAGCAGCACCATCACGGCGAGTATGAGCGCACCGCCCAGCAGCAGCACCGCCTTGACGATCTGGACCCAGGTGGTGGCGAGCATACCGCCGAAGAGCACGTAGGCCATCATCACGGCGCCCACGATGACGATCGCCCACTCGTAGGGGATGCCGAAGAGCAGCTTGATCAGGTTGCCGGCGCCGACCATCTGCGCGATCAGGTAGAAGGTCACCACCGCGAGCGTGCCGATGGCCGCGGCGATCCGCACGGGCGTCTGGCGCAGGCGGTACGCCACCACGTCCGAGAAGGTGTAGCGGCCCAGGTTCCGCAGCGGCTCCGCGATCAGGAACATCACCACCGGCCAGCCGACCAGGAAGCCGATCGAGTAGATGAGGCCGTCGAAGCCCGAGAGCGCCACGAGCCCGGCGATGCCGAGGAAGCTCGCGGCGCTCATGTAGTCGCCGGCGAGCGCGAGGCCGTTCTGCAGGCCCGTGACGCTCCGGCCGGCCGCGTAGAAGTGCTCGGTGCTGCGCGTGCGGCGCGCGGCCCAGTACGTGATGGCGAGCGTCACCGACACGAACAGGAAGAAGAAGAAGATGGCGGCGACGTTGGGAGATCCGAGGCTGGTGCTCATCGGCCGGTCTCCCGGATCCGGGTCACGGTGGCGTCGTAGTGGCTGTTCGCCCAGCGCACGTAGATCCAGATCAGGATCCAGGCCGTGACGATCACCAGGGCGCCCAGCAGGATGCCGAGGCTCAGCCCCGGCACGAGCTGGCGGCCGAGCAGTGGCTTGGCCCACGCCACGAGCAGGATGAAGCCGAAGTAGACCGCCATCATGGCCGCGGTGAGCCGAAGCGCGAGCTTCCACTGGGCCGCGGCCAGGGCCTCGAGGGCCCGCTGCTTCTCGCTCATGTGCACCTCGATCGGTCGGGAATGCGAACGCACAGGCTAGCGGGCGCGAGCGGGCAGGTCAATCCAGGATGAGCCGTAATGAGCCGTTCGCTTCGCTTGACCTCTCGCGCCGGCCGGGCGTAACGTGCGCCCGAGGCGAGAGGTAATGACCATGAAGCGAGGAATCGACCGCAGGCAGTTCATGCAGAGGAGCCTCGTGGGCGCGGCGGCGGCGCCGGCGATCATGCACGTGCTGGGTGAAGAGGCCGCGGCCTCGCAGTCCGTCGCGGCCAACGACCGGATCCAGGTGGGCATCATCGGCGTGGGCGCGCGCGTGCAGTCGGGCGTGATGCAGGCCGCGGTGGCGGTGCCGGGCGTCGAGGTGATCGGCGTGTGCGACGCCTACAAGGGCCGGGTGACGCGCGCCCAGGAGCGGCTCGGCAGCCAGGCGAAGGACTACGGCGACTGGCGCACGCTCGTCGCCGACAAGTCGATCGACGCGGTCATCATCGCGACCCCGGACCACTGGCACCGGGAGCAGACCGTGGCGGCGCTCGCGGCCGGCAAGGACGTGTACCTCGAGAAGCCGATGACGCTCACGATCGACGAGGGCCCCGAGATGTACGCGGCGGCCGAGAAGTCGGGGCGCATCCTGCAGATCGGCAGCCAGGGCATCAGCTCGAAGCTGCAGCAGACCGCGCGCGAGATCATCCAGTCCGGCAAGCTCGGCGAGATCCACCTGATCCGCGCGAGCTACGACCGCAACAGCGAGTCGGGCGCCTGGCTCTACCCGATCCCGCCCGACGCCGACCCGAAGACGGTCGACTGGGACATGTTCCTCGGCC
>Ga0214472_10001527_pt1 | contig 25749 bp, 21 predicted proteins | sample RVTome_6_FD_207662 | JGI IMG/M metagenome (GOLD analysis project Ga0214472, IMG submission 207662) | Soil microbial communities from uranium-contaminated site in the Upper Colorado River Basin, Wyoming, United States - RVT140D175 | ecosystem: Environmental > Terrestrial > Soil > Contaminated >...
AGGGGAGGGCTTTCTCTACGAGCCGAAGTGGGACGGATTTCGGGTGCTCCTGTTTCGGGATGGGGACGAGTGGTTTCTCCAGAGCCGGGACCTGAAACCGCTGAACCGCTATTTTCCCGAGCTCGAGTCCCCTTTCCTTTCACGGCTCCCGCCGCGTATCGTGGTCGACGGGGAGCTCGTCATCGCGGGCGAGGCGGGATTGGACTTCGAGGCGCTCCAGCAACGGATCCATCCCGCCGAGTCGAGAGTGGCTCTACTTTCCAAGGAGACCCCCGCTTCGCTCGTTCTCTTTGATCTCTTGTGCGAGGGAGACGAGGACCTGAGAGGCAAACCCTTCGTCGAGAGAAGGGCCCGTCTCGAGTCGAGCCTCGCGGACTTGCATAGCCCTCTTCATCTGACCCCGGCCACCCGGGACCGCACGCTCGCCTCGGACTGGTTCGAAAGGTTCGAAGGCGCGGGTCTCGATGGCGTGATGGCCAAGCCACTTAACGGGATCTACGAGCCGGGCAAGCGCACGATGCTGAAGATCAAGCACAAGCGAACGGTCGACGTGGTCCTCGCCGGTTTCAGGTGGCACAAGAACGGGGTAGGGAAGGCCATCGGGTCGTTCCTTCTCGGTCTTTTCGACGACGAGGGAAGACTCCAGCACGTCGGCGTCTGCTCGAGCTTCACCGAGAAGCGACGGAGCGAGCTCGTGGCCGAGCTGGCTCCCCTTCGCGACAACGCTCTCGATGGACATCCCTGGCAGTCCTGGGCTACCGCCGACCAGCGGGTTCCTGGTGTGAAGAGTCGCTGGAGTCGGGACAAGACGCTCGAATGGGAGCCGCTTCGCGCCGAGCGAGCGTTGGAAGTCTCTTTCGATCACATGCAGGGCTCGAGGTTTCGGCATACCGCGCACTTTGTACGATGGCGGCCGGACAAGCCGGTCACCGAGTGCACCTACGCGCAGCTCGACGTCACGCCGCCCTACGAGCTCGCGCGCATTTTCCGGGCCGGCCCTTGATTGGCCGACGCATCGCCTGCGCTTTAGCTTTCCTGGGGCAAGCGCAGGGCTTTCCACGGATCGTAGTCGGGATCGGGCGGCTCCGCTTCGGGTCGCTCCTCCTTGGGAACGTTGCGGAGATTGACACGGATGCGCGTCCAGGTCGTGTAACGGCCGCGCATCGCGTCCACGAGGACGTCCTCTTCCTTGATATGCTTCGATGCCTCTGGGTGACGCTCGCGCCAACGCGACAGACCCTCGAGCGCATCTTCTTTATTGGCCGCCTTGGCCACGATGATGACCGGCATATCTTTCCGCTTCGACGGCTGGACGCGCCGGGGCTCTCCATCTTGTTTCTGATAGTGGGGCGGCCAGGGCGCGTCGCCGAGTCCTTCCTTCTCGTGGCGCGCTGCGAGCTCGAGAAGGGGATCGAGAGGCCCGGCGGCTTCGTCGATTCCCGCCGCGAGGTCGCCGCGCTCGGCGAAACGTTTCGGCATCGTCTTGAGCGTGAAGTCCCCGAGCTGGCAGGAGGGCACTTCATCCCATGTCAGGGGAGCGGACACCCAAGCATCCGGAGTCGGGCGAACCGAATAGGCGGAGGCGACGGTTCGGTCCTTCGCGTTCTGGTTGTAATCGAGGAAGACCCCGTGGCGCTCCTCTTTCCACCACTTGCTGGTGACGAGATCGGGAACGCGGCGCTCGACGTCTCGCGCCAGAGCGAGCGCGGCTCGCCGGACCTCGTCGAATCCATAGCGCCGCTCGATGCGCACGTTGATGTGAATCCCTCGCGAGCCTGACGTCTTGGGCCAACCCGTAAGGCCGAAGTCGGCGAGCGCATCGCGGGTGACCATCGCGGCTTCCCGGACCGCGCCGAAGCCGACGCCGGGGCCCGGGTCGAGATCCACCCGAAGCTCGTCGGGATGCTCCATGTCGTCGGCGCGGACGGGGTGGGGATTGAGATCGATACAGCCGAGATTCACGATCCAAGCGAGCTGCGCCAGATCGGTGATGACGACCTCGTCCGCGGTGCGACCGGAGGGGAACGAAAGGACGACGGTCTTCACCCAATCCGGCCGGCTCGCGGGCGCGCGCTTCTGAAAGAAGAACTCTCCCTCCGCCCCATGCACGTAACGCTTGAGGACGATGGGCCGGTTGTAGATTCCCCGGAGCGCGCCTTCGCCGACCTCGAGGTAATAGCGCACCAGCTCGAGCTTGGTGATGCCGGCCTTGGGGAGATAGACCTTGCCGGGATTCGAGACCTTCACCTCGCGTCCGGCGACGGTCAGGGTCTCGGCAGGCTCTTTCTTCCCCATGCCTTCGACTATAGACTCCCGAGCATGGCCGGCCCAAACGAATCCCTCCTGGGGCTATTCCGGGAGCTCGTCCAGCTCACGATCCTGGACGAAGGCTCGCCGAACGCGTTTCGCGTGCGGGCGTACGAGAACGCGTTGGATGCCATCGCCACGCATCGGGGGCATCTCGAGGCTCTCTCCGAAAAGGAGCTCGTCGCGATCGACGGCATCGGCAAGAGCACGGCGAAGAAAATCCGCGAGTTCTTCGAGACGGGCACAATCACCAAGCTGGAGGAGCTCCGGAAGAAGTTTCCCCAGGACCTCGTCGAGCTCACCAGGATTCCCGGTCTCGGCCCCAAGACGCTCGCGCGCCTCCGGAGCGAGCTCGGGATCGAGAACGTCGACGCCCTCCGGGCGGCGATCGCGGCGAAGAAGATTCGAGAGCTCAAGGGTCTCGGCGCGAAGATGGAGGAGAAGCTCCTCCACGCCATCGAGCGCATGGGGACCACCGGCAAGGAGAAGCGCCGGCCGATCGGCGAGGCGCTTCCGATCGCCCGGGAGCTGGTCGCCGAGCTCGAGAAACACCCCGCCGTCGAGCGCGCCCAGTACTGCGGAAGCGTGAGACGCTTTCGTGAGACCATCGCGGACGTCGACATCGTCGTCGCCTCCCGAAACCCCTCGGCGGTCATGGAGAGCTTCGTCAAAATGCCCTCGGTGCGTGAGGTGATTGGTAGCGGCGAAACGAAGACGTCGATCTTGACCGCGACCGGGATGCAGGTCGACCTGCGCATCGTGGAGCCGGGCCAGTTCGGTGCGGCTTGCCAGTACTTCACCGGGTCCAAGGCGCACAACATCAAGCTCCGCCAGCGGGCGCTCGAGCGTGGCTGGCTTCTGAACGAGTACGGCTTGAGTGAAGCTGAGTCGGGGAAGGTGATCGCCTCGGAATCGGAGGATGCGATCTACGAGGCCCTTGGGTTGACGCCCATCCCGCCCCCGATGCGCGAAGACCACGGCGAGATCGAGCGCGCCGCCCGGGGAGAACGGCTTACCGAGCTCCATATGGAGGATTTTCGGGGGGACCTACACGTTCACACTTCGCTCTCCGGCGACGGGCGCAGTTCTCTCGGAGAGGTGCTAGCGGCCGCGGCGGGGAGGGGGTACGCCTATATCGCCATCACGGATCACGCGGAGAACCTGGCGTTCAACGGAGTGAGTCGAGAGAAGCTCTTGAGGCAACGTGAGGAGATCGACGCGCTGCGAGACCAATATCCTGGGATGACGGTTCTGCAGGGCGCGGAGCTGAACATCGGCCCCGACGGAGGGCTCGACTACGACGCGGCGTTTCGTCGCAGTCTGGATTGGTGTGTCGCCGGCGTTCACTCGCAGTTCGAGCTCGATCGGGAGAAACAGACCCGGCGCATCCTGGCCGCGATGGAAGACGAAACGGTCGACGCGATCGCGCATCTCACCGGGCGAATGTTGGGAAAGCGCGCCGGAATCGAGCTCGACATCGACGCCGTGCTCCAGAAGGCCGTCGAGACCGGTACCGCGATCGAGATCAACGCGGCGCTCGGACGGCTGGACGCTTCGAGCGACGTCTTGTTCCGTGCCCGCGACTTCGACGTGACGTGCGTGGTCAGCACCGACGCCCACCATACGCGCGAGCTGGCGCGGATGGAATGGGGCGCCCTTCAAGCCACGCGCGGGTTCGTCGATCCCTCCCGGATCGCAAATACCTGGCCGCGGAAGAAATTCCTGACCTGGGTGGAAAAGCATAGGAGCTGACGCCGTGGCGAGGAGCTCCGGACGCATCTTTCTACTATCTCCCGCCGACTGCTCGGGCAAACGGGCGACGCTTCTCGCGAGCCACGACGGGAATTTCGATCTCGCGCGACAAATGCGGACGCCCGCCGGCGCCGAGCTGGGAGAGGTTTTCAGTTTCGTGAGCAGTCTCTATTTCCGGGGAAAGCTCGCCTACGCTCGAGCCTTCGCGCGCGCACCGGGGAACGTGAGCGGCGCCTACGTCATCACGCCTTCCGACGGCCTCCGCCCCCCGGAATCCAGAATCACGAGAAAGGATCTCCGCCGTTACGCGCGGGTTCCCGTCGACCCCGCCGAAAGACGCTACCGGATCCCGTTCCTGCGCGACCTAGAGGCGCTCGCCGAAGAGGCGCGTGACGCGGAGTTCGTGCTCCTGGGAAGCATTGCTTCGGGGAAGTACGCGGAGCTTTTGACCTCGGTCCTCGCTCGGCGGCTCTTGTTCCCCGAGGACTTCGTGGGAAGGGGCGACATGAGTCGGGGCGGGCTGATGCTGCGATGCGCCCGGGACGGACGCGAGCTGCGCTACGTCGCGCTGATCGACGCCGAGCGACGGGGCCTCCGCCCGGCCCGTCTGCCACCTCTCGAGACGCCGAGGTCGTGAGTCGATGCATGCCGAATGGCGTTCCCCCGACGGGGAAGCCGGCGTGCGGTCAAGATGGTCTTCGCGTGCGCTTCGGCGAAGCGACGTGCCGCCGCCTGGCTAGCTCCAGTCAAGGCAACCACCCAATTTGGCGGCCGAACAGAAGATGAACGAACGAGTCACGACGAGGAGGGTATTGCCATGACGCAAAGGCAGGGACAGCCGCAAAGGAAAGGACTGAGCCCGGTCGCGTGGATTGCGATCGGTTGCGCTGGTATCTCGATACTGGTGGGCTTGGCGATGTTCTTGGGAGGGCTCTTCATTTTCAACAAGGCGAGAGACGTCGTTCAAGAAATGCAGGATGATCCGGTGCTCGCCACCGCGAGACTGATCGCCGCAACCAACCCGGATATCGAGCTGGTGGGAACGGATGAGGACCAAAAGACCGTCACTTTTCGCAACAAGGAGACGGGCGAGGAGTTCACGTTCAATTATCAGGATATCGAGGAGGGTAGGGTCACTTTCAGCTCCGACGAGCAAGCCGTCACCTATGAAGTCAATCGGGAGGCGAGCGGAGAAGGCGGTTTGACCGTCACTAGCGGTGAGGGCACGGCGACTTTGGGAAGCGTGAGCCTCGAGAAGTTTCCAGCTTGGTTACCGGTCTACCCGCAAACCGATCCTCAGGGCACTTTCTTCACCGAGAGCCCGGAGGCGACGATAGGCGCCTATACTTCAAACACCCAAGACGACGTCGAAGCGGTTATGGACTACTACGCCGCCGAGCTCGAGAAGGCGGGTCTCTCGGTAGCCCAGAGGACGAGCGTGCCCTCTGGCGGGCTTCTGGTCGCCCACTCACCCGATGACACGCGAACCGTCTCCGTTACCGGCTCGGTGGAGAACGCGGAAACGAAGGTGATGGTCAACTTCACGGAAAAGAAATAGTAGGGTCTCCCGCGCGCTCCCGCGGTGGCCGGTGGCAGTTATGGGGATCTCCATCCATTCTCAGCCGCCGGCCGGGATGGACCGTAGTCGATGCCGATGAGAATTCAGGTCTTTCTCAACCCATGGTATGATACCCATGCATACTGGAGGTCATACCATGGCGAGCTCGAAGATTGCTATCACCATACCGGAGGACATTGCCGAAGCGGTGGACGCGGCCGCCCGCGAACGTGGAGAGTCTCGCAGCGGTTTCATAAGCCGAGTGCTACGGGCGGCTCTGTCGGCTAGGCGCGATGCGGAGATCACGCGACGCCTTAACGAGCTTTTTGTCAACGAGGAGATCGTCGCCGAACAACGGCGTCTGACCCGCGAGTTGGATGCGGGTGGCTCGGACTGGTCGACCGAGGACTGGTAAGTGAGACAGGGAGAGGTCTATTGGTTTCGTTTTGGCGGATCAGGGTCGGAACCCTCCGGACGGCGACCTGCGGTCGTGATCCAGCATGACCGATTCAACCGAAGCGCCCTCCAGACCACGGTTGTGGCGGCGATTACGTCGAACCTGCTACTGGCCGGGATGCCAGGAAACGTGCGCCTCAAGAAGGGTGAAGCGAACTTGCCTCGGCCGAGCGTTGTCAACGTGACACAGGTTCGTACCATCGACCGCGATCGACTCGGGGAGAGAATCGGGGCACTGACTCCCCGGCGACGTCGCGACGTGCTTGTTGGACTCGCTCTGGTCTTCGGCGTCGATGAACTGGGAGACGCAGGTCTCGAGTAAGACAAGCGCTTTCTTGGTGCCGACGGCGGGTCGCGCGGACGCGCCGATAGCGTGGAATCGCTGACCGAGGACGCCGAGTGACGAATGGTTTGCCGGACGAACTATCCGACTCTATAATCTCGCGCTTGGCGAACTCCGCTTCAGTCTCGTGGGCGGGCCGATTGACGCCTCGCCTGGATCGGCAGGCTCCCTAGCTGCGGCTGCACGCAGTCAGAGTTTTCGTTCGCGATCAGGAACGAAGTCTTCGGTTTTGAGGGGGCGCCGGCCAGGCGTTCGAACGCCCCATCGATGCTGTTCGAAGAGCAGACATCGATCTGGGGCGGCGTGTTTACCCGCTTCGAAGACATCGATGGGAACATTTTTGGGCTGGTGAGCTTCGACGAGGAGAGTCGGGCGGTCGAAGCGCAACGGCGCGCGGTTGCGGAAAAGCTGGAATCCGAGCGCCGCTCCGCCCAAGAATTGGAAATCGCAACGAAGGTGCAGGCAAGGCTATTCCCCCAAACGTTGCCGTCTTCCTGCACGCTCGAGTACGCGGGCGTTTGCCTTCAGGCTCGTCAAGTAGGCGGCGATTACTACGATTTTCTGAATCTCGGTCAAGAACGACTGGGGTTGGTTATCGGTGACATTGCCGGGAAGGGAATCGCTGCTGCCCTCTTGATGGCGAATCTTCAGGCGAATCTACGCAGCCAGTGCGCGATCGCTTTGGACCAACCAGAACGGTTCTTGCGATCGGTGAACTAGCTCTTTTACGAGAATACGCCCGAGAGCGCCTACGCCACGCTCTTCTTTGCCGAGTACGACGACCAGTCGGGGCGCTTGCGCTACGCGAATTGCGGGCATCTCGCTGGCCTTCTTTTGCGCAGCAGCAACACCGTTGAAAGGCTTTCTTCCACGGAAGCGGTTCTGGGGCTCTTCAAGGATTGGGACTGCTCGATAGGGGAGCGTTGCCTTGACCCGGGGGACTCGCTCGCGCTCTATACCGATGGCATCACCGAATCGTTCAACGATGCCGGAGAGGAATTCGGAGAAGCGCGCCTGCTCGAAGCGTTTCGGCGGTGCCGAGAATTGCCTCCTCAGTCCTCGATTTCTTCGATTGTCGATGGGGTTCGGCAGTTCAGCCCTCAGGAACAGTACGACGACATCACCGTGATTGTTGCCAAGCGCAGAGGGAATTGAGATACGGGCCAAGGTCGAGGCCTTCCTGAAGACGCACGGCTGACGCCGAATCGGACTGGGCCCAGCGATCGAGAAGCGAAGCGCGAGCCTCGGCGGTGCGCGCCTCGTTTAGTTGCCGAACACACGATCACCAAGACGCCGCCGGCCTGCCCGGGATGCCACGCCTGAACGATTCCCTTCACGCGGTCGCGCTACGGCATGGCGACCGGGTTGCCGGTTTCCAGCACCACAATGGTGTTCGGATTTGCGGTGGCGACGGCGGCGATCACGGCGTCCTGGCCCCACGGCAGCGTCAGATCGGGCAGGTCGAAGCCTTCGCCCTCCACGCGAATCCCGAGGACGATGACGACATCCGAACGCCGCGCCGTGGCCGTGTCGCCCGGCCGATAGCCGGGATTCGTGATACCGAGGCTGGCGTCGGTCACCAGCAGCGCGGGGATCCCCAGGCGCGGCACGCCGGGCGTATAGCCCGCGCTCATGGGAACATCCTCCGGGATGCGCTCGTCCCGGACGGTGATGACGGAATCGACGCCCATGACGCTGAGTGAGCATCGAGAACCGCTCGTCGTCGGTCATGCGCTGTTCGGTCTGCCGCGCGCGCGTCGGCGCTTTCGGGCGCGCTCGAAGCGGCGTTCTCGTCGGCCATCGGCTCGAACTCGTAGATCGCACCGTCGGCCATGAGCGCGACGAATAGGTGACCGTCCTTGACGATGTACGAGCGGACGTAGCTCCAGTGCTTGGCGATCTGGTCGTGCAGCGACCCCGGCGGGCACATCGCGCGCGTCAACGCCGGGGGACCGAGCTCGAGGCGGCCCGGCTCGGGCGACGTCGCCACATAGCAGCACCAGCAGACTTGCGTACCGGGTCGACGCGCTTAGTCTTCTCACGCGCTCCTCCTGTGGTTGGCGAGATCCTTTGGAGAGATCCTTAGCCACGGCAAACATTGAGGGCAAGGGCCGGCCGGTCCTGCTAGTATCCCCAGCATGGGAGTTTTGTGGCGATATCTCAGTCGCCTGAAGGCATGGCTCGGCGTGTCCCTCTTTCTTGCTGCAGTGGCTCAGATTCTCGAGATGGTCGACCCCATCATTCTGGGCAAGATCATCGACGAGTACGCGCTCAATCCAGGAAACCGGCCCGAGTCGGAGCTCCTGCGGGGGGCGCTCTTCTGGCTGGGCGTCGCGGTCGCGGTGGCGCTTGCGGCGCGCCTTGCCACGACGTTCCAGGAGTACACTCTGCAGCGGGTCGTCCAAACGGTCGGGATGGAGATATTCAACGACGGACTCCGAAAAACGCTCCGTCTCCCGTACGAGGACTACGCAGAGACCACGAGCGGCGAGACCGTTGGAATGCTGCAGAAAGTCCGCTCCGACATCGAGCGGTTCATCGACTCCTCGGTGAACGTCATCTTTTCGACGAGCGTCGGCGTCGCCTTCTTGATCTGGTATGCCGTCACCAAGCACTGGCTCCTGATTCCCATATTCCTCGTCGGCGTCGTGTTGCTCGGCGGCGCCACCGGTCTTCTCAGCCGTCAGGTTCGCACGATCCAACGACAAATCGTGCGCCGAACCGCAAAGACCTATGGAACGATTGCGGAGTCCTTGCGCAACATCGAGCTGGTGAGGAGCCTCGGTCTCGCCCGGCAGGAGTTCCGGCGCTTGGAAGGCTACACCAAACAGATCTTCGACCTCGAGATGGAGAAGGTCCGAAACGTACGAGCGCTCACGTTCCTCCAGCGATCGATCATCAGCATCCTAAAGCAGTCCATCCTCTTCATCCTGCTCTGGCTCATCTTCAGGGACGTTCTTTCGACCGGGGAGCTCATCGCGACGCAGCTCATCTTGAACACGATCTTTCGCCCGCTCCAACAGCTCGGAAGCTTCGTCCTCCATTACCGGGAGGCCGAGGCTTCGCTCTCTTCGTTCGAAGAGCTGATGGCGCGACCGACGTCGCAAAGGCCCGAGGATGTCGTCGACGTCGGGGAGATCGAGAGTCTCCGGTTCGAGAACGTCACGTTCCGCTACCTGGGTGCCACCGAGGCAGCCATCGACGACGTCTCTTTCGAGGCGCATATTGGCGACACGATCGCGTTCGTGGGACCGTCGGGCTCGGGCAAATCCACGTTGGTGCGGCTACTCGTTGGGCTCTACGCGCCGGAGAGCGGTCTCATCCTCATCGACGAGGTTCCCGCCACCACGCTCCGTTACAACCGGGTGCGCCGACAGATCGGATTCGTCACGCAGGACCCACAGTTTTTCTCCGGCACCATCCGCGAGAACCTCCAGTTCGTGAAGCCCGCAGCGACCGACGAGGAGATGTATCGAGTGCTCGAGCAGTCTTTCGCCAACGAGATCATGGAGCGCTCCGGACGAGGCCTCGAGACTCGACTTGGTGAAGGCGGCATCCGGGTATCCGGCGGCGAGCGGCAGCGATTGTCGATCGCCCGCGCTCTCCTGCGCGAGCCCCGCCTCTTTATCTTCGACGAAGCGACGTCGGCCCTCGATTCTCTGACAGAGCGGGAGATTACCAAGGCCGTTCGCGAAGTGTCGCGGCGCGGAGAGCAGATCGTGATCCTCATCGCCCACCGCCTCAGTACGATCGCCCATGCCGACAGAATCTACGTCCTGGAGAAGGGCGCGATCGTGGAAACCGGCACGCACGAAGAGCTCAAGAGCCAGCTCGGTCTTTACTACGCCATGTGGCGTCAGCAGGTGGGTGAGCGTGAGAGCCACGTCGAGAAGAGCGTCCCGGCGCTCCCCGCGAGTCAGGCGCACGTTGGAGGCGAGGAGGCTCCAGACTTGGACTCTAGCGGCGACGGTCGCTAGCCCGGCCGCTCCGCTGGACCCGCTAAGGACTCAGGGGGGTCAACCCGCATCGATCTGCCACGCTATGGAGACGGGAGATACACGAGCAAGTGTGTCCGGTTTCGACTTTCCCATTCGTCTTATAGGTAAAGGCCGACATTCCGGCCTAACAAAAGGCGCCAAGCCGACTCGGCGTTATGTCATTCACGGTGTTCCCGACAATCCCTCCGCCTGGCTCATGCGGGTGGCCCACAACCGTGCCATCGATCTCCTGAGGCGGGACGATCAATTCCGCCACTTCGCCCCGGAGCTTGTCCATGTTCTGAGTCTCAGCGAGGATCGGTCCGGGGAAACCCCGGCCTTTGAAAAGGAGATCCAGGACGACCAGCTCCGCATGATGTTCTCGTGCTGTCATCCGGAGCTTTCAACCGAAGTCCAGATGACGCTCATCCTCAAGACACTTTGCGGTTTCAGCGTCTCCGAGGTCGCTCACGCCCTTCTGACGAGCGCGGATTCCATCGAAAAGAGACTGGGCCGAGCGCGGAAAATGTTCCGGCTCTCGGGGACGTTCGTGGAAATCTCGAACGCTTCGGAAATACGCGAGCGCCTGGATGCTGTCTACCAAGTCATCTACCTGCTCTTCAACGAGGGCTATCACGGCAGCCGATCCGAAGAGACGGTGCGGGAGGAGCTTTGTTTCGACGCCATCCGGCTGGCGCTTCTCTTGAGCGAGCATCCGGAAAGGGAAAAGCCCAAGACCCATGCCCTGCTAGCGCTCCTTTGTTTCCATGCGGCGCGTCTTCGCGGCCGTATCGACGACGATGTCGGTCTCCTCCAACTCGAGATGCAAGACCGCTCCAAATGGGATCGGGATTTGATCGGGAGGGGATTCCGTTTCCTGGAGGAAGCCTCGACGGGAGACGAACTGAGCGAGTATCACTTGGAAGCGGCTATCGCCTCGTTACATTGTGCGGCGCCGACCTATGAGAAAACCGAATGGGCCAAGATCCTGGAGCTCTACGACAGTCTTTACCGGGTCAAACCCTCGCCCATCGTAGCCCTGAACCGGGTCGTCGCCTTGTTGGAAACCTGCCGCCTGGGCGCGTCCGGAATGAGTTGTTGGTGACTGGACCTGGCCATCCGACGAGGACAAAATATGAGAACATCCAAGAAGCAATTCGAGACGATCGATGAGTACATCAAGACCCATCCAAAGGATGTTCAAAGTATTCTTCAAAAAATGAGGCGGACCATACGAGAAGCCGCGCCCGAGGCGGTGGAGACGATCAGCTACCAAATGCCGGCGTTCAAATTGAACGGCAAGGGTTTGGTGTATTTTGCAGCGTTCAAGAACCATATTGGATTCTATCCGATACCCTCCGGCATCGAAGCATTCAAGAAAGAGTTGTCCCCGTACAAGCAAGGAAAGGGTTCGGTTCAGTTCCCATTCGATAAGCCCGTTCCCTATGGTTTGGTGGAAAAAGTGGTTCGATTCCGAGCAAAGGAAAACCTAAAGAAGAAGAAATAGCAGCCCTTGCGCCACCACGACACCAAGGGTATGTTCGAACGATGGCTGTTTTCATTGCCTTGCTACGCGCCGTGAACGTGGGCGGTACCGGCAAGCTCGCTATGAGCGAGCTCCGGGAGATATGCGAAGACGCCGGCTTCGAGAACGTCACGACGTACATTCAGAGCGGCAATGTCGTCTTGACGTCCAGGCTCGCAGCCGCACAGGTCAAGCAGAAGCTCGAAGCATCCCTTAGACGGAAGATGGGCAAGCCCGTTGGTGTGGTCCTCCGCACACCGGCCCAGCTCGAGGCGATCGTCAAGCGCAACCCGTTCAAGAAGGCCGCCCCCAATCAACTTCTCGTGTTGTTCCTCGATCGCGCCCCACCCAAGAACGCTCTTGCCAACCTCGTTATTCCCGGCTGGGAAGAGGTCAAGCTCTCAGGCCGAGAGATCTTCATCCACTACCCGGACGGAATGGGCCGGTCGAAGCTGAAAACCCCATTCGCGGATAACGCGACCGGTCGCAATCTGAACACTGTCAAAAAGCTGCTCGAGCTCAGCCGCACGGCCTCGGCGCGCTCGTAGCCGACAAGCCCTGAGACTTCATGGGCCACAATGTGTCTATCCTCGCCATCCCCGTTCGTCTCAGGGGTAGAGGCCGCAGTCCCGGCCCGACCCGATGCGCAGGCGTGGTTGGAAGTCTTTGAAAAATAGACAGAAAGGATAACCAAGAGATGTCCCAAAAAATCACTCCGTTCTTGTGGTTCGACAAAGAAGCCAAGGAGGCGGCCGGTTTCTACACTTCTCTTTTCACCGCCACCTTCGATGCCAGCGGGGGTAGGTCGAAGATAAAGAATGCGACGACCCTCGACGACACCCCTTCCGGCACTGTCGAAATCATCACCATCCATCTTCTGGGGCAGGAGTTTTCACTCATGAGCGCCGGCCCGCTTTTCAAGTTCACTCCCTCCGTTTCATTTCTGGTTGCCTGCACCGAGAAGGCGCAAGTTGACGGGTTGTGGGAAGAACTATCTGAAGGCGGTACCGCTCTCATGGAGCTTGGCGAGTATCCGTTCAGCCAAAGATACGGATGGGTGCAGGACCGGTATGGCCTTTCCTGGCAGGTGATGTTCATGGGCGACCGCGAGATAGAACAGAGAATCATTCCCACGTTCATGTTCGTCGGCAAGCAATGCGGAAAAGCAGAAGAGGCGATCCGTTTCTACGCATCGCTGTTCCGCGATGCCAATGTTGGTGACATCCTTCGCTACGGCAAAGGCGAGGAGCCCGACAAGGAAGGATTGGTGAGGCACGCTGCCTTCACGCTGGAAGGCCGGCAGTTTGCGGCCATGGACAGCGCTCACCCACACGACTTCACGTTCAACGAGGCGATATCGTTTGTCGTGAACTGCGAGAGGCAGGAAGAAATCGATTACTACTGGGGAAAGCTCTCGGCAGACCCAAAAGCAGAACAGTGCGGTTGGCTCAAAGACAGATTCGGCCTGTCTTGGCAGATTGTTCCAACCGCCATGGAAGAGATGCTCAAGGACAAAGACAAGATAAAGATCGCGCGAGTGACCGAAGCGTTTCTCAAGATGAAGAAGTTCGACATCGAGGAGCTCGTGAAGGTGTACGAAGGAAGGTGATCGAGAACCCCGGGCCGGTAACGGTGAACGACCGCATGGGTCATCGTTGACAGCCGTGAAGCGATCGTGGCAAAATTATTTTGTTCCTTCTCACAAGGCGACGATCGGCTTTCCGAGGTTCTCCGGCATCAGGAATCCTCTACTGCGAATGAACAATCGACGCAGACTGAAGAGTCTGGGACTGTCGCTGCTGTCGGCGATCTTGAGCGCGAGCTGCGAGCCAGCCATCGGAGAAGACGCTCCGGCCGGCCGGCCGTTAAAGAGCATCTCCACTTTCGCTGACCGTCCGGTCGTCGAGCTTGCGTTCACGGACCGGCGCGATCCGCTTGTGGCAGGCAAGTTTCGCAAGCCACTTGTGGACCACCTCACCTGGCGCACGCCGTACCGTTTCCGCGTCCTGTCCGTCCCGCAGTCCGAAACGACCATCGGCATGCTCGAACAGAGGCTGGCGGACGCCGCCCTGTTGAGCGTGGTGAGCTACTTGGAGGCCCACCGCCAGTTGGGAGTGGTGCCGCTGGTGAGACCCTTGAACCGGGACGGCGAGCCCGTCTCATATGGCGTCTTCGTCGTCCAGGAAGAGAGCCCGCTTCGAGAACTGGGTGATCTCGAAGGTCGTTCGCTGGCACTAGGGTCCTTTCATTCCACATTGAGCAATCTCATTCCCCGGCACGAGCTGATTCGAGCCGGAGTGAAACCCGAGAACCTTGGAACCATCGAGCACCTCCAGGACGACGAGGCGGTGGCCGACGCGGTCGTCGAGGGTCGCGTCGACGCCGGGGCCGTCGAGGACCTAGTGGCCCATCGGTTCGAGGAGAAAGGACTCAGGATTCTCCACATTTCCGACCCCGTCCCCAGCTCTCCGTTCGTCGTCCGCCAGAAGCTCCCGCAGGCGGTTGCCGAAGCGTTGCGGGACGCCTTGTTGGAGCTAGATTTCGAAGGCGTCGACGGCAGGCAGCATTGGGAGGAGGACATTCGGTTCGGGTTCGCTCCTGCCACCGACGCCGACTACGACCCTGTGCGAAACATCCTGAGGAGCTCTCCAACGGGATGCACGCGCACCTGCCATGGCAATCCGTAGCGACTCTCGACTCGCAGAAGGGGGTCTGAAGGCCCTCCTCCTGCGGATGCTCTCTCTGGCGCCGACTCCGGTCCTTCTGTTCATCTCTTCCTCCTCCGCCATCTACCTGAGGAACCAAGGTCTGCTCCAGTATCAGTATCAAGTGCTCGCCCCGTTCGTCGGGCTGCTCGTGGTGGCAATTTTGCTCGGGCTCCTGCTGAGCGCGCTCTCGCGATACGCCCGGGGCTTTCGCGCGCTCCTTTGGGCCTACTACTTGACGGGTCCGCTCTTCCTGCTCTTCGAGTTCTTTCGCGTACTCCAAGGCACGCTTCCGGGCGTGGAGCCCCTCTACCAAACGACCACCGGTCTCGCAGTGTGGCCGGGGCTGCTCCTCGTCGCGGCACTGGCACTGGGCCGAAGCAGACCGAGCGATCAGATGACACGGGCCTTCGCGGTGTTCGGAATGGTGCTCATGGTTTACGAAGGAGGGACGCTTCTCTATTACATTCTGAGCCATCGGGCTCCCACCATCCCCAGCCTCGAGGCCCTCGGCCCGCCACCTCCCGCCGCCCAAGGTCGTCCCAACATCTATCATCTCATCTTCGATGCCTATCAGACCGATTTGCTCGAGCACACGCTCACCGACGAAGCCGAGAAGACTCTCGGCGGCTTCACCTATTTCCCCAACAACAGGGCGGAATGGGAGGACACGCCGATGTCCCTGGCCACGATATTCTCCGGCAGGGACTACTACTATGACCGCTCCAGCGGGCAATTTATTGCCGGGGCGTTCAACAGCAAAGGATCACTCCTATACTGGCTCAAATCGCTCGAGTACCAGACGGTGGCCTACGTGCCGAACGGATGGAAGGGGCGAGAAACGTACTTGGATCGCGTCGTCCGACATGACGACGCTGCGCTCTCCGATGTCCTTCCCCTCAACCGTGAGGCCTTCTGGAACCTGTGGCTTTACAGCGTTACTCCCGCCGCGTTGCGGGATACCGTCATGAGAAACAGCTGGTTCTCGGGGCTCGATGAGACGGATGTGGACCTGCTGCAGACTGGTAGACTCTTACCCACCACGGCACCGGTTACCTCCTATCTGGGATTCGAAAGAATGCTGGAGGAAGAGAAGAGTCTCTCCTCTTCCGGGCGTTACACGCTCGTTCACCTCATCATTCCCCACTACCCGCTGAAGCTCAGGTCCGATTGCAGCTACAGCGTGGGCTCGACGAGGACCAAGCCGCTCGAGCAATCCCAGTGCGCGCTGAAGCTGATCCTGAAGTTCGTTAGCCTGCTCAAGGAGCTGGGGCGGTTCGATGATTCATTGATCGTGATCCACGGCGATCACGGAGGTCCTTATCGTACCCAAGACGGCGAGCTGGTAACACTGGCTCGCTCTCGTTCTCTCGATGCGGTGCTGCTGGTCAAGCCCGTGGGGACTCCTGCCGCCGGGAAGCTCCAAGTATCGGACCTGGAGACGAGCCTGCTGATGATCTCCGGCATCATCATGAGCTCGGTCGTCGATGCGGAGTCGGCTGACGTTGATCTCGAACCCTGGGTCCGCCGCCGGGCCATTGTGCCTCGAGTGGAAGAGGAGATGGTCGAATCGGCGAAACTGATACTGAATCGCCACGGTTTCTCTCTCGGAGACGTGACGAGAGTCCACGACCGTCGCTATCCGGAGGGCACGGTCATTTCACAAGACCCGCCGGCGTTCGGCACGGGGGATGCCGCCGATCACGTGTCGGTCGTGGCCTCCCTCGGCCCCTCTCCTGATGATCCCAGCGTCATGCCGAACTTCGTGGGTCGGAACGTCGCCGAGGTCGTCGACTGGTTACAGAAACGGCAACTCCCCACCACCAGCATTCACCACATGGCCCACGTGATCGCTCCCGAAGACATGGTCGTGACCCAATCTCCCCGCGCGGGCGACAGGTTGGACGAGGATGTCGAGATCGCGTTCTACGTGTCCAAGGGGAACTGAGCCTAGCCGGGAACGCAGCAAAAACGGAATCCTCTGCCTGGCAAACGTTTTCCAAAACTGTGTCGAAGAGTATCACTCTTGGTATGCCGGACGCAGTTACGGATCTTCGATAGACCGCTAACTCCTTTGATACCAGTAGATACCAGTAGATGCCCAGGAGTCGGAGTGGCGTTGGCACCTGCGGCTCCCTGGTGTCTATCCTGTATTTATGGTTGGCTCCAGTTTTGCGGACACTGGTGGTATCAAGAAGGAGGGCGGGAATGAAACAAGTAGCCCCAATTGCATTGCTCATGACGGTATTTGCGGTTGCGAGCCTGGGTCAGGCTGTTCAGGCCCAGGAGTCAGAAGTCGAGATTAGGCGCGGCGAGGTGTTGCAAGTCGCGGGTAACACCGTGCTCATCCGTATCGAGGGTGAGGGTGTGAAACGTTACACGATTCCCAGTGACTTTCGCTTCAACCACGAGGGCAACGAGATCACGGTGAATCAGCTCCGGGAGGGAATGATCCTGACCGGCGTACGACTACGCACGACCGGAGCCGCTGATGTGGAGGACATCGAGTCCGCCATGGCGGAGATAGCCGAAGCGCCGGCCGAAACAACCGCAGACACTGCCGGTGAGCCCATGGAAGCCGAATCTGCAGCGGCCGAACCGGCGGAAGCGCCTGCGATGACCACGGAGGCTCCAGCACGCGAAGCTCCATCGGCGGAAGGGACTACCTCGCCAATCGCCGAGGAGGAGGCAGCGACTTCCGCGGAAGAAGGCATGGGAATGAGCACGCCCCTGATCGTCGGCCTGATAGTACTCTTGTTGGTCGTGGTTCTAATGGCGGTGAGAGGGCTAGGAGGCGCCAAAGCCAAGAAAGCGCGAAAGTAGCGGCGGCTCTCTTGGCCGCGCCCCATCTGTCGATCGACTTTCCGTCGGGCTTGTCTCAACGCGGAGTGAGCTCGCGGTCGGTCTGCGAGTACCGTCTCTGACGCCCCGTGCCTTTGCACGCGGCTGGTACGCTGACTGTGGCGCGCGGGTGAGCCTCGCGAACCCCCCTATCTCGGGCGTTCCACTTGGGCTCGTAAGAGAGCGACGGCCAGCACCAAGACCCATAACGGTCGCGTCGGAGCGCCAATCGCCGAGAGCTCGCCGGGACTGATCCAATTCCTTTCATATCAGCCGAGCTTTGCCATCGCGCGATACACGGCGTCGCGCAACGGCTTCTCCCGCGGATCGTCGGACATGTAGAAATCCATCTTGTTCATGACGTAGGCGAACCCCAGGCGCGCGTCCGGGTCGGCAAACGCGAACGAGCCGCCGGCGCCCGGCGCGCCGAACGCGTGCCGGCTCGAGCCGAACTCTACTTTCGGCCCCGGCCGGAGGAAGCCGAGCGAGAAGTAGCAGGGCACGCCCACGACCGCGTCCTTCGTCTGCGCCGAAGTCGGCAGCGCGGTGAGCCTCGCCATGGTATCCGGACCGACGCCGAGCTCCGCTCCGCCCTCGGCGAATGCCGAGTACAAGCGCGCGATGGCGCGTGCTGTACCGACGCCGTTGCCTGCAGGTACCTCGACCTCGAGGAAGCGCCGGTTGTTGGAGTCAGCATCCGAGAAGATCGACATCGACTTGCGCAGCAGCGACCACGGCCAGAGCACCCGAAGCAGCATCGTCCACGGAGTCGTCAGCAAGGCACGAAGCGCGCGGCCCGTGGAAAACGTTAGTAGGGTCGCGAGCCGCTCGGCGGGGATTTCGGGCGGCAGCCCGATGTAGAACTCGAGGCCGAGCGGCGCGCCTATCTCCTCACAGAAGAAGCGGCCCAGCGTCCGGTGCGCGGGATCAACGCGTCGGATGAGCTCCTGCATGTACAGCCCGATCGTCATCGCGTGATAGCCGTGGCGCGTGCCGGGCGTCCATGCCGGCTTCTGTCGTGCGAGCACGCGCGCGACCTCGTCGAGGTCGTGCAGCCGGTCGATCGAGAGCTCCTCGTCCAGCCACACGAGCCCGGCCTCGTGGCCAAGGAGCTGGCGGACCGTCACGGCTTCCTTGCCGCCTTGCGCGAACTCGGGCCAATAGCGGGCGACCGGGGCGTCGTAATCGATCCATCCGCGCGCGTTGGCAACCGCGAGCGTCATGGCGGAGATGCCCTTCGTGGTGGAGTGCACGATGACCATCGTGTCCTCCTCCCAGGGCGCATCGCCTTCGGGCGCGCGGCGGCCACCCCACAGATCGACCACCTTGTTGCCGCGCCAGTAAGCGGAGACCGCTGCGCCGATCTCGCCTCGCTCGGCGAAGTTGCGCTCGAACTCGACGCGGACCTCCTCGAAGCCCGGCGCGACCTGGCCACGCACACGGGACTCGACTCTGTCGGTGCTCGAAACTGGAGCATCTTCAGTCAGCGTCTGCGCGAGCGACTTGCTGGTTGTCATCACTCGACATTGCCAGCAATAACAATGCCGCTGCCGTTCTTACACGTTTTCGAGCGTCCCGAATGGAAGGGTGGGGATTCTTGCGCAATCGTGGATGCCCGAAGCGCGATTTTGCGCTATCTTAAATTAAGCCGTCTTTGGCGCTTATGTAGCCAGAGCCATAGGCAAAGAACACTGCTCCTACCGACCACCAGCTTCCGGTCATGTAGGCGGCAATCCAAGCAATAATGAGCAGAAGCATGTAGGCTTTCACTGTTTCCTCTTCAGTCCTCGCGACTTCCTCTCATTCCTCCAGAACGACCTTCACGTTGTCGAGACCCCAGCTCTCGTCACCGATGCCCTGGAGATGCCAAGCCTCGAACACGAGAGCCAGGCTCTCCGCGCTGTGAGAGAAGCTGCGCGTGATGCGGTAGACGCTGTCGGGCTGGCTGGCGTAGCCCAGCGAGACGATCTCTGCGGCTCCCGTTCGCCCTGGCCAGTCTCCTTCTCCGACCCAGTCGGGGTAGGCCTGATGGGCTCCCTGATTGGTGAAGGTGGTTTCCAGAAGAGTCGGCCCGCCACCCACCGACAAACGCCAGTAGTCGGGCCCGAACGTGGTGCTGTTGCCGTCCCAGGTCGCGAGGATGTAAAGATCGAAGGTCACCACGACGGAGGAGTGTGCCGGCAGAGCGTCGAGCGTCAGAGTGACGGTGTCGTTGCCGAGCTGTCCCAAAAACCGCCGGCCGCCGCTGGGGCTCGTCGCCACGTTTTGATGCGACCACTCTCCGGCCGCGGAACCTGATTCGAAATCTTCGAAGTAGACGCCTTCGTGGACACCTCGCGCTGCCTCCCCAGCGCCGGTCGCGAAGTCTGGATCTCCCGTCAGCGCCACATCGAGAACGCACGACTCGTAGATCTGTGGATCGGCGATGGCGAGCTCAGTGCAGACCGCCTGGGCCCAGGCGACCGCCTCCGGGTCGAGATCACCCAGAGTAATCGGACCGGGCGGGAAGAAGGGATAGAAGCGGTTGTAGTCCTGCGGGCCGGTCGCTTCGGCGTAGTCGAAGAGGGAATCGGCCACATCCGTAATCCGCCAGCTGTCGGCAAGCCCCCCATGAATCTCGGCGAAACTGGGTGAAACAAGGATGTCCGGCGGCTCTCGATCGAGCGCCAGATCGTCATCGCGGCTGCCATTGCGGTTGCCCAGCAGACCGCGCAGATCGGTGAGTCCGAGGTCAGGACGCACGAAGACGTTGAGATGATCCGTCTGGACCCGTACCTTGAGATACGTGCCTCCAGTGGGCCAGTCGACTCGATAGACGGAACCCTCCCGGGAGACGGCCCCGCCGCCAGGAAGCGTGAGGGGCATGCCCTCCTCCACCTCGGTCGGCGAGCCGTCGACCCGGAGCGGCGGTGTCTCCGAAGCGTAGAACGCGATGCGATCGTCGCCCACGAGCGTCGCCGTCGCGGTGTTGACCGAGACGTCGCGGGCCCCCCACTGTTCCTGTCGGACCTGCACTTCGAGACCGCTGGCCCGAGTCAGAACGAACTCGCCAGCCGTCTGAAAGTCGTACTTCAGGCCGTCGTAGGTGACCAGGTGAGGATCGCCCCAGGAATCTCCGCCTCCCTCGTTGTCGTCTCCATCGCCGTCCCCGTCTCCGTCGCCACCGCCGCCCCCACCACCGCCTGGGTCGCTGCAGATCTGAACCACGTCAAGAACGTGCCTCCCGAACCCCTCCACGTCCACACTGTAAGACCCGTAGCGCTCGAGTGGCTCGTCGGGGCAGTCGGCAGCGAGCCGTGCGGTCACCTCGCCGCCTCCTTCGATCGTACCCGGACCGGGATCCTCGATCCGCAGCCAGTCGTCCTGCGAGGTCATTGCATACTGAACGGGGAAGGCGATCCGGTTCCTGAGAGTCACAAGGCCTTCCGCCAAAGCACCGGTGTCACCTTCGACCACCAGCGGTTCGGGCACCGCCTCGATGACGAACGGCTCTCTCCCTTCGCATTCGGCGTACTGGGACGGGATCACGTAGTCTTTCGCCCGCTCCCACAGAACCGACCAGAACTTGTCGTGGACCTCCTGGGCGTAGCCGGCGTCGTCGACCAGGAAGCCGAACTCGTTGACGTTGGAGTTGAAGACTCCGATGGCCGAGGGGTAGAGGTTTTGCGATCCGATGTAGAAAGAGCTGTCGTCCACCATCCAGAACTTGTTGTGGGTCTTGTAGTCGACCTCCACCTCGTCATCGACCGGCCGGAATTGGGCAACCTCCAGACGACAGACCAGCTCGTCGAGCTCGCCCGGGCTGAGACCGGCGGCACGCCCCTGGGCGTAGAGTGTCGTCTCGAGATAGTGCGCTTGCGTCGAGACCGGCCAAAGTTCGGTCCTAAGATCATGGGGTCGAGACAGCAAGATCTGGACCTCAATCCCGTTGAAGATCATGGCCTCGAAGAGCGGCTCGAGCACGAAATCCGTCGGATAGTATCCGCTGAAGTTCATCATGTGTTGCGAAATGTGAACGCTCCGTTGCGCCCCGCGGAAAGCCCCCGCAACCACGTGATCGGCTGACAGATCGAGCGAGTCGTTCCAACGCGGCCCGCGCCCGAGGGCAAACACGTTGTGGGATTCGTAGGCGCCGGGCGGTAGCAGACCGTCCTGGCTCGGCGAACTGGAACAGGGATTGTCGGCGCCCGGTTTTCGCAACCGGCGGAGACAGTTGTTACGGGCGCGCTCCCAGACCTTCCCGAACATGTCTACGGCCAGACGCGCCGCGTCACCCTCGAGGCGCATGCTGAGATCGTAGAGCGGGGGATCCGTGAGGTACTGGGTCTCCCAGTTCTGCCCGCCGACGATGGCGAAGCGTCCGTCGCGAATCGCCATCTTGGTGTGATTGTGATCGATAAACTTGAAGCCGATCCTTGCGGCGGCCACGCGGACACGGCGCTCCCGCCCCATCCGCGATACCAGGGCCTTATAGAGACGCTGAAGATAGAGAGGCCGAAGTTTGGGGTCGGAAGTGATAACACGAACCACGGGCCAGTACCTTTCCGGGACGCCCTCGAAGGTATCGTTCAGGTCGCCGAGCGCCGGAGCGAGGTATGCGCGGACTAGCTTGAGGTCAAAGTCGAGCGACGAGAGATAGAAAGACCGAGTCGTCCGCCGCAGCTCGTCGGCGATCCCGCGGTAGTACTCGTCGGAGTCGTGGGGGCTCGGGGCGAAGCGAACGTCCGGGTTGGAGAGCAGCCAGCCGCGGGGGAAGGGATTCTCTCCTCCCGGTAAGCTGTTGCACCAGCTGTACCACGAGTAAGAGTTGACGCCCAGTTCGTAGAGGTCCTCGAGCGTCACACGCGCTTGCTCGCCGAGCGGAGAGAGCGGCGACGGGGTGCACGACCCATAAGCACTGGCGGTACCCTCGACCCACAGCTCGACATCGTCGAAGAGGATGTTGTCGTTGCGCGCGTAGAGCGCCACGGTGAGCTCGTTATCGGCCGGATCGAGCTCGAGCGTTCCGGTCACCGTGCGGGAATGCCAGCCGCCTACGGTGAGCTCGGTGAAATCGAGCCTTTGATCCTGGAGCACGAGACCACCCTCGCCCGCGGTGAGCAACACACCGGCGCCCAGGTCGTCCCGTCGCGCAGGATTTGCCCTCCGGTAACGGAAACGCAACCAGTAGCGGGTAGGAGCACTGACGATCTCCGGCGGGAGCTCGAAACGTTGGGCGAGAAGAAGCGGAGGCTCGTCGGCGCCGACTCCTAAGGTCACCGGGCGCGCCGCGTTGTCGCCGCGCTGTCGCACGATCCTCCAGTTCCCGGCCACCTTCTCCCAGTCCATGAGGGCGCTGGCGAAATAGGAGTAGCGCACGTAGTTTGCGCAGTCTTGGCAGTCATAGGGCGGGTTGGGTTGAGCCTCCAGGACCGGGGAAAAGAAGATGAGCGTTGCGAGAGCGCCCAGAACGACGGTTGGGAGGCGCGTCAGCAGACGGCTCCGAGCGGATGGGGGCATGGCAGGTCTCCTCAACAGCATGCTGGCCTCAGCGAGCGGTTGGGGCACTCTGCCGTGTCGCGCGGATAGTAATCCGCTTTCAGCGAGGAGTCAAGAGAGCACGCGATGTGAGATCCCCTGGAAAGACCGCGATAGCAGAAGGACAAAAATATACCAGTAAGTCCAAATTCGATGGACATATTTGCACTATTTTGACACAATACGTCCATGCCCGCGATCGATGAGATCCGCAGAGCAATCGATGCTGATGTATTTGATTATCAACAACTTATGGACTGTCTTAAGGTTTATGCCAAACCGCGGGATAAGGTTCGCGCGCTTCTCAAGGCGCGCGAGATTGTTAGGGTCAAGAAGGGCCTTTACGTTTTTGGCGAAGGCCACCGACGCAGCCCCTGGTCTCGCGAGATTTTGGCGAACCTGATCTACGGCCCGTCGTACATTAGCCTCGACTACGCCCTCAGCTACTACGGACTCATTCCGGAACGGGTCATGGTAGTGACGTCTGTCACGCTGTCTCGCTCGCGCCGATTCGAAACGCCGTTGGGGCTTTTTACATACCGGAGATTGTCTTGTCGCAAGTACTCCATCGGTATCGATCAGCAAACAGTGGGAGGCGACCAGCAGTTCCTGATCGCGACGCCGGCCAAGGCGTTGGCCGACAAGATCTGGACGGACAGGCGGTTTACTCCACGAAAGGCCGAGGAATTCCGCGCGTACCTTGAGGAGGATCTGCGCATGGCCCCCGACTCCATGAGCGGCATCGATCGTACTCTGCTGGCGCTCATCGCAGAGCAGTACGGGTCGAGGAAGGTTCGTTTGCTGCAAGACTATCTCGAAGGTCGGGGGAAGACCCTATGAATCCCGCGATCCAACGAATGCTCCAACGTTATTCGCGCGACACGATTGAAGAGAACGTGGCCGCTCTCCGGGAGATCCTCCAGCAACTAGCTTTGCTTGGACTCTGGCGAAGCAAGTTCTTTGAGCAAGCGGCGTTTTACGGCGGCACCGCGCTTCATATGCTCCACGGACTCGATCGTTATTCCGAAGACCTGGATTTTTCCTTGCTCAAGCCCAATGTTGAGTTTTCCCTCGCCAAGTACGGCTCCGCCCTGGAACGGGAGCTGTCGGGATTCGGATTCGAAGTATCGTTCGAGCGGGTACAGAAGAGCCAAGAAAGCGCTATCGAATCCGCATTCATCAAGACGAACACCCTGAAACAGATGATTCTCATTGACGCGGATCGCAGGCTGCTCGCTGGCCTTCAGTCCGACCAGAAGCTCAAGATCCGGCTTGAGGTGGACGTCGATCCCCCGGGAGGGTTCGAGACTGAATCTAAACCGATCTTGCAACCGGTCCCGTTCGCGGTTCGAGTCTACACCTTGCCCGACCTGTTTGCCTGGAAAATGCATGCGCTCCTCTGTCGTCGATGGCGGAACCGGGTAAAAGGGCGGGATTGGTATGACTTCGTCTGGTATGTGGCCAACTATCCGCGCCTTCACCTAAGCCACCTGGAGCGGAGGATGCGCCAGTCCGGCGACTACAAGTCGGAACGACCGCTCGAGCCTGAGGAGTTCCGGAATATGATGCGGCAAGCCGTGGAAAGTCTTGAGGTCGAGCGCGCTCGAGAAGAGGTAATCCCGTTCGTTTTGGACCGGCGCTCCGTTGAGGTTTGGTCGGCGGAATTCTTCATCTCCTTGATCGATAAAATCGAGTTCGTGTGAAGAGATGAAACATCCTATGCTCCTCGACATCCTGGCCATGTGACGACTTCTATCCACTACCAACTCGGGACGTGAGAAAGAATCCGTAATTGCGCGCGGTAGATGGGAATGATGGGCTCACAGTTGTGACGTCGCGGCGATCGGACCGGCGTGCCACCGATCGGGCGGGAGTTGCGAATGGTGGCCTGTGAGGGCGCCTGAAACCACCCCAGTTTCGTGTGCTCAAATGGCCGGTCGGCTCTGTTTCACGCCGGTACGAGTTTCGATACGATCTTCGGTCTCCAGCAGAGGCGAATCCATTGCTGGATGTCGTAGGTGAGGGCTGCCCACAGAGATTCGGTGCGCACTTTGGCGACCCCGCGCACACGAAACTGCCGCAGGCCGAGCTTGGCCTTGATCCAGAGATGCGGGAACTCAGCCACCTGCGACCGCGTCCGATAGATGGCCTTGGCTTCGTCGGTCTGCATCTTCCGGCGGAACGCGGCTATCTCGGGTAAGGGTTCCAGCCGCTCGATCGACCGACCGCTCCACGTGCGAGGACAGCAGAAATCTTTGACCGGGCACGCGTCGCAGTCTTTAGGCGATGCCTTGTATCGATAGCGCATCATGCCATCGCGTTCGTACTTGGCGTCGTAGCGTAAGCGCTTGCCCTCCGGGCACACATACGTGTTGCTCGCCTCGTCGTGCACAAAGCTGGATGCTTCGAAGGCCGACATCACGCCGTAGTGCTGATAGGACTTGCGCCGATTGGCCTCTGCCGACTTGCCCCGGGCTCAGGGCCGACGAGGTCAATGCCGCGCTTCGCCATCCTCACGATGTTGTGGCTACTGATATACCCGCCATCCACGACCACCTGATCCGGCGCGCGCTGCAGCGTCTGCTCAATCCGTTCCATCGCCGGCGTCAGCTGCTGATAATCGCTGCCGGCCTGAGTCGCCCCGATGTCGACAATCAGGCTGTGCGCGGCATCCGTTGCGATCTGCACGTTGTAGCTGGGCGCAGAGCCGCCCTCGGCTTGCTTCATCACCCGCGCGTCGGGATCGCTCGTGCTCACGCGGTCCACGC
>Ga0214472_10001528_pt1 | contig 25741 bp, 23 predicted proteins | sample RVTome_6_FD_207662 | JGI IMG/M metagenome (GOLD analysis project Ga0214472, IMG submission 207662) | Soil microbial communities from uranium-contaminated site in the Upper Colorado River Basin, Wyoming, United States - RVT140D175 | ecosystem: Environmental > Terrestrial > Soil > Contaminated >...
CTGGTGGACCACAAGGTTCGGGTGGACTGGTTACAACAAATCGATACTCTGCGGACGGAGCACCCTTCCCTGTACATTCGGGATGATCCGGAAATCCTGCCCCAGTTCGTGATACAGCAACTGTCCCAGGTCACCAGGGGCGAGGCCCTGGTGGTGACCGGCGTAGGCCAGCATCAAATGTGGGCCGCCCAGCACTATCACTTCAAAGAAGCCAACACCTGGATCACCTCCGGCGGTCTGGGCACCATGGGATTTGAGGTCCCGGCGGCATTGGGGGCCAAGTTGGGCCGTCCCGACAAGATCGTGTGGTCGGTGGCGGGCGATGGCGGGTTCCAGATGACCATGTGTGATCTGGCCACTGCGGTGGAAAACAACATCGACGTCAAGTTTGCCATCTTGAATAACTCGACCCTGGGCATGGTGCGCCAGCTGCAGGACCTGTTCTATGGCGGGGAGTTTACCGCGACTCTGTACTCGGGCAATCCCGATTTCGTCAAGATTGCGGACGCCTACGGAATCACCGGGATTCGGGTAACCGATAAGGCTCAAGTTGCCGCCGCCATTCAGCAAGCTATGGATACCCCCGGCCCGGTAATCGTGGATTTCATCGTCAAACAGGACGAGCACGTATTCCCGATGATTCCCGCCGGAGAGTCGGTCAAAGAGATGATGGAGCAGCCCATGCCTGAGTCGATTTCCCGATGAGCGGCAACGGCCAGTATCACACCATTATCGCGTTGGTCCAGGACAAACCGGGTGTCCTGGCCAGGGTCGCCAGCCTGTTCCGCCGGCGGGGATTTAACATCGCCAGTCTGGCGGTGGGGCACAGCGAGCAAAAGGGATTGTCGCGCATGACCTTTGTGGTGGAAGGAGACGAGTACACCGTGGACCAGGCCACCAAACAACTGGACAAGCTCATCGACGTGGTGAAGGTGTCCGACATTTCCGAAATCGACCTGGTGGCCCGCGAGTTGGCTTTGATCAAGGTCAGGACCACCCAGGAAACTCGAGGCCAGATCATCGAAGTGGTGCAGTTGTTCCGGGCCAAAACCGTCGACGTTGGCGCTCAGTCCCTGGTTATCGAGGCTACGGGTGAGGAAGACAAGATTAACGCTTTGCTGGACTTGTTGGAACCCTTTGGCATCATCGAGTTGATGCGCACCGGGCGCGTGGCGATGGTGCGGGGCAAAGCCGACGGCCAGGTCAGCGACAACTTTGGCATCAGCTACCTGAGTAACGGAAGGGCGGTAGCGGAAGCCAGGGAGATAGGCTCATATTAAGGGTTTTTCATCAACCTACTAGAGCGGGAAGGACCAGCCAAGATTGTAGAAGAAAGGGAAGGTAAAGGGAAGGTAATGATCACGGTTTACTATGACCAGGATGCGGACCTGGATGTGCTGTCAGGCAAGACTATCGGCATGATCGGCTACGGGAGCCAGGGACACGCCCACGCGCTGAACCTCAAAGACAGTGGGCAGAAAGTGGTGGTGGGGCTGTACCCGGAAAGCGGAAGCCGCCAGTCCGCTCGGACCGCAGGTCTGGAGGTGGCCGACGTGCCCGAGGTCGCCAGGATAGCCGATGTGCTGATGATGGTGATTCCAGACCACATTCAGGGTGAGATTTATCGGGCGCAAATTGCTCCCAACCTGAAGGCGGGCGCAGCGTTGATGTTTGCTCACGGTTTCAGCATCCACTATAAGGAGGTGGTTCCGCCGCCAAACGTGGACGTGATGATGGTTGCCCCTAAAGCGCCGGGCCACCGGATGCGGGAGCAGTTCATTGAGGGTATCGGCGTTCCGGGTCTCCTGGCGATACACCAGAACGCCAGCGGCCACGCCAGAGAGATCGGTCTGGCCTACGCCAAAGGGGTGGGCTGCACCAGGTCCGGAGTCATTGAGACCACTTTTAAAGACGAGACGGAGACCGACCTGTTCGGCGAACAGACGGTGCTCTGCGGCGGTATCACCGCGCTGATTAACACGGCCTTTGAGACCCTGGTCGAGGCCGGTTACCCTCCGGAGATGGCCTACTTTGAAGTCCTGCATGAGATGAAGCTAATTGTCGACCTGGTCCAGCAGGGCGGGTTCAACTACATGCGCTACTCGGTCAGTGACACCGCCGAATACGGCGACCTGACCCGAGGCCCCCGGGTTATTGACGATCACGTCAAGCAAAATATGAAGCAGATTCTGGCCGAGATTCAGGACGGTACCTTCGCCAGGGAGTGGATCACCGAAAACCACGAAGGACGCCCCCGGTTCCGTCCGTTGCGCGAGGAAGCCCGGCACAGCCAGATTCAGCAAGTGGGCAAGGAACTGCGATCGATGATGCCCTGGCTGAATCCCAAGGAAGTATAGAAGTATAAGAAGTATAGAAGTATAAAGGGAAGAGTAAAGAAAATGCCTAACGAAAGAGTAAAATTTCTCGACACTACCCTCCGCGATGGAGAGCAGTCGGCGGGAATCGGCATGACCGTAGACGAGAAATTGGAGATCGCCAGGCAGTTGCAAAAGCTGCGGGTGGATATCATCGAGGCGGGTTTCGCGGCCAGTTCGCCCGGCGATTTCCGGGCGGTCAACAACATTGCCCGAGAGGTCCGGGGGCCGGTTATCGCCTCCCTGGCGCGGGCCCATCCCAACGACGTGGACCAGGCCTGGGAAGCCATCAGAGTGGCCGAGTCACCGCGCATCCACGTGTTCCTATCTTCCTCGGAGATTCACGTGATGCACCAGCTCCGCAAGAACCGGGAAGAGGTTATGGAGATGGCCATCAGGATGGTGGAACGGGCCAAGAAACTTTGCAGCGATGTCGAGTTCTCCCCAATGGACGCCACCCGCACCGAGCCGGCTTATCTGTACCAGATGTTGGAGGCCGTGATCCGGGCCGGGGCCACCACCATCAACATCGCCGACACCGTGGGATATGCCATCCCCTCCAGTTTCGGTCGGTTGTTGAAGGACATTCAAGAGAAGGTGGCCGGTGTGGAAAAGGTGACCCTCAGCGTCCATTGCCACAATGACCTGGGACTGGCGGTCTCCAATAGTCTGGCCGCCGTGGAGGCTGGCGCCCGCCAGGTCGAGGGCTGCATCAATGGCATTGGCGAGCGCGCGGGCAACGCTTCTTTAGAAGAAATAATCATGGCCCTGGACACCCGCAAGGACCTGTTCCAAGTTGACATCGGCATCGACACCACCCAGATTTACCCGACCAGCCGCCTGGTCAGCCGAATCACCGGGATGGCGGTGCAGGCCAACAAAGCGGTGGTGGGCGAAAACGCTTTCCGGCACGCTTCGGGCATTCACCAGGATGGCGTACTGAAAGACCGTTCCACCTATGAGGTGATGAAGCCGGAGCGCGTGGGAGTCCCCGGTAATAGCCTGGTGCTGGGCAAGCTCAGCGGCCGGGCGGGGCTGCAGTCCCGGCTGGAAGCTTTGGGCTACCTGCTGTCCCGCGATGAGATAACCAACGTCTTCGAGTCCTTCAAGGCGCTGGCCGATAAAAAGCGGGAAGTCACCGACCGGGACCTGGAAATCCTGATGGACGAAGAGAAACGGGAATCCACCGAGCCGGTGAGCTATACCCTGGACCAGGTCCACTTCTCCAGCGGCGACCATGATATTCCTACGGCCACGGTCCGGCTTATTGGACCCACCGGTGCGACATTCACCGATGCTTCCACCGGCAACGGCCCGGTAGACGCGGTGTGCAAAGCCATCGACCGGGTAATCGGCTGTACCAGCAAGCTCTCGGGGTTTAATGTGCAATCGGTGGACGAGGGCCTTGATTCCATTGGCACCGTGACCATACGGGTTGATAATGCCGGACGCACTTTCTCCGGACGGGGGGCGTCCACCGACATTATCGTCGCCAGCGCCAAGGCCTACCTGAGTGCCGTCAACCGGATGCTGGCCGCCGACGAAGAGGCCAGCCTGCCGGCGGTGGGTAGCACCCCGGACTAGGCTATGACCCTCCAGTATCAGTACGGCTCAGGGGCGGGTCTTGACCCGCCCCTGAGCCGTTTCCCACCGACCAGACCACCTGGCCAACCAGGCTTGAGTGAACTGCTCAAACCAGATGGCACGCGACCTGGTGCCCCGGCCCCTTTTCCGCCAGAGTGGGATGCGGACTGTTCAGACAAATAACGGAGGCCAGCGGGCATCTATCGTAGAACCGGCACCGTTCGGGAGGATCGATCGCCGCCGACGCATCACCTTTGATATTCACCTCCTGGCGTCGAAAGCCCGGTATCGGCACCGGGACCGCAGACAACAAAGCCCTGGTATAAGGGTGCAGCGGGTCCTGGAGTAACTCTTCAGTTGCGCCAACTTCGACGATCTTGCCCCGGTACATGACGGCAATGCGCTGACACATGTATCGGGCCACTGCCAGGTCATGGGTCACCAGAAGATAGGTGACGCCTTGAGTCTGGGCCAGTTCCAGCATCAGGTTCATTATTCCGGCCCGTATTGACACATCCAGCATCGAAGTCGGCTCGTCAGCCACCACATACGAAGGACCGACTACCAGGGCCCGGGCAATTGCAACCCGCTGCCGCTGCCCCCCGGAGAGTTCATGAGGGTGTCGAAACAGAAAATTAGCGGCGGGCGTCAGACCCACCCGGTCCAGAAGGCCGCTGACCAGGTCCAGGCGCTCGTGTGAGGCTCCGATGCCTTGCACCTGCAACGGCTCAGCCACCGTGTCGAGAACCACCCTTCTCGGGTTCATCGATTCGTAGGGGTCCTGGAAGATCATCTGAGCGTGTCGACGGAAATTCCTGACCGTCGCCCCTTTGATCCGGGCGATATCGACGGACTCGCCGCCGGCATCCCCCGATTTGGCCGGAGGGCTGGCAAACAATATCCGGCCGCTGGTGGGCTCCAGCAGCTTTACCAGCAGTTTGCCGATGGTGGTCTTGCCGCAGCCCGATTCTCCGACCAGGCCCAGGCTCTGGCCCCGTGGCAAGTCGAAGGATACTCCATCAACCGCGTGGACCAGGCTGGTGGCCCTCTTGAACCTGCCCCGGGAAATAGGAAACAGCTTGGTGAGGCTTTCCGCCCGAATCAAGGGCCTGCTGGTGACCTGGTTGCTCTCTGGCCCTGGCATGAAGTAAACCAGCTAGTTGGCGCCATGGATCTGGTCACCCGGAACCCGGCCCCCAGTGGCCGTCACCGCCAGGGGATGCCAGCAATCAGCCCAATGGGTGCCTATTTGGACCTTTGGCGGCACTTTCTGTCGGCAGATCTCAGTCGCCGAAGGACAACGGGGGTGAAACCGGCAGCCCGGCGGCGTTTGAATCAAGTCTGGCGGCTCGCCAGGAAGGCCGATCAGGGGCAGTTTTTCGCCCCGGATGCTGGGAAAGGACCGCAGCAACGCCTCAGTATATGGATGCAGCGGCTGGCCAAAGACCTCGGAGGTATCTCCCATTTCCACCAGTTTACCCGCGTACATTACTCCAAGGCGGTCCGTAACCTCGGCCACCACCGCCATGTCGTGGGTGATGTAGACCATGCTCATCTGCAGGTCGTTTTGAATCAGCCGGAGCTCCCGCAAAATTCGGTCCTGAACAATAACATCCAGGGCCGTGGTAATCTCGTCGGCAATAATCACATCGGGTTCACAGGCCAGGGCCATGGCGATTGCAACTCTTTGCCGCATTCCACCGCTCAGCTCGTGGGGATAGCGGTCCACCATCTGGGGCTCCAGTCCGACCAGCCCAAAGAGACGGGACACCCGGCTTCTGGCTTGCTGGCGAGAGTCTTCGCAATTATGATTCTCAATGGCCTCAACAATCTGCTCACCGACCCGGTAAACCGGGTCCAGGGAATTCATGGCGGCCTGAAAGACCATGCTGATGCGCCTCCAACGAAAGCGGCGCAATTCCCCTTCAGTCATTGTCAGCAGGTCGTGTTCGCCCAGTAACACCCGACCCCGAATGAGTCGAGCATTGTCGGGCAGCAACTTCATCAGGGACATTGCCACCGATGTCTTGCCACAGCCCGACTCTCCGACCAGACCCAGCGCCTGCCCCGGCGCCAGAGTGAAGCTGACCCCGTCCACCGCTTTGACCTCGCCCCGGCGGGTCAGGTAGCGCAGGGTCAGATCTTCGACTACCAGTGCCGGGCGGAGGAGCCGGCATGGCGCCAGATCAACACTAGCGTCCATACTGGCGCCGTAATCTGGGATTGACCACTTCGTCCAGGGCCCGGCCCACCAGGTAAAAGGCGCTGCACAGCAGGGTGATCGCGCCGCCGGCCGGCAAAATCAGCCACCAGAACTTCGTTCCTCCCAGCAGATAGCCACTGGACGAGGCAGTGTGAATCATGATTCCCCAGCTCATTCGGACGTTCAAAATGCCGAAGTAGGACAGCACCGCCTCGGAGAATATGGCGGCAGTGACGGTGAACATCATATACAGCAGTGACAGGGGGAGCAGGTTAGGGACAATGTGCACGAATATGATGTGGCGCCGGCTACCGCCGGCGACCCTGGCTGCCTCGATGTACGGTTTGACCATGATGCTCAGGGCCTGGGCCTTGAGGACTACCGCCGTGCTGCCAAACCCGGACAGGACACCCAACACCAACGCTAGTTGAAGTAAATTGAGTCCAAACAGAGCAGTCAGCACAATTAGCAACGATATGGTCGGCAGCATGATAATGATGTCGGCCAGCCGCATGAAGAACAGGTCGACAACGCCTCCGTAGTAGGCCGAGACGGCACCCACCGAGGTTGCGATGGCGACGGTGACCACTGCCGCGGTGATTCCCAACAGGAACTCGGATGCGGTACTGAACATTAACTGGCTCAGCACATCACGTCCCAGCGGGTCAGTGCCCAGGAGGTGCTGTCGCGAAGGAGGAGCTGGCTGGGCCGCCTGGTCCACGGCAAAGCCAGTAATGGGATCGTAGGTGGCCCGGTCCCAGACTGTGCCCATCAAGATCGGGTAGGCCACGATCAAAATACCGAAGAACAGAATAATGGCCAGACCAATTATCCCGATGCGGCTCTCCACAAAGATCGCCCAGGCTTCCCTGAACCCGCGAAGAGCCAATCGGGCTTTGGCCAGACGCACCCAGAGTCTTCCCTCAATATCCGTTGTCATCAGCCTCGTCCCGGAGCCCGATCGATAATTTGCGGGTCGTCCCAGAGTCACCCTGCCACCGACCCGGTATGCCGGGGTTACACTGGCTAAATGATCAACCAATGTTGCGGCAGGCAACTACCGGCTATTGGTAACGTATTCTGGGGTCAAGATAAACATAGATAATATCGGCGGCCAGGTGCGCGACAAGGGCGAAAATTCCCACGAACAGGAATGCTCCCATCGCCAGGGGCAAGTCCTCCTGGAGCACGGCCTGCAGCAGCGTCTGTCCCATGCCGGGCCAGGAGAAAATCGCCTCGGTGATGACCCCGCCATCGATGGCAAAAGCCAGGCTGAAAACGAAACTGGTCACCACCGGCAGCAGCGCGTTGCGGGCGGCGTGGTGGTCTCGCACCACCTTTTCGGGAAGTCCCTTGGCTCTGGCCACCATGATGTAGTCCTCGCGAATCGTCTCCAGCATGCTGTTCCGAACCAATAGCATGGTACCGGCAAAGGAGATCAGGGTCAGGGTAGCAACCGGGAGCACCATATGGCGAATGATATCCAGCGCCAGATACCCCGTTCCCGAAAACCACCAGGCAAATACCACCACCAGTCCAGTGACAATCAGCAGAGGGACCAACGTACGACCCTGGTGGAGCCGGGCAAACCGGCGTATCAGAAACAGAGCCGCCAGCACGAATACCGAGAGGGCCACCGCCGTGAAGATCATATTGAAGAACACCGCGTTCGCCGGCACCGGAGCGTTGCGCCATACCAGGGGGTCAAGGAATTTCCCCAGGGGAAACCAACCCAGCTGAAAGGCAAAAATCCAGATCATCATCAAGCCGAACCAGGGGGTAAACACAGTAAATAGAAGTGAGCCGGATATGGTGGCGGTGTACTCCAATATCCCACCGCGCTTCCAGGCAATTGACTTGCCCAGGATGAAACCAGCATAAAAAGAGACCACCGTCGCCGTGAGGAAGAGCACCACGGTACGGGGCAGCCGCTCGACGATCACGTCTACCACCGAGCTGGGATAGTGTCCAAAAGAGACGCCAAAGTTACCCGTGCCGTAGTTCTTCAGATGGATCAAGTATTGCTGCCATAACGGCCGGTCCAGCCCAAACTTGGCCTCCAGTTGGGCCCTGGCTTCGGGAGGTACCTGCGGGTTGAAGGAATAGAAGGACGCGTAACTACCCGGTTGGGCCTGAATCAAGAAAAAAGCCAGCGTAAAGAACAGCAATAGCGTAACCATGATCTGCCCGATACGCTGCATAAGGTAGCCGGTCATTCAGCCCATCCCCCTGGCTACTTGATCAAGACCATGGTGGTCAGGCCGTTCTGGTCCTGGATACCGTCCAGCACCGCGGTGTACGGAAACTCCAACCGGTCACTCCGATAGGTCTCCAGGATGGGGGTGGTAAACAGTACCACGTAAGGAAGGTCATCGGCCAGGAACTGCTGCATCTCGAAAACCAGGCGCCGGGCTTCATCCAGATCAGTTTCCTCCAGCAGCGCATCGGCCAACGAGTCAAACTCCGGGTTGGAGTAGCCCCCCCGGTTCAGACCCTCTTCATCGGTATGTCTGGAATGGAAAAAAGCTTCCAGATAGTCGGGATAGACCGTCAATGCCCAACCTAAAATATACATATCAAAGGCTTCCGGGTCGGAGATGGTCTCCACGATGATGTTGAACCCGGTCAGTTTGGCCTTGACCGGTATGCCGACTTCGTTGAGCCAGCGCTCAATCCAGATGGCAAAAGTGGAACGCAGAGGATCGTAGCCGGCGCTGGGGGCGAGGATTTCCAACTCCGGCACCAGTTCACCATTGGGCATGCGGAGGCCCTCACCCTCGGTTTCCATAAAGTTGCCGTCGCCACTGACCCTGGGTTCAATTTCCCAGGTAAAACCGGCTTCCTTCAGTAGCCTGACCGACTGATCCACCCGCTGGGTGCGAGTCAGTCCCTTACCGATCATGGGCACGTCCGCGTTATACCAGAAGCCATTGCCCTGAGGGACGGTAGTGTACACGGGAATGGCCACGCCTTGCAGCACCGTGCTGGTCAAGAACTCCTTGTCGATTAGAGTGGCCACCGCCTGACGGAAGGCTTTGTTGTCCATGGGCGCTTGGTGGAAATTGAAGGCCAGGTAGCGGAAACCGTTAGACACATTTTCGACAACGCCGATGCCAGGGTCATCTCTTACCTGGTCTTGCAGGCCTTTCTGGAGGCCGTTGGGGTTCAAAATAAAGTCGATATCGCCATTCTTTAAGGCCAGCACCGCGGCCTCTTGATTACCGTAGATCGTGTGAATCGTTCCTCCGGCGTAGGGGCCTTCGGTGTACACCAGGGTCTTCTCGCCAGTCGGTTCACCGTAGGCCGAGATATTGAACACGTTGTTTTTGGATGCTTGGTAGGCCCCGTTGGCAAATTGAGTGACGGTACTGCCCGCGAAGTAGTAGTCGTCATTGCGGCTCTTCTCGACAAATGCCCCTTTTTCCCATTTCTTGAATTTATATCCCCCCGCGGTAGGCTCGCTCTCCGGTATATGGGCAAAGAGGAATTGCTGCTGGTCCGACAAGCTCCCCTGTTGCTTGGCCTGTTCGATTACCGGCTTCCAATAGGCCCTGGACATGATGGGCATGAAAGCAGTACCGAACTGCCAGATTGCCAGGCCAGGCTTCTTTTTGAAGAATATCTTCAGATGCACCGGGTTCAAGGCTTCGGCATGATCGAGGAACTCGGGGTTGACCGAGGAGTTCCAATTGCCGGTCAACTGCAAGTCAAGAGCGGACTGGAGGGTGAAAACAAAGTCCTCGGAGGTGACTGCAGAGCCATCGGTCCACCGCGTTCCTGGTTTCAAATCAACCTCGGTAGTCCAGTAGGTCTGACCGTTGATTGCCTCCTCTAGCAAGGGAGTGGGAAAATCCCGGGCCAGGGAAGGGACCCAATCGAACCGCTGGTCAGAATAAGCGTACAGCGCTGGTTGCGATCCACTCAGAACATAAGAATTCCAGACGGTGCCATCAGCACTCGAGCCGAGATGGGCCCAATAATTGGTGGTGGTCAAGTCCTCGAATATTCCCAGCACATAGACGCCCTGGGGTTCAAGGGGATTGTTGGGAGAGTCAGTGGGTGTTACTGTGGGGGATGCGGCCCCATCGGTATCGATCTGGGGTGGAACGGTTGGCCCCAACTGGTTAGAACACCCGATTACCACAATCATTGCGACGACCAAAGCTGCCCAGCGGATCACTGCCGCCGGCATTTTTCTCCGTTCCGCCATGAGAACTATTCTCCCACCGAGCCGATTCCTCTATCTGGAGTCCGGCATCTGTCCGCACCTGAAGGTAACAAGAAAGAACCAGTAAATCAATGGCCAACCGGCCAGCCTGGAAATCAGCTTCTCGGAGCATGGCAGCCGATATCCTCAAATCAGCTTCAGTTGATGACCCCTATCCCCGGGTTGGGACTTGCCGTCCAGGTGCACCGACGGGTAGCCCTGCCCACGCAAATGCGCGGCCAGGTCCGGGAAACCGTTGACGGTATAAACCTGCTCCGGTTGCACCTGTTGCACATATGACACCAACTCATTAAAATCGGCGTGGTCGCTATAAGGCAGGCTGGCATCGGCGCGCCGTCCCCAGGTATGGCCGCCAATGGCCCAGCCGGTCAACTCCATCACCCGCCTGCGCCGGTACTGGTCGAGAGCCCTGGTGCTCCTTCGACCCGGCGGGCAGATCACCACCTGACCTTCGGGCCATTGCCCGTTCAGACAAAAGATTACCTTCACGGGCACCCACTCGGTTCAACCATAATTCCCGTCAGTATAGCACGGACCAGCGATGCTGGCGTCTGAGTTCCAGATCCATACCAGATCAATGCAACGCAGTTATTGGCTCAGGGCCGCCCTCAATACGTGCCTACCAGACCGCGCAGTAACGCGCCCACCAGGTAGGCCAATCCAGCGGCTACGCCACCGACCACCAGGGTTTCCAATCCGCCCCAATACCATCTCTGCTCGACAAAACGGGTTTTCAAGGCTCCGATGCCAAAAAAGGTAGCGAAGGCCAGGATAGTGCTCCAGGCAAAGGAATTCAGAACGCCCACCGGAAATATGGCCCCGTAGAAGTATGGGAGCAACGGCACCAGACCGGCAGCCATGAACCCGGAGCAGGTGACCAGGCCCGATCGCCAGGGGGACCCTTCCTTGGCGGCAAAACCGTGCTCTTCTCGGAGCATGGTATTAATCCACAGTTCTCGGTCCGCCGTAATTACCTCAACCACGTGCTCCAGATCGTCACCGCCGAAGCCTTTAGCGGCAAAGATCTGCCGGACTTCCTCCCGCTCGCCTTCAGGTATCGAATCGACCTGGCGGCCTTCCTCGCGACGGGCACCCTCCTTCTGCTGATTCTCGGCCCGAGTGCCCAGAAAGATGCTAACGCCCATGCTGAAGCCGTCGGCCACCAGGTTGGCTAGGCCCAGAATAATTACTATTCCCGCGGCAAGCTCGGCCCCGGACGCTCCAGCTACCACGGCAAAAGTGGTTACCGTACCGTCAACTGCCCCCAGTATGAAGTCCCGAAGACTGGGTGGTCCAGGGCCGTCGCGGAGACGTTCCCTGACGGCGCGCGCCGTGTGATCTGCTTCTAGTTCGGACCAAGGCTGGTGGGCTGAGTTGGTCACGGTTCAGCTCCTGGGCTGGAGAAGATGACCGGCACTGTGTACCCCATTGTGCCGATCTAATAGTATAATCGGCATGCTATTTCTAATGATTGAAGAGATGGCTACCATATTTTATCTGAGGAGACGACATGCCCGCAGAAATTGGAGCAACCGCCCCTGATTTTAAGCTGCCATCGGTTAGCGAAGGTGACATAACTTTGGCCCAGTACAAGGGAAACAAAAACGTGGTGCTCTCCTTCCACGTATTGGATTTTACCGGTGGTTGAACCGACCAGGCCACCTCGTTCCGCAGGTTTAACCGGCAGTTCGAGGAGAATGATACCCAGGTGCTGGGTATAAGCTGTGACCACGTGGCAGCCCATCGGGCCTGGACGACTTCAATGGGGGGTTTGCCCTACCCGGAATTGTCTGATTGGCACCCCAAAGGCAAGGTTACCATGACCTACGGCTTGTGGAACGAAGAGCGGGGCGCGGGGACCAGAGCCGTGATCATTGTGGACAAGGCGGGTGTGGTCCGCTATCGTCAGACCTATGCCCCCGGCACTCTGCCCGACCCGGCAGAAATATTGGCCGAAGTCCAAAAACTGGACTAGACGCAAAAACGCCCCCAACATCTGGGGGCGTTTCATCAATTTTCTGGGTAATATTTTCTGGATAATAGTTCCCAGCCCAATTTCCCGGCCAGGTATGCGGTCCCATCAGTTAAGAAGGACGACTCGGTTCAAGGCTGTAGATGGCAGCTAGTTGCCGATTTTCTCGATGGTGTAGTGCAACGTTCCCTTTGGTACGTTGATCGCGACCGCCTCACCAACCGTTCGATCCAACAGGGCCTGTCCCACCGGGGAAGCGGTGGATATTTTGCCCGAAGACACGTCGGCTTCCCTGATATCCACCAGGGTATAATTTACCTGACGACCGGACAGGGAGTCTTTGAGAGTCACCTTAGTGCCGACCACCACTCGCATATGTCGGGTCTTCTTAGAACCTTCGTTGATAATTTCCGCGGTGGAGAGGCCGGACTCCAGCTCGCGAATTCTGGATTCCACCAGTCCCTGGCGCTCCTTGGCGGCATCCAGCGGTGAATTTTCTTTAAAGTCCTTATCTTCCATCGCCCTCTTGATGTCTTCGACGACCCGGACCCTCTCGCCCTTCAACTCTTCGAGCTGGGCCTGTAGTCGTTGGTATCCTTCTTGGCTGAGTTGGGCGCCCGCGGGGTTATTTTTGCTGCTGGGGGAAGCTCTTCCGGAGGAAGCCGCCTTGCGGCTGCGGGGGATTCTCAGGTGCGGAGCCAGGCTGGTCTCAATCCAGCCTTGTTCCTTCAAGAAGCTCAGAAATATCTTGACCGGAGCGACTCGCTGCGCAGACTCCGAGCCTCCCAGACCGACATACTGGGCGTAGTCAGCAACTTCGGAAGGTATCACGTCCTGAATCAACCTTTCTCTGCCAATCCAGGCAACAAATCTTCCGATTTCTTGATGCCCGTCCATGGACTTTTTTCCGTTCTTCTTGACCGCTACGTACTGCCTTAGCGCTTCACTAAAAGAGAGATTATACGGTGTGACCAAGTTCAACCTCCTCCAACGCTAATGGCCTGGTCTTAAAAATAGTGGTCTGTGGTTTGGTGTGGTTCATGGTATGGTTCCTGAGTATGGTTCCTGAGTATGGTTCCTGGGGTGGTTTCTGTGGCGTTTCCCAGAAGGGGGAGTGGTGAGGGCCAAAGGAGACGTTATGGCTGTAGAACTATCGGGATAAATCCTGATGCCCTCGCGCTGTCGCTGTATAAAGCTAGTAAACACTAGTCGTACCATCCTAAGCGCAGGCCTTGTTCATACTCGTCATCTCCAGGATGAACCATTTCAGTACACCCACACCTACTCAGGCTCACTAGTTCATAATAGCAGTTCCTACTTCGGATAGCAACGTAAAATCCCCGGAACCAGGTGAACCCCCGGGGATTTTCCCCTTGACCATTGGCAAGTCTTAATCGGTGTCCAGATGGAGTAGGGAACCGAAGGGCCCGACCGGCCTGAACCGGGGCTGTTGGCAGTTGATGTCGGGCCAAATCTGTGTATACTACGCACCAAATACGTGATAACCATGGGATAACCATGGGTGTAGTCATTGGGACCGGAGACCCTGGTTCAATCAGCGGGAGAGCAGCGCCCGCCGCAGCCCAAACTAACTAGAAGGAGCAGCACGATGAAGGCAGTCCGGATTACCGAGTACGGCGGCCCCGAGGTGATGAAATATCAAGACCTGCCTGATCCATCACCCGGGGATGGTCAGGCCCTGGTGGAGATGCAGGCGGTAGGAGTGAACTTTACCGATACCTACAGCCGTTCCGGCGTCAACCCGCCGCCTCTGCCCTGGGTTGTTGGGGTAGAGGGTGCGGGAGTAGTAAGGCGGATCGGCCCGGGCGTATCGGGTTTGAAAGAGGGCGACGTGGTCGCCTACTCCGGGGTTGCCGGATCATATGCGGAGCAGGCGGTAGTGCCCGCGGCTCGGCTGGTGAAGCTGCCCGCGGGCTTGGATGCCAGAGCCGGGGCAGCGGCAATGCTGCAGGGGATGACCGCCCACTACCTGTGCCATTCGACCTACGCGGTTAAACCCGGAGACCGGGTATTGATTCACGCTGGAGCTGGTGGAGTGGGACTACTGCTCATCCAGATGGTCAAGCGTCTGGGCGGTTATGTGTATTCTACGGTGTCCACCGAAGCCAAGGCTGAATTGGCCCGGGGCGCCGGAGCTGATCAGGTGATTCTATACACCCAGCAAGACTTTGCGGCGGAAGTGAAAAAAGCCACCGCTGGCGCCGGGGTGCAGGTGGTCTACGACGCGGTTGGCAAAACTACTTTTGAGAAGAGTATCAGTTGCCTGGGCCGTCGGGGTTATATGGTCCTTTACGGTCAGGCCAGCGGCGCCCCGGCCCCCATGAACCCCGGGGTGTTGGGTGCCGGTTCATTGTACTTGACCCGTCCTGGTCTGGGCGACTACGTTGCGACCAGGGGAGAATTGGAACAGCGTGCCGGTGATGTGCTGGGCTGGGTCAAGTCCGGTGAGCTGAAGCTCCGGGTCGAGCACGTGTTTCCACTATCTCAAGCCGCGGAAGCTCACCGACAGCTAGAGTCGAGGGCGACCACCGGTAAACTGTTGCTGATACCCTGATTAGTCTGAACACCGGTCAATTCGGATCGGATCATAGAGACTGCGAGACTGCGGGTCCCGTGGGTGTTGAACTGGCCAGGCATCAGCGGGCTCCCATATCGTTTATCGTTCCCATATCGCCGGTAATTCGGTAATAGTCTGTTATTGGCAACGGGATGGGAGACATTGCCGATATTGTTGACCTGAAGAGTCAACAATGCCTATACTGGTAACAGGCAGTTGTTCAGGAGGGGTTATGGCCCAGACAGTTACCCTAGAAGAAGTCTACGAAGCCCTGAAGACCGTATACGACCCGGAAATTCCGGTGAACGTGGTGGATCTGGGGCTGGTTTACGACGTTCAGGTAGCCGAAAACAACGATGTTTTTGTACAGATGACGTTGACCTTCCCGGGTTGTGGTATGGGACCGCATATTGCTCAACAGGCTGAATGGGCGATTCAGGACGTTGAGGGCGTTGAGGACGTGCAGATTGAGTTGACCTTCGACCCTCCCTGGAGTCCCGACCTGATTAGCGAAGAGGCCAGAGCCCAGTTGGGCATCTAGCGCTCTGACGCTCCAAAATTCCGTTGACCACAATATAAATCGTGCCAGCGTTTCGCTGGAGGTTATATGGCTACTCCTCAAGAGAATGCCCGGCTGGAACAGATCAAGCGCAGCTGGCAGCAGCGGCGTAAGATTAGCGACCGCTTCGCCGGAATCAAAACTAAAATCGGGGTCTACAGCGGCAAGGGCGGCGTGGGCAAGACTACGGTAGCCGTCAATCTGGCCGCCACTCTGGCCAGAGGGGGCAATAAAGTCGGTCTGCTTGATGTCGATATCGACTGCCCCAATGCCAACAAGGTGCTGGGCATCACCGAGCCACCCGAATACGTGGACGGTGAAATACACCCTTCCGAAAAATGGGGGGTCAAGGTGGTCTCCATGGCCTTCTTCCAGGAGAAAGAGGATGAGGCCATCATCTGGCGCGGGCCGATGATCCACAATGCGATTAACCAGTTCCTGCAAACCACTGATTGGGGCGACCTGGACTACCTGATCGTGGACTTGCCGCCAGGCACCTCCGACGCTCCGCTAACGGTGATGCAGACCATCCCCATGGACGGATTCGTGGTGGTGAGCACGCCGCAGTTACTGGCCAACATCGATGCTAAACGCTGCATCAACATGATCCGAAAACTTAACCTGAATGTCCTGGGCGTTGTCGAGAACTACACCGGAGTGGTTTTCGGACGGGGGGCCGGCGAGGCGCTAGCCAAAGAAATTGATGTTCCCTTCTTGGGCCATATGGAGCTTAGAGCTGCATATCGCGATAGTTCCAAGCCGACCGTGCTGCTGGACGATGATGTTGCCCGAGAGTACGATGCGATAGCCAACGCAATGCAGAAAAGTCTAAAGGAGCTGGGCCGGCAGGCCGTCTGAAATTGGACTGGGGTCAACTTCAAATTGGTAAAAGTCCCTTCGGGATGAGCCGGTCAATCCACGAACCGGTGGGGTACTGAAATAGCCGCGCCTTGGGCCAGCCCCGGGATGCGGGTTAACCGGCTCTGGGCTAATCGGAAGCTGAGACCTGGGCTTCGGTGGCTGGTTCCTGCGGAAACAATTGTTTTGCGGCCCGGCCGCTTTTTCTGCGACGGCGCGGGTCTGATGAAATTTTTATCAGAAGCTCAACCTCTTGATTCATGGCCTCTAGCGAATACGGACTCAACTCGCCCATCTGTCGGAACTTCCGGTACCGCTGCTTGAGCAGTTTTCCCTGGGAAAGTCGGGAAAGCTGGGCAAATTCCCTCATCACCGAGATTTGCAGGGAAAGGGTCGCCTCTTTGGGACTGGCTTGAGCCCCAAATTGGGGCTCCGGGACCACTGCGTCGATAATACCCAGGGCCAGGCAATCAGGAGCGGTCAGCATCAAAGCGGCAGCCTCCCGGTCCAGCAGCGGGTCGTGGTAAGGCCCGCCCAGGGTATGATTGAGCGAAACTGGAGAATAGATGGAAAACTGCTGCATCAGTATCCGGTCGGAGAGTCCCAGGGCCAAAGCGCCTTCACTGCCGCCCTCTCCAATAATTACCGACACCACGGGAATCGGAGCATCGGCCATCAGAGATAGGGTGTTGGCAATGGCATTCCCAATGCCTTGTTCCTCGGACTCCAGCCCCGGGTCTGCCCCCTGAGTGTCGATGAGAGTAATCAGCGGCAGCTTGAATCGCCCGGCCAGATGAATGATTCGCTGGGCTTTCCGCAATCCGTCGGGATAGGTGTGATAACGCTCACCGTCCAGCCGAGACCGCCGCTGCTGGCCGATGATGGCCACCGGCTCCCCGGCCAGGTATCCGACACCACCAACGATAGAACGATCGTCACTGTTGAGCCGGTCGCCGTGCAGTTCAATGAAATTCTCCAGCATTGAACGCATATAGACCATCGCCGAAGGGCGCTCAGCGTGACGGGCCAGGGCCACCGCTTCCCACGCCTCCGGGTCAACCGCCGGCTCTATCTTGCTCTGTAGTAGCTCTTTGTACCCGTCCTTGCCCAACTTATGCAGGGTTAAAGCCTTCAGCAATGTAGCTAGCCGGGACTGGAGGTTTTCGCGGTCAATTACGTTGTCCACCAAACCGTGGGCCAGGTGCGCCTCAGCGGTATGGGCGTCGGAGGGCAGGGGCTTATCGGATAATTCTCGAAGCGTGCGCAATGGGGAAAGCCCGATCAAGGACCCAGGTTCGGCCAAGATAATATCGGCCAGATTGGCAAAGCTGGCGTACGCCTGGCCGGTCGATGGATTCGCCAAAACTACGATGAAGGGTTGGCCGCTTTCGCGCAACCGGTTGGCGGCGGTCACCGTCTTGGCCATTTGCATTAGCGAAAGCACGCCTTCTTGGACTCTGGCTCCGCCCCCGGTAACCAGAGCCACTGTCGGCAGCCCCCGTTTGGCGGCCGTCTCCAGCGTCAACGCCACCTTTTCGCCGACGACGCTACCCATGCTGCCACCCATGAACCCGAAGTCGAGAACCACCAGCATTACTTCGATGCCGTCGATTCTGCAGCGACCCGTGACCGCAGCTTCGGTGAGACCAGTACGGCTCTGGTTCTGGGATAGCAGTTTTTGGTATTGTCCGCGGCTGGAAAAGGACAGTGGGGCCACGGAACTGAGGAATTTATGGGATTCCTTGAAACTCCGCGGATCAGCCAGTAATTCGACCCGCTGGCGGGCCGACAAAGTGTAGTGGAACCGGCAGTAGGGGCACACCCGGTAGGTCAAGTAGGCTTCGGACTGGCTGATTTCCTCCTCGCAAAGCAAACACCGATCGTGGATCACTGACAGATAGTCGCGAGTCAAGTCACCGTCGCGCCCAAACAGATGCACCAGAAGCGTTGCGAGATTTCTCAAAGAGGCTCCAGTAAACGAACCAATGCCATTGCTGGCTGGCTTGAATCGCCGGAAATGGGGATTACGTTCCATGATACATCCCCTGCGCCAAAATTGAAACGGTGTCGGACGGTTCCCCAATAGCAGGAAGGAATTGCTACGCGCCCCCAATTATGAACGGCAAATCTCACTTTAATATCAACACTGCCTGGCAATAAAAGTACCTGATGCGTTCAGGGGCCAATATGGTGCTTGCACCTTGATACACTACTCATCATCATTGGACTGGGCCGGGGACTGGGCCGGGGACTGGGCCGGGGACTGGTAAGTAAATCCCCAGCGGGTGGGGCTATGGGAGCGTTTAACCGGAGAGACCGTCGGTGAAGGCGGTACGCACCGGGAAATTCGACCTGGCAGTTGCCTGGGAGCGGTGCAATAGGCGTCTTGACACTGATGTGACCGTGACATATCCTGTCGCCAATTCATCATCATTTCACCTGATGGGACCCGTTTCACCAAACTGAGACGGTCAGCATATCGGCCCAGACCAGGGCCTCAGGGTAAACTGGGGGACAACCTTTAACTGGGGCAAGGAGCATTCGTGAGCAACGCAGACCGACTGGTCGAAGGGGCGGTAGACATTCACGTGCATTTCGCCCCGGACCCCAAGGTCGAGCGGCGCGCCAACGCTATTCAGATCGCTGGGCAAGCCGCCGAAATGGGGATGCAGGCCCTGGTACTGAAGAGCCATGAATACCCGACCCAGCCGGTGGCTTATACCGTCGGCCAGATGGTGCCGCAAATAACTCTGATCGGTGGAGTCGCTCTGGACTTTGAAGTGGGAGGACTGAATCCAGCGGCAGTAGAGGCAACTGCCGACATGGGTGGCCGGGTAGTCTGGATGCCGACCTACGCAGCGCAGGCGGACCGGCAACACCGGGGATTGAGCGGCGGCATCGTCTTGCTGGACCATGCCGGCGAGCTATTGCCGGAAGTTTACGCCATCCTGGACCTGATCAAAGCCCATGATATGGTGCTGGCTACCGGCCACATTTCCACCCGAGAGTGCATGGTGCTGGTGTCCGAGGCCAAGAATCTGGGAATTAACCGGGTGGTAATCACCCACGGCACAACTTCGGCGTTCTGGACCGGCATGACACCGGAAGATATGAAAACCCTGGCCGGCATGGGCGCCTTCGTCGAGCACTGCCTGCACGTGATGATGCCGATGACCTACCGAATGCCCCCGAAAGACCTGGTGGAAGTTATCCGGATCATCGGCACCGAGAACTGCATCATCAGCACTGATTTCGGTCAGGACTTCCATCCCATGCCCGCCGAGGGTCTGCGCATGGGCATTGCGACCCTGCTGAAAGCAGGCCTGGACGACGTGGAGTTGGGCCTGCTGGTCAAGGACAACCCGGCGAGGCTCCTGGGACTGTAGGGTTGGCTGCCGCGCCTTTTCAGTCCGCCGGTCGCGGCGTCCCCGGTGGCTCTACTGGCTGAATTCGACCCGGAGCACCGAAGAGCCAACTACCGCCCGGGTATCGACCTTGGCCCACTCGGCGATCCGGTGGCCAACGACCCAGGCAATGTCCTGCCCGGACATCAGCAAGGGTACCCGGTCCCGCCAATCCCTGGGCACCTTCGAATCGGTGAAAAAGTTCTGAAGCTTTTTCTCGACTTTCATACCCAACGGTTGGAACCGGTCACCGGATTGTCGAGTCCTGACCCAAGCGCCCTTCTGCAGCGATCCCGGGTCGAAGAAGGCGGTCATTTTGTCTTGTTGCCGGGGAATGTGCTGGCTATATCCGGTGACCAGGTCGGCCACAATTTGCCAATTTCCGACTCTGGTTACGATGGCAGTTCCCATCGTGAGGGGTAGTTCAATTCTATGTTCACCCTCCAGGGTGGGCAGAGGGCAAGGCAAGCGGGCACTTTCCGAAAGTACCATGGCATTGTCGGTACCGTGCAGCCACAATCCCCGGGGCAGGCTGATGCTGAATCCAGCCTGGTTGTGTCGAATTATCTTTGAGATACTGGACAGGTGGCATTCCTCCAGCCGCCGGGCATCGCCGACCATCTGGACAAAGCCTTTCCGTAGGAACTGCCGCTGCATTGCCGGATGCAGCGCGGCGAAACTTTGACGGTCAAAGCTAGTGCTTTTCAAACCAGGGCCGTCGGTCACCTCAGAGACGATATCTCCCCAGAGGCCTTCGCACTCCCGCTCCAGGTAATCCAGGTCCAGGGCCGCAGTTTGGGACAACCGGATCAGCGCGTCGGTCACTCTTGGGTTGTAATCGGCGGCCAACAGCGGCAGCAACTCGTGGCGTACCCGGTTCCGCGTGAACCTGGGCAGATAATTATCGCTGTCCCGCCGGAAGTCTCGGCCCAGTTCCCGGCAGTAGGTCCCCGTTTCCCCTTTCGTCGCTGCCAGCAACGGCCGGAGCACCACCACGCCAAGGGCGTGGGGCGGCCAGGGCCACGGCGACACTTCGGTCATCCCTCTCAGTCCACGCAAGCCGGATCCTCTCAGGATATGCTCCAAAACCGTTTCGGCCTGATCATCGGCGGTATGCCCCACCAATACCGCCGGTGCGCCCTGCTCCCGAGCCACCCGATACAAGAATGAGTAACGCATCTCCCGGGTCGCTTGCTCAAAAGATGACACGCGCTGCTTTCGCTGGTAGGCCAGCGGGTCTTCTTTTTCGATGGTGAAAGGCAGGTCGAGACTACGGGCCAGGCCGGCCACAAAGTTGGCGTCCTGGTCCGATTCTTCACCCCGGATATCGTGGTTTAGATGGGCGACGTGGAGTTTGAGGTCGTGAACCGCCCGAAGACGGTGCAACGAGTAGAGCAATGCCGAGGAATCTGGCCCACCAGAAGCCGCAACCAGCAGGGTCACCCTTTGGCCGGAGTAGCCGGCGTTTTGCAGTGCGTCAGCTACCCTTCGGTCAATTCGGGAAACTACCCCGGGAGTCTTCATCTGGTCGGCCGATTGTCCGGGGACAGGTGAGAGGTGGAGTTGTAACTGATGAGACGCCAGGCACCTTGTCCCCGTTCTATCTCGGTAACTGAGCTCAGATGGAGGTACATCCGATGGAAATTGGACAGCGGCATTCCCAACAAAGTGCCGCAAATGGCGCGAATGGCGAAGTTATGGGACACGACCACGATAGTGTCTGCCTCGCCGTTAGCCCTTTCCATAGCTTTAAACGCCTGCCAGGTCCTCTGGTGGAGTTGGACCAGGGACTCGCCACCGGGCATGGTCACCAACTCCGGGTTCTTCTGCCAGGTCTCGTGCACTAGGGGCCACCGAGCCTGCAGTTGTTCACCGCTAACACCTTCCACGTCGCCCAAGTCCAGTTCCTGGAGGCGGGGGTCCGTGGCGACCCTCAAGCCGGTGACTCTGGAGATTTCTTCGGCAACTTGCATGGTCCTGCCCAGAGGACTGGCATACAACGCGGTGGGCCGCCAGGAAATTGCCGCCTTCGCGGTGTCTTTCGCTTGAGCCCGGCCACGTTCATTCAGGGCAATGTCGGCCTGTCCCTGAAACTTACCCAGTTTGTTCCAGTCGGTTTCGCCGTGACGCACCAGGATCAGCTTCACTCTTGTGCCTCGGCTTCCTGGACCGGCACTCTTTGAATCTCCACCTGATCGATTCGGACGCCGTCCATCTGCTGCACCGTGAGCTTCAGTCCTCCGTATTCGAGGATTTCCCCGTTTTCCGGGATGTACCCCAGACGGTCCAGGACGAACCCGGCCAGGGTCTGGTAATCGCCCTCGGGTATGTCCAGATTGAGCTTCTCGTTGATTTCAGCAACGCCATTGCTAGCATCCACCTGGTAGGTATCATCGTCAACCGAGGTGTAGCCTTCGTCAAGCTCGCTGTCCTCATCTCGGACCGCGCCCACTATCACCTCCAGCAACTGTTTTAGAGAAGCCAGGCCGGCAATTCCTCCAAATTCATTGACGGTGAGCACCAATCCGTGCCCTTCCTGCTGCAACTCGGCAAAGGTACTGCTGGCCGTTTTTGTCTCGGGAACGAAGTAGGCTGGGCGGAGCAGATCGGTAACGCTATCCTCCGGTTGCAGCAGACCCTTGGCCATGGCGACGATCACATCCTTGTTGGACAAAACCCCAACGACGTTCTCCATGGTTCCCTCATAAACCGGGAAACGGGTATGGCTATGTTCGGCGTACACCTTCAAGAAACCCTGCAGGGTGGTGCCTTTTTCAATCCAGATTATTTCAGGACGAGGCGTCATGATCTCTCGGACCTGCCGGTCGCCAAACCGGAACACCTTTTCCAGCAGGACGGCTTCTGATGCCTCTACCGCGCCTTCGGCCCGGCCGATGTTGATTAACATCCGCAGTTCGCCCTCAGTAATCGAAGGCGCAAAGCTGTGACCGGGACCGCCAAAGGTCTTCATCACAATTCGGGGCAACACGGTGAAGAAATATATTACGGGGGTTTCCAGCAGCATTACCAGGCCAATGGGCCGCGCGATGATCAGGGCCCAGCGGTCAGCAAAGTTGGCGGCCAGCGTCTTGGGGGTTATCTCACCGAAGGTTACGATCACCACCGTCATGACTGCGGTGGCAATCAGAATCGAGGCTTCGCTGCCGCCCAGCAGAGTTATCGCCATCGCCGTGCCAAAGGAAGAGGCAAAGATGATGAAGGCGTTTTCAGTCAGCAAAATGGTGGAAAAGAACTTCTCGGGCCTGGCCAGCACCCGGTTGACCACCCTGGCTGAGCCATTACCCTGTTCAGCCATATAGCGCATCCGGAACTTATTGGTGGAAATCAGACTGGCTTCGGCGCTGCTGAAAAACGCCACCATGAAAATGCTGACTACCAGGATCAAGATTTGGACGTAGATGTTACTTATACCGAAGGTTACGGTCAACTCGCCAGCGGCGAGCAGTAACGGCGCGTGACGATACCAATCTATGATACCTAAACCAGCCGGTAGTTCTCCCATGGTGAGCGATACCTCCTGAGGTCACTGAATTATTGGCTTTTTCCGGTACGTGTGATTTCGCGGCCAGAGAAGGCAGGTTTAATGGTGGAAAGGGATGATACCTGGTCATGAACCGAAGCGGCAATAAAGGGGTTACATAAGTCAGGGAAGGCCATCTGGGAACTAATCACCTCTGATCGAAAATTGAAAACGGGCTTTTTCTCGGCTTAATATGGAGCTACCGTCCTGGAGCTACCAGAATCATAGCATCCGCTCCTCAGTAGTGCAAAGTTGACTTGCCGAAAGAATTCTCCGTATGATCTTCTCAGCAATATGCAGGTGGTTCATGGATTCTGGGGCATGAGAATTCTCGGCATAGAAACATCCTGCGACGAGACTGCAGTGGGAGTGGTCGAAGACGGACGGCGCCTGCAGGCTAACGTCATATCGTCCCAGGTGGAACTCCACGCGCGGTACGGCGGTGTCGTGCCTGAAGTCGCCTCACGTCAACACGTCTTAGCCCTGGTACCCACTCTGGACCAATCCCTGGCCGACAGCGGAATCGCCCTGGAAGACATCGATGCTGTGGCCGCGACTTTCGGTCCAGGACTGGCTGGTTCATTGATAACCGGACTGAATGCCGCCAAAGCCCTCTCATTCTCGCTGGGGGTGCCCCTGGTTGGGGTCAACCACCTTGAGGGGCACATCTATGCTTCCTGGCTGATCCAGGGAATCGACAGCCCGGCCGTATCCCCCGGGTTTCCCCTGGCCTGCCTGATCGCTTCCGGAGGCCACACCGACTTGATCCTGATGGAGGGTCACGGCATCTACAAGCTGGTGGGCCGCACCAGGGACGATGCGGCGGGTGAAGCTTTCGATAAGGCGGCCCGCATTCTGGGGCTGGGCTTCCCCGGCGGCCCGGAGATCCAGCGGGTGTCACAAGGGGCCTCAGGCACCGAACTGCCGGCGTTGCCCCGCGCCTGGATGAGGGATTCCCTGGACTTCAGCTTCAGCGGGGTCAAGACGGCTCTGTTGCACCTGGCCCAGTCAAAAGGCGTCTATCCCGCCGATGCCAGCGAACTGGGCCAGGGGCAGCGGGCGCTGCTGGTGCGGGAGATGGCGGCGAATTTTCAAGAATCTGTGGTGGATGTGATGGTGGTGAAACTTATCGAAATGGCTGACCAATACCACGCCCGGGGTATCCTATTGGGCGGCGGCGTCGCCGCAAACGCCAGGTTGAGGGAGGTGGTGGCTCAGCGTTCGCGGCTCCCGGTGATCATTCCTCCACCGGTGCTGTGCACCGATAACGGCGCCATGGTCGCGGCTTGTGCCTATTTCCAGGTCCAGCGGGGAGAGCAATTCGGCCTGGAATTAGACATCGACCCGGCTTTGCCCCTGGGATCGGAGTCGCAGCGCAGGTCCATCTACCTGGCGCCCGGTTGCCAATTTCCAACCGCCGGGTAGTGACCACGGAGGGAGTTACGAGCCGAGAACATCATGTTGATCATCTGGTACACCTCTTCGCCTGCGGTTTCCCCCGGATAGGGCAGGTAGAAGCTCCATTCGCAACCGTGCAATTTGATCGCCCCAACTTCCGACGCGAAGTAGTGCTGCCAGGCGATCCAACCACCGGTGAGCACCGCCAGCAGAACCAGCAAAGACACCAGGTCGATGTTGATCAAGGGCACCAGGGGACCTTGGAATCTGGTGGTCAGCCAGTAGGACACCACCAGATAGAGGACCAGGCCGCCCCCGATCAGCATTAGCCCTTGCTTCAGTGAAGGAGTGTTTCGCGACCCTCTCCTTACTGACACTCCCTTCAATTCCTCGACGGCAATGAGCATCGTCTCTTGATTGTTCTGACCGTCCTCGAAGGAGATGATGCGCTGGTTGGTGGTCACCAGTAACCGACCAGTAGTAGTCGGTTCTGGCACTATTCCTGATTCAGGATCAAACAGGCAGACCACTTTCTCGCCCGAAAGCAGGCCGACTTCCCGCACCTGAGTCAGATAATTTACCGGACGTTCCACGTCAATTGACCGGTTGATTGACAAGGCTTGCCTCCGCCCAACATACTATCACAATTGTAAACTCCCACCCAGATTGGCTGGCGGTCAAATAATGCTGGTTCAGTTGAAAATGTAAAACATGAAGAGTAGATTCCGCCCCAAGGAGAGCTATCCCTGAGTCAATTCCCGAACAGTCTCGGTAAGGGCAGGCAAGATTTTTTGCCAGTCGCCCACCACGCCGTAGCGGGCCTGTCGGAAGATGTTGGCTTCGGCATCCTTGTTGATGGCGACGATCACCTTGGCCCCGGAACATCCCGCCATGTGCTGGCTGGCGCCGGAGATCGCAACGGTGATGTACAGGTCTGGAGTAATGGTCTTGCCGGTCAAGCCCACCTGGTAGCTGGCGGGAACCCAACCTGAATCCACCGCAGCGCGGGATGCGCCCAGTCCGGCGCCCAGCAACCTGGCC
>Ga0214472_10001529_pt1 | contig 25739 bp, 24 predicted proteins | sample RVTome_6_FD_207662 | JGI IMG/M metagenome (GOLD analysis project Ga0214472, IMG submission 207662) | Soil microbial communities from uranium-contaminated site in the Upper Colorado River Basin, Wyoming, United States - RVT140D175 | ecosystem: Environmental > Terrestrial > Soil > Contaminated >...
CGGATGTCGACCGAGGGCGGCATGAAGAAGTCCGCGGCCGCGATCACGCGTTCGCCCCCGCGGTTGCGAACCACCAACTGCGCGTCGAGCGCCACGACGGCCGGCGCGCAGTCGGAGGGCGATACCGCGACGCACCGGCTGGCGCCGAAGAGCGCGTGCTCGCGGTTCATCGACTCGGGTGCGGCCGCGTAGCAGGTGTTGCCGCCCGCGCGGTAGCAGCTCACACCGTAGCGATAGTACCAGCAGCGCGTATCCTGGCAGAGGTTGCCCCCGAGTGTGCCCGCGTTGCGAATCTGTGGACTCGCCACCTTGCGCGCCGCGTCGGCCAGGAGACCGAAGCGCTCGCGGATGAGCGGGCTCGTCTCGATCTGGGTCAGCGTGGTGAGCGCCCCGATCTCGATCCCGTCCGCCGTCTCACGAATGCCGCGCAGCTCGTCGAGGCCCTCCAAGTCGATCACGGCCTGTGGGCCCTTGCTGCGGTTCTTGAGCCAGTCGAGGCTGTCGTAGCCGCCCGCGAGCTTCCAGCCGCTCGAGCCGTGGCGATCGAGGAGCTCCAGCGCCGCTTCGACGTCGGCGGGCTGAAAGAGCTCGAAGCCCGTCATCATGTCCCTCATCATGGCTCCGTCCTCCTCACTGCGTGTTGACCTGGAGTGGCCGGTAAGCCTGCGCGCGACCGCTCGCGGCGTTCACGATCATGTCTGCCACCACGGGATTCCTGTTGAAGTAGTGGCCGCCCAGCGCGTCCGAGATCGCGCACAGGAGCGCGGCGGCCGCGCACCCCATGAGTGGCTCGCCTATACCCTTCACGCCCACCGGATTGTCCGGGTCGGCCTGGTCGACGGCTGCCCACCGCATCTCCGAAGGCACGTCGAGGTACGACGGCGGCTTCGCCTGATGCAGGCCGACCGCGCCGGGGAGCGCCCAGCGCGGGTCGTAGACGTGTCGCTCGGACGCCGCCATGCCGAAGCCCATCACCGCGCCGCCCATCACCTGGGTCGCGAGGCTCTGCGGGTGCATGACGAGGCCGCAGTCGGCGACGCCCAGGTAGTCGATGATCTCGTACGTGCCCGTCTCCACGTCGAGCTCGATCTCGATGAAGCCCGCCGCGAGCGCGGGAACCATGCCGGTCTGGGGCAGGTTGTCACGAGCGACGCCGACGAGGCCGGTGCCCGCGAGCTGCTCGACGGACCGCCGCGTCATCGGGTTGATGTCGTCGGGCACTTCCTCGCCGCTGTATCTGCCGCCGAGCTCGATGGCGATACTCGCGGCCTGCGCGTACGTGAGGCGGCTCGACGGGTTGGAGCGGCGGAAGACCGCCTCGCCCCCGATGTCGTAGTCGTCCGGTGAGCCGCCGAGTCGCCGTGCGGCGATCGCTTTGAGCTTCGCGACGGCGTCCATGGCCGCGGCGTAGTTCGTGCGGCTCATGGTGAACGACGTGTTGCTTCCGTACTGCCCGTTGTTCCACGGGAGCCCGCGGCTCGAATCGCCACGGTGGATCTCGCAGCGCTCCCAGGCGTAGCCGAGCACCTCCGCCGCGACGCGTGATGTGGCGGCGTAGGAGTACGTGCCCAGGTTCCCGACGCCCGTGTGGATGTGGAGCACGCCGTCCGGCGTGATGCGCAGGAGTCCGTCGAAGCCGCTCGACCCGGCGGAGTGGAACGCCTGCCCCACCGCGACGCCCCTCACCTTCGAGCCGGTGCGCTGTCCACTCCTGGCGCGCCGCGCCGCCCAGCCGAACTGCTCGGCGCCCATGTCGAGCGCCTCACGCAGATACGCGCTCGTGATCGGCCCCTGGTTGCCTCCGTAGCGGGAGTCGTGAGTGGGCGCGTTCACCCGTCGGATCTCGAGCGGGTCGAGGCCGAGCTGTCGGGCCGCCTTGTCCAGGAGTGGCTCGACCGCGCAGTGGATCTGGTTCTGGCCCGGTCCGCGCTGGGCTCCGCGCGGGGGCGTGTTCGTGAGCACCGAGATGCCCCTGTAGCGCATGGCCAGGGGCGTGTAGACGATGGTGATGGCGCTCGCGGCGGCGCTGAGGTCGCCGAACCCCTGGTTGGGCCCGTTCTCCTGAACGATGCAGAGGTCAACCGCGGTGAGCCGACCGTCGGGCCGCAGGCCCATCCTGATGCGGCCCTGGAAGCCCGGGCGTGCGACGCCCAGGAAGTACTCCTCGGCCCGGCTGATGCGCATGAGGACCGGGCGGCCGGTCTTGCGCGACATGTGCGCCGGGATCGACATGAGGGGGTAGGCTGCACCCTTCGATCCGAAGCCGCCGCCGCAGTACTCGGCGATGAAGACGAGGTTCTCGGGCTCGACGCCGATGTAGTTGGCGAGGCCGGGGAGTGGCAGGCTCTGGCTCTGGCTGGAGCCGAACACGAAGCACTTGCCGTTCTCCCAGTACGCCATCGCCGTACGGGGCTCCATCGAGTGGTGCGCCGTGGACGCCGTCACGAAGCTCTCGTCCAGGACGAGCGTGGCCTCGGCGAAGCCGGCCTCGACGTCGCCGTAGGACCACTCCTCTCCAGGCTGGCCCATGGGGAGGTGACCCTCGGCCGCGGCGGCGAAGTCGGCCGCCGTCCACTTGATCTCGCGCAGCCCCTCGTCTGGCATGTTGACGTTGCCGCCGGTACGGGCGTTCGGCCCCCCGGGCCGGAGGCTCTCGAGCGGGTCCGTGCAGAAGTCGAGCGGCTCGATGTCGAGCCGGATCGCCTCAATGGCGTTCTGTGCCGTCGTCTCGTCGATCGCCGCGACGGCGAGGATCGGCTCGCCCACGAAGTGCGGCTCGTACGTCAGAATGTTATTGGCGAGGCCCTCCTGCTCCGGCACGTCCTCGGGGAGCAGGACGTCGACCACACCGGGCATGGCCAGCGCCGCGGAGATGTCGACGTCGCGCACCCGCGCGTGCGGCATCGGGCTCGCCAGGAGTCGACAGAAGAGCATGCCGTCGCGGCGGAAGTCCTCCGCGTACCTGGCTCTTCCCGTGACCTTTCCGAAGACGTCCGGCGGGATGAAGTCGTGACCGAGCAGCTCTGCCATGTCAGGCCTCCCTCATGCTCGCGGCACGCATGACGCCGTTCAGGTAGTGATTGTAGGCCCCGCAGCGGCACAGGTTACCCGCCATCGCCTGGCGTGCCTCCTCGCGCGTCGGGCTCGGGTTGCTGCGGAGCAGCGCGACGGCAGACATGACCTGGCCCGGGGTGCAGAAGCCGCACTGCGGCCCGAGCTCGTCGACGAAGGCCTGCTGGACCGGGTGCAGCTCGCCGTTCGGGCCCTCGAGCCCCTCGACGGTGGTGACCTCGCGGTCCCGTACGCGGTGGGTGAGCGTGGTGCATGCGTAGAGGTTGACGTCGTCGATGAGCACGGTGCAGGCGCCGCACTCGGCGCGGTCACAGCCGAGCTTGGTGCCCGTGAGCCCCAGCTTGTAGCGCAGCGTCATCGCGAGCGTCTCGGTCGGCAGGACGTCGACCCGACGGAGTTGCCCGTTCACGTTGAGCGAGATCAGCCGCTCGAACCCGGCCGTGGTCTGGGCGGGGAGCGAGGGCGTACACCCCGCGCCGAAGTAGGAAAGCCCCGAGACCGTCACGCCCGAGGCGATGATTCCCTTGATGAAGTCCCGCCTGGACCACGCCGATCCGCCCGGCACCACTGGCGCCTCGGCATCCGAGACGAAGGGCGTGAACGCGTGTGCCCATGGCGGCTCGGGCGCGGGGGCACCCACCGAAGGTGGGTCGGGGAGGGTCGGCAGGCCCGTGGCGGCGCGGCCGACCTCCGGGAGGGGCGTATCGCTCACGAGGTCAACTCCGGTGTGACGGACTCCCTTAGGGTAGGTGGAGCGCCGAAGCCGGGCAACACCGCTGAGGCCGAAGGGAGGAACGCGCCTCGCGCGACGGTGTTGTCCCGGGTATGTCCGAGATCACCCCCTGGGCCGAGGAGCACGCGCGTGCGTCGCTCGAGCGGTTGCTCCCACGCGTCGAAGCGCGCTTCCCGCAGGCCGAGGGCACGGCGGAGTGGGAGGCGTACGTCGCGCGCCTGGCACGACACTTCCCCCGGCTCTTCTCGAGGCTCCACGGGCTCTACGGGGGCCATTACGACTTCTTCTGGCACCTCGAGTCGATCGTGGTGTCGGTGACGGAGCAGTGGCTCGCGAGGCCGGGAGAGCTCAAGGCGCTCGATGGGATGAGGGAGGCCGACCCCGGCTGGTACCTCTCCAATCGGATGTTGGGCGCGGTCTGCTACGTGGACCTCTTCGCGGGCGACCTGGCGGGAGTGTGCGAACGCCTCCCCTACCTGTCCGAGCTGGGCGTGACGTGCCTGCACCTGATGCCCCTGTTCGAGATGCCCGAGGGTGACAACGACGGCGGCTACGCCGTAAGCAGCTATCGGAAGGTGGCTGCCGACCTCGGCACGATGGAGGATCTGCAGAACCTCGCGACAGAGCTCAGACACCGCGGCATCTCACTCGCCCTCGACTTCGTCTTCAACCACACCTCCGACCAGCACGAATGGGCGGAGCGCGCGCAGGATGGGGACCCGGAGTACCAGGCGTACTACAGGATGTACCCGGACCGCTCCATGCCCGATGCGTTCGAGGCGAGCATGCCGGAGGTGTTCACCGAGGATCACCCCGGCGCGTTCACCTACAACCAGGCGCTCAAGAAGTGGGTCTGGACGACCTTCCACACCTACCAGTGGGATCTCAACTACGAGAACCCCCTCGTCTTCAACCGCATGGTCGAGGAGATGCTCTTCCTCGCCAACCAGGGCGTGGAGGTCCTGCGTCTCGACGCCGTGGCGTTCCTGTGGAAGCGGCTCGGCACGAACTGCCAGAACCTTCCCGAGGCCCACTTACTCATTCAGGCCTTCAACGCCGTGGCCGCGATCGCCGCGCCCGCCATGGTGCTCCTCTCCGAGGCGATCGTGCATCCCGACGAGGTCCGCCGCTACGTGAGCCTCGAGGAGTGCCCGCTCTCGTACAACCCGCAGCTGATGGCCCTGCTCTGGGAGTCGCTCGCCACGCGCGACGTGCGTGTGCTCAAAGGTGCGATGCAGCACCGCTTCGCGATCCCGCCGGGGTGCGCCTGGGTGAATTACGCCCGCTGCCACGACGACATTGGCTGGGCGTTCTCGGACGACGAGGTCGTGGGTGCGGGCTTCGACCCCGACGCGCACAGGAGATTCCTGACCGACTTCTACACGGGCCGCTTCGACGGGAGCTTCGCGCGCGGCGCCCCCTTCCAGGAGGATCCCGTGCTGGCCCAGGCGCGCATCTCCGGCACATGCGCGTCGCTCTGCGGTGTGGAGCTGGCGTTCGAGCAGGGTGACGCCGCGGCGCTGGATTTGGCCGCGCGGCGGATCCTCCTCGTCCACGGCGTGACGATGACGATGAGCGGGTTCCCGCTCATCTACCTCGGCGACGAGATCGCGATGCTGAACGACCACGCATACGAGCAATGGCCAGAGAAGGCGGGCGACTCGCGCTGGCTCCACCGGGCCCGCTTCGATTGGGAGCGAGCAGAGCTTCGCCACGACCCCAGCACCGTCCCGGGCCGGGTCTACCACGGCCTCATGCGCCTCGTGCGTCTGCGGAGCCAAACGCACGCGTTGCACGGGACCGCGCTCGACATCGCCGACACGGGGAGCAGGCAAGTGTTCGGCTTCGTCCGCAGCCACGGCGAGTCCGCCGTGTTCGTGCTCGCCAACTTCACGGAGCGGGAGCAGAGGCTGGAGGCACGCAGGCTCAGGCAGCTGGGTCTCCGAAAGACGGCGGTGGACCTCCACGCCGGCCAGACCGTCACGGCCACGCGGGAGCTCCTTCTGGCGCCGTATCAGCTCATGGTGTTGTCGCGCGGTGGGGAGGACTGAGCGGGCCGGCCCGCCCGCGAGGACGTGCGGAGGGGACCGGGCGCCTTCACATTTGCATTCCAGTGCGGCCTTCCTGAGAATTGCACCCGGTAGGAGTCTCGCTTCCGGGTCATTCGTGGACTTGGTCGGCAACTTTCTGGTGGAGCTCACCGCGGGCCTCGTGGGCGTGTTCGCCGGCGCGATCCTCGCGCTCTGGGCGGACCGACAGGCGCGCGCGCGACGGGCCGCGGACGCGGAGGCCGAGCTCCAGGAGTACCTTGCCCAGTCGAGGAAGCTGGTGATCTCGAGCGTGGTGAAGAACACGTCGGAGGCGAAGCGTCTCAGGGCCGCCCTGGCCTCGAACGACGACCCCTACCTCTTCCAGGTCGGCTTCGAGCTGGCGGTCTGGGAGGCCACCCAGGCGCAGTTCGTCCAGATCGCCTCCCTCGACGAGAGGGTCCTCCTCACGCGATTCTTCGATCAGGTCAGACGCTTGACGAAGCTCATCGACTTCCATCGCCAGGTCCGGGCCGAGTTGGAGATCCGCCAGATTGGTCTCGACGCGGGAGATCGGGCGTTGCTCGACGACCTCCTGAGTCGGTTGAGGGCCGTGGCGGACGAGATCAGGATCGACGGGCTCGTGGTCGTCAGCGACCTCGGCGATCCCATGCACAAGCGGCTGCTGGGGATGCACGAGCCAGCCGCGTCCATCACAGCCGCGTGAAGTTGCCCGCACGCGCCCCAGACCCTCAGACTGCCCAGGAGTCCAGACCATGCCGCAGTACCTGATCGAGCGACACATCCCCGGCATCGAGAAGATGACGCCGGACGAGCTAAAGTCCGTCGCCCGGAAGTCCAACCGGGTCCTCGCCGACCTGGGAAGCGAGATCCTCTGGATCCACAGCTACATCGTCGACGGCAAGACGTTCTGCGTCTACGTGGCTCCCGACGAGGAGCTCATCAGGGAGCACGCGCGCATGAGCGGCTTCCCCTGCAACAAGATCCAGCTCGTGACCGGGATGATCGATCCGGGGACCGAGACGGCTTAGCGGCTTCCCCCGGGCCCGTCCCCAGCGCGCGGGACGACTCAGGCGGGTTGGAGCTCGCCTGCGGGCGCCTCGGCGCCGATCTCGGGCTCGGGCCCCGCCGCCTCGGATCCGGCCTCGCTCTCGGTGATCCGCTCGCCGTCCTCGGTGAGCACGGTCGCCTCGGGCCGGTTCAGCGCGGTGTTGCCCTTGCCGTACGGGATCGCGGGCTCGATGAACTGCCTCCCGAGCATCTCGAGCTGCGCGAGCTCGAGCGCGCCGAGGTCGGGATTGCGGTCCTTCAGGTACTTCAGGGTGTCGTCCAGCCAGGCGTGTCGGTCCGCCATCCTGGCGTCCAACACGTCGCAGCGCACCACGTGGCTCATGAGCTCGTCTCGGGCGCGGTCCAGGGTCGATTTCCGGTGGTCGTTCGCCAAAGTCTACCTCGCTTCTACGGGTCGGCCGGACCCACTCGACGGCGCGCACGGGCGTCCGGCAGGAGAGGCGCGCATGTAACTGATTACACCACAATGCCTTGTATGTTTCAGAGGTCCAGCGCGACCGCGAGCCGTTCCATGTCGTTGATCACGGCCCACTCGCCGCCGCCCGACTCCACACGTTGGCGCCAATCCTCGAGGCGCCCCGTGTAGAGGCGCGGGTCCACGTTGTCCGGCTGCAGCTTGGTGACGTTCAACGCGATCACCCGCACGCCGGTCATGTCGATCGGGAAGTCCCGGACGTAACCCTCCTGGAGGTCCTCCTCCATGTCGGAGAAGATCAGCACGGTCCTCGTGCCGGGGCCGACTTCGTTCAGCCACTCGACCGCCTGCAGCACGCCGCCGGTGATGTCCGTGTGCGCAGCCGTGCGCACCGTATCGGTGAACGCTCCGACGGTCTGCATGAAGGCTCGCTTCTGGTCGTTGGCTACCGAAGGCCGCTCGTCGAACGTCATCCGGAGGATGATGTCCTTCTCGCTGAAGCTGCCCCCGTCGATGCGCGCCACGCCGAACGAGTCGCCCGGGTCGAGCGTGCCCAGCAGATAGTTGATGACGGTGCGCGCCTGCTCGAGCTCGCCGGCGTACGTGCCCGACGTGTCGAGCAGCAGGAACACCCCGGTCCCCGGAGGGGTGACCGTGCAGCTCGTCAGCGCAAAGATCGCGAGCAGGACTCGCGCGCGCCTGAATAGTCTCTTCATGGTGTGATCTCCCTGTGGAGGTCAGGCCGCCGACGGCGTACGGTCACCTTCCGGCGTCCCGGGAGCTTCCCGAGAGCGCGACGCGATGACGAGCTCCTCCACCTTGAGGGGGAGGAAGATGATGACGTCGTACAGGTTCTTGAGCGCCTTGCCGACGTGGTCGGCCGCGAACCCGAAGAGATTCACGCCGAACCCGATCATGCGCAGGACGCCCGCCACGACCTGACCGCCTACGATCCGCCCCGAGTGGATGAACGACTCGAGCGGAATCGCGACGAACGTCAGCGCGAACGGGAGGATGAAGCCCATCACCATCTGACCGACCGACGGGATCCACATGAACTCCGGACGCTGAACGGTGCTGCCCGCGAGTGTCTGGGTGAGCGCCACGCGGTCCGCGGCCAGCATGTCGCGCATGTAGGCGAGCGACGACTCGATGCCGGCGAGAATGAAGAGCAGGCTGAACGCGGCCCACGCCATATGCACGCGCGTCCTCCGGTCCAGGCGGCCGATGACGGGGAAGAGTCGCGTGATGCGGAGCGACTCCATGAGGAAGAGCCCCATGGTGATCTCCATGAGGATGATCACGAGTGCCGCGACGTCCGACGTCTGCATGGAGCCGAGTCGGCTCGTCGCGCCCACCATCTCGGACATCGGCAGTGCGATGAGCTGGAAGTTGATGAAGCCACCGAGCAGCGCGACGACGAGCACGAGTCCGGCCGTCACGAACTGCGTCATGGACGACGACGTGAGCGCGCGCTCCGCGGCGTCCGATTTCGACGCGATCTCGCGATAGCTCTCCATGAGCTCGTCGAGGTGGCGCGAGCGCTCGAAGATCCCTGTCACCGACTTCTCGACCCGGGTGAGCGTGGACGCCATCGAGCGCCAGGTCGGCACCATCTTGGCGAGCAGCTTGTGACGCTCGCGGCTGCTCTCGCGGTAGTTCTCCATTGCGTCGTCGTGCGCTTCCTCGATCGCGACGCGGAGTGCGTCGACCGCCTTGGCGGCCGGCGTCTGCGACATGGCCTGGCCAGCGAGCTCGCCGGCGGCCGCGATCGTCTGCGTCCAGCCCTCGGGCGCCGGGGGCGTGTCCGTGGCCCGCTGGTAGTCCTCGTCGATGAGTCGAACCTGGTCTGCCAGCTGCCGGTGCAACGCAGGGTAGGCGCTGAGGTCTCTCTCGACGGAGGCCGAAATCCGCTGGAACTCCTGCTCGATCTGACGCTCGGTCTCCTGGAGGCCCTCGCTGAGCAGAACCTCGCGATTACGCGCGACGAGACGGGTTTGGACACCGGTGATCGCGTCGACCGTGAGCTTGCAGCCCTGCGTGAGCGCCTTGGCGATCCCCAGTATGCCGCGATGCGCGGGCGTCCTCGCCCCGTACATCACCAGGACGAGAACCACGAGGAGCAGCGCCACCGACAGGCCGGGGTTGCCCGGCCAGACCATCAGCCATGAAGGCATCGTGCATCCCTCCGCTTCCGTTGAGGAGCAGTGCCTGGGGGGGCCTTGGGGCGAGCCAACGCTCTTTCGCCGGCCCCGGAGAAATGGCAGGAAGCGTGCCGTCACCCGCCGGTGCCGCTGCGCGGCCTCCCAAGCTGCTGGCGGATAGACAGTTGGAATGGACTCCACACGCTTGTGGAAATCCCTCGGCCACCGTGTCCGGTGCCTGGCACGCTCCTTGTTCCCCATGGGGGCCCATGGGCCCACGACCTTCCCACCCGCGGCGAACGGCCGTCCTGTCGTGGCTACTTCTTGCCGGGCCCATGTGGGCGTGCGGCGGGGAGCTCGATGTGGTGATTCGGGGCGGCCGAGTCATGGACCCCGAGTCGGGACTCGACGCCGTGCGCAACGTCGGGATCGAGGACGGCAGGGTGGCGGCGATCTCGGACGAGGAGCTGAGCGGGGCACGCGTCATCGATGCCACGGGCCTCGTCGTCGCGCCCGGCTTCGTGGATCTGCACCGGCACGGGCATACGGAGCCGGGCTACCGCCTCCAGGTCCTCGACGGCGTCACGACGGGGCTCGAGCTCGAGATCGGCACGCACGACGTGCAGCGCTGGTACGCGGATCGGGAGGGCGGACAACTCGTGAACTATGGCGTGTCGGTCGGCCACGTCGGCGTGCGAGCGATCGCGATGGGAGATCCGGAGGTCGGCGCGCGGGGGCTGAGCACCCGCCGGGCCGCCACGCCCGCGCAGCGTGACGAGACCGAGCGCCTCCTCCGTGTGGGCCTCGCGCAGGGCGCCGTCGGCGTCGGGTTCGGCAGCGCCTACACGCCCGGGGCGTCGATGGGCGAGATCGAGCAGATGTTCGCGGTGGCCGCCGCTCGCGGCGTGACGGCGTTCATCCACTTGCGGGGAGGGCTCGCGGGGCTCGACTCCACGCTCGCCGCCGCCCGCGGCGTCGGCGCCTCCCTGCACGTCGCGCACGCGAACTCGAGCGGTGGAGCGGCCGTGGACCGGTTCCTCGCGATGATCGAGGCAGCGCAGGCGGACGGCCAGGACGTCACCACGGAGGTCTATCCGTACGACGCGTCGCAGACGACGATCCGTTCGGCGCTCTTCGACGGCTGGGAGTCGTGGGATGACGAGCGGTTCGAGCGGTACCAATGGGTCCGGACCGGAGAGCGGCTCACACGCGAGACCTTCGCCGCGTACCGCGCGCAGGATGGACCGGTGATCATCCACAGCCGCACGGAGGAGCTGACCCGCGCCGCGGTCGTACATCCGGTCGTGATGTTCGCGAGTGACGGAGACCCGGGGCATCCGCGCAGCGCCGGGACCTACGGCAGGATCCTCGGCAGCTACGTCCGCGAACAGGAGCTGCTCGGGCTCATGGATGCCCTTCGGCGCATGACCTTCCTGCCGGCGCGCCGGCTCGAGGCGTTCGTCCCCGCAATGGCGAGCAAGGGCCGGCTGCGGGTCGGCGCGGACGCCGACATCACCGTGTTCGATCCCGAGACGGTCATCGACAGGGCGACGTACGCGAGCCCGTCCCTACCTTCCGAGGGTTTCGAGTACGTCCTCGTGAACGGAGTCGTCGTGGTCGACCGCGGCGAGCTCGTCGAGGGTGTGCGGCCGGGCCGGGCGATCACGGGGCTCGCTCGGTACTGAGAGAAGGCCGCCGTGGGGGGATCGAGGGCGGCGCTGAACGGTCACCGATCCAGCCGCATACTGACGCCGAGGACCGGGCGCGACCTCCGCGGAGCGCACGGCCGAGAACGCGGTGCAGCCCGGCAGCGTGAAGATGAAGGGGAGGCAGCCCAAACCCCTTGCCCCGAGGGGCTGCCGAAACCGCGGCTCGGCGCGGGGCGTAGGGCATCGCATCTCGACCCGCCCGCCCCTCACCACCGCCACCAGATCCATGACCGGACTCTTCGGAGAGGTTCGCTACGCGGCTCGCATGCTGCTCAAGCATCCGACGGTGTCGGGGCTCGCTGTCGTGGCGCTCGGCCTCGGGATCGGGCTCACCGCGGTGATGTTCAGCATCGTCTACGGAGCGCTGTTCCGTGGGCTCCCGTTCGAGAACGGCGACCGGATCCTCATGGTCACGCAGGTGGATCCGGAGGGCGATCGAGGCTTCATGAGCGTTTCGCCCCACGACTACGTCGATTGGGCGGAGCAGCAGAGGAGCTTCGACGACCTCGCCGCCTACTACGAGGGCACCGTGAACGTGCGCTGGGGCGAGGAGCCGGAGCGGTTCGACGGCGCGTTCGTGAGCGCGAACCTCTTCCGAGCCCTCGGCGTCCAGCCGCAACTCGGCCGCAGCTTCCGCGACGAGGAGGCCGTCTACGGCGCGCCGGCGACCGTGGTCCTTTCTCATCGCCTCTGGATGGATCGCTTCTCGGGTGATCCGGGCGTGCTCGGGGAGGTCGTGGGCGTCAACGGCGAGTCGGCCGAGGTCATTGGCGTGATGCCGGAGGACTTCCGCTTCCCGACGACTCAAGAGATCTGGGTCCCGCTGCGACAGGACGTGGTCGGCACGGCTCGGGGCGAAGGTGTCTTCCTGAACGTCTTCGGGCCGCTGCGTGAGGACGTGACGCGTGACGCCGCGATGGTCGAGCTCTCGGGCATCATGTCGCGACTCGCGGCCGCGTACCCCGACACGAACGACGAGCGCATGGGTCCGGTCGTGCGCCCGTTCACCGAGCAGTTCGTCGGGCCGGAGGGAAAGACGATGCTCTTCTCCATGCTCGCCACGGTCTCGCTCGTGCTCCTGATCGCGTGCGCAAACGTGGCCAACCTGCTGCTCGCCCGAGCCGCGGGGCGCACGCGCGAGGTGGGCATCCGCACGGCGATCGGCGCGAGCCGCTCGCGCGTGATCGGACAGATGGTTCTCGAGACGCTCGCGATCGCCGCAGTGGCCGCCGTCCTCGGGACGGTCGTCGCATGGATCGGGGTGGCCGCGTTCCAGCGCGCGATCGCGCCGACGAACCCGCCGTTCTTCATGGTGTTCGGAGTCGACGGACCGATCCTGGCTTTCATCGCCGCGGGCGCCGCGTTCTCCGCCGTCGTCGCTGGCGGCATTCCCGCGCTCAAGGCGTCGGGGATGGACGTGAGCTCGGTGCTGAAGGACGAGTCGCGCGGCTCGTCGAGCCTGAAGATCGGGCGGCTGAGTCGGGTGCTCGTCGTGGGCGAGATCGCGATGTCCCTCGGGCTCCTCGTGGCAGCCGGCCTGATGACGAAGAGCATCACGCGGCTGAACAACTACGACTACGGCTTCGAGACCGAGTCCGTCTTCACCGCGCGCCTCGGCCTCTTCGAGTCGGAGTTCCCCGACACGGCCGCTCGTCACGCATTCTATCGCGACCTCCAGTTGAGGCTCGACGAGGTCCCGGAAGTGAGGTTCGCCGCGCTCTCCAACGCGCTTCCCGGGCTGAACTCGGGCGGGAGCGTCGTCGGCATCGAAGGCATGAGGTACACGGACGACCGCGACTACCCCTTCGTGTGGTCCGCGGTCGCCGGCCCGGGCTACTTCGAGACGCTGGGCGTCGAGCTCCTGCGCGGCCGCGATTTCGACGCGCAGGACGTGACGGGCGCGCTCCCCGTCGCGATCGTCAACCAGAGCTTGGTGGATCGGCACTTTCCCGGCGAGAATGGACTCGGCCGCCGCTTCCGCGAGGGCGACTCCGCGAGCACGGAGCCGTGGCGCACGATCGTCGGCGTCGTGCCCGACCTGAACATGCAGGGAATGCAGAACACCGGGGCGCCCACCTACGCCGGGTTCTACCTCCCCGTCGAGCAGGTCGACGCGCGCTTTATGAGCATCCTGGCGCGCGGGCCCGCGCAGCCGATGGCGCTGACTCAGGCGGTGCGCGACGCGGTCGCCTCGGTCCACGACGGCACGCCGCTCTACTTCGTCGATACGCTACAGGCCCGAATCGACCAGGAGACCTGGATCTTCAGCATCTTCGGCTCGCTCTTCATGGTGTTCGGTGGCGTCGCGCTCTTCCTTGCGGCGGTCGGGCTCTACGGCGTGATGGCGTTCACCGTGGCGCGACGCACGCCCGAGGTCGGCATCCGCCTGGCGCTCGGTGCGTCACGCGGGCAGGTGCTCGCCATGGTGCTTCGGCAGGGCATGGGCCAGGTCGGGCTCGGGCTCGTATTCGGCGCCGGGCTCGCCTTCCTGGTCTCGCGGGGCATCGCCACGATCCTGTTCGACGTGAGCCCGAACGACCCGATGGTCTTTGGAGGGATCGCGCTCGTCCTCGCCGTGACCGGCCTGATCGCCTCGCTCATTCCGGCGACGCGCGCGACCAAGGCGGACCCGGCACACGCGCTCCGGTACGACTGACGGAGGCCGGCGTCGAGCCGGATGAGCGCCTGACCTACTGGGCCCCGGTGGTGCAGGAGTGGCTGCCGCTCGCGTCGACTCCCATCCGTAACGCGATCGCGCCCCGGCAGCACCGGCGCTAAGATCCCTCGACGGATCACCGCGCTCCAAGGAGTCGATCATGCATGAGCCGACGCGCCGGCTCCTCGTGTCGTCGCTGGCGGTCCTCGCGACGCTCGCCGAGACACCGGCCGCCGCCCAGTCGAACGCTGCCGGTCTCACGTGCGACATGAGCGGCTACACACGCCGCGCCGACACCACGGCCCGCCTGTCGGGCGACGTGCTGGCGGTCGAGTGGGCCGGGGCGGAGGGGGAGCGGCTCAGCCTCAGGCTCGCGCTTCGGGGCGGCGCTCCCATCATCGAGGAGCTCGCGCTGATGCCCGACCGGGGCACGGAGTGGGTCACGGTCGCGAGCGGCGTGAGCGTGGAGTTCCGCATCGTCGAGGGGCTCAGGCGCATCAGCAACCAGCAGCTCGCGCCCCTGCGCCAGCTCGGCGTCGACATCACACCGGAGGTGGTCGACCGCTACAAATGGGACGTCTTCTGGGACGCGCCCCTCGATCTGCGCACGGCGGTCGGGGGCGGGAACCCGCCACCCGTCGAAGGTGTGGCGAACCAGCCGGGGCTCCCCCGCTCGCCCGCCGAGGTCCGCCGCGCGACGGCCACGTACGCCGCGAGCTCGTGCCGGGTCACGACCGACGGGCGGCGGCTGCGTGTCGCGTTTCCGGGCCTGACGCTCGGCTCGTTTTCGGGCGACCTGGTCTTCAGCGTGCACGAGGGGACGAACCTCATCCGCGTGGAGGCTGTCGCGTCCACGGCGCGGCCCTCGGTCGCCTACAAGTACGACGTGGGGCTCACGGGGCTCGAGCTCGGCGAGTCGAGCCGCGTTCATTGGCGGGACGTCGCGAGTCAGATGCAGTCGTACTCACTGCGCGGGCCGGGCAACGACGATCCGGTCGCGCTGCGCGCCGCCAACCGACTCGTGGTCGCCGAGACGGGCACCGCCGCGATCGCAGCCTTTCCGCCCCCGCACACGTTCTTCTGGGCCCGCGAGGTCGAGATCAACGTCGGCAACAACTGGTACCGTAAGGACGCGGACGGGACGTTCGGCTTCGGCATCCGCCAGGGCGAGCAGGAGGTCGTCGAGCGCTACCTGGCGAACTGGTCGCTGTACAGCGCGCCGCCGGGGACGGAGCAGCGCATGGCGGCGTACTTCTACCCCACGCTCGGCGACAACGCGGAGGCGTTCGACGCGGCGCTCGCCTTCACGAATGGTGACGTCTACCGCGATGTCCCCGGCTATCAGGTCATGGGGAGCCACTACCATACCGACCTCGGCCGCACGCTCATGGCGAGCGGGAGCGTCGACACCCGGCTTCCCGACCTCGAGGTGGTGCGGTCCGCCGGCATCGACATCGCCGGTCCCGTGGACCGGCCGCGCGACGAGACCCAGCTCGAGGAGATGAAGTGGCTCTTCCAGGGCGCCGCTCGCCACTCGGACGAGACGTTCGTTGTCATGCCCCAGTTGGAGAACAGCAATCTCCTCGGCGGCCACTGGGACCTGCTCTTCTCGCACCCGGTTTACTATGTCGACGTCGACGAGCGCGCGCCGGGCACGCCGCTCATCACCGAGCACCCCGAGTACGGGCGCGTCTACAGCATCGGGAGCGTCGAGGACATGCTCGCGATGATCGAGGCCGAGGAGATGCTCGTCTATATGCCGCATCCGCGGACGAAGGGGTCGACGGGCTACCCGGACGCGATCCGTCGGACCCCGCAGTTCCTGCACGACGCCTACCGGGGGGTGGGATGGCGTTGGGGGATGGGATCCGACCTCTCCGAGACGCGGCTCTCGGACAAGCGCGTGATCCCGCTCCTCGACGACATGAACAACTGGATCGCGCGCACGGCGCTGAGCCCCAAGTACCTGCTCGCGATCACCGAGACGTACCGGAAGGCGCCGGGCGACGACGTCTACGCGAACGGGCCGGTGAGCTACCTGCGTCTTGGGGACCTTCCGCCGCCGGGCGAGTACGCGCCGATCATCGACGTGCTCGAGCGAGGCGACTACTTCGTGACGTCCGGCGAGGTGCTCATTCCCTCGCACAGCTACGAGGGGAGCGGGGCCGATGCGCGCGTCGTCGCGAGCGTCGAGTGGACCTTCCCGCTCGACTTCGTGGAAGTGGTGTTCGGCGACGGCGAGCGGACCATATCGCGCAGGATGTCCGCCACGGACCTGCCGGCGTTCGGGGCCGAGACGTTCACGATTCCGTTCGATGCGACCGGCCAGGCCTGGGTACGCTTCGCGGCATGGGACTCCGCGGGGAACGGCGCCATGACCATGCCGGTGTGGCTCGGCGGGAGCTAGGCCGGAGGGCACTCGTCATATACCGAGCCCGCTCGGGTCACCTATCGAGGAGCCAGAGGAGCCAGCGACGTCCGCATGGGTGCACGTGAGCTCACGCCCGACGAGTTGGAGGCGCAACTCGCCCGGCTCCACGAGGACAGCTACGGGTGGGCCCTGAGCTGCTGTGACTGGAACGACGCCGATGCCGAGGACGTGTTGCAGACCACGTATCTGAAGGTGGTTTCGGGGCGGGCCCGCTTCGGCGGGCGGTCGGCGTTCCGCACGTGGCTCTTCGGCGTCATCCGCCAGACGGCCCGGGAGCAGCGCAGACGGACCCGCTCGCACCACGACCGTGCCGAGCGGCTCGGCCGCGAGCCGACCGAGGGGGCGGTCGCGCGTCCGGACGAGGTTACGGAGCGTGCCGAGCGCGCCCGAACCCTGAGAAGGGCTCTCGCGGAGCTTCCCGAGCGCCAGCGCGAGGTGCTGCACCTGGCGTTCTACCAGGACCTGACCATCCGCGAGGCCGCCGATGTGCTCGAGGTGTCCCTCGGCACCGCCCGTGTGCACTATGAGCGAGGAAAGAAGAGGCTCAGGGAGCTGCTGGCCGACATGGAGCTCGGCGGAGGAGCCACGTGACCCAGCTGCCAGACGACGACGGACTCCAGGAGCGATTCCGGGAGCTGCGAGATGAGGCCGCGCAGCCTCTGCGGGTGCCGGATTTCGGTGCCATGCTGGACCAGGCGCGCGCCGATGGGGCCGCTCGGCCCTCGTTCGAGGTCGTCGACGGTGGGGCTTCCGTGCGCGCGCGCGGAGCCGGCACGCACAGGCGCTTCCTCCGGGCGGGTGCATGGGCGTCGGCGGCGCTCGCCGCCACGGTCGCCGGACTCCTCCTCACGGACCGCCGGCCGAGCGACGACGACTTCGCGCAGCTGGTGGCGGCCTACGCGATGGACGCGTCGGGCGGCGCCTGGCGGTCGCCGACCTCGGGCCTACTCGCCGTGCCAGGGATGGAGCTCACGAGGTCCGTGCCCTCGATCGGTGCTCCCGTGAGGGGGCTCGATCCTGCCACGCGGCTCGCGCCCGAGGCCCGGCCGCCCGAGGAGAACCCATGAGGAAGCTCGCGACTGTCCTGGTCGCGTCCGCCGCGCTGATCGCGGTCGCGGCGCCCACGCACCTTTCTGCTCAAGAGCAGCCGGCGGTCCTACAGGATCCGCTCTTCGAGGTCCTCTTCCCGCCCGAGCTCATCATGCAGCACCGGCGCGCGATCGCGCTCACGGACGAGCAGCGTGACGCCATCAGCCAGCTCATCCAGCAGCTCCAGGGGCGCGTGGTGCGCCTCCAATGGGAGTTGCTCGACGAGATGGAGCAGCTCACCCAGACCATGGGCGCGGCGCGCGTGGAGCTCGACCGGGCGCTCGATCAGCTGAGCGCCGTTCTCGACACCGAGCGGGAGATCAAGCAGGCGCATCTGGAGATGCTGGTGCGCATCAAGAACCTGCTCAGCCCCGACCAGCAGGCGACGCTCGATCGGCTGCGAGGGGACTCGGGCGGCTGATCTCGTCGGTGGCGGCCGTCAGGTCACGGCCACCAGGAGATCCCGATGTTGAGGCGTGAGGACTCGGCGTCGATCTCCAGTCCGCTCACGGTGACGTCGTCCACGGTGACCTCGGTGAACTGACCGCCGCTCCAAAGGAGCTGGAGATCCGCCGCGAGCGTCTGGTTGAAGTAGAACATGATGCCGCCGCCGAGGGTGAACGCGCCGCCGAAGAACCCCACCTCCGTTTCGGGCTGCCCCTGCACGACCGCGTTGTCGACTCCCACCGCGCGTCCGCTGAACGCCGCCTGCAGGTAGGGCACCCACGTCCGCAGCGAGTTCGCGAAGTGGAAGCGGACGCCGAGATCGGCGTGTCCCATCGCCCAGGTTCCGTTGACCTCGGCGTCGTCCACGTCGAACTCGGCGCCATCCAGCTGGAGGAAGAGCTGGACGCTGCGGTTGAAGCCGTAGCCGAGGATGAGGCCGGCGCCTCCGGCGTTGTGGCGGTCCCCGTCCTCCACCTGGAGTGACGCGCCGGAGGCGTGGAGGCCGACGTTGAAGCCCCGCGTGGTCGACTCCTGAGCCTGGAGGACGGAGGAGCTGCCCGGCAGGACGGTGAGCGAGATGAGGCAGAGCGCAGCGGATGTCGTGCGGAGCATGGATGGCCTCGAGGTCTGGTGAGGGCCCGGTTCGTCGCCCGGCCCCAGGTCGTTGGAAGATGGGCGGGCGCCGAACCGGAGTCTACGCACCGCGCTCAAGGAATGATGCCGACGAGTACGAGCTCATCGACCGGGTCGACGAGGTCCTCCAAGAAGTCGAAGACGTCCTCGATCGTGTCGAGTACCCTGTGCAGCACTAGCTGCTCGTCGAACGTCAGCGGATCGCCGTCGGCCGAGAGGATCGTCGGGCTCTCCGCGTCGCCGCCCCCCGTGGCGAACAGCTCGTCGTTCAGAAGGATGGAGCCGTCGGGCTGACCGGCCGCGCCCGTCATGTCTCGTCGGCATGATGTCTCCCTCGAAATCGCTTGGGGTGGATGGCGTTCGAGGGTGGGTGACGCGAGCCCGCCGCCTGTATGACAGGGACGGGGCCGGGGGAGGTGCGCGTGTGCGTGGGGCTGTCGGCGCCTGCCCCTTCTGCCTTATCTTCTCTCCGCTGCCGCTGTCCCCGCAACCTTCCGAGGAGCCGATGCAGCCGCCCGACGAGAATCCGAAGATCCGTGAAGAGGATGTAGAGTCCCGTTCCATCGAGCGGCGAGCGTTCCTGGGTCGCTTCGGCGCCGTCGCCGGCATGGCCGGACTGTTGGGGTGGACGGTCGGGTGCAGCGAGGGCAGTGACTCCTGCGATTCGGACGACGGGGATCCGGTGGATACCGATCCCACTGATCAGGTCGACTCCGATTCGGGCGATCCCTGCGATTCGGACTAGGCGCGGTCTCCGGAGTCGAATGAGCGGGCGGGAGTGGTAACCTCGTGAAGGCTGATGCTATCGCGTGGATCCTCGACCTGCCCGACTCGAACGACTTCGTGTCGGAGCACCTGGGACGGCGTTGGCTCCACGCCAAGAGCGGGCGTCGCGATCGCTTCGCTGATCTGCTCTCCCTCACGCAGCTCGACGAGGTCCTGGGAACGTACGGCGTGCGCCTCCCCACGATCCGGCTCGTGCGCGCTGACGAAGACATCCCGGCCTCGGAGTACGTGTGGCGGGACAGCATGGTCGATCCGGCGCAGGCGGCGCGGCTCTTCTCGCAGGGCGCGACAATCATCTTCGGGGCGCTCCAGGACCGTCACGAGGGAATGCGACGGCTGTGCTCCGGGGTCTCGGAGCAGGTCTGCGCGCGCACGCAGACGAACATCTACCTGACGCCACCTGACTCGCAGGGCTTCAAGCCCCACTGGGACACGCACGACGTCTACGTCCTCCAGGTGGAGGGGTCGAAGCGGTGGCGGATCTACGGGGGCGGCCCCGAGCAGCCGCTCCAGGATCAGAAGTTCGACCCGAAGGTGCACGAGCCCGGCGAAGTCGAGGCGGAGTTCACGCTCGAGGCCGGTGAGTCGCTGTACATCCCGCGCGGCATCATGCACGCCGCCGTGACGACGGAAGAGATCTCGTTGCACATCACGCTAGGCGTGATGCCGTACACCTGGTCTGATCTGCTTGTCGATTGCGTTTCGGAGCTCGTCGAACGCTCACCCGAATGGCGGCGGAACGTGCCCTTTGGCTTTGCGCGGGAAGGAGCCGACACGGACGCGCTGAAGGCGCATCTCGCGGCACTCGCCGCGAGGGTCGGCGTGGAAGCCGACGTGAGTACGGTGATCGCGGAGCGCCAGCGCGTGTTCGAATCCAGTGTCCGGCCGCGTGCCGCGGACCTGCTCCGGCAGGCCGCGGGCGCCGCAGGGGTCGGCGAAGGCGATCGCGTTCGCTGGCGTCCCGGCGTGACCGGCCGAATCGAGCCTCGGAACGGACGGGTCGTCGTCGTCAGCGGCGGCCGCGAGGTCGACTTCCCGGCGGCCGCAACGGAGACGCTGCACCGTCTGCTCTCTGGCGACGCCGTCGTTGCGAGCGACGTGGACGACGGCCTCGATTGGGAGAGCCGCCGGGTCGTGCTATCGGCCCTGATCCGCGAAGGACTCGTCGCGAGCGACTCGGTCACGGCGCCCTCGGTCGGCGCATGAGCGTCGTCGCGGGTGCCCGGACCTGGGCGGGCTGCGCGCTCGCGCTGCTGGCGGGCGTGGGCGCGGCCGTCGCTCCGGCTCCGCTCTCTGCCCAGGCGATCGTCGGGCTCGAGAAGTCCGTGAAGCCCGGAGCCGGTGAGCTCGAGGTCGCGATCCAGCGTCTCCGCGACGGATGGGGTAATGCGCTCCTCGTGGCCGGGGAGGGCGCGGAGCCGGAGGTCCTGGCCGAGGCCGTCGTGCGGATGATCCGCGAGCCGATGAAGCTCATCGGCTTCGGGAGCCTGGACGAAGAGGGCCGCCTCGCGGTGAAGGCGGCCGTCGTGCGCGCCGAGGCGGATGTACGCTCCGTCGGCGTCGCTGTCGCGAGCGGCGCGCTTTCCGCTGCGGATGCACCGGATGCGGTGCAGCGCGCGCTCGATACGTACTCGTCCGTGCTAGGAGCCCGCCTCGGGCGCGCAGTGACCGAGCCGCCTGGTGTCGGCCGGCGGTAACGTCATAGCGGACAAGCTCCGCGCGAACCTGCGCGCGGCCGACATCCCGGCTTCCGACGCGGACGTCGAGCGGCTCCTCGCGGATGGCTCGCTTTCGCGCATGGAGGAGTACGTGCGCGCGCTCCGGAGCGTGGGTGCGGAGGTGGAGCCGGACTTTTCGCCGAGCTCCTCGCTCGCGCGGGGGGCTGGGCCGACGCACGGCGCCGCTCCGGCCGGCCGCGCCGCGCCAAATGCTGGCCCCGCCGCGCTGGCAGCGCGGCCGGCCGCGCCTGGCCGGGAGTCCGGCTCCGGTGGCGCGCTGCCCGACACGATCGCGGCCTTGGTGCCACTCCTGCGAGACGGCGTCGTCTCCCCGGTCGAGCTCGTGGAGCGTGCGCTCGCGCGGATCGCCGAGCGGGACGAAGAGCTGAACGCGTTCCAGCTCGTCCTGGACGAGCGCGCACGGGCCGCCGCGCGCGAGGCCGAGGCGGAGATCGGGCGGGGCGGTTGGCGGGGGCCGCTGCACGGCGTCCCGGTGGCCGTGAAGGACCTCTTCGACGTCGCGGGCACGATCACGACCGCGGGCGGCAAGCGTGCCGCCTGGACTGCGAGCACCATCGACGCGGCCGCGGTCGCCCGCCTCGCGCGGGCGGGCGCGATCGTAGTGGGGAAGACGCGGCTTCCGGAGTACGCTTTCTGGCCCGGCTCGACGAACCCCCACTACGGTCCGACGGCCAACCCGCACGACAGGAGCCGCGACGCGGGCGGCTCGAGCAGCGGCTCCGCGGCCGCGGTCGCCGACGGGATCGTGTACGCGGCGCTCGGATCGGACACCGGCGGCTCGATCCGCATTCCCGCCGCGCTCTGCGGCGTGGTCGGCCTGAAGCCCACCTACGGCAGGGTGAGCCTCGAGGGGTGTGTGCCGCTCGCCTGGTCGCTCGATCACGCGGGGCCGCTCACGCGCTCCATCGAGGACGCTGCTTTGCTGCTCGAGGCGCTCGCCGGAGGCGGTGCGCCGCCAAGCTCGGCGGGGCTCGCCGGCAGCGGGGGTGGAGCAGCCGCGGTCGCGGACGCCCAGGAGGCCGCGAAGGGCCTCCGGGTCGGCGTCCTCGGCGACGACGGCACGGGACGCGCGCTCGCCAGCGACGACGCGCTCGAGCGGTGGCGGGCCTCACTGCGCGCGCTCGAGGCCGCTGGAGCCACGCTCGTCGACGTCGACCTCCCCGAGATGGCGACGCTGCGTGCCGTGAACTTCCTCGTCCTGAGCGTGGAGGCCGCGACGTACCACGCGGTGGCGCTCAGGGCGCGCTACGGCGACTACGGAGAGCCATGCCGGAGCCGGCTGCTGGCCGGCTTCGCGTACGACGCCACGGACTTCGTGCAGGCGCTCCGGTTCCGAAGCGCGGCGCGGAGGCGGTGGAGCACGCTCTTCGATCGCGTCGATGTGCTCAGCACGCCTTCGCAGCCCGACGTCGCTCCGCCGCTCGGCGAGATGGCCTCCGTGAAGTTCACGAGCCCCTTCAACGCGTTGGGGTGGCCCGCGGTCAGCGTGCCGTTCGGCGAGGGCGCCGGGGGCCTCCCTCTCGCCACGCAACTCGTGGGCGCGCCGTGGCGCGAAGACATTGTCCTTGGAGCAGCCCGCGCACTGGAGAAGGTCCGATGAGAGCCGCTACGCTGATCACGATCCTTCTCGGCGCGACGACCGGCGTCTCGGCGACGACGACGCACGTCGCCGCGCAGACCCTCGCGGCGCTCTCAGCCGCCGTGCGCGACTTCGTCGCGATCGAGTCGGCGCACATCCACATCCGCGACGTGACCCTCATCGACGGGACCGGCGGTCCCGCGCGGCAGCGGATGTCCGTCGTGGTCCGGGACGGCCGCATCGAGCGCGTAGCGCCGACGGCGGAGGTCGGCGACGTGCCGGGCGCCGCCGTGGTCGAGGGCTCGGGGCACACGCTCATCCCCGGGCTCGTGATGCTGCATGAGCACCTCTTCTATCCGTCGGGCGAGCTCCGCTACAACACGAATGAGGTCTCGTTTCCGGCGCTCTACCTGGCCGGGGGCGTCACGACGATGCGCACGGGCGGGAGCCTCGACACGTACACCGACCTCCGCGTGCGCCAGCACGTCGAGGAGGGACGTATTCCCGGTCCGCACATGGACGTGACCGGTCCGTACCTCGAGGGACCGGGCGGCTTCGTGCGGGCGCTGCCCGAGCTCGCGACGCCGGCGCAGGCCCGCGCGCACGTGGACTTCTGGGCCGATCAGGGCGTGACGTCCTTCAAGGCGTACAACCTCATCGACCGGCCGACGCTACGTGCCGCCATCGAGGCCGCTCACGCGCGGGGACTGAAGGTGACCGGGCACCTCTGCTCGATCACCTATCGCGAGGCGGCGGACCTCGGCATCGACAACCTGGAGCACGGCTTCTTCGCCGCCACCGACTGGGTGGTGGGCAAGCGGCCCGACGAGTGCCCGCAGGGTGCGGATCTCCGCTATCTCGAGATCGACCTCGAGGGCCCCGAGTTCACGGGTCTCGTCGGCCACCTGATCGAGCGCGGCGTCGCGCTCACTTCGACGCTCACGGTGGTGGAGCGTCGCGCACCGGACAGGCCGCCGCCCCCGGAGGGCGCGCTCGAGGCGATGCTGCCGCAGCTCCGCGAGCGCGTGCTCGCATCTCTCGAGCGCGTCCGGGACCGGGACGGCGCGCTCCTCGCGCGCTACATGGCGATGGAGAAGGCGTTCTACGACGCGGGAGGCACGCTTGTCGTCGGCACCGACCCCACGGGGGCCGGCGACGTCGTCCCCGGCTACGCCAACCAGCGCGCGCTTCAGCTGCTCGTCGAGATGGGGCTGACGGTCCAGCAAGCCGTCGAGGTCGCGACGCGGAACGGAGCGATCTACCTGGAGCGTGTGGACGAGATTGGCACGGTGGAAGCCGGCAAGCGCGCCGATCTCGTGCTGATGCGCGGCGATGCGTCGCTCGATCCCGAGGCCTTCCGGCGCACGACGCTCGTGTTCAAGGACGGAGTCGCCTACGACTCCGAGCGGCTCTTCGCGTCCGTGCGGGGGTGGGTCGGAGTGCGCTGACGCGTGGGCAACGTTGCTCCCATCCTCCTGGAGCCCGGCGACGTGATGCTGACCCGCAGCCGCGGCCTCGTCGGCTGGGCGATAGCCACCTTCACGCGCCATATCGGCGAGAGCCGCACGAAGGCCACGCACACGGGCGTCGTGGTGGGCGGCGGTCCCATCGAAGAAGCAGTGATCGTCGAGGCGCTCAGCAAGGTGAAGCGCCACCCCCTTTGGGATCGGTACGGCGACGGGAGTATGGAAGTCGCCGTCTTCAGGCCGCTCAACCTCACGGAGCAGCAGATCGCAAAGATCGTCGCCAAGGCCGAGTCGTACGTGGGCCGCCGCTACGGACACCTCAAGATCCTCGCCCACTGGGCCGACTGGCTGCTCCAGGGCGCGTACGTCTTCCGCCGCCTCACGCACGACGACCGCTACCCGATCTGCAGCTGGGTCGTCGCGCACGCCTTCGGGGCCGCCGGCAGGCACTTTGGCGTGGAGCCCGGCGCGGCGACGCCGGACGACATCTGGGACTTCGTCACGAACCATCCCGATGTCTACCGCGAGGTCCTCCCGCTCGGTCGTCTCGTGGGCGGCTGAGCTACGAGGACGTGACGGCCGCGCCGCCGTTCGCTACCATGGCCGACCCAAGCATCCATCGACTCCCCATACCCAGGACGGGATCCCATGGCAACTTACACCTGCCAAGTCTGCGGCATGAGCGTGAACATGACGTGCGCCAAGTGCGGCAAGGAGCTCGTGCACGACACGCTCACGAAGGACGACGGCACCACGGTGGCTGTCTCGAAGTGCCCTGAGGGCGATGGGATGATCAAGTCGCCGATGTGCTGCGCGCAGGACATGGCGTGCAATGTCTAGTCACCGTATCGAGGGGCAACGATGAAGAAGCGAGCGGTCATCACAGCCGCGCTGGTCGCGGGCCTGGGGGTCGTCACCTTGGATGCGACACCCGCCGTCGCGCAGGCACCCACCGTCGAGGCTGAGGTCGCCACCGCCATCGTCGACCGCATGCCCGAGGGCTCGGGCCAGGCCTTCGCGGCCGATGTCGGTGAGGTCCACGCCTGGATGCGCATCACGGGCGCCGAGGGCGCGACGATCCACCACGTTTGGATCCACGGCGAGGACGAGTGGTCCGTCCCGCTCACGATCGGCAGCACCTCGTGGCGCACGTGGAGCAGCAAACAGATCCCGCCCGAGTGGGCGGGCGAGTGGCGCGTCGAGATCCGCGACGACACCGGCAACCTGCTGGAGGCGCTGAGCTTCACGGTGGGCTGAGCGGGCCTACGTTGCGAGCGGCGTGGTGCCCCCGGGCCGTCAACGCCCCGGCATCATGATGTGCGCCGCGCTCGTTCCGCCTTCCATGAGCCACGCACCGCCGCCCTCTCGATTCGTGGGCAGCCCGAGCGCCTCGGCCGAAGCGCCGGGGACGGCGATCGTCGCGTGGAGGAGCGCGCCCTCCGCGTCGGCCCCGTCCATGCGGAACCACAGGGATCCGTACACGGGCGGGATGCGCGTGCCGCCCGCCTCCGCCGTGTTGATCGTCGCGCGCTCACCTGCGGCGTCCGTGGTCTCCGCCCGGAAGCGGCGGTTCTGCGCCACGCGGGGAAGGTTCGCCTGGTCCGTGCACTGGGCCGCGAACGGCGAGCGGTCACGCTCGTCGGAGCGGTCGTAGCAGACGAGGTTGTTCGTCCCCTGGCGTACCACCTCGTACGTGTGGTCCGCCCTCCACCGGATGTGCG